>Ga0192263_1066_pt1 | contig 31172 bp, 42 predicted proteins | sample Koala_Koa23_I3_FD_131257 | JGI IMG/M metagenome (GOLD analysis project Ga0192263, IMG submission 131257) | Enriched cells from koala feces incubated with labeled cellulose particles, San Francisco Zoo, California, United States - Koala_Koa2-3_I3 ... | reverse complement strand
TGATACAACGCTATATAGTATCAATTATATATTCTATAATATCTTTATTTTATAGCTATTATTATAAAGTATATTGTTAAATTATGTATAAATATAATAGTCATGGAATATATTAGAGAAAAAATAAAATTGGATAACGTAGAATTTCTTGGGAGGATTTTTGAACTGAGATATTTTTGACAGAAAGCTGTTATTGAAAGATAATTTGATTTTGAGGTTGTAAGGGCGATATGTGCAATGAAGGTGGATTTGAAAATAGGCGGATTATGGTAGTGGTGACGGTTCTGATTTCTATACTATTAACTGTTGTTTCGCAGTGAAAAATACAGTACATTCATGACATTTTTTGCAATTATCAAATTTTTGAATTTTCCTTGCATTCCTCCTGAAAATATGCTATACTAAAGCTAGTGGAAATTTCGGTGAAAGTGAGGTAGATCACATGAAGGACTTCAAACCCATCCCAATTGGTGTGGAAGATTTTAAACGTCTGGTAGATGATGGCTATTATTTTGTGGATAAAACACTCATGATAAAAGAAATCTTAGACAAAAAGGGTGCTGTTAATTTGTTCACTCGTCCCAGACGTTTTGGCAAGACACTCAATATCAGTATGCTCCAGCGGTTCTTCGAGAAAACGGACGAGGATAATGTATACTTGTTTGATGGATTGAATATCTCTCAAGCTGGCGAGAAATATATGCAGCATCAAGGGCAATATCCGGTGATTTCGCTGTCGCTGAAGAGTATGAAGCAGCCGAATTATGACCTGTCTTTTTACACATTTCGTTATATGATTCGCAGCGAATTTGGGCGTCATATCGAGGTGCTGCAGTCGGATCAGCTGCTGCCGGAAGACAAAAAAATATTCGAAGAAATCTGCAATAATACGGCAGATGACAGTGTCTTTATCAATGCAGTTCGTTTTCTTTCGGATTGCCTGTATGCAGTCTATCAAAAGAAAGTCATCACCTTAATTGATGAATATGATGTGCCTCTCGAAGCGTCCCATTTTCGTGGATTTTATGATAAGATGGTTGACCTGATTCGTTCGGTCTTCGAGAGTGCATTAAAGACAAATCCATATTTGGAATTCGGCGTATTGACAGGTTGTCTGCGAGTCTCAAAAGAAAGTATTTTTACAGGGCTGAATAACCTGAACGTGTATACCGTTATAAATAATGATTTTTCTCATTGCTTTGGTTTTACACAGCAAGAAGTGGAAAAAATTGCAGATGATTTTGGGATGCAAGATAAATTGTCGGAAATGAAGCAGTGGTATGATGGATATTTGTTCGGACAGATAGAAATATATAATCCGTGGAGTATTTTGAAATATGTGCAATCGGCAAGGAGTAACGAGGTTTGCCCATCGCAACCCTATTGGAGCAACACCAGTTCCAATGACATCATTTATGAACTTGTCGTGAACGGTGATGAAGAAACGCATAGTCAAATCGAAGCTCTTGTAAACGGTGAATCTTTGACAAAGCCAATTTATGAGGACATCACCTACCGTAATATCAACATCAATACAGATTATATCTGGAGTTTCTTGCTTTTTACAGGTTATTTGAAGCCAATTTCGATGCACTTAGAAGGCGACCTCATTTATGCGGAAATGGTGATTCCGAACCGTGAGGTTGGCACGGTATATAAGCGGATGATCATGCAGTGGTTTGATGAGAAGATTCGAACAAATGGCACAGACGATTTGTTTAAAGCTGTCGTAAATGGAGATGCAGAAAGCTTTGAAAATGAAGCGAACAAATGGCTCGTTTTCAGTATTAGTTATCAAGATAACTACGAGAGTTTTTATCACGGATTTTTGGCAGGTCTTTTGCTTGGAAAACGTGGCTATCGAGTAGAATCAAATCGTGAAAACGGAAAAGGCAGAACGGACATTACAATCTGCGAGTTTCAGAGAAGAACGGTTGCCGTCGTAATTGAGGTGAAAATTGCGAAGGATTTCGGCGATTTAGATGCAGCTTGTGACAGAGCGATGAAGCAGATTGCAGAAAAAAATTACGTAACAAACTTCAAGCAACAGTATTACAAGAAAGTCCTAAAATATGGTGTGGCGTTTTGCAGTGAAAAGGTTTGTCGGGTGAAGTTAGAAGTGGAGGAATAAGCGTAAGAAAAAAATCCATTTGTCAACCACCAAAAAATCACGCAAATACGGGATGCCTCATTTTTGAAACTTGTATTTATGCATTTAAGGGAGGGTACGGGTCGGCTCCACCACCCTCACAACAATACGAACACGTCTCCAAGGCTGCAGTTATCTGTTCCAGAGGGGGCGTGTTTGTTTTATCGGTGACATTGATAAGGATTGCAATTTTTTCCGGATAGATGATGACACGATTTACCAGTGCTTCGATGAGGTCGGATTTATTCGCTTGTGTTTTGTCTAGCCTTGCGAATTTGTGCATGAAAATTTGAAAATGTTCCTGTTTTAAGTCTGGCATTTGGATGGAAAGCTGCTGTATTTCCGCTTCTAAGGCGGTTTTCTGGCGTTCTAGTTTTGTTATGGCATCGTTTTTAACCCCTGCGAGTGAATGCCGCTTAAAACGGCGTCAAAAGCGTTTTGCAGCTTCTTTTCTACTTTTTTTTTCGGCTTTTGCAGCTTGTAGCTGGACATTTTCCGCACGTTCCTTTTGATAGAGCGTGTAAGCTTTATCGGCGATTTCATCGCACTTTTCCGGCGTGAGCGCATCCTCTAAAGCGTGAACGATGGTGTCCTCTAGCTGATACGCCGGCAACCGTCCACAGCATCCGGCATCGCACTTATAATAATAATAGCGTTTGCCCGTCTTGTTTGTTCCAGCTGTACCTCGAATCGGCTTTCCGCACTGTGAACAGGTCAAAAAGCCGGTCAATAAATAATCGTGTTTCGGGTTTGTGTGACGGTGCTTTTGTTTGCTGTTTTTCAGCTTCGTTTGCACTCGTCCCCACAAGTCCCTGTCGATGATTGCAGGGCAAGCGGACGGCTCTGCAACCATATCGGACGTATATTCCCCGATGTATTTTCGATTGCTGCAAATACGGGACAGCGTGTCATGTCGGAATGCTTTCCCACGCTGCGTAACATATCCGGCATCGTTTAGCATGGCGCAAATTTCCGCAAAGGTTTTCCCACTGTCGTATTCCGTGAAAATCATGCGCACAATCGCTGCGCCACGTTCGTCAATTTCGAGCCGTTTATCTGCTCCAACTTTATAACCGAGGGCAGTGTAACCGCCTGTAGTTTTGCCCTTATAAATATTTTCACGCATCCCCCATTTGATTTTCTGCGACAATTCCGCTGAATAATATTCGTCCATCCCCTCAAGTACAGCCTCCATAATAATTCCCTCTGGCGTGTCCGAAATTTGTTCCGTCGCTGAAACGACTTTTACACCGTTTTTTCTTCAGCTTTGACTTATAAATTGCGCTGTCGTAGCGGTTACGGGCGAAACGGTCAAGCTTGTAAACGAGTACGGCTTGAAATTTTCCCGATGCTCTGCACTTGTACCAGACATAGCACGGTCAATATAAGTATTCACAATTTGTAAATCGTGCTTTTCGGCGTATTCGTTGCATACTCGAATTTGCCCCTCAATCGATTGTTCTGTCTGTCGTTCGCTGGAATAGCGTGCATAAATGACGGCATTCATAATTTTTTCCTCCTTGAAATGATTTGTCCCTTGACAAATTGTGCGGAATGTGTTACAATATAAGTAACAATAAAAAAGTTGTGTCCATGTGAATTCCCCGAAAAATTCCCTTTTCGATTTTTATTTGTAATCGTTTTTATCTTCTTGAAAATATCCCCTTGCTATGATGGTATCAAGGGGCATTTCTTTTTTTATTCTCCGAGCTTCTGAATCAATGCTTCTTGCAATGTGGCAGAAAAGTTGATGTGCGCTTTTTCCGCTTTTTTATTGAGCCAAGATGGGATGGTGCAGTTTTTCTTAACTGCACGATTATCAAGGCTTTTTCGATATTCCGCAAAATCACAGTCAATCAGTGTGCAAAATTGCCCTTCTTCCAACGCAATTTCGCATAGATCAGATGGCGCAGGAATTGTTTCACCCTTGTCTTCCCACGTGATACCCATCAAATTGATAGCGTCTCGAGCCATGTCGATGGCGTCCGCCAAATCTTTGCCCTGTGTTGCAATATCAAAGTCTGGGATATCGACAACATATTCGTTTTTACTTTTTGTAAATATAGCTGGATATACTTGTTTCATGATGATTCCTCCTTCATGGCGGTAACAGAAAAGCAGAAGGGCTTTATTTCAGCCCGTGCTTCTTGATGATCTTTTGTGCGAGAATTTCGTTGATTTCTTTATGGCGTGGTATCGGCTCTTCTTTTTCGCCGTTGGTGTAAATATCATGTCTGCCGCCGTCTCGAAGAAACGTCCAACCATTCTTTTTCAAAAGTTTTATCAAATCTCTGCGTTTCATGTCCTCACCTCATAAATCTATTATACGCCTTTCATGCGTATTTGTCAATACTTACAGCCAAATTTATTTGTAAATTATTTTTGAATAGAACAGCGCTTACAGATTGTATTGTAAACGCTGTTTTTCTTTTGACCGTGATTTTTTGTCACGGTCTTTTTTATATTGGTACACTGTCCATATACAATTTATCTGGGCAAATATCGACTTCGTTCCCGTCTGCATCTTTCCATGTGATCGTGCCATATGCCACATATACTGCGGAAAAATAAGTGCGATTTTTCAAAAATGAAAAAACCGGTTTTTCCAGCAAATGTGAAAGATCACTGATGCGTTGCTGACCGTTCTCAAATTCCACAAGCAAACGGTAGCCATCAAGTGGCTGCACTTTTGTTACCGTTTTCATTGCGATACCTCCTCACTTTAGCGGCTCGATTCGGAATATCGGTTCGCCGCTTTGTGCAAGCTGCCAATTGGCAGCGAGTTCGTCTTGATGAATGGCGATCCACGCTTCGACAAGCTTTCTTTGCTTATTGGGCAAATTTCCGTCCAGCAGTTCGCCGTCTAGCGTGAAGCTTGCTTTGCAATCTCCGTAAATCGCATGAATATGTGGCGGATTATGGTCGTCATAGAACATTCGAATCAAAATGCCATAGAACATCGAAATTGTTGGCATAGATTTTTTCTCCTTTCGTCATGCCGTGGCGTTTTGTCACGGTCTTTTTTTATGCCTTTATGGCAGTTCTGCGATGCCGATTACACGTCCAAAGCACCGCATGGTGTCGCTGTCGTGCAGCTGAATATCGTCATATTTCGAGTTATGAGAAATCAAGCGGTCACCGCCGTATTCCTTAATATAACCCGATCCATTGACAAAGAAAACGCCGATTTGCCCTTGTTCAATCTGGTCCACCTGTTGAACAAGAACGATGTCGCCGTCGCTGTAACTGGATTCCATACTGTCGCCGGATACACGCACGGCGAAAGTTGCACGCCTTGCTTCTGGAGTGTCGACGACTTTCAGCTTTTCCATCCGTTCGTATTCGTCCAGCGCATAGCCTACGCCGGCAGATACAGCGTCTTCGCTGTAGCAGACCGTCCAAGTAGGTTTGGGTTCTTCTGCTTGCGCCGTTCTAGAGCTTTCTACAACGCCTCCAAGCTGTGTCATGATATCGAGGATACAAGCACGGATTTTCGGCGGTAAGGCGAGAAACGCTTCTATCACCTCGTCTTCTGTGGCATCGGTTAGGTCGTATTCTCCGAACGGGTCGGAGGCAGGTTCTCGACCGAGTAGATAGTCTGTGGTAACGCCGTAGAAGTCGGCGAGTTTTACATAATTTGCACCATTAGGCTCAGCGTTGCCGAGTTCATATTTTTGGTAAGCCTGTTGAGATATTCCGAGCAGCTCAGCGACATCGGCTTGCCTTAATCCTTTTTCTTTCCGCAATTGTTTTAATATTTTTGCTGTTGTCATATGGGGTTCACCTCCTTTAATAGTATTATACAACTTTTTGTAGTATGTGTCAATAGAAAAAAAGGAAAATGTTTTGAAAAATGCTTAAAAGTTGTGCAAATAGCATAAATAATCAACCTCAAATTGTGCAAAAGCACCAAACTTTTAAAATTAGAGAAAAAAAGTTGTTTTTGCTATTGACAAGTACAAACGAAAGTTGTATAATATAATTACCGCAAGGGAAACCAAGCGAGTAAAAACACAAAGGCGAAAACCGAAAAGAGGAATTACAATGAAAACAACGAACACATTAGGCGAAACCAAGTCGAAAGAATGGAAGGCAACCCTTATGAATGCATATGGCGGCACGTATGACGAATGGGTAGACGGCACACGGGCGAGATTCTGTGAGACGTATGACGTAGTGATGAATAGGGTGAGAAGCTTAGTAGGCATGGACGATAACGATACAATATTTACCATCATTGAGTTATTGAAAGTCCATTGTTGGAAGTTGAATGGACTATAGCGGGGCGGTTTGTGGGTTGGTGTGTTGTATTTTGTTACAAGGTTGATGGGTTATGCGATATGCAGATGTGAAGCTACTGCACCGTGTGACGGTGGCAGAGGATAAGCTCGGAAATCCGGTTTATGAAGTGATGGCAGAGCGTTCCCCTTATGTTGGGATGCTATCCGGCAGGCTGTCGCTGCCGCAGGATTTGGACGGCAGGACGGTCACGGAAAACAATCCGGAAATTTGGACGAATGTGCCGCCGGAAAAGCTACGGCAGGCGGCAGGGATTCAAATCGAAAACGACCGATTTGAAGTGAAAGAGATTTATGAAGAATTGCGGGGCGGTTGGAGTCTGGCGGTTCTGGATAGATGGAGACAGTGAGACCTCTCCGTCACGCCTACGGCGTGCCACCACCCCTTTTAGGGGAGGCTATATGGAGGCTATGTGGAAAGGAATAGATTTATGGAATATACAATTGACAAGAAAACATACAAATTGCACTACAGCTTGAAGCGGCTGGAAGTGTTGGAAGGTGTGACGGGAGTAAGTCCGCTGTCGATTGTGGCAGGGATGAATGAACAGAAATTCCCGTCAATTAGCGTGATGAAAAATTATTTTGCATATGCCTTGATGGATGAGGGCGGCGTGTATGCGCCGACGAAAAAGGCGATTGCATTCGCTGAAGAATACATTGTGCAAGAGGGCTTTATGGCGGTGATGACTGCCGCCGTGGAACAGCTGATGGAAGATTGCCCTTTTTTGTTCCAAGGCGGTTCATCGAACTCGAATACTTAAGAGACGATAAACCGAAAAAATATACCGAACAGGAAGAAAAGGAAAACGCAAAGTATAGCAAGCTGCAAGACTTTGCATTTTTTGCGGCAAATTTTGGATACAGCAAAGCGGAATATGAAATACTAACGCCCACGGAAAAAGCGTTTCTACTCAAGGCGTATGAAGAAAAGGTGGTTTCGGATTCGTCACTTTTGGCATCGGCTGTTGCAAACGCCGTGGGGAATGTCCTGCGGAAAAAGGGCAAGCGTCCGCAGAAGCTGTGGAAGAAAAAAGCCGAAGCCTGGCAATGTGGAGCAGCGAGACAGCGACGTTGAAATTGCAAAGCGCAACGCCGAAAAAGACGGCAATGCATGGATCGCACGGATTTATGCCGCAAACCATCGAAAATTAAAACGGCGGTCAGCTCCACCAGAAAACAGGAAGTGATATTTTTATGAGCATTCCAACAAAGCGATATATTGACGGCGTGCCCTATTCTGACCAAGAATTTTGGGGTGTGAAGTTCGGCGGCAAGGACGGCTGGGATACGCCGGACGATGCAGAATATGACAGCGTTAGAAAAGTCGTAACCGGCACAACGGCAGTTCCGTCCGTAGGCGGTTTACACACTTGGGACGATTGGGAAGCACATTGGACGGACGTCACAATCGGTGCGCCGGATGTGGAAACCTACACGGTGGATATTCCTGGACGGCATGGCTTGCTTGATTTGTCGGAGGTGCTAACAGGTGCGCCGGTGTATAAAAATCGGGAGATTGAAATTGAGCTGACTTATCCAGGTTCGGGCGGTCAATGGCATGAGGAATATTCGGATATTCTGGAACAAGTCCACGGGAGAACACAGCAGCTGGTGTTTGACTCTGACCCTGGGTATTATTACGAAGGGCGATGCACGGTAAGCAGTCAAAGACAGGATAATTTTTATTCTACTTTTACCATTACGATGGATGCAAACCCATTTAAATATTTGGTAAATGATTCGCTGGAAGATTGGCTGTGGGACCCATTTTCGTTTGAAGATGGGGTAATTCGAGAGCTGGGGAGTATTACGCTGAACAACTTGAACAGCTATGTCACGACGGTGGAAATTGGTACTTTAAGCTATGACACGGAGGCGTGCATAAAGGGTACAAGTTGGGAAAACGATAGTGAATTAGACCCAAGTACGGAATCGGGGCGAGCTTATCTCACACTTACTGTTACTGCAAGGATACCAGACGGCGACGGCGGTTATGATACGGAGGACATTTATTCCGGTACTGCTTTTTCTAGTTCACTTGTGGAATTCACCATTCCAGCAGGGACAGAGAAAATCACGATGGGGTGGTGGGATTTAGGCACGTATCTGGCATCTATTGGCGGCGAAATTACACAGACTTTCGCTCTTTATTTCCGTGAAAAGAGGTTGTAGGCATGGCGGCTTTTTATGTGATAAAGTGGTTTGCATGGAGCGAAAAGCCGCAGCATACGGCAAGCTGGAAAATCTTGTACGACCCGACGAAAAACGACGCTAGTGAAACGAAATTATACAGCATCCAGAAAAAATTATCAGGTGATAGACCCGACGCTGGATATGGGGATGAATGAACCGGGGGAATTAACTTTCACGGTACCGCCGACGTGCGCCTATTACAGCAACCTAAAAAGCGCAGGAATTCGGATTTGTGTGGCGGTGTTTCGAGATGGTTCGTTTTTATGGAGTGGGCATCCGCTGACCATTGACGAAGATTTATACGGGAGTTTGACGTATTCCTGTGAGGGCGTTCTGGGCTGGCTGTCGGATGTGATTGCGCCGGTGTTTAATCGCTCGGGGATAACCATCTGGGGGATGTTCGTCAGCATTTTTACAAGTCCTTACAGCTATGGTACAAGATGCACAGATGGCAATTCTGTGGCAAGCTGTTACCGCAGATTTTCAGAAGTGTCGATGTGGAGCAGCATTGCAGTTGAGGGATTTAGCGAAGCAAGCTCTACCGACACCATCACGAGATACACCGAAAAGAATTTAACGGCAATGGAAATATTTAAAACTCGTTTTTATGATTATTTCGGCGGTTATCTGGAGGTAGGGTTGATGGAAGAATCGGTAGATGTTAGCGTCAGCACGTACGGCATTTGGACGCTGGAATACAAAAATCAAGATGCATCTAATGTGATGAGCTTGAGCGTTGGAGAAAATATTCAATCGCTGACAAGAACGACAGATTATACTGATTTCTGCACGGCGTATGCGCCGGTGGACAGCAACGAAAACAGCATTTTATCGGCGTATACGATGCACGGAGAATATTCAGACTACGAAACCGAAGGGACTGTGGACTTTACATATTATGGGGCGGAAATTGTCAAGCCGTATTTGTCGCCGCTTTTGGTAAATATGGACTTGGCGGGCAAATACGGCGTGATTGCACAGACGCTGGATGTGACAAGCCTTAGCGATAGTGGGGACTCTAACGACCCACCGGAAAAAGATGATTTCGACACCGAAGAATTATGGCAAGCGGCTTATGATGAGTGGGTCGGAGCAAGGGTTTCGGAAACGTACGCAAGGCTTGCCACTCTCGCTGAGCCAGAATCCACTATCGAAGTAGAAGCGACAGATACGACGCTGGTGACGGGAAATTATTTGCACGTGGGAGATAAAATTTCATACACGGATGCGGAAAATAACGAGTATGCGGACATGGTGATTGAAGAATTGGAAATTGATTTAGACGACCCTACAAGCAATAAAATTACGCTGAATGGCACGCTAAAAGCGCTGTCGAAAAAGGTGAAGTGAATTTTGAGAAAGGCGGTAGAAAAATGCGATATCGCAAGCTAGAATATTATATCATGCCGGAAGATGCGCCGATGGATTTGAATTTGCTTTGCTACTGGTTAAAAGAGCATGAAATCGACTGTCACAGATACCGGCATTTAAGAGAAATGTATGAAGGAAATCATCCGATTTTACACGTTCCAGACAAGCCGAAATGGAAACCAGATAACCGCATTGTGGTGAATTTTGCGAAGTATATCGTGGACACGCTAAACGGCTATTTTTTGGGCATTCCAGTGAAAACGAATGTGCAAGATGAAGCACAATCGGAAGTGGTGCATGAAATTTTGGATGCAAACGACCAGGAGCCGATGCATTACCTTTTATTTCAGCGTATTTTTTGATTTTTTAAAGTGCGACACCACGCAAATGCGTGATTTTTTTGGTGGTTATCAAATGAAATTTTTTCTTACGCTTATTCCTCTACTTCCAACTTCACTCAGCACGCCTTATCACAAAACGCCACACCATATTTTAAAATCTTCTGGAAACAGTCATATTTCAATTCTGCTTCATATCTGTTTTCTTCAATTTGCTGTAACGCTTCATCACACTTAGCATCTAAATCACGGAATCGTTCTGCTACTTTGATTTCCAAAATTACAGCTAATTTATGTCGCTTCCGTTCTAATACAAGCAAATCCGGTCGACCATCGCCGCTTTCTCGATTAGACATCACATCATATCCCTTAAAACCAACCAACAGCCCTGATAAAAAGCCGTGATAGTAATTTTCTTTACTGTCATAGTAGCTAATTGTTTCGTCCAGCCAATCGCCTAAAAGTGTTTCAAATTTGTCCGCATCTCCACTGATCATAGCCGTAAACAAATCATCACGTGAAGTGCTTTGTACCTTCTCATCAAACCATTGCATAATCATCCGCCTATACACCGTGCCAACTTCACGGTTCGGGATCACTATTTCCGCATAGATGAGATCACCCTCCAGATGCATCGAAATCGGTTTCAAGTATTCTGTGAAAAGCAAGAAACTCCAAATATAGTCCGTATTGATGTTGATATTACGGTAGATGATGTCCTCATAAATTGGTTTTGTCAAAGATTCGCCGCTCACGAGAGCTTCAATCTGATTGTGTGTTTCTTCGTTGCCGTTCACTACGAGTTTATGGATGATGTCATTGGAACTGGTGTTGCTCCAATAAGGCTGCGATGGGCAAGTCTCGTTACTTCTTGCCGATTGCACATACTTCAAAATGCTCCATGGATTATATATTTCCATTTGTCCAAACAAATATCCATCGTACCACTGCTTCATTTTCGACAATTTATCTTGCATTCCAAAATCATCTGCAATTTTTTTTACTTCTTGCTGCGTAAATCCAAAATAATGAGAAAAATCATTATTCAGAACGGTATACACATTCAAATTATTCAGTCCTGTAAAAATGCTCTCCTTCGAAACTCGCAGACAACCCGTTAGCACACCAAATTCCAGATACGGATTTGTCTTTAATGCGCTCTCGAAAATAGAACGAATCAAATCTACCATTTCGTCATAGAAACCTCGAAAGTGTGATGCTTCGAGTGGTACATCGTATTCATCGATCAGGATGATGATTTTCTTCTGATAGACTGCATACAGGCAATCCGAAAGAAAACGAACTGCATTGATAAAGACACTGTCGTTTGCTGTATTATTGCAGATTTCTTCGAACATTTTCTTTTTTTTTCGATGCCATTGTATTACTGTGCAAAATCTCATTATGCCGCTCAAATTCACCGCTAATCATATAACGAAATGTGTAAAATGACAGGTCATAATTCGGCTGCTTCATACTCTTGAGAGACAGCGAAATCACCGGATACTGCTCCTGATGCTGCATATATTTTTCACCGGTTTGAGAGATATTCAGACCATTGAATAGATATGTGTTATCTTCGTTTGTCTTTTCAAAGAATCGCTGCAGCATACTCAAATTCAAAGTTTTGCCAAAACGTCTGGGACGGGTGAAAAGATTCACTTTTGCATTGCTATCCAATAGCTCTTGAATCATAGCTGTCTTGTCTACATAATAGCTGCCTTTATCGATAATTTCCTTAAAATCTTCCACACCAATTGGGATGGGCTTGAAGTTCTCCATTGCTTCTTTACCTCACTTTCACCGAAATTTCCACTAGCTTTAGTATATCATACTTTCAGAAAAAAAGCAAGATGAATTCGAAGAAATTGATATAAAGACAGCGCAGCAGTTACTATGAACTACTGCGCCATCTAAAGATTCGTTTATGAATCTATATTTACACAACTAAGTGATATCTATTTGTACAGCCCTTTTTCTTACCTCTTTCGAGATGAGGATAGCATCCATGGTTATATAGAATGCTAAGATGGGATTTTCTTGACAAAATTTTTGCTTAGCTGTATAATAAAATCAGGGTACAATACGAAAGGACTGACTTCATGTATAATGAGAAACGCAAGGCAATTATGGAAAAATACGTTAAAACGCACCTTTATAAGGCATAAGGAAGGATAAAATATTATGAATATAAATTTTAAACGTTTGTCAAAATGTGAATTAGAAGCATTTATAACCATGCGGATTAATCAACTGAGAGAAGAGGGCACAACAGAAGATATTGATTTACGCCCAGCATTACGGTCCTATTATAACAAGCATATGGAAGACGGAACGTTTGTGTCATGGATTGCTTTGGTCGGTGAAAAGATCATAGCAACAAGCGGTATTTCATTTGTTGAAAAGCCACCTTACTTTGGTTGTCCAAGTGGTAAGATAGGATTGCTGTCCAGTATGTATATGGATGGTGATTATAGGCGCAAAGGCATTGCAAAGAAATTGTTATCTTTCGTTGTCGAAGAGGCAAGAAAATATGGATGTGGTACGATACAGATTACTGCATCTGATCTGGGAGCATTGCTCTATATGGATTTTGGATTTGTGAAGAATGATAACTTCATGCAATATAAGTTATAAATTCATAGATAGTTCAATTTAGCTCTTATTTTATTATAATTTATTTCATAAACTTGAATATACTAAAACCAAAGCAAAAACAAAAAGCAATGTTACGAAGCGCAACACCGCTGCAACGAAGCGTACCTTGCATGATACGGTGAAATTTGCTATACTGATCGTAGAAAGTGCGGGGGCAAAATCTGCGCTTTCAAAAAACGAAAAGGAGCAAGTTTATCATGCAATTCGAAGAAAAATTGAAAGCCGCAAGAAAAGAACAGGGCTTGAAACAGGAGGAAATGGCTGCGAAACTTTGCGTTTCCAGAGCTGCAGTTGCAAAGTGGGAATCCGGAAAGGGAATGCCCGATCTAGAGAATCTCAAAGCAATAGCCACGCTGTTGGACGTAAGCGTGGATTATCTCCTAGGCGAAGCGTCCGATCTTTCCATGAACATCGTGAAAGAGCCGATCTGCTGGGAGGATTATCCGGTTCACAACCGTCTGAAAACACCAAAAGAAAATATCATTGTTATGGCGAGATATCCGGATGCCACAATCACGACATTACGCAGAAAGCGCAAACTGTCGCTTGGCGAGAAACTTGTAGATGGCGCACTGTTTCTTCTCACCGATGCACCGCCCTCGATGAAACTTGCAGATCAGTGAAAGGATCTGAGCGCTTATTATTTGGTGGAATTGTCGGATAAGACGCTGCTTGTGAATGTGACAAAGGAATTTCTCATTTCCCGACGTATTTGCGTTTCAATTGCGGAAAAGAAAATTGAAATTGGGGAGAATGTGTTTACAAAATGTGTACGAATTCAAGAAGCTGGTACAGATCAGGAAGGATGACTTTGAAAAATCTCATCCTTTTGCAGTCTGATAGCCTTTCTTTTTCAAATGCTTGATGATACCGTCATATCCCATATCATTCAGATATAGATGGAAAATTTCACGCATAATCTTTCTGCTGGATTTGCCTCAGTCGATAGCTTATTATGATCGTCAATACACATTTCTCGAATTGCATCTATGTCAACTTCTATTCCAATCTCCTGATACAACATCGCTGTATATACAATCCATGCGTAGTTTATCACCAAACGATCTGTGAGATGACATTTGTTCAGCGCATGAGATTGCAAAAGCGATTCTTTTACATTTCGATAAGCACGGCTGATTTTATTTGTGATACGGAGGATCAAAATGTCGAATCAGAAATATGATGAACAAGCAGTAATAAAAGTTATTTTTGATTACCTATCTGAAAAAGACGAAATGGAAATTTCTGCTATGCCTGTTGAAAAGTTATATGAGGACATAAAGGTCTATGCAGGACACCAACAAATGCCCCATTTTTCTCAATTTCGAAGATACATGATCTCAGAATTATCGCTTGAAAAAGGAGAGCGATTGACATCTGCAAAGGTATATGAAATAAAGAATAACTATATGATACTTAGCAAAATTGAGGAGATTTTATGTGAAAAATATAAAGTTTCCATCTACGCTGGCAATCCGATTATTTGTACGATACAATTGCCACCGGAGGAAATTTTCAATGAAATCACAATAGGTTACGCAAAAGAAAATCGTAAATCGCATGAATGGGGAAAAATCAATATGATTCGCAGTTCGTGTGCAAAGATCAAAAAAAAGAACGCTATGCTTATTCTTGCAGTCATTCCTGAATGCAATCCAATGGTATTTATGAAAAATGGTTCCATCCACATCCAAGATAAAAACATGGATCTTATTTGCAGTAGGCTCTGTGTGTTTATTAAAAATACACCTGAGAGTCGTAAGTTTGCCGAGCGTTTGAAAAAATCATATCCAGCGTCTTAATTCAACATCACATTCAAAAGCCTAAAAAAATATGGAACAAGCCACATTTATGCTCATCCCATATTTTCTCATATACATCCAAATATTCTTGGACTTAATATTCCTCCGCAAGAAGCATGGTGCAATGTTTCGCATCGTCAATAACATAAACCTTCTCATTCACCGAATTTTCCACCCTAACAACGTATGTTTTCTCAAAATTCGGCTGCTCAGATGTGTGCTGAATCACCTGCAAGCCGTTTTTCTTGCTTAGTTGGAACACTTGCAAATAATCCCTTTCTTCTGGCATTTCATCAATCGTTTGCCACATAAAAATCTGCAAATCCAGCGAAATTTTCGCATCTACACCTCTCGTCAAATATCGCTTTTTCCACTTCTCAAACATAATGATTCCTCCCTCGTTTTGGACTGAAATTGCGCATACAAATCACTGCGCTGTACTGAGATTGTTTCTGTAAAATCATCCACTACACCCAATCCGACATCAAGAACAATTTCAAATTTATGCGGAAAAGCACGGATTTCTTTGATAAATTGCTGCACAAAGCTTCGAAAAGACTCTGTATTGCGTTCTAAGCTTTTCCATTCCGTAATCATATAACTGACATCAGAATATCGAATTTCAGACAGCAATTGCATGGAATCCAGCTTAACTTCAACTTCCACACGCTCATTTTCCAACTGCTCCGTACGTTCAATCAAGCTATCGGTAATAATCCCTTTTTCAATCGCATTTGTGATATTTTTCAGATTTTCTTGCACCTCCTGATATTGTCTTTATAGTGAATCATGATTCTTCTCATAAGACCGATTGAACTGCCGAATATGCCGATTTACAGCAGTGACAGCTTTCTTTAATGAAACAGGATTCAACAGTCTTTTGCCCAATAAAGTTACAAGATATGCATCCAGATAGTCCTTATTCAGTTCTTTATTTGCACAAATGGTACGCCGTATGTTGCAGCGATACGTAGCTAATCTGTTCTTATTTCTGCCGAAAAATCTCAAATCACCCTGCATTTTCTTACCACAAATGCCACAAACAACTTTACCGGATAACAAATAAAATTCCTTGCTGTGATACCGCCCTGCGTTTTGCCGATTGGCTTCACGGAGTCGCTGCACCTTTTCAAAAAGTTTCTTACTGATAATCTGCGGACAACCATTTTCAATGCGAATTGTGCGACTGCAATCCTTGCTGCTATGATTATTTCGTTTGCCATCACACGCCTTCGAAGAAGCCCGATTGAATACATAAGTACCCGTGTACTTTTCATTTCCAAGAATCTCATAGAGCGAATTTTTCCCGAAATCCTGTCCTTTTTTCGTTTTGTAGCCACGGCTATTTAAGACATCGATGATTTTGGAATAACCATAGCCATCGGCATACATTTCAAAGATCAACTTCACCGCTTCGGCTTCGTGCGGATTTATGACGAGCTTTCTATTCTCATCAAGGTCAAATCCTAACGGCGTACAACCGCCTGTGTGCTTACATTGCAACGCTGTTTCATTCATGCCTTTCATGACTTCTCGACCAAGGTTTTTGCTGTAATATTCTGCCATTCCCTCTAAAACCGATTCCATCATGATACTTTCGGGGCTGTCATCCATTCGTTCCAGCACGCTGCACAATCTGACATGATTCTTTTTCAAGCGTTTCTTGTAAATCGCACTATCGTAACGGTCACGGCTGAATCTGTCCAACTTATGTACCAGAACAATGTCAAAGACGCCCTTGCCACTGTCTGCAATCATTTGCTGAAATTGCGGTCGATTGTCGGTGGTTGCACTCCTCGCTTCGTCTGTGTAGGTTGACACAATCTGCCAATGTTGTTGCTTGCAGAACTGATTCATCGCCCGAATTTGGGCATCAATCGATTCGCTTCTTTGATTGTCGCTGGAAAATCTACGTAAAATAGGGGATAGGGGAGCCGATTTTTTATAATTTTCTCATTTTACTTAAAATAGGCAAAAAAAAGAGTGGCTGTGTAGTCACTCATGGGCATAAAATGTGTTAAGTTCAAGGTAATAAGCCAAAGGTTGTCTAGTAGAACATTTCCCTGTGTATTACTCTATTATTTTTTTACCACAATCAAGTACCGATGAATCGTTCCAACAATTCTGCCGTCTTTTTCAACCATTTCTTGCATTTTTAATAGTTGTTCAAAGCATTTGGCCACAGAAAAACCAGGGAATTCCCATTCTATGATATGTGCAAACCAAACAAAAGCTCTTACATCATAAAACACTATAAGGCGACACACTTCATCAGCTTTCACAATGTGAAATCCTGCATTCTCAAAATGTTGGAGTTGCTCTTTAAGATTCAAATCTGGGAATGGCTTTTCAGTTTCAGGTAAGACTAATTCAACCAAATCCCTATCATTTTCACTGCCTACTTGTTCGGTGACAAATACACCATCATTGCGCAACAATCTATAAATTTCCTGTGCATTGAAATTTCCATGACGATTTATTATTAAATCAAATGCCGCATCATCAAACGGAATTTTTGCTGAATTATTACATTCCTTAAAATCAATGCCTAACAGCAAAAGTCTATTCTTGCACAATTTTACATTTGGAGGATAACCTTCTGTTGCCGCCGTTTTCGAATATGGATGATTCAATGACAGCAAGAATTCTCCACCACCTGTATCATAATCTAAAATGTTACTGCTATTGTCAAGATATTGTCTGACAATCTGCTCATAATTCCATGGCAAATCATTTTCTACCTCATATCTGTCATGAATGTGTGAAAAATCCCAACCATGAATGTGCGCAATTTTTTCTTCATATTTCCAAATATTTCTTAAGTATTCTTTATCCATAAGGCTGCTTTCCTTTTAGTAGTAAATTGTTTCTTCAAAAGAATGTAGTTCCTGACAGCATAAGTAATATTTGAGTAATGATCCCCAATGCAACCTGCTATCAGATCTCTAGATCTGCACCGAGTAGTTAATTCGTTTTATCACATTAAACCTCCAAAATTCAATTTATTACACAATTTTTCAGCTGCAATTCATATATCAATTCTTTCAATTTCAGAAAATGCTTTGTTTCGATAAACCAAGTCATCTCTCTCAGTAAATCCCATGTTCTCCCAAAATGCATTTCCTGTTTGATTTCTGCCAAACACTACAAGTGATGCTTTTATAATGCCGATTTTATGGAGAGCATCCATTGCTGTATCTACAAGATGCGTTGCAATCCTCTGATGTCTATAGTCTGGTAATACTGCCGTGTGATAAATATATCCCCTGCGCCCATCGTTACCAACAATGATAGCTCCAACTATTTCATTTTTATTTTCCGCAACAAAGCAAGTATCAGGATTCCTCTGAAGAAACCTGCTTATGCCCTCTTCGGAATCATCAATCGTATTTAACCCCATGCCCTTACATGACATCCACAATCGATAGACATTGCTATAATCACTCATTTTCATAAGTCTTATTTTCATTTTTTCATTTCTCCTAAAATTCCGATTTGTACTCGCATACAACAATTAATATACCATATCAGAAGGAGAAAATCAAATCTATACGTCAAATATTAAAAAATTATTAAAACACAGGCGTACAAAAATCGACTGTATAGCCATTTCTACGGCTGAACTGAAAAACCTCCGACCAGTATTTTTCCACGAAAAATAGAATCTTTTCAATGGCTTTTTCCTGTTCCGACTGGTTCTCACCGAATGCATTTCGATTCACATGAACGTGCAGTCCACAGGTTGAGGTGTGGTGCGATAAATATCCCATTTCAATTGCTTCTTCTAACAGGCTTTCCCAATTCATTTCACGTAAATGATATTCCAATGTCATGGGATGAGATACTATTTCCATTCCATAATTAAGAGAGCCATCTGACTTGATATAGATGCGTTCGTCACGGTAATTTGCCAAATCCTTTAGCTGCCTTGCATTGTCGTTGTCCTTACCGCCCTCATCGATTTCCAATTCTACGCCAAAAAATCGATTGCCATTGCCGTAGAAAATTGGATCGGGTTTGTAATCGTAATCCTCAATTTCTTCGTCACAAATTTCCTCATAGCAACCGCAGCAATACGGCAAGTCATTTTCCCAATAGGTGTCATTTTCGTTGACAATTCTGTCACAACTTTCGCAGCGGCGATAGTGCCTGTCGAAGCACTCTTGACAAAGCTCTATATTGCCATCACTAACGCTGTTGCATGACCAAATCACGTCCCCACAGTGTTCACAGGTAACAATCTGTTCATCGACACAGTCATTGCAAAGAAGGCCGCCTTCCACATACATTCCGTCTCCTTCTGCAATCTCGCATCCGCAAAAATCACAGTGCATTTTTTCTGGTTCCATGTAAATACCTCCAAAATAAAAAATCCTGATAAAACATTAACGTCTTATCAGGATTATAATATATATTTGAAGTTGGGGGGTGTTACGAGTTTCATCTCATTATCTCATTATTTCACTGAGATAGAGTCCAATATATGATCAAATATATTGTGCATTTATGGAATGTTGCAGATCGTATGGTCATCTTTATGAAATATATTTATATTTTATTTTTGCTATCACTATGTTTTATCATATGTTTAATTCATCTTATAGATAATAGATTGGATCTTTCTTTCATTGAAAACGTCCTCGTCAGAGGACTGCCAGCAGACGAATGTTAGTACGTGTTGCTGGCACTGCTCGATGCAATCGTTGCACGTTCCGTGCAACAGACTGATTTTGAAAAGGCTTTCAAGGTTGGTTACTTGTGTAAAGGGTTCTTCAGAATTGATTACTAAACAAAACAATCATCATCACTGCAATTTCACAATGATGACGATTATATCATTCTTATTCAGTTAATTTGTCATTGTAGATTATCCGTCCACATTTCGCATTGACTGATGACGGTATCAATTGCATTTTCATATTCATCAGGTGGATACCTATATTTTTTCAGCAAACGCTTTACCATTTTACGCATGGAGGCTCTTGCAGTTTCTTTTTGCTGCCAATCAATCGTTCTGTTTTTACGGAGCGTTTCTGTGAGTTCTCTTGTCATCGCAATCAAATCTTCGTTACTGTAAAAATCCTTAATCGCTTGCGGCTTTGTAAGTGCATCATAAAAAGCAAGTTCTTCATCCGTAAGTCCAAGACTTTCGCCCTCTTTTTGCATCTTTGCGATTTCTTCGGCTGTCTTCAACAATTCCGTTATAACTTCCTCATTTGTGATAAGTCCATTATAATAGGAGTTCATCAGCATTGTGATTTTCTCAGAAAATTTTTCAGCCTTTACCAAATTTGTCCGTTTATAAACGGATACTTGTTCCGCCATAAGTTTTTTCAAAATCTCAACAGCAATGTTTTTCTCTTTCATTTTCGAGATTTCTTCAAGTACTTTTGGGTCGAAAAGCGAAAATTCCTCATTGGCAGATTTACTGTCAAACAGATTAATGACACCCTCACTTTGAATACTTGATTTCAGCAGATTGTTGATCTACTCGTTTATTTCTCTTAATGAGAGCGGCTTGTTTCCATTTCCGACAAATGTTATTTTCATGATCATTGCACGAACCGCTTCAAAGTAAGCGGCTTCATGACGTTCCTGTTCGTTAGTTAAACTGGAACAAAGTGAGTGTGCTTGTTTTAATAACAAAGCTTCTTTTAAGTAGAGGTCTTTTACTTCATCATCTTTGTTTGGCGACTTTGCTCCGAGAATAAAATTCACACTGCCTGAAATAAGCTTGCCTTTTTGTAATGCTGTTCCATTTGTAAATTCGCTGAAATCAAATCCATGTATTAAATCCTTACATACCTGCAACTTTTCTTTGAATTTTGGATAGGCAACCTTAGAGATATTCATATCACCATATTTGGCTCTGTCTCTTGCTGTGTATTCATTCATGGCTGCTTTTAGCGCAGAAGCAATACCTACATAATCAACGATCAATCCACCCTCTTTATCCTTGAATACTCTGTTTACCCGTGCGATTGCCTGCATGAGATTGTAACCATGCATTGGCTTGTAGATGTACATCGTTGCAAGTGAGGGAACATCAAATCCGGTCAGCCACATATCCACAATGATAGCGATTTTCATTGGGTCATTATTGTCTTTGAATTTTCTTGCAAGTTCTTCTTTGTGCGCTTTTGTGCCGATAATTTCTTTCCATTCTTCCGGATCGTTATTACTCCCTGTCATAATAACTCCAATTTTCTCGTTCCATTCGGGACGAATTTCTAATAGCTTATGATAAATTTTCATTGCAATGCCACGGGAATAAGCAACTATCATTGCTTTGCCTGTAAGCAAATTCTGACGATACTTTTCATAGTGTTCTACAATATCTTTACAGAGAGAATCAATCGTTGCGTCTGCACCAAGTACACTCTCCATTTGTCCTAACATCTTCTTGCTTTTTTCAATGGTTGCTGGATTGGATTGTTGCTCCAAGACATCATAAGTAGAATCAATCAGCGCAAGTGTATTTTCATCAAGCTTTAAGTGTATGACTCTGCTTTCATAATATACGGGTCTTGTCGCTCCGTCCTCAACAGCTTGTGTCATATCATAAATATCAATGTAGTCGCCAAAAACTTCGATTTTCCACTGCCTTGGATATGCCAGAACACATCCATAACCCATGCCCTCATGCCTTCTGCACGGAAAGAGGATATCATCATTTTCTGTTCATTGGTCATTACTGTCCCTCCAACGCTTCGGGATACATCCCTCTACTTCTGAAAGGACAGAAATGCGTTTTTTCAGCGGAGAAAAAAACACCCATCAGAGAAACCGAAATCTCTCCGATGGGTGGATAATAAACCGGACTGCTTATTTTTTCTTTGGTTTCATTTCCCTAAAAAACAGCATTCATAAGAATGACAATCACAGCAACAACAATCATGGATACCCAAAAGCCCATGTTCAATCCAAGGAATTCTGTGTTGCCAAATAACTTCATCCAAATATCTGTCATAGTCATAATCGGTTTCCTCCTTTACAACAGCTCACCATAATGACGAACATACGCTTTTTTCAGACTGGTTGCCAGCAACATATAGAGCAGGATGCAGGGAATCAGATAAAGGAAATAGCTCGCAGGCAGTGCGACAAATCTCAGCGTTTTGCCAAATGGGATAAATGGAGTGATGGTTAACACTGCGATTCCTGTCATCGTCATCAATGTCAGAGGTGCGGAAGCACGACTTTGAATAAAAGACAGCTTTGGTGTACGAATTATATGAATGACGAGCGTCTGGCTCCACATGGATTCCACAAACCATCCTGCCTGGAACATCGCCATATATCTGAATTGCAAATCCGCAAGCTCCGCACCACTGAAATGGGCGGCAAGGTCGTTATACAAAACGCCGCCGGATACAAACAAGGGTGGGCAGAACACGAAGTACATGAAAATATAGGTCGTGAAGTCAAAGATGGAGCTGGTCGGTCCGATCCAGATCATGAAGCTCCCCACACTGGATGCGTCCCACTTCCTCGGAACAGCAATGAATTCTTCATCCACATTGTCCCAGAGAATGGCTGTGCAGCTCAGGTCGTAAATCAGGTTCAGGAAAATCAGGTGTACGCTCATCATAGGCAGGAATGGCAGCAGTGCCGACGCCGCCAACACAGAAAAGTTGGAGGACACCGTCATCTTGATATATTTAATCATGTTGACATAAGTATTGCACCCCTCAATAATTCCTTCCTCCAGCACAATCAGGTCTTTTTCAAGCAGGATAATGTCTGCTGATTCCTTCGCTACATCAACCGCCGTATCAACAGAGATTCCGATGTCTGCGGCTTTCATTGCGGCGGCATCGTTGATTCCATCCCCCATAAATCCAACCGTGTGACCGTTCTCCCGCAGAACGGTCACAATGCGGGCTTTCTGGTCAGGGGTCAGCTTGGCGAATACATCCGTTGTCTCTGCGGCCTTGGCAAGCTCCTCATCCGTCATGTGTTCCAGATCGGAACCGAGAAGCATATTGCGCACCTTCAGCCCTACCTGGGCGCAGATGATGCAGGTGACCTTGTCGTTATCGCCGGTCAGAATCTTCGTGTGTACACCATGGGCTGCCAAAGCTTGAATCGCATCGGCAGTCGATTCCTTAGGCGGGTCGAGGAACGCAAGGTATCCGATCAGCACCATATCCGCCTCATCCTTCACGCTGAAAGCACCAACCGGCGATGGATTGGTTTTGTGGGCAATACACAAAGCCCCGGAACCCCTTCTCGTTCAGCTCATCTGCCTTTTGCAAAATCCTTTTACGCACATCCTCGCTCAAAGGCTTCACCTCTCCGTCCAGCTCGGCAAAGGAACAGACGGAGAGCATTTCTTCCACTGCGCCCTTAGTGATCATCTGTGTTTTTCCGGTCTTATCTTGTACCACCGTGGTCAGGCGACGGCGTGAGAAGTCAAAGGGAATTTCATCCACCTTCACATAATGCTCTGATAAATCTGTCAGCTGCGGATTTTCCCGTTCTTCCTCCTCGGTCTTCTGGATAATCGCCAAATCCATCAGATTTTTATATCCAGTCTGGAAGTAGCTGTTCAGGTATGCGTGACGCAGCACCCGACTGTCTTCTTCGCCGTTTACGTTTAGGTGATACTCCAGCACCACCTTGTCCTAAGTGAGTGTGCCGGTTTTGTCCGTGCAGAGGATGTCGATTGCACCAAAGTTTTGAATGGAGTTCAGATTTTTTACGATGGTCTGTTTTTTGCTCATGGAGACTGCGCCTTTTGCCAGGCAGGTCGTGACAATCATGGGCAGCATCTCCGGCATCAGGTCCACCGCAATGGAAATAGCAAACAGGAATGCGGACAGCCAGTCTCCTTTTGTCAGACCGTTGATGACAAATACCAGCGACACCATCACCATCATAAACCGGATCAGCACCCAGGAGACAGCATTGACGCCTTTAGTGAAGCTGGTCTCCACCGCTTCCCCTGCTACTGCCGACGCCATAGAACCGAACAGCGTATTGTCTCCCACGCAGACGACCACAGCGGTAGCACTTCCTAAAATAACATTACTGCCCATGAAGGCGATATTGGATAGTCGGTTATGGTATCCGCCGATTCCGCCACAAGAGGCATTTTCTAGATCGGCTCGCTCTCGTCGGTCAGACTGACCTGACCGACAAACAAATCCTTTGCCTCCAGAATTCGCACATCAGCTGGAATCATATCCCTAGCGGACAGATGGATAATATCCCCAACGACCACTTCATCCAGCGATTTCTTCTTTTCCTTTGTCACATGATTGGAACTATTAGCGGAACGGATGGTCATAACCGATTCCTTATCAAGCCCCGTTAGTGTTGTATTTAGGCACTCAAGCACAGTGCCAACTGGATTCGTTGCCGTAAATGTAATGCGGCTGTTCTACTCATTCCGGATTACGGCCTTTTCTGTCATCTGATGCAAAGCCTTGCGGGTTATTTTCTTGTTCATTGGACTTACCTCCTGTAAGTTTATTTTTAGAGACAAGTGCAATTACACAGGCGAATATGGAGTGCCCGAACGCCAGGTGTTGATTATCTCTTTGTGGACTGCCGTCGGAGTCCATGTTTCTCACTTCCTCTATCATAAAAATATCTATATAAACTGCTATGCAGATTATTGGTTTATATAGCGGCTACTTTTTGATATGTAATAAACATCAAATCCGGCAATCACTAGTCATATGATTATTGCAACCGAAAATATCTGGTCTGAAAACCCGGTGCAGCATCCTTTTAAAACAAAGGTGATTCCGTTAAGAACTATCATTCCTCCAATATTTTGGCAAAGTGGTTTGATTTTAATCTTGCTCTTTTCTTCATCAGACATTTTCTGCCACGCAGATACATATTTATAGATTTTGCCAAATGCAAAAATGATATCACCTGCCATAAAAAGGATACCTAAAACCATACACATATAATCCATCACTCTTTTCCCCCTCCATTGAGTAATTTCTTTATTTTTTGAAAGTGTGATGACTCCAATCATCAGCATAATCCAAATAGCCGCTGTGATGAAGTACCATGCCAGAAACACCAAAAGCCGATATTCTGCAAATAAGCATCCAAAGAAAATACATCCCGATGCCATGGCCGCATATGAAACATAGAAAGCGATTCTTCTTTTGCACGATATTGTTTTCATTACAGCATCTCCCAGTCAGCACTAATCACCTCCGGACGAGCAAGTATCTGCCCGACAATTCCTTCCAAGACTCGATTTTTTGATTTTCCGGTTGAATCGTATTCCGCAATAATCTCCACTTTATCGCCTACAACATCTCCGCTTTCAAGGTTGGTTAGATAGAGCGTTTTACAGGAGTTGCTGTTAATCAGCAGCATACGAAGCTCATGCTCTGCCTTTTCTTGACAGGTGACAGAAATGCGGTATTGCCTTTCCGATTCTTCCTCTGCAATAATAGGTTTATTTTTCTTGCCAACGGGCGAAGAATCAAGTTAGATAGAATCAAAATACCTGCGACCGTGATTGCCATCAGATACATACCAGAGCTTGCAAGGACGCCCACCGCTGCCGTACACCAGAGCGTTTCCGCTGTATTCATCCCTCGCACGGACGCACTTTCCTTAAAAATCACACCGCTGCGCAGAAAACCAACACCCTGAATGATCGCCGCTGCTACCCAAAAGGTCTGCTCTGACTCAAACAGGAGTGGAAACAAAGTGAAGAAGCCAGCTCCCATGCAAATCAGGACATTGATTCGGATACCTGCTGTATGACCTGTTAATTGACGCTCTAATCCAATTGCAAAACCAAGCATCAGAGAAAGGGCAATTCTTATCACAAAATCTGCATATTCTATGTCTGCACCTCCTTCGTCCTCTTTCATTCTATAAAAAAGCAAGGAAATTCACATGGTCGAAACCTTGCGATTTTGCAAGAAATATTATAGAGCTGCCTGGTAATTTATGAAAGATAGCAGTAGGTACTTTTCACTCAGAATTTATCATTGAATTTATACCCAATGTCCCAAATGGTCAGTATGTATTCCGGCGCATCCGGGTGGGTTCGATTTTCTTTTACAGTTTACGAATAAATGCCATAATATTGCTGTCGTCCATCAGGTATTCGGCATCCCATACTGCCTGATAGATTTGTTCCTTGGTAAAGACTTCGCCGCAGTTCTTTGCGAGGAATAACAGAATATCAAATTCCTTTGGTGCCAGCGTGATTTCCGTCTCTCCTCTGAGTACCTTTTGTGCTGTTGGAAGAATACGCAGTTCGCCACAGACAATTTTTGACAGATTTTGAGCCGGTATATTATCACATGATTTCAGCATCAGACTTCTGATTTTATCATTTTCTAAATCAGAAATGGCATCCAATAATTCCTCTGCACAAAGCACATCTGCCGGAGCAGCCTTCAGTTTTTCAGTCAGCCAGCGAAGTGCCGCCGCATCCATACTGACAAAACCAATATTATTTTTCATATGCCATCTCCCTACAGCAATTCCTTGTGCTTTTTAAAGTAAATATACTTTGCAACGCTTACTACGCAGAGATAAGAAAGTACATCTAAAGCAAGGAATAAATAATATCCAATGGGAAGTGTTGTTAACCCCATAAAATTCCTAATCGGCGTAACTGTAAGCATGGAAAACAGGAATACGCCTGCAATCGTGACTTCGAAAACGGAGGTTGACGGCTTGCTCTGAACAAATGGAATTTTACTTGTACGCAGCAAATGGAGGATCAGCACCTGCGTCCACATGAATTCGAGAAACCAACCTGTTTGAAATGCTGCAATAAATGTAAGCTGTTCTGATGCATCAAGCTGCAAAAATGCTCCGCCGCATATGGCGGGACATAGTGCGAAAAACAAAAACGCAAACGTAATGATGTCAAAAGCTGAACTGATCGGTCCAAAGCGGAGCATAAAACGCCCAAGACTTTTTCCGTCCCAGCGAATCGGTTTTTTCCAATTGCTCTGAATCAACATTGTCCCACGGTAAAATTAGACATAAAGTATCATACAGCAAATTCAAAAGAAGAAGCTGCAACGATGTCATCGGAAAAAACGGCAACAGAATACTTGCTACAACCACTGCAATGATATTTCCCAAATTGGACGAAGCCGTAATTTTTATGTATTTTGTCATATTCGCAAACGCCCTGCGTCCTTTCAGAATGCCGCGTTCCAGACTTTTTCAGCAAAATCACGTCTGCGCTTTCTCAGACGGCATCAGCAGCTGTATCTACGGAAATTCCCACATTGGCGTTCGGTTCTGCCGGAAGATCATTCATTCCATCTCCCATAAAGCCAACGGTATGACCGTTTTTCTGTAATATTTTAATGATGAGGGCTTTCTGTTTCGGCGTAAGTTCTGCAAAAACTTTTGTTTTTTCCATGCACAATGGGACATCATTTTCAGAGAGCTTTTCAAAATTTGCTCCAGTCAGGACGGATTCTGTTTCAATGCCAAGACGGGAGCAGATTGACAATATGGTTTTCACATCATCATCTGTCAGAACACGGACATCTACGTTCAGTTTTTTCAGATTCCTGATTGTTTCGGATGCACTCTTTTTTGGTGCATCAAAAAATGCAAGATAGCCAACCAGTATAAAATCCGAATCTTCAGCATGAAGTACGGAGGCAGATGTATTTCTATAAGCTACGGCCAATACTTTCATTCCGTCTTCTGTCAGTTCATCTGTTACAGCATGAACGCTTTTCAGTGTATCAGCAGTCACAGCGACTCTTTCTCCCCGAAACTCCGCATACCGACACCTTGACAGGACATTTTTCACGGTGCCTTTTATAATATGAAGATTATCTGTTTCACCTTGCAATAAAACGCCGGCGTATTTATGGTCATAATCAAATGGCTGCTCATCTAAAAGGATGCTATTATTTGACAATTCTTCAAAATGCGTCTAAAGTTCCGGCATATCACCATACTTCAATATCGCCGTGTCAAGGTGATTTTTCACTCCACTGTGATAGTGGCTGTTTAAAAAAGCATAATCCAGAACCAGCTGGCTTTCATTCCCCAGAATGTCCATATAATACTCTAATATAATGGTACTCATCCGTCAATGTACCGGTTTTATTCACACACAACACGTCCATATTTCCCAGTGTTTGCATGGCATTGATGTTTTTTACTCCAGTCTGTCTATGTCAAGACTTCCATAGACTGTATTTTTCCCGACTGCCTGCACAACACCAATTCCAGAACCGCCGGTGACAGTAGTTCACTAAAATACAACGTTTATATAATCACTTAGTTTTTCCGGTTTTCTCTGCGGTTCCTCTGCTTTCTTCTCAAAACTTTCGCTTTCACCGATTATAACAGACTGGGAAACAAACAAATCCTTTGCTTCAATTAACTCAATGTCAGCCGGTATGCGGTCTCCCGCTTCTATGCGAACAAGGTCTCCAACTATCAGCTCTTCAGATGGAACCTCCTGCCATATATGATCCCGACAAACGGAAACTGTGGTTTGTGCCAGTTGGGTCAGACGGTCGGCAACACGCTTTGCCCGAAGTTCCTAAATAAGACGAACAACTGCGCCAAGCAATAACATAACGCAGATAATAATAACAGATGAAAAAGACTACCCATATTTATCCGGCAAAAGTACATCTGTAACCAGTGAAACAACCGCCAGTACAAACAGGATGATTGAGAACGGGTTGATAAATGCCCTTCGAATACAATGAATGACCGTTGTTTTGCTTATCTGCTCATTGCTTCCATATTTGCTTCTGCTTTCGAATATCTACTCTTGTTTTAATCCTGCTATTTCAGAATTGGATTTGTATCCTTTATCATTGATATGAACATTTTCGCAATATCGATGGCGATCTGCTTTGCTCATAAGCACAACCTCCTTATTTAAGCGACTTCAAAATCATCTGAGAAACAACGAACCGCTATATATATATATTATAGCATAAAAGTTCATCCCCAAACCTTGTTTTTTTCTTGCTTTAAAAAGGTGCCTGTAACAAATATAGATCCTTTTTGTGAGTAAAAAAACGCCTACCAGGAAAATCAATCCTCAGCAGGCATTACCCTTGTAAGTCTTACTGCTTTTTGAGATACGCCCCGCAGCAGAAGCCGGTGTATTTGATATTGTTGTGAGGGTGGTGCCGATGCATCACCCTTTATTTCTGCGTATTTTCTGTTTTTTCAAAGTGCGACACCACGCAAATACGTAATTTTTTGGTGGTTATCAAGTAAAATTTTTTCTTATGCTTATTCCTCTACTTCCAATTTCACCCGACAAACCTTTTCACTGCAAAACGCCACACCGTACTTTAGCACTTTCTTGTAATACTGTTGCTTGAGGTTTGTTACGTAATTTTTTTCTGCAATCTGCTTCATCGCTCTGTCACAAGTTGCATCTAAATCGCCGAAATCCTTGGCAATTTTCACCTCGATTACGACAGCAACCATTCTTCTCTGAAACTCGCAGATTGTAATGTCCGTTCTGCCTTTTCCGTTTTTTCGATTCGATTCTACTCGATAGCCACGTTTTCCCAACAAAAGACCAGCCAGAAATCCGTGATAGAAACTCTCATAATTGTCCTGATAACTGATGCTAGAAACGAGCCAATTATTCACTTCATTTTCAAAGCCTTCCGCATCGCCATTTATGACAGCTTTGAATAAATCATCCGTGCCGTTTATTCGAATTTTTTCGTCAAACCACTGCATAATCATCCGCTTATATACCGTGCCAACCTCACGGTTCGGAATCACCATTTCCGCATAAATGAGGTCGCCTTCTAAGTGCATCGAAATTGGCTTCAAATAACCTGTAAAAAGCAAGAAACTCCAGATATAATCTGTATTGATGTTGATATTACGGTAGGTGATGTCCTCATAAATTGGCTTTGTCAAAGATTCACCGTTTACAAGAGCTTCGATTTGACTATGCGTTTCTTCATCACCGTTCACGACAAGTTCATAAATGATGTCATTGGAACTGGTGTTGCTCCAATAGGGTTGCGATGGGCAAACCTCGTTACTCCTTGCCGATTGCACATATTTCAAAATACTCCACGGATTATATATTTCTATCTGTCCGAACAAATATCCATCATACCACTGCTTCATTTCCGACAATTTATCTTGCATCCCAAAATCATCTGCAATTTTTTCCACTTCTTGCTGTGTAAAACCAAAGCAATGAGAAAAATCATTATTTATAACGGTATACACGTTCAGGTTATTCAGCCCTGTAAAAATACTTTCTTTTGAGACTCGCAGACAACCTGTCAATACGCCGAATTCCAAATATGGATTTGTCTTTAATGCACTCTCGAAGACCGAACGAATCAGGTCAACCATCTTATCATAAAATCCACGAAAATGGGACGCTTCGAGAGGCACATCATATTCATCAATTAAGGTGATGACTTTCTTTTGATAGACTGCATACAGGCAATCCGAAAGAAAACGAACTGCATTGATAAAGACACTGTCATCTGCCGTATTATTGCAGATTTCTTCGAATATTTTTTTGTCTTCCGGCAGCAGCTGATCCGACTGCAGCACCTCGATATGACGCCCAAATTCGCTGCGAATCATATAACGAAATGTGTAAAAAGACAGGTCATAATTCGGCTGCTTCATACTCTTCAGCGACAGCGAAATCACCGGATATTGCCCTTGATGCTGCATATATTTCTCGCCAGCTTGAGAGATATTCAATCCATCAAACAAGTATACATTATCCTCGTCCGTTTTCTCGAAGAACCGCTGGAGCATACTGATATTGAGTGTCTTGCCAAAACGTCTGGGACGAGTGAACAAATTAACAGCACCCTTTTTGTCTAAGATTTCTTTTATCATGAGTGTTTTATCCACAAAATAATAGCCATCATCTACCAGACGTTTAAAATCTTCCACACCAATTGGGATGGGTTTGAAGTCCTTCATGTGATCTACCTCACTTTCACCGAAATTTCCACTAGCTTTAGTATAGCATATTTTCAGGAGGAATGCAAGGAAAATTCAAAAATTTGATAATTGCAAAAAATGTCATGAATGTACTGTATTTTTCACTGCGAAACAACAGTTAATAGTATAGAAATCAGAACCGTCACCACTACCATAATCCGCCTATTTTCAAATCCACCTTCATTGCACATATCGCCCTTACAACCTCAAAATCAAATTATCTTTCAATAACAGCTTTCTGTCAAAAATATCTCAGTTCAAAAATCCTCCCAAGAAATTCTACGTTATCCAATTTTATTTTTTCTCTAATATATTCCATGACTATTATATTTATACATAATTTAACAATATACTTTATAATAATAGCTATAAAATAAAGATATTATAGAATATATAATTGATACTATATAGCGTTGTATCA
>Ga0192263_1065_pt1 | contig 31516 bp, 32 predicted proteins | sample Koala_Koa23_I3_FD_131257 | JGI IMG/M metagenome (GOLD analysis project Ga0192263, IMG submission 131257) | Enriched cells from koala feces incubated with labeled cellulose particles, San Francisco Zoo, California, United States - Koala_Koa2-3_I3 ... | reverse complement strand
ATTTTTTTGTAATTTCAGTCCACCTATACAACTGCCTCGACCAGCGTCCTGTCTCCAATCACGATTTCTTTCACACCGATCTGCTTTTTTTGGTTGAAGTTAAAGCTTAACATATAGCCTTTCTGCAGATGATAATGATCCAGATATTCCAGGAGCTGCTTTTCACCGCGCTCATTATAAGCGTTCCCATGATAAATCTTCATTTCGATGATATACCGCGTCCCAAGATAATCAACGATCAGATCCGTTCGTTCCAGATTTCTTGTGCGCGACTCTACATAATAATTGCCGGTTCCATTGATAATCGGTTTCAGGAACAGCATAAAATAACGTCTGCCGTCCTCTTCTACAAACTTCTGCTTCTGATCGCCATAGATGTCGTCAAAATACTCTGTAAACTTTTGCAAGATTTGCTTCATATCCAGGAATCCGTTCTGAATAAACTGGCTCTTATCCCGACTGGCCAGGCGGAACATTTCTCCTCCCTGCTCCTTGGGCAGTGTCAAAAAATAATTATACAGGCGCGTCTCAAATATGCGGTTCGCGATCTGCATGGTTCCATTCTCTTCTTTCACAAAGCCAAACATATGAAGCAGATCAATCACCGGATTATCCGCATTGTAGGCAATTGGCTGTCCCTGAAACAATAACAGATGAATCTGTTTTTTCATCTCCGGGTAATCATTCAGCTTTCCAAACAAAGAATCAAACAGAGAATTCTTTTCAGAAAGTAAAATACTGACCGCCTCCCGGATTCCTTCCAGCGTCCATACGCACTGGTCGTGATGGAAGTCTTCTCTGTCTGAAAGCTTCTCGTCCATAATTTTACAGAGACGCGAAACCAAAAACGGATACCCGGAAGTATAGTCAAAAATCAATTCCGAAATCCCCTTCGTATCCATACCAGTATGATAGTCAGCTTCGTACTGTTCCAATAATCCCTGAATATCAATCGCTGAAAAACTCATAGCCACATTAAACTCAGCAGCAATATTCCAGGGACTGTTCAGCTTATGCTCTTCTTCTGGCCGAATTTTCATTTTCAGATTTCTCAGATCATACAATCCGGCAAGTATGACAGACTGAAAGGTGGGCAGGACATCCCGGTCCAGGTAATACGCTCTCAGCTGCGCAAGGAAGTCAAGAAAGACCTGATTATTTGACGCAGTATCTACTTCATCTATAATAAGAACAACCGGTTTCTCTGATATTTCACACCATTCGCTGAAGCTGTCAAACATCTCAGCAAGTTTAAACTTCTGTTTTGCAGCGGTTTCACCTGTCTCCCCGGCATATTTTTTCAGTACCTCGACGATTTTGTCCGGTATCCCACTCATGCGTCTGGTTACTCTTCGAATTTCGCGCGCCAGACCGTTTACAAAATCTGCTTCACTGGCATAATCCGCAGCGCTCAGCCTCTGAAAATCCAGGCTGACGACTGTATAATCCTTTTTAAGAAATGCCGAAAGAGCCCGCAATGTGGTCGTCTTTCCATATTGTCTCGCCCGATTTATAGAAAAGTAATCGCCTGCGTCCACCATTTCGCGAATCTTTTTCAGCCTCGGATTCAGGTCAACCATATAATGTCTGGCAGGATTGCATGCACCAGTCACATTAAAAAACTTTCCCATGCGTTCACCTCCAAAGGAGTCCATGTATAAAAGCCATGTCGACTACTACAGTTTCAGATCACGTGTTCCTTTGAGGAACAGTATAAAAGAAGTTTGTCAAAATGACAACCTGTTTTTATTAAGCCTGGCTTTCAAAATAATTGGTCAATACCTTCAACAGATACGAAAAAGTCCATTAAAAATTGCTACACGATGAGATATATCCCATACGAAGTGCAGGATATCGTCCTGGAGAAGGATTTTCCCTGTACTATTTACGTTATCATTCGTACTTCACAGGAAGTGCGAGATACTGTCCAAAACAGTTACAATAGTATTAAAGACGCTCATACCAGGTGCCGATGTACTCATTGATTTCTGCAAAGCCAACAACACATGCGCCATTGTAGAGTCCTACAGGAACAGCATCCGTAAAGCCATAAATTTTAGGAATATCGTCTTTCTCAAAGCAGTATACGACTACTTTTTTCTGCTCCGGATACACAAGCCAATATTCCCGCACACCTGCCCTTTCATATTTGGAACGTTTCAAATGCCCGTCCTTCACCGATGAAGAGCGGGAAACAATCTCTACCGCAAGATCCGGCGCACCATACAGCCTGCCATGCCGAATCTTGTCCGGATCGCAGAGAATCATCACATCTGGCTGCACCATGGTTCTGTCATCACAGTCCAGCTGCACATCAAGCGGTGCGACCAACGGGCGGCAGTCGCCATGGTTTTTCCTGATGTATTCCGAAAAGCAGCGCCAGATCTCCGTGGCAAGCATCTGATGGATGTGGGTCGGCGCCGCCATGTCATAAAACACGCCGTCAATCAGCTCCACGCGGCGGTCTTCCGGCAGTGCCAGATAGTCCTCTACCGTATACGAATGCGCGTCTGAAGCATAAGCGAAGGATGCCTCGCGCACGCAGTCTTGCCGGGAGATATCCGAATTGCCTCCACCAAAATCATAAGTAAACTTTTCTGCCGCCGGCTGCCGCTCACCCTCGAAAACTCTTTGCAGTGCCTGCAGGGTAGTATAGCGCGGAGACTTTGTGATGCCCCCCAGCACCTTCTGTACCGTTCCAACCGGAAGATCAGCCAGCCTCGCAATCTGTTCATAGGTATATCCGCATTCGTTCTTTTTCTTTCTCATTTCTTCTATCGTCATGGCAATTATCTTCTTTCTGTAATTACCCATATTTTATCAAACATTTATCCATTTGTCAATTGGTTTTTGTTGTCTGTAATCCATTATTTATCCACAATAAATCCATTTTTATCCATAACAGCTTATTGTATCCAGATCATCTTATTCTAAACCCTTCATTCAAAAATTAAAATCAGAGTCAAAAAATATTTTGGGAAAATATGTCGCTTTTTTATCTGCCAAACGTTTATATAATGTGACCAGAAGAAATTTGCGGCACTTCCACCGGGAAATTTCGATGGTCAACGAGCAACGCAGCTGCGAGCAGGAAAGCAAATATTTTCACAGTCCATATCGTAGAAAGGAGACCTGGCAAAATGAATCCCGTTCTCGCAGTAGTTTTAGCAGCGGCATTGGTGGTTCTATCCGGCCTTTCCGTTTATGCCGGTCAGTCTGGAAACGGAATGTGGGCATTTTACAGAGCATCTTCCACTTATCTTGGCAGGTTTGACTTCAATCTTCCGGAAAAGCTGGCAGCTGCTTCTATGAGTGAAGAAACTCAGTGGTTGAAAATAGTTCCTCATGGAGTTTCCTGGAAGGGTGCATTATCAAATCCATTATATACAGTTGCAAGCGTAGAATACTCTCTGGATAATGCGGAAGCATACTGCGATGTGAGCGTTGGGTCGGCAAAGACAGCATACTGGAAATCCTGTTTATGATTTTGCAATTCTCAATTTCACCATCAATGCTTCCTGAAGCACTTGAGAGAAGTTAATACTTGCCGCCATTGCCTCTTCATTCAGCCATTCAGGAATGCTCAGCGTTTTCTTTACTGCCTTACTGTTATGCTTTCTGTTGTATTCGTCCAAATCAAACTGGACAAGCACAACCGTACCATCTCCTGTAATGTCTTCCACCTTTGACACTTCCGGTATGATGTCTTTTTCCTTCATGCGCTCTGTCAATGCCAGTCCTAAAGCTTCTACAGCCATACTGTAAGCTTCTTCCATATCATCGCCTTCTGTTATGCATTCAGGAATATCAGGAAACGTCACCCAATATCCTCCCTCTTCCGCTGCATGAAATAAAGCCGGATAAAAAAGTTTTTTCATTGTCCTGTTCTCTCCTTCTATTTTGCAGAGCCTATTTCAGCCCAGCCTGTTTTAAAATATCTTGCTCCGTTCCCTTCTTCATCTCTTTGTTATGCATCGGAACAATGACTTGTTTGCCAGTTGCCGGATTTCTCAGCTTTACATGTGAACCGTTTTGACTTATCGTGATAAAGCCATTTTTCTTTAGTAGCGTTACCATTTCAGCTGGCTTCATCGGCATTTAGTTATCCCCTCTTATTAAAATTTATGTCATTATAATACGTAATATTACGTAAGTCAATTATAATTTGTTTTTCTTTCTCATAAAGCAAGAACAACTATACCAGAAACAAATAGATGTTTTTCAATAAAGAAACAGTTGCAAAAGAATCCCATAGATTTTATACTGTACGTATTGAGATACATACGTCTTCTGTACTAACAAACAGCCTTCAAAAGAAAAGTCAAGAGAAAGGAAGCCCGGCATGAATGAAATCATTATACAGCTGAATTTCCCGTTTTGTTTTAAGCATTGCTCCTTTTGCCCGCAATCCGTGTGCAAATACAGCCCGCAGCTCATGCGCACCTATGTGGATGCCATGGTGCGGGAAATCCAGTCAGCCGCTGCAGATATGGACGACTATGAAGTGACGGCGGTTTCGATCGAAGGCGGCAGTCCGGTGCTGGCCGAGCCATCCGGTTTGCAGAAGGTGCTGCGGACGCTGCGGAAAAATTTTCATCTGGCGGAGGATGTGCAGATTTCCTTACAGACCATGCCGGGCGACTACTCCCGCGCGCTGATGCAGAAATTGCCTGAGTGCGGCGTCAATCACTGGATTTTCGGGGTGCAGACGGCGGATTTAAAGGAACACCTTCTGCTGGAGCGTCCTTACAGCTATGAAGCGCTCTCGATGGTGGATGTCGCCCTCAAGACCTTTGATGTGCATGATCGAAGCTTTGAGCTTCTGTATGGGATCCCCGGGCAGACGGAGCATACCTGGGAGCATTCCCTGCTCTCGGTTCTTTCCTATGAGCCGGAGCACCTGACCTTGTATCCGCTGCATCTGTACAAGGGGACTTCCCTGTACCGCAAGTGGCACGAGGGGAATCTGAATGTATACACAGCCCAGGAGAAGGCCACTTTTTATCAGCAGGCAAGGACTCGCCTGAACGAGCTGGGTTATCATCAATACACAATTTACGATTTTGCAAAACCCGGATGCGAAAATCAGTACCGCGTGAAAGAGCTCGCGGGCACCGAGCGGCTGGGGATCGGATACAAAGCAGAAAGCTTTCTTGACGGAGTTTCCTATAAAAATGGTCACAGCCTCCAGCAGTATCTGGATCATTCGGATGACCTTTCCGTCATCGCGAATCAGGTCACACGACTGGACGATGAAAGTCTGATGTACAAAGAAATGCGCTCCGCGCTCGTTAGCCTGACTGGAATAGACCTGTCAGCAATTCGGGGAAAATATGGCGAAGCTCTTGCCGAAAAAGCCGGAGAAGCACTGCAGCAGATGGAGGCGAAGAAGGATATCAGTCAGCACGAAGGAAAATGCCTGCTGACGGATACTGGAATTGCTGAGTTTGTAATCGGATAGGGGGAGTTCTCTCACCCTATCCGCCTGCGCCGGCCGCGTGTGGCGTAAGCCACAAAACACCTTACGCGGCTCTGTGTAATCGGATAGGGGAACGCACTTCTCCCCTATCCGCCTGCGCCGGCCGCGTGTGGCGTAAGCCACAAAACACCTTACGCGGCCGTGTGCATAATAAAAAGGGGATGTCTTTCCGACATCCCTTTTCGTATGCGCAGGAAAACCTCCCGCCCAATCTCGTTACTTTTGCGGCTGATTATGATGCCGTCCATAGCCAAAGACAGCATCGCAACCCTTTATGGCATACATCGTAGGATTACTCTATTCTCAAAGCTCCCCGTTCAGGAATTTCTCTACGGATTTCCCGCACTCACGACCCAGTGTGATGGTGGTGCCAAGGCTGACGCCCGGTGTCGGGGTGAAATACTCGGTTCCGAAACGTCCGCTTGCGCAGTTGCCTGACGCGAACAGACCCGTGATCGGCTTGTAGTAATCATTGAGGACCTGCTGCTCCGCGTTGATAACCAGACCGCCGCAGGTGCACATCATCCAGCCAATATCCGGCACCTTGATGTCGCAGTAGAACGGGTCTTCCTTTATCGGGAACATCAGCTCGCTCTCACGGCCGAAATCTTCATCCGAGCCTGCCTCGCAGAGCTCGTTGTAGCGCTCGATGGAAGCCTTAATGTTCGCTTTCACCGTTTCATCAGAGCAAACCAGGTCGAGCAGCTCGTCCAGTGTCTCCGCTCCGTAACGGGTATAGGTGGCGCTCAGGTCGTTGCCCTGTACACCCTCGCTGCCGGCAGCCAGCGCGTTTGCCAGCTCCTCTTCCACGCCTGCAAGCGTATCCTCATCCGCATAGGTTGACCCATGAGACGGAACAGAATATGCCAGATAATCAATCAGCTTTGAATCATAGAACGCATAGAAGCTGCGCTGCATCTGCAGTGCCGGGCGGCCGCGGAACTCGATCGGTCCCCAGTACTCATTGCAGTAGCGCTTTCCGTCTGCATCCAGCCATAAGCCCTGCGGATAGCCCGGATGATAATGCTTGCCGTTCATGGTCGGGATGCCAAGGGAATCCAGCTTACCGCCAACCCAGTAGCCCATCTGGATGCCGCGCCCGTCGGAATCCATCAGTACGGAGAAAGACTCGTCCGGCGTCAGGCAGCCGCCGAGGTCCGTCAGCAGATCCTGCTGCATCTGAGAGTTCGCGCCGAAGCCTCCGGTTGCCAGAATGACTGCCTTGCAGTTGAATTTGATGTAATCTCCGTCCGCGTTGGTCGCGATCAGACCCACAACCGCGTCATCCTCCATCACCAGCTGCTGCGCCTCTGTGGAGAACATAAACGTCGCGCCGTCTTCAATCGCCTTCTCGCGGTTCTTCTGATGAATGTAGGTCTGGTTGCACTCAGAGCTGTAGAAGCTGCAGGTGCTCGGCCAGAACTTGTACGCGCCGATGGAAGACATCTGATGCTCTGTCGGCGGATAAAATGCCGTTGTCATGTAGGACAGATCCTCCTCGGAAAGTACAGAGAGATACTCGTCCATGGCCTCACCGGAATTCTGGCAGAATTTCATCATCAGACCCGGATTTGCCTGGTAGCCGGAGTTCACCATCCAGTTGTTGTAATACTCGATCGGGTCGATTTCCGGAACGCCCAGATCCAACAGTACCGATGCATTCGGTGTGCCGGCCTCATTGCCCATCGCCTGATAGCTGTCCTCGGACTGAGACTCGATCAGAGTCACGCTGATCCCCTGCGCAGCCAGATAACGGCAGGCGTTCAGTCCCGCATATCCGTGTCCGACTACCACGACGTCCGCGTCATAGGTCTCGACGATCTCACTGTCATCCACCGCGTCCGGAGCGTCCTTCCAGGAGCCGGACTGGGCTTCCTCGCTCGTCGCGTCAAGCGCCTCCGCAACTCCCATCGCCTGCGCGATGCAGTTTGCCGCCGCTTCCTTTACCGCGTCTGAGGTAACGGTCGCGCCGCTGACACCGTCGATGTCTGCGGACTGCGCCTCCATCAGGGCCTCTTGCAACGTATCCCCGTACAGCTGCCCAATGGTCTCGGTCTCATTGGAAACATCCACCACAACCTCCGTGATGCTAGTCTCGTCAAATGTCATCGTGACCGTGACCGCGCCGATTCCCATCGCCGTAGCTGTGTAGGTACCCGGTGTGTAAATCGCATCGCCGCTGCTCTCCTCCGCGTGCACCAGGCCGCTGAACATCCCCGCCACGGCGAAGGATACTGCTCCGGCTGTCGCACCGCGCAGAAAATCACGTCTTGAAATCGTTTTTTCTGATTTCTTCATAAAAATCTCCTTTCCCCATTTGGGTATATTTGTTATAATCATATCATAAACCATCAAAAAACAGATGAAAATCCGACAACTGGACCCGAAACCGGGACAACTGGATTTTCAAAATGACTTTTCTTACAGCGGATAATTTTGTCACAGTGAGCAGCGCTTTACGGGCATTCTGGATAAAACATCACAGGGAGATACTTGAATGATGCGCATAGCGATTGTAGAGGACGAGGCGGCGGAGCGCGACCGCCTGAAGGAATATGGGGACAGCTATTTTCAGAAAAAAGGAATGGAAACAGAATATTTTTTCTTTGAGGATGGAATGTATTTTCTGGAAAAATACCCGAAAAAGCTGGATCTGATTTTTCTCGACATTGAGATGAAATACGTGGACGGTCTGCGGACGGCCCGGGCTTTGCGCCAGTTCGACGAGCAGGTACAGCTTCTGTTTGTCACACGCATGATCCAGTACGCGCTGGAAGGATACTCTGTAGACGCCGCGGATTTTCTCGTAAAACCGATCCGCTACCCGGTCTTCTGCTCCTGCCTCGACCGGGTCATCCGTAAAATTGAGACCAATACGCCCCGTTTCCTGACAGTCAGCCACGGTCGCGACGAGGTCTGCTGCCCCATCCAGCAGGTAACCTATATTGAAGCGCTTCACAAGCAGACGATTCTTCACCGGAAAAATCAGGAACCCATCGTTTCTTCCGAGACGCTTGCCTCTATTGAGGATAAGCTGGCTAAAGAGCCATTTTTCCGCTGCCACAAATCCTGCCTGGTCAATCTGAACCATATCCAGAATATCAGTCCTACGGATGTGACCGTAGACGGGCAGAAGCTGCCGGTCAGCAAATACCGCAAAAAAGAATTTATGCAAACGCTTACAAACTACCGTGGACGCATGCTGTAAGGCAAGAGTGTATCCGGTTCTGTCTCCTTATGTTTGTCAGGGATCATATGATTCGAGCGACAAAAGGGCATGCAGAGCTATCCGGATGAGAAGGGAAACAATCATGATTCATGATTATATGGTTCAGGCCGCCGCTCTTTTCAGGAGCCATCCGTCAATAAACATTCTGCAATGCCTGACAGAATTAGTCTGCTTTCTTCTCTATATCCGTGCGATCCCTTCCCGGAATATCAGCCGGGTAAAAAGAGAAGCCGCTCATGCCGTTTTTTTTGCTGCCATCATCGCTCTCCACCTGCGAAACCACATGATTGCCATTTATTTCCCGGTATATATGCTCCTGTGTATTGCTTTTGTCTGGCTGATCTGCAATATCTCCCTGTCCAAGGCAATCTTCCGGGTCTGTCCTTTCGGACTCGGCATGGAGTTCTGCCGTCTGCTCTGCAGGGATGGCTGCCTGACACTTTTGCTGACAAAATTTTCATCTGCAATTTCTGATGTGGTTTCTATCTGCCTATGTTCCATTCTCTATTTTGTTCTTCTGGTTCCAAGCACCATCTGGATGCAAAAAGAGACCAAAAACTTTGAAAAGCTGAATATTACCGCGGGGCAGATGGTCGGCTTTGTGTTTCCGCTGGCGCTGTATGTTGCTGTCCGCCAGTCCGTATTTGCCTGGCTTGCCACGCTCACCTGGCCGCAGTGGCTGCAGCTGGAATTCCTGCAGCTGGCCATTCTCATCTGCTCCGAATTTGAAATCATCTCCGCCGGCCGGATAGCGACTGCCCAGATCGAACGCAGCGAATTATTGGAAAAACAGATACTCATGGAAAAAAAGCAGCAGCAATATACTGCCCAGGTAGCGTCCATTGACGCCGTCAACCGCAGATATCACGATCTGAAGCATTATCTTACCGCAGTGGAAACGATGAACACCAGAGAGCTAAATGCTTCCGTCCTGGCGATGCGTCAGGAAATCGAAGCCTACGAATGCATGCAGGAAACCGGCAGCCGCACGCTGGATATTCTGCTTTCCGAGCGGATGTGTGAATGTCAGAAAAAAGGCATCCGGCTGATTCCCTACATTGACGCGCGGCAGATTGATTTCATCCATGTGACCGATCTGTGTGTCATCTTCGGAAATGCCATGGATAACGCGATCGAAGCAACCGAAAAGCTGGAATATGTAAACATGAAAGAAATCAGCATCAAAATCGGCGTCTCAGAGGAGCTCCTGATTATGCGTTTTCACAATTATTATGACGGGAGCCTGCGGTATGACGGTCAGACGCTGCTGACCTCAAAAGCCGACAGCGGCTCTCATGGATATGGCCTGGAAAGCATCCGGGAGGCTGCGGCAAAATATAGCGGAACCGTTGCCTATGACGCTGAAGGAAATGAATTTTCCCTCAACATTCTGATTCCGATTGTAAAATGAGCAGGCCGCATGGAAAACACGTGGATTTTATACACACCCTGGCCGGGTACCATTCCCGAACAGCGTCGAGGCTTTTTGAGTTTGCGATTCGCGTATCAGGCGGTGCAAGGTGGGTATATAATTCCGCGACAGCTCTTTAGATGTTACAAAAGCAGGAGTCCCCTGTCATGGCACCTGACGCCAGGGGGCTTGAAGCCTTCTCAAGTGCCGCAATCACCGCCGGGAGATCCCGGACCTCCGGGCAGATGGCAGCCGCACCGGCCTCCTCCAGTTCCTCCCGCGATCCATATCCGTATAATACGCCGATACAAAGAAGACCGTTCTCCCTGGCTCCTTCTACATCGTGCGAGCGGTCTCCCACCATGAGAATATTTTCTGCTGTCCCCATCTGTCGGAGTGCGTATGCGATTACCTGATCTTTCCTGTTTCGGCTCTCATCCATCGTCGCTCCGGCAATCAGGTCAAAATAGCTGTCCAGCTGAAAATAAGCGAGAATTTTTTTTGCGCTTGTCTCCGGTTTTGACGTCGCGACAATCAGCCTCCTGCCCTGCGCACGCAGACTCTCCAGAACCTCCGGGATCCCTTCGTAGACCAGATTCTCCTTCCATCCACGATCCAGGTAATATTCCCGGTAATCATCCACCATATGGAGAGACTGCTCCCTTGTCATTCCGTAATATTTCTGAAAGGAATCTGTCAGCGGAGGCCCGACAAAGGCCCGCAGCTTTTCGCGGTCCGTCTCGTCAATCCCATTCTTTTTCAGCGCGTAGAGGACGGAATTAATAATCCCCCTGCCTGACTCTGTCAATGTTCCATCCAGATCAAATAACAGATACTTGTAGTGTTTCATAACTGCCTGTCTCCTGTCCCTTCATTTTATGTCCGTATTCGCGCAGCGAGCATGGACGCAGGCAATGTTCCGATTTTCGCAGAAAATCGAGAACGGTACCGCGCCAATCGCGAAGCGATTTTTTAATGCGCGGCTTCCATTTTATCATATGTCCGTACCCTTAACAACCCAAAAATCAGTAACTTCCCTGTCGGCGCTCCTTACATTTTTTTAAAAAAAGGGGTGTTATAATCTGCATCTTTCCTGTATAATAGAGCAGTATTTTTGAAGTCAGGCAGGGGGCGTGCCGGCACCCCTGTCCGCCTGCGCCAGGCGGGTGCGGCGTTTATCATACTTCACCATTTTACATTTCAAGGAGACTGTTTATTTTATGAAAAGCTATCTGATTGTATTTTTAATTTCCATGGTTCCCCTCATTGAGCTGCGCGGGGCAATCCCTTACGGCGTCCTCTTTGGTCTTCCGACCGTTCCGACCTACATCGTGGCGATTATCGGAAATATGATCCCGGTTCCCATCATTTATCTCTTCGCACGGAGGGTGCTCATCTGGGGGCAGGATAAACCATTCATCGGAAAGATTTTTACCTTCTTTCTGGAAAAAGGCGAGCGGGGCGGCCAGAAGCTGCAGGCGAAGGCCGGCAGAGGGCTGTTTGTCGCACTTTTGCTCTTTGTAGGGATCCCCTTTCCTGGTACCGGAGCCTGGACCGGCACGCTCGCGGCCAGCATCCTGAAGATGGATTTTAAGTCTACGACGGCCGCCGTCATGCTCGGCGTATTGCTTGCGGGCGTCATCATGGGGCTTGCGAGCAATGGGCTGCTCAGCGCGTTTGGCCTGTTTTTTGGATAAAACGCGACTATTCCGTTCCTTCTCAGTTACGATAAGCCTTATGGGAGAAATACATGTCATCTGACAATATTACATTAATCGGCATGCCGGGCGCCGGTAAAAGCACGGTTGGGATCGTCCTCGCGAAAGTGCTGGGATATGATTTTATTGACTCTGATCTTCTGATTCAGAAATCGGAAGGGATGCTGCTCTGGCAGATTATCGAGTCGCGCGGCATCGACGGCTTCCATGAGGCCGAGGAGCGCGTCAATGCCGGGATTGATGTCTCGCAAAGCGTCATCGCGACCGGAGGCAGTGTGATCTACGGTGACCGCGCGATGTCGCATCTGAAATCAATCGGAAAAGTCGTGTACCTGAAGATCGGCTGCGAAGAGCTCACGCAGAGGCTTGGCGATCTGGCAAAACGCGGCGTCACCATAAAGCCGGGGCAGACACTGGGCGACCTTTACGCGGAGCGCGTTCCTCTCTATGAAAAATATGCAGATATCACGGTGAATATTTCGCACATCGGCATAGCGGAAGCCGCGGAAAAGGTCCGGCTGCAGGTAATCCGTGAGACCCGCCTGCAGCGCTCCCGTGATCCGTGGCACCTGCCCACAGCGCTCCCGTGATCCGTGGCACCTGCCCACAGCGCTCCCGTGATCCGTGGCACCTGCCCACAGCGCTCCCGGAAAGACGACTGATATCATTCCGGGGATCCGCCAGCGTCCGGCACCGGGAACCTGCAGCTTGTGGACATCCCCCCTGACATCCCCCTATCTGCAGAGCCTCTTACAGAGCCTCCAGCCCCTTTCTCAGCCGTTCCATGCCTTCGAGCACCAGGGCGTTCGGGCAGGCGACATTCATGCGGAGGAAGGCTGCTCCATTTCCGCCATACTGGCTGCCCGATGAAAGATACAGTCCCGTTTTTTCCCGGATGAAACCGGCCAGGTCACCTCTTTCACAGCCGGACAGGTTCATCGCGCCGCAGTCCAGCCACATCAGATAGGTTGCTTCTGATTCTACGACGCCAAGTCCGGGGATGTGCTCCGCCGCATAGGCTTTGACGGTCTCCTTGTTTTTCTGAATATAGTCACGCAGGGCGTCAAGCCAGGCGCCGCCCTCCGTAAAGGCCGCGATGGCGGCGTCCACTGCGAATGCGTTCGGCTCTGCCACCTCGTCCGTATTGAATCCCCGCCAGACCTTGTGGCGCAGGACGGTATTCGGCACGAACACAGCGGCCGTCTGCAGCCCGGCCAGGTTAAACGTCTTGGTCGGCGCGATACAGGTGACGCTGTTCTCCTGGCAGGCCTCGGACACAGAAGCAAAGGGGACGTAGCCTTTGCCCGGGCTGGTGAGGTCACAGTGGATCTCATCTGAAATGACGGTCACATGGTGCTTTTTACACAGTTCTCCGATCTCCGCCAGAGTCTGGCGGTCCCAGATATTTCCCGTAGGGTTCTGCGGATTGCACAGAATCATCAGGGTTGTCTGCGGATCCGCCAGCTTTTTCTCCAGATCCGCAAAATCAATGGAATAGGCCTTCCCGTCGTATTGCAGGGGGCTTTCCTGCACCTGCCGCCCATTGTTTATGATTGAGTTAAAAAAAACATTATAGACCGGCGTCTGCAGCAAAACCTTCTCCGCAGGCGTAGTCAGCTTCCGCACCATACTGGAGATCGCCGGGACGATACCCGTGCAGAAGATCAGAGAGTCCTCCGGGATCTGGAAATCGTGGCGGCTCTTCCACCAGCCGCTATACGCCCGGCGCCATTCGTCCGGGATATCCGTATAGCCGAAAATACCGTGCGCGGCTCTTTTCTCGATCGCCGCGCGGATCTGGGGCGCCGTCTCAAAGTCCATATCCGCCACCCACATGGGAAGCTCATGCTCTCCCACCTGCCATTTCAGGGAGCCGGTGTTCCTGCGGTCAATGATCGTATCAAAATCATAAGTCATCCTTTTATTCTCCTCCTGATTTTGTTGCATGTAAAATGTCCAAAACAGCGGAACCAGATTCCGCCATATTCTCCGTGCAGGCAGAGCGTTTTCCCTGTTATGCATCTGCCGTGCAGGCAGAATGCTTTCCCTGTCATGCATCTGCTTCGCAGGCAGAGTGCTTTCCTGTCATGCATCTGCCGCGCATGCTGTATGCTTTCCCTGTCATGCTTCTGCCGTGCAGGTGATCCTCGTCTTTTCCGGGTCAATCTTATCGCGCTCCAGGATCAGCTCCCCGATGGATTTCGCGCGGATCACGCCGCCGGACGGGTTCAGAACGCTGTCGATGTGGCTGTCGATCTCAGCGTCCACGGTCGAATACTCAAAAGCCAGCGTCGTGTTGAGCAGCCTGCAGTGCTTCATCACGAGATTATCAATGTAACACATCCCCTGCAGACTTTCCACCGTACAGTTGATAAGCGTCAGGTTTTTCGCATTCTAGCCCAGGTATTCGCCGGAAATGAATGTGTCATAGACGGTCACATTTTCGCTGTTCCAGAATGAATCCTTCGAGAGCAGGCGGGAATGCCGTATTCCCACATTCTCTGCACCGTCAAAGGAATAATTGCCGTAAAGCGTGAGATTGCGAACGTCCATGTTTTCACAGTTCATGGCAAAATAATCGCCTTTCGCCATCACCTGCTCCATCCGGACGTTCCTGCAGCTCCACAGCGTTTCTGCCGCGTTCGCAAAAGAAACATTCCGAAGCGTGACATCGCTGCAGCGCCTGAAATTTTTCGGTGCCTCTATCGCGGAATCCTCCACGGTAATGTGATCCGTGTACCAGACGCCGGCCCGCCCCATTTCAAACCAGGTACTGTTTCTGACCAGGATATTTTTCGCGTACCAGAGCGGGTATTTCCATTTAAACATGCAGCCGTCCAGATCTACATCGTGGCTTTCTTTTAAAGGAGACTCCCCGTCGTCAAAAATGGTGTCCTTTAACATCAAGTCATGTCCCTGAAAAAGAGCGCGTTCGCCTGTCAGAAGCTTCTGACATATCTCTGTTTTCTTTTCCATTTGCAGTATACCTCCCATAGTATAGCCGGGGCAGTTTTTCTGCTCCGGCTATACTATACCTCTTTTGGAGAAATCTGGCAATCAGAAAATCACCGCCGTTCCGCATCTGCCCGGCTGTCACCCGGCTGTTTCATACAAATCCCTGCTCTGGATCAGCACACCTTTTTCCTTTGCCCATCGCCGCACAAACTTTTGCGCCTCAATCGGGGCCTTTGTATTATTTACAGCTTTGAGCTGGACGAGCGTCGGCCTGCGCCGGGCGCTGATCCTACCAGGCTCTGTGCAGGACGGAAGGACTTCCATCGTGGCAAACGGCGTCTCCGGGTCTTCCCGGCGCCGCAAAAACAAAATATAGGTTTTCCCGCTCGCCACGGTCTCTGAGTAGATTTTCACGCAATGATGCAGATGATTGGATTCATTAATTAGATCCCATGCCGTAGTGGGGGTGAGCACCTTAAAAGCCTCTTCTTCCTCACAATCTGTGGACGGCCGGGCATGTTCCTCTTCTTCCTCACAATCTGCAGACGGCCGGGCATGCTCCTCTTCTTCCTCACAATCCGCAAAAGGCCGGGCATACTCCTCTTCTTCCTCATAATCCGTGGACAACCGGACATATTCCTCTTTTTGTACGGCCTTCATAAACCTCAGGCTCAGCATATCGTCCTTCTGAATATAATGCAGTCTGAGTGCACTATCATGCGCCCTGTTCAGCGCTTTCGGCCAGCGTCCCTCCGGATACTCCTGAATATCGAGGCAGATTTTTACATAGTCTCTGTAAAGTGCGTAATCTCCCGCGCCGGACCGGGCAGAAAGATAACGGAGCGTCTGCAGAATTTCCTTATCTGACCAGTCTGCAATACCAGCAATCGACTGCCAGCCCTGACTTTCTCCCGTATGACATACATCGCAGTAATACAGCATATCATTGTAAGCGACAGAGATCTGCTCCATCTGAAGAAGCTGCGGTTTTTTCGCGTATATCTGCACATATCTGGGCATCATACGGACAAGCTCCTTTTCCGGCTGATGCTGCAGTCGTTTCAGTACTTTCACAGGCAGGCCCAGGATCCCTCTGACATCCTTCCCATCCGCGTGAAACCAGGGCTGGGTGGAAATCTCGCTGTAGCAGCTGCAGATATTCCCCAGGCCTGCTTTCGAAAAAAGCTCCAGATATTTGTTATAATTGGGCGAAAGCAACGGAACCAGCGGATTTTTTCCGCCTCCTTTTTCATATTCCAGGAGCATGAAGGCCGGATATCTCTCATCAAAACGACGCAGAATTCCGTCAGAAGGATACTCCAGCACCTCCGGATCCTGTTTCCTTTTTTCTTTCTTTATCCAGTATTTCTGTTCCTCAGGCTCCAGGAATTTTGAGTCTCCCAGAAAAGTCAGATCCACGTGTGCTTTCCGGGACACCAGAAAATCCTTCGTCATAATAATTCTTATCGACGACCATCCAAGGTCAATCACCAGAAACATCTCGCCGTATTTTTCAAAGCTGGTGACGGCCACAATCGCTTCCTCTTTGTTTTCGCGGATAATATCGCGTACCGTTTCATCCAGGGGCATTTCAAGCTCTTTACTCACATCATAATTTTTCTGAAAAAAGCCCTTCTGACGATAAATATCCAGAAACATCCCAAAGCTGTAAAGATCCAGAATCTCAGGAAAATATTCGTGAATGACCTGTATTCCCCCATCCGGATGCAAGCTCGCCATATGCTGTCTGTCGATGAATTTTTTCATCCAGACGTCAACATTGTACTGCCCCTCTTCCTCAACCTTCCTTCCATCCCTGGAAAACGAGGCGCGGAAAATCTCCCGCCAGACGCTTCCGCAGAATTTATCCTCAAATCCGGGTCTGTTCTTCAGCATCAGCTGAAAAACCAGGAAGACCAGTTTTTCATCCTCAATCTGGAAAGAATATGCATAATAATTACCTTCATAGACGATCACTTCAATGTCATTGTCATTGTCAAAGTTGCAGGCAATCGCATGCTCTCTCCTGTTATATTCATCCTGCATTACGGCTTTTCCACACTTTGAGCAATAGAGGCGCCCCCATTTTTTGAGAAACATATGATGATGTGTATTTATCATTTCCATGCCTGATATCCTCCTTCTGCACATTTTTCGCAACGCAAAGATTCCACGCTTCCCTGACTGCCTTATTTCTCTCTATTCAGTTTTCAAAGTTCCTCCTCCTTCCAACCGGATAGGGGAACGCCCTTCTCCCCCTATCCAGAGTTCTCGATTTGCTTCGCAAATCGGAACATAGCCTGCGCGAGCCGGGTGTGGCTTTAGCCGCAAAACTCCTTGCTCGGCTCTGCGCATAAAAATAAGTGCCGGCAAAAATCCGGCACTTATGATACTATAATTTAAAAATTCTTGTTCAGGGGGGGGAAAAACCAGCCCAGGTTCTTCTCAGATCGCGTCCAGCGCGTTTGCGATGTCCGCGATCAGGTCTTCCTTGTCCTCCAGCCCCAGGCTGATGCGGATCAGCTCGGCAGGTACACCCGCCTCGGCCAGCTGCTCGTCGTTCATCTGGCGGTGTGTGGAGGTCGCCGGGTTCAGGCAGCAGGTGCGCGCATCGGCCACATGCGTCTCAATCGCGCCCAGCTTCAGCTCACGCATAAAGACAGACGCCGCCTCGCGGCCGCCCTTCAGTCCGAACGATACGACGCCGCAGCCGCCCTTCGGCAGATATTTCTGCGCCACTGCGTAATATTTGTCGGTCGGAAGCCCGGAATAATTAACATACGCCACCTTTGGATGATCATAGAGGAACTCCGCAACCGCCTGTCCGTTCTCTACATGCTTTGGCATGCGCACATGCAGGGACTCCAGGCCAAGGTTCAGAAGAAATGCATTCTGCGGGGACTGTATGGAGCCAAAGTCGCGCATCAGCTGCGAGGTACACTTTGTGATAAACGCGCCCTCCCTGCCAAACTTTTCCGCGTAGGTAATGCCGTGATAGCTCTCATCCGGCGTGCACAGTCCGGGGAATTTCTCCGCGTGGGCCATCCAGTCAAACACGCCATGGTCGACGATCGCGCCGCCCACCGCCGCGCCGTGGCCGTCCATATATTTCGTCGTCGAATGCGTGACAATATCCGCGCCCCACTCGAACGGGCGGCAGTTGACCGGCGTCGGGAACGTATTGTCCACAATCAGCGGCACGCCATGCTCATGAGCCACTTTTGCGAACTTTTCAATATCCAGCACAGTCAGCGCCGGATTCGCGATGGTCTCGCCAAATACCGCCCTCGTATTCGGGCGGAAGGCTGCGTTCAGCTCCTCCTCACTCGCGTCCGGACTGACAAAGGTCACCGTAATCCCCATCTTTGCCATCGTCACCGAGATCAGGTTGAACGTGCCTCCGTAGATCGAGGAGGAGGAGACAATGTGATCCCCACACTCGCAGATGTTGAACAGCGCGAAGAAATTCGCCGCCTGCCCGGACGAGGTCAGCATCCCGGCCGTGCCGCCCTCCAGCTCCGTAATTTTCGCCGCCACATAATCATTCGTCGGGTTCTGCAGACGCGTATAAAAATAGCCGCTCGCCTCCAGGTCAAATAATTTCCCCATATCTTCGCTGGTCGCGTAGCGGAATGTCGTGGACTGCACGATCGGAATCTGCCGCGGCTCCCCGTTCCCGGGCGTGTAGCCTCCCTGCACACACCGTGTGCCAAGTCTGTAATCGCTCATGACATATCTCCACTTTCCTTTTTTTCTTCTCATTTTACGCCCCCGGCATATTCCTGTCAATGAGAACTCGCCGCGTTACACCTGCAGAGACAGAAGTAAGCTGCCGGTCACACCATGACCGATTTTACGTTATTTCTTCCTCTGCAGGTGCGACCAGTAACGATTCATGAAACTCCGTATAAAAATGTTCTTGACAGGAACCCAGGTTTGGTCTAAGATAAAGCATGTGTTTGAAAAAACGACCGTGTCCGTTTTTAAGAAACAACCCATAATCTTGAAACGTTGGGAGGTGTTCACATTGGCTAATATTAAATCCGCGAAGAAGAGAATTCTCGTTTCTCAGAAGAAGCATGACAGAAATAAATCCATCAAGTCTTCTGTAAAGACCGCGATCCGGAAGGTTGAGGCGGCTGTTGCCGCGAATGACAAGGCTGCAGCCGAAAAGGCTCTGCTTGCCGCCACTTCTACGATTGATAAGGCTGCCACAAAGGGCGTCTATCATAAAAATAATGCGGCGAGAAAAGTTTCCCGCCTGGCAAAAGCAGTCAACGCGATGGCTTAATGATGATGATGATAAAGCGAAATCAGAACCCCGCATCCGATACCCTCTGTCGGCTGCGGGGTTTTCTTTTTTATTTATTTTCGTCCGGCCCGGCGGCAGAAAAACAGATTTTTTCAATTTCCGCCCATGTCTCCTCCCTCCCCTGCCGGGTCTCAGAGGAAAACGGAATTATCTGTGTGCCTGGGCGAAGATTCAGGCCCTCGCGCAGGAGCTTCAGCTGCTTTTGCAGCTGGCTGCGCCTGATTTTATCGAGCTTGGTCGCGAGTATGATCGGCTCATAGCCATTTGCGCAGACCCACTCGTACATGGTCTGGTCATTTGCCCCCGGCGCGTGCCGGATGTCGATCAGAAGGAACACCGCCTTCAGCTGTGAAGAGGTGTGCAGATACCGCTCGATCATACGGCCCCATTTTTCCTTCTCCGACTGAGGAACCTTTGCGTAGCCGTAGCCCGGAAGATCGACGAGATACAGCTGGTCATTGATGTTATAATAATTGATCGTCTGCGTCTTGCCCGGCTGTGAGCTCGTGCGAGCCAGAGATTTCCGGTTCATCAGAGTGTTAATCAAAGAGGATTTCCCGACATTAGATTTCCCGGCAAACGCGACCTCGGGCCTGTCGTTGGCAGGGAGCCGGCTGGTGATTCCGCACACGGTCTCAAGAGTGGCCTGTTTTATTACCATACTACCTCCTCGTATAATAAGTTCAGAGCTGCGGAACGCAGCCAGGGAACTCATCTTATTGTCTCCCTGTCAGACGTCGCCGGTGTTTCTCACTCCGGGAAACCAGGTCAACACAGTTTTCTCATGTCTGAGACTCTTCTCATGCCCAGGGCTCTTCTCATGTCTGGCCGTCTTCTTTTACAAGCGCGACTTTCAGCACCTCCGGCATGGCAGCTGCATACACAATATTCAGCCCGTCCGTGATTTCGCTCTGAATTTCCGCAATGTCCGGCTTGTTCTCCGCCGGTACGAGCACGGTCGTGATGCCGGCCTGCTTTGCCGCGAGAAGCTTCTCCTTCAGTCCTCCGATTGGAAGCACCCTGCCGCGCAGAGTGATCTCCCCGGTCATCGCCACGTCGGCGCGCACCGGGATTTTCGTAATCGCGGAGAGGATCGCCACCGCCATCGTGATGCCTGCGGAAGGGCCGTCCTTGGGTACCGCTCCCTCCGGGATGTGGATATGGATGTCATTCTCCGCGAAAAATTCCGGCTTGATTTTATACGCCTCTCCGAGTGAACGCACGTAGCTGATGGCGGTCCGGGCAGATTCCTTCATGACGTCGCCCATCTGGCCGGTCAGCAGAAATTCTCCCTTGCCAGGCATGGTATTTACTTCAATCTGCAGCGTATCGCCGCCCACGCTTGTCCAGGCGAGTCCCCGCACGATGCCGACGTCATTCTTTGTATTCCGTTTCAGGATCGTGCTGCGTTTCTTCCCAAGATAGCTTTCCAGGTTCCGCTCTGTTACTTTTACAGACGGCACGCCGTCCTCCAGGATCTCCAGAGCTGCTTTTCTGCAGAGCTCGCCGAGTCTGCGCTCCAGCTGCCGGACGCCGGCCTCTCTGGTATAACCCTCGATCACGCTCACCATCGCCGTTTTCGTGATCGTAAGCTGTCCCTTTTTCAGCCCGTTGTGCGCCAGCTGCTTCTTCATCAGGTGCTTCCGTGCAATATGGAACTTCTCATTCGCAGTATAGCTTGTCACTTCAATCAGCTCCATGCGGTCGAGCAATGGACGCGGTATCGTGTGTACATCATTCGCGGTCGCTATGAACAGCACCTCCGAAAGATCAATCGGCAGCTCGACATAATTGTCGCGGAAACGGCTGTTCTGCTCAGAGTCAAGCACCTCCAGCAGGGCAGAGGATGGGTCTCCCTTGTAATCGCCGCTTACTTTATCAATTTCATCCAGAAGCATCAAGGGGTTTTTCACGCCCGCCTGACGCAGGCCGTCCACAATCCGCCCCGGCATTGCACCGACATAGGTGCGCCGGTGTCCGCGGATTTCCGCTTCATCGCGCACACCTCCTAAGCTGATGCGCACAAATTTTTTATCCAGGGCGCGCGCGATCGACTGGGCGATCGAAGACTTGCCCGTCCCGGGAGGGCCTACCAGGCAGATAATCGGGCTGTCGCCCTTCTCCGTCAGGCAGCGCACCGCAAGAAATTCCAGTACGCGCTCCTTCACCTTCTCCAGCCCATAGTGATCCTCATCCAGGATTTTCCGGGCATTTTTTAAATCATGATTGTCCTTCGAAACACTCTGCCACGGAATCTCCAGCAAAGTTTCCACATACCCGCGCACTACGGAATTCTCAGCAGAATTCATACCGATGCTTTTGAGCCGCTCCGCTTCCTTGCAGATTTTCTGTTTCACCGGTTCCGGCGCTAAAAGCTTTTCGGCCGCCTCTTCATAATGGCGCACATCAGAAAGCAGGGTGTCCTCCCCCAGCTCCTCCTGGATGACCCGGATCTGCTCGCGGAGGACATACTCGCGCTGGTTTTTATCCACGCGCTCCTTCACCTTCTGCTGGATTTCATTTTGCACCTGAAGGATCTCAATCTCCCTCGCAATCAGCGTGGAAAGCAGGTGATAGCGGTCGAGCAGGTCATTTGTCTCCAGGAGCTTCTGCCGTTCCTCATACCGTACCGGCAGGTGTACACAGACTGTCATCGTCAGCTTATCGAGACCGCGGATTTCCAGCAGGCCGCGCAGCAGTTCTTTGCCAAACTTCTGGTTTACCTGGCCGTAACGCGTGAGCAGATCCTTCAGGCCGCGCGCCATGGCCTCCTCTTCGATCTGGTCCAGCTCTACCGGCGCATCCTCGATAATCCTGACGGATGCGACCAGAATCCCGTTTTCATCCTCTGCGGCATCCAGGCAGGCGCGGGAGAGGCCCTCCACCCGCACGCGGATAACATTTTTAGGCAGCTTCGCTATGTTCAATACTCTCGCAGCTACGCCAACCTCATATAACGATCGCAAACCCGGATCATTTTCATCCGGGTCTTTTTGCGTTACTAAAAAAATTGTCTGATCTGCGGTCATTGCCTCTTCGACTGCCCGGATGGACTTTTCCCGGCTGATATCAAAGCTCAGTATCATAGACGGAAAGATCGTCAGTCCGCGCAGCGGAATCACCGGCAGATTTCTCATGATGTCTCCCATATGGCTCTCTCTTAAATGATAGTAAACGACGTAAGTCGCTTTACTTTATATTTTTCAGGCAGACTCTTCAAAAAAACCGCGTCTCCGCTTTCTTCTGGGGAGAGATTCCGGCGAACGGTAGGTCAGTATCGGCTCCTCGGTGCCCTCGATAGTCTCTTTCGTCACCAGGCAGGTGGCAATCGAGCGGTCAGACGGGATCTGGAACATCATATCCATCATCGCCGTCTCCATGATCGCGCGCAGCCCCCTCGCGCCGGTCTTCCTCTTGATCGTGCGATCCGCGATCGCCTCGATCGCTTCCTGCGTGAAAGAAAGCTCCACGTCGTCCAGTCCCAGAAGACCCTGATACTGCTTCACGATCGCGTTTTTCGGCTCGGTCAGAATGCGAACCAGCGTATCGCGGTCCAGCTCGTCGAGAGAAACCACAACCGGCACGCGCCCCATAAACTCCGGAATCATGCCATACTTGATAAAGTCCTCCGGCATAGCCTCCTTTAACACCTCGCCGACATTGCGGGTGCTGTTCTGCGTCAGCTCGGATCCAAAGCCGATGCCCTTGCGGTCCATGCGGCTTTCGATGATCCTGTCAAGACCCTCAAACGCTCCGCCGCAGATAAACAAAATATTCGTCGTGTCAATCTGGATCAGCTCCTGATGCGGGTGCTTCCTCCCGCCCTGAGGCGGAACGGACGCGATCGTCCCTTCGAGGATCTTCAGCAGAGCCTGCTGCACGCCCTCGCCGGAAACATCCCTTGTGATAGATGCATTTTCCGATTTTCTCGTGATCTTGTCAATCTCATCAATATAGATAATGCCATGCTCTGCTTTTTTAATATCGTAATCCGCCGCCTGGATGATCTTGAGCAGAATATTTTCCACATCCTCGCCGACATACCCCGCCTCGGTCAGTGAAGTCGCGTCCGCAATCGCAAACGGCACGTTCAGCAGCCTTGCCAGAGTCTGCGCCAGCAATGTCTTGCCGCTGCCGGTAGGGCCAAGCATCAGGATGTTGCTCTTCTGAATTTCGACATTCAGATATCTTCCGCTCGTAATTCTCTTGTAATGGTTGTACACAGCCACGGACAACGCCTTCTTTGCAGCGTCCTGCCCGATCACGTATTCATCCAGAAATTCCTTGATCTGAGCCGGCTTCTGCAAATTGATCGCGTCCGGATCATCACCCAAGTAATCTTCCGCAAGCTCTTCCTCCACAATTTCCGCGCAAATGTCAATACATTCGTCACAGATATAGACTCCGTTCGGGCCGGAAATCAGCTTGCGTACCTGATCTTCTGTCTTGTTGCAGAAAGAGCATCTGACCTTCTCCATGATTTTCCCAGGCATATTTCCACCTCTTGATTTTATAATATTTCACAAACTTAGAATCGGTCTCCGCATTCACTGCGAAGACCGTGTGAAGGCGAAACGTGGCGATTCCATCTCAACTATCTTGAAGTCACCACTTCGTCAATCAGGCCATAGGCTTTCGCCTGCTCAGCCGTCATAAAATTGTCTCTCTCCGTATCAGCCGCGATCACCTCCAACGGCTGTCCGGTATTTGCCGCAAGCATTTCGTTCAGCTGCTGCTTCGTCTTCAGAATCCGCTCCGCGGCAATCTTGATATCCGTCGCCTGCCCCTGCGCCCCGCCGGACGGCTGGTGGATCATAATCTCTGAATTCGGAAGCGCGTAGCGCTTGCCCTTCGCTCCGCCCGCAAGCAGAAACGCGCCCATGCTCGCAGCCATGCCCATGCAGATCGTAGATACATCACATTTCACATAGTGCATAGTGTCATAGATTGCAAGTCCCGCCGGCACTGACCCGCCCGGGCTGTTGATGTACAGATGGATATCCTTATTGGGATCTTCCGATTCCAGGAACAGAAGCTGTGCGACAATCAGGTTCGCACTTACATCTGTCACCTCTTCTCCCAGAAAAATAATCCGGTCTTTCAGTAATCTCGAATAGATATCATAGGAGCGTTCCCCTCTGCCTGTCTGTTCGATGACATATGGTACAAAGCTCATGTTTTTCTTCCCCCTTAACACAAGATCTGTCTCATGTAAATAAGCACCGTCACGATGCCGCCTGCGGGCAGCAGGCCGGGCATTCCTGATTCGTCAGTCTTCCGCATCGGTGTCTGCTTCCGGCACGCCATCGATGATAATCTCCTCAACCTCCTCGGCCTCCGCATCCAAAGCGTCGCCGACCGTGATCTCCTCGATCTCGTCTGTATCCGAAACACCGTCAACTGCGATTTCCTCGACCTCTTCGTCTTCTTCCGCCATATCTACCTCTATCGCAGAATCCGTGATCAGATCCGCTGCCGCGCGCACTTGCAGCTCTTCCCTGATCTGCTCAGTCTCATCCTCGCCGATGGATTCCTTCAGTTTGTCTGGCTCCATGCTGTAGGACTCGGCAAGCGAGCGGATTTCTTCCTCTACCTGCTCGTCACTGATCTCAATATTCTCCGCCTTCGCGACCGCCTCCAGGACAAGAGATGTCTTAATGCGGAGCTCCGCATCCGGGCGCATCTGTGCCTGCAGGTTCTCCATAGTCATACCGGTAAGCTGCATATACTGCTCCAGTGTGATCCCCTGAGACTGGATCCGATTTACAAAATCATTTGTCATCCGGCGGATCTGCGCCTCAATCATCGGCTCCGGGATGTCCACGACGGCATTCGACACTGCTTTTTCTACTGCTTTATTCTCTCTTGTACGCTTTGCCTCCTGCGTCTTCTTCTCAAGCAGCTTCGAGCGGATATCGTCCCGGTACTCTTCCATGGTGTCAAACTCTGAAACATCCTGCGCAAAATCATCATCCAGCTCCGGAAGCTCCTTCTCAGTAATCTCCTTCACGGTACATTGAAATACCGCATCCTGGCCGCGAAGCTCCTCCGCCTGATAATTCTCCGGGAAGGTCACATGCACTTCCATCTCCTCCCCGATCACTGCGCCGATCAGCTGCTCTTCAAAGCCCGGAATAAAGCTGCCTGAGCCAATGGTCAGGGGATAATCCGTCCCCTTCCCGCCCTCAAAGGCCACGCCATCCACAAAGCCTTCAAAATCGAGCTTAATCGTATCGCCGTCCTGAACCGGACGATCATCAATATCAATCACGCGGGAATTCTGCTCCCGCTCTTTCTCAATCTCGGCGTCAACATCCGCCTCAGAAATCTCTACCGGCGTGCGCGCGATCTCAAGACCCTTGTACCCGCCAAGCGTCACCTCCGGCTTCAGAGCCACCACTGCGGTGAAAATAAACGGCTTTCCTTCCTCGATCTGAACAATATCAATCTCCGGCTGGGACACGATCGTCTCTCCACACTCATCCGCCGCCGCCGGATACATATCATTGATCACGTCATTCGCGGCATCCTCAAAGAAGACGCCCGCGCCGTACATCTTCTGAATCATCTTACGCGGAGCTTTCCCCTTGCGAAAGCCCGGAATACTGATTTTCCCTCTCTGCGCTCTGTATGCCTTCTCCAGTGCGGCGATAAAGGTTTCCGCCGAAGCCTCGATCGTGAGTTTAGCCATGTTATTTTCCAGTTTTTCTACCTGTACACCCATTATACTGTGTTCCCGCCGCTAAAACCACATCCACAGGGTCAAAGCAGCTTTTCCTTTCCTAAAATATTCGCCCATTTACAGCCATTTGCATAGTATAGCACAGTGCCATAAAAAACACCAGAACTTTTTTTGATTGTGTCTCACAACTTTTTTTGAATTTTTTGATGATGCCTCACAGTAATTCCTTTATCCCTGACAGTACTGATACCGGCGGGATTCCGGCTTTTCCTTTAAACTGCCGCAGATGCAGCCGGCAACGTCAGCTGCCTTTGGGCGGCCTGTCAGGAAAAAACAATCGCCCTTGCAAGCTCATCCGCCGCCTGCTGTCCCTTCAGCTGCGCGACAAGTGACAGGCCAAACGGAATCGCCGTCCCCATCCCGCGGCTGGTCGTCACATTCCGGCAGATCTCGACCTGATTCGCTGAAGGCAGCGCCCCGGTCAGTTTACTCTCCAGCCCGGGGTAACACACCGCCGTCTTGCCCTCAAGCAGCTCAAGTCCTCCAAGCACCGTCGGTGCCGCACAGATCGCGGCAATCTTTTTCCCTGCCGCATCCTGCTCCTTCAAAAGCTTCGCAAGTCCCTCATGTGCCGCCAGATAGTTCGTCCCCGGCATTCCGCCCGGAAGTACAAACATCTGCGCGGCGTCCGCGTCTATCTCGTCAAACAGCAGGTCCGCTTTCAATTCGATCCCATGGCTCCCCGTAATCGTTCTGCTTTCCATAATGGAGACCATCTGTATCTCAATCCCCGCCCTCCGCAGCAGATCCACTACCGTAAGCCCCTCGATTTCCTCAAATCCATCCGCGAGGAAAATATACACCTCCGACATCCTTACACCTTCCTTATCTGATAATTCTATGCTATTGTTCTTCGCCACTTAGCAGCGCCGCAGCTTTCGCCTTTTCAGTTCCTCGTATTGATACCGCGGCTTCCAGCCTTTTTGAGTTTAGCAGACCATTCCCATAAAATCAATACGATTCTGACTTTTCTGTAAGAAAAAAATGTGTTACACTGAAATTCGATAAGCTTACACGAAGCACCCGAGAGACAGCCTAAAGAGCAAAAAGAGCAGAAAGAACAGAAAGAGCAGAAAGAGAGGAACCTATGGAAATCGAGCGAAAGTTTCTGATCAACACACTTCCGCCACAGCTGGAGCAGTATCCCTGCCACGAGATTGAGCAGGCATATCTCTGCACCTCCCCGGTCATCCGCATCCGCAGGTGGGATCAGGACTATATCCTCACTTACAAGGGTAAGGGCCTCCTGGTACGCGAGGAATACAACCTGCCCCTTACGCGCGAAGCCTATGAACATCTCCTGCCAAAGGCAGACGGCAACCGGATCACAAAAAAGCGGTATGTCATCCCTCTCGGACAGGGTCTGAATATCGAACTCGACATCTTCGAAGGGAAATTCTCCGGCCTGTGGATGGCCGAAGTCGAATTCCCAGACGAAGAGACTGCACACGCATTCACCCCGCCCCAATGGTTTGGCGAAGAGGTCACCTTCCATCCCGCTTACCAGAATTCTACGATGAGTCAGGCTCAGTAGCCTAGAAAAAAGCTTAGAAAAAAATAAATATTTTTTTACCATTTGCATAACTTTTTCTCCTGTCATTCGTTTTTATTATTGTACATCCATTGTACATCATTACGAATGGGAGGAAAATATAATGGAAGAACCTGTATATCTGAGAAACATCCGGGCGTTGCGCCGCCAGTCACATTTTACACAGCAGGAGGTCAGCGAGCAGCTCCACATCCAGCGCTCGGCCTACTGCAACTATGAAAACGGGATACGGATCCCTCCGCTGAACGTGATTGTCCGTCTCGCGGAGCTGTACCATGTCAGCGTGGATTATATCATTTACAGCAAGGAGGAAACTGATGTGCCGGCCAATTACAGACATCTGCTCAACAGCGAGCGGATATTCCTGGAAAATATCTCTGACCTCACGCATAACAGCAAGAAGGAAGTATGGCAGCTTATCTACCTGAAGAAAAAATACCCTTCCTGATTATGACTGCCTGGAGAAGGCAGTGCATATGATCGCAGGGGATGCCGGCAGGCAATGCCTCCAATCGCAGAGGAAACCACCGGCCGCTGCCTCCGCCATCTGTCTTGTCCAATCCTCCGGAGTAAGACAGATGGTCGGATGGAAAATGGAAAAGCCTGTTTCCACTATATATACCTGCTATATGTCTGTTTTGAGCTGTCAGAAATTGCTGTTACAGTCTTTTATATACATCGCCCCGATTGTCTATATTTTCAACATCTATAATTTTGACAATCTCATCAATCGTATATAGTATTCTGTAATCGCCAACACGTAACCGATACATACCGCAGCCCTTTAGCTTTTTTATATCGGTTCCATCCGGCAGCCTGTAGATTGCCTTGTAGATTCTAAGCCTTTGTGCTTTATCCTGGCGTTCCAGAAATTTTTGAGCTGCCTTTTCAAACACAATCTTATAAGTCTGCATACGATAACCCATCCTTCATCAGCAGCTCCTCAAAGGATACCGTTGCCCCATCATTTTCCTGCTTTGCCTCGGCTATCATCTGCCGGTCCCATTCGTCCGGCTCCACTTCTTCCGTAAGCAGGCCTTTTATACTGCTGAGCATATCAATAACAAAAACCAGCTTACTCTCAGGTATCTCATCTATCAGCCGTATTGCCCTTTCTTTATTGCTCATTTCGCACCCTTCCTTCTAAATTCCACCATATCAGCCAGCATCTCTTCTTCTGAAGACCAGCCTTTATCATCAGTAAACATCCGCTGCATCTCTTTCAGCAATTCTCTGTCCGTCATGCAATCCGTTGAATTTTCTGTCACTGAGATGTTTTCCACGCAGCAAGCTGTAGCTGCATAGTCTTTTGTATCTAAAGTGTTCGTTGTTCCTCTTACTGTTTCTGCCATAGTATACACAACAACCTCCGTTTACAAAAGCTGAGTGGATTCCAGTCATATTGATTGCATTATAGCATAGCCGCACCGTTTTCGCCACCAGAAAAACGAGTTCTTCCAAAAATCTTATGGTTTTCTGTGTCTGCTGTTCTGATAGCATTTTTCCTTCCTTGTTGCATTATCCCGAACGATGACCCGGTCGTATTTTTCTAACAGTTCATCCTTATGCTTCAATGCTATTTCCCCGTTTCTGCAGGAATATCCCCATCCGGTTCGCGTCCCATCCTCTTTTATAGCGTAAACATCCACTCCTGTCCATGTGAAATCATCCAGATGGGCATTTACATAAGCCCGTTCCTCCACGATAAAATCCGCCAGCAGCTGTGCCATCGTTCTCATCGCTTCCGGACTGTCCCGTAAGGTTTTGAATGTTCCATGTCAGTATAGATGTCAAAACCAGATTCTTCGCCGATAAAATCGTATAATAAAAATGGAGCCTTCCAGAGTCAAATGCTCCGAAAAGCCCCATTTTACGCTGTTTTTCCGCAATTTGATTTTCTTAGAATGCGGCCAGCGGGAGTCGAACCCGCACGGTCTCCCACAGGAACCTAAATCCTGCACGTCTGCCAATTCCGTCATGGCCGCCCAGACAGTCTCTTGAAGTGATTTTCACAGTGCGCCGCTGTTCTGTATTGTATTTCCTTTTTCATACCGTACACCAAATACCGCGCAAAATCATCCGTTTTTTATTTGAGAGTCAAGCGTATACAGACAAAAACGCCAAGCTGGGCTAGCCGGATTCGAACCGGCGAATGCAGGTGTCAAAGACCTGTGCCTTACCGCTTGGCGATAGCCCAATAAAGGGTCAATATAATATGAAAATAAAAAAGGGTGGGTAAAGGGACTCGAACCCTTGGCCTCCAGAGCCACAATCTGGCGCGCTAGCCAACTGCGCCATACCCACCATAATACTCCATATTTTGTTGTACAAAATAAGAGACCGAGCCTGAAGGGATTCGAACCCCCGACCCACGGCTTAGAAGGCCGTTGCTCTATCCGACTGAGCTACAGACTCAAAAAGCGGGTGATGGGAATTGAACCCACGTGTCCAGCTTGGAAGGCTGGTGTTCTACCATTGAACTACACCCGCATATTCTGTACCTGAGCAATCTCTGAGTCTGGCAATCGGGGTGACAGGATTCGAACCTGCGACCTCCTGGTCCCAAACCAGGCGCTCTAGCCAAGCTGAACCACACCCCGAAACAGGATATATGTCAAGGCGCCCCGGTGCTTGACGCGATTTGTATTATATTACAGGGAGCCTTGAATGTCAACCATTTTTTTGACAGATTATTTTGCGTTCCTAATCAATAAATATGAAATTTGTGCACAGCCCATTTAATCACGCGGTATTTTGGTGTTTCCAGCTCACAGACGGCTTCCTTCAGTTTTTCTCTGACCGGTATTTTTTGCGGACAATGCTGTTCGCAGCGGCCGCAGCCGATACACTGTGACGCACTGGATGTTTCACGGCGCATCGCAGTCGACTGAATATACTCCCAGCTGCCGGAACGGCCTCCTTCTGTGTATTTTACGTTATAGCAATGGAATGCCATCGGGATGTCCACGCCTTTCGGGCATGGCATGCAATAGCCGCAGCCGGTGCAGGGGACTTTCATCTTCCGGTTGATTTTATCCCGAACCCGGGAGACAAGCTGCCGATCCTGCTCTGTAAATTCACCTATGCTGGCCGCATCTGCAATCCGAAGATTTTCTTCAACCATCTCCATGCTATTCATTCCGGAAAGAACGCATGTCACCTGCGGCTGATCCCACAGCCATCGGAAAGCAAGCTCCGCCGGGGTGCGGAATCGGCCGGATTCGGCAATGAATGTTCTTGCGTCCTCCGGAAGAAGATTCACAAGCCTCCCTCCGCGCAGCGGTTCCATGATGATCACGGGGATTCCTTTTTCTCCCGCATAGACAAGGCCCTCGCGTCCGGCCTGTGAAAATTCATCCAGGTAGTTATACTGAATCTGGCAGAAGTCCCAGTCATACGCATCCAGAAGGCGCTTGAAATTCTCCGAATTCCCATGATAGGAAAATCCAATATGGCGAATCTGCCCGTTCGCCAGCTTTTCGTGAATCCAGTCCTTTACCCCGAAGGAGGCCAGATGCTCCCATGTCTTCACATCATTGAGCATATGCATCAGATAATAATCAATGTGGTCCGTCCGCAGGCGGGAAAGCTCTTCCTGAAACTTTTTCTCTGCCCCGGCAGCGGAGCGAATCAGATAGTGCGGCAGCTTCGTTGCGAGATTGATCTGGTCGCGGCATCCATTACGCTCCAGAATTTTGCCGACAGCCTCCTCATTACCCGGGTACACATAAGCAGTATCCAGATAATTCACTCCTCCGCGGATCGCACGCATCAGCTCCTGTTCCGCTTTATCCAGGTCAATCTCATTTCCATTTTTGGTAAACCGCATGCATCCATAGCCAAGGATGGACAACTCCGTCCCGTCACGGTCTTTTCTGTACTGCATCGTATTTCCTCTTTCTCGTCGATCATCGGCAGGGAACGTTTTCTCTCTCCGCCGATCATCAGCATAACACGTTTTCTCTCTCCGCCGATCATCAGCACAGCGTGTTTTCTCTTTCCTGCCGACATTTATCCAAGCGCCACATCCAGAACCATCATCAGAGCAAATCCCACCGCAAACCCGATCGTCCCCAGGTTGCTGTGTTCTCCGGCCGACGCCTCAGGAATCAGCTCCT
>Ga0192263_1061_pt1 | contig 33027 bp, 36 predicted proteins | sample Koala_Koa23_I3_FD_131257 | JGI IMG/M metagenome (GOLD analysis project Ga0192263, IMG submission 131257) | Enriched cells from koala feces incubated with labeled cellulose particles, San Francisco Zoo, California, United States - Koala_Koa2-3_I3 ... | reverse complement strand
ATCAGCTTTGAAGGCAGTGAGGAAATGTTCCGGTCTGATTACGCATTTGTGAGCGGCGTGATGGATCTGATTGAAGAACAACTGGAGCTTGAGCCCGTGCCGGAGCATCTGATTGAAAAGTGGAAAAATGAGATAGGCGCAGATCTGCCGTTTCAAACCCTGGGAAAACGGATCACAGAGCTCTGCCGTTTCAGCGAGCGCCCCATTGTGCTGATGATTGATGAGGTAGACAGAGCATCAAATAACCAGAGGATGTTAAGCTTTCTTGGAATGCTGCGGGACAAATATATTAAAAGAGAAAGCGGAAGGACCTGGACGTTCCAGAGCGTCATACTTGCGGGTGTTTATGACATCAAAAATCTAAAGCTGAAAATCAGATCCGAAGAATCTCATCAGTACAATAGTCCATGGAACGTCGCAGTCAGATTTAAGGAGGATCTGAGCTTTTCCGCAGACGAGATCGCAGGGATGCTTACGGAGTATGAGCGTGATTACCATACAGGCATGGATGTTCAGAAAATGTCAGATTTGATTTATGAATACACGTCCGGATATCCGGTTCTGGTATCTGGTATCTGCAAGCATATAGATGAAAATCTGGCCGGAACGCCTGCATTTCCAGACCGGGCGGCAGCGTGGGTACCGGAGGGCGTGGCAGAGGCGGCCAAGTCGATAGAGCACGAAAATCAGCCGTTATTGGAAGACATGATCAAGCAGCTGAAGGATTTTCCGCAGCTGAAAGACATTATCAGACGTATCTTGTTTGAAGGCGAGTCGATTGCCTTTAACGCCTATAATGAGGTACTGAGCCTTGCAAAGATGTTTGACTATATAAAATCCGTGAACGGACGGGTAGCAGTCTCCAACCGTATTTTTGAAGTCGTATTGTACGATTACTTTCTCTCTGAGGATGAGACCGGGAATATTACGAAAAAGGACGCCGAGCTGAACAAAAGTCAGTTCATCGTGGACGGCAGACTGGACATGGAGGCGTTGCTGCGAAAATTTGCGGAGCATTATGCGTACGTCTATGCGGATAATGACCAGAAGTTTATCGAGAAATATGCAAGAAAAATATTCCTGATGTATCTGAAACCAGTCATAAACGGGACAGGCAATTATTATATCGAAGCGCAGACCCGTGACGAGAAAAAAACCGATATCATTGTAGACTATCATGCGGAGCAGTTTTTGATTGAGACAAAAATCTGGTATGGCCAGAAATACAATGAAGAAGGAGAAAAGCAGCTTTACGGATATCTGGATCGCCTGAAGATCAAAAAGGGATATATGCTGATCTTTAGCTTTAATAAGAACAAAAAGACAGGCATACAGGAGCGCAGGTACGGTGAGAAGATTCTGTGGGAAATCACTGTGTAGATTATATTGGAAATGCGAAAGGAAATGACTCATGTCGTTTCTCACAGGAGGATTGTGAACTTCCTGTAATTTTTTACGCCTAAAGAGAAAAAAGGAGCCTGGATGTCAAAAAAATCCCGGATTTCTGCGATTTTTCGCTTGCAGAAATCCGGGAATTATGCTATACTGAGCACAGGCGTAATTACGCCTGTGCAGGGAGGCGGATATGTACCTGAAATTTTTCGTTGACATTCCAAACGTTCCGGGCAAGATTACCTATCGGCGGAAAGCGGATACGGACTATGTTTATTATGAGTATGACCGCAAGTATGACAAAGGAACGCAGATCACAAATCCAAAAAGGGCAACGATTGGGAAACGCTCAAAGGACGATCCTGCGAAAATGCTGCCGAACCAGAACTTCCTGAAATATTTTCCGGAAGTGGAGCTGCCTGAGGAGTTGGACAGGACATACCGGAGCAGCTGCCTGAGAATCGGAGATTACATTATAATAAAGAAGATAATGGAGGGATACCATCTGGAGGAGATCCTTTCGCATTATTTCAAGGGGAAAGACCTGGGGCTGTTCCTGGACCTTGCGGCGTATTCGATCGTGACGGAAAGCAATGTTGCACAGTACTATCCCGAGTATGCATACAACCATCCGTTGTTTACAGAGGATATGCACATTTATTCCGATACGAAAATATCCACGTTTCTTCATTCCATCACGGAAGATCAGAGTGTCAGCTTCCTGAATGAGTGGAATTCGAAGAGGGACCACCGTGAAAAAATTTATATTTCTTATGATTCCACGAACAAGAACTGTGAGGCAGGTGACCTGGAGATTGTGGAATACGGCCATCCAAAAGTGGACCAGGGGCAGCCGATATTTAATTATGCGATCGCTTATGACACGCATAACCGTGAGCCGCTGTTTTATGAGAAATACCCGGGCAGCATCAATGACATATCCCAGCTGGAATTCATGCTGGACAGGGCTTATGGATACGGGTACAGAAAGATCGGTTTTATACTGGACCGGGGATATTTCAGCAGGCAGAACCTCGATGCCATCCGGGAAAAGGGCTATTCCTACCTGATAATGGTAAAGGGTATGGCGTCCTTCGTAAATGGGCTTGTCCTGGAGAAAAGGGGGACATTCGAGGAAAAACGGGTGAATTACATAGAAGGTTTTGAAGCATATGGCATTACAATAGAAACAAAGTTGTTTGCATCGGATGAAAAGAATGTCTACGTGCATATTTACCACAGCATAAAAAAGGAAAGCGCTGAGCGGACAAACCTGGAGGACAGGATCCGCAAGATGAAACAGTACATGAAGAAGCATACGAACGAAGTCAAGAAGTTCGACAGCGGTTTTGAACTGTACTTTATTCTCCACTACAACGAAAAGACCGGGCAGTTCCAGTTCGCGGAGGAGCGGGTCAGCGTAATAGAGACGGAATCAAAACTGGCAGGGTATTATTGCATCATATCATCGGAAAAGATGACGGCAAAGGAAGCGCTGATTAAATACAAAAGCAGGGATGCATCCGAAAAACTTTTCCGCGGAGACAAGAGCTATCTTGGGAACAGCAGCCTCCGGGTTTACACAGATGAATCGGCCGGAGGAAAAATATTCATTGAGTTTGTAGCACTGATTGTGCGGAACCGCATCTATACATATTTACAAGATGAAATGAAAGAACTGGAAACCAGGCCGAATTATATGACGGTTCCTGCGGCGTTAAAGGAACTGGAAAAGATCGAAATGGTACGCCTGACAGACAACGTATACCGGATGGACCATGCAGTTACGAAGACGCAAAAGACCATCTTAAAGGCATTCGGGATGGATGCGGCGCAAGTAAAATATCAAGCTGCTAAAATAAGTGAGAAGTTAGCAAGACAGAAAGAAAAGCAGGAGGGATGAAGGAATGGCAAGAACAGTTGGGATGGAAGCATTGGAACAGAAGATAGAGAAAGCACAGGAGCGCGTGATCCGTACGAAGGCGGCATATGACGAGGCGGTAAACGACTTGCAGAAGCTGCTTGATAAAAAGACGGCACTGGAAGAACAGGAGATCATAAAGGCGGTCACAAACAGCAAAAAATCCTATGCTGAGATCATACGGTACCTGACCGAAGCGGAGACGGAGGATTAAAAAAGGATGAAAAAACAGGACGGAGAGTTTTCATTAGATGAACGGATTAAGGCTGCCGAAGATAAAGTGGTTGAATACAAAAAACCTTATGATGAGGCATTGGAAGAATTGGCCGCATTAGTGAAGCCGAAGAAAAGAGGGCCGGGACAAAATGCTGTTGGACGCGGTTTCGGGCAGCAGGCGTTCATTTGATGAGATCATGGAGTTCAACCAAAGTGATCCAGAGGATGACGAATGGTATTGAGACATGGGGAACGGTGCACTTAGGCGCAGAAAGCTAACATGAACGGGCTTGTATCACAGCACATTAAAATCGAAAAAACAATGTGCTCCAACACCTAAAAATCCATATACAAACATCAAGAAGGAAGCCGCTGATAACGAAATCTACAGGATCGAGAATACCAAAGCCCTGGCAGCCATGTCAAAAGATTATAACGCGGCTGTCGGGGAAGTAATGGCCCTGCGGAAGGAAGTCGGGGAGCTGAAAGCCGCCCTCGACCACACTACACAGGTCAGCCAGCTGCGTGCAAACGATATTTTTGGCCGGGGTACGGAGAAACTTTCCGACATCATCGATGCCGAACCGGCCAGGGAAGAAACGGACGAGGCGGACGAGGAACCGGAAAACACCAGCAATGCTGCAGATGCCTCCCAGAAGCACGGCGGCCAGAAGCACGGCGGAAAAGGAACTCGCAACAAAGGGAAAAAGAAGGCCGGGAAGCGTGGGGACGACTTCTCCCGTCTGCCGCGCAAGGATGTCTACAGGCTGGATGCCGAAGCGCTGGATAAAAAATATGGGAAAGGGAACTGGCGGATCGCGTTCTGGCATGTCCATCCTTCCCTGCAGGAAATCCCGTCCAGCACATACGCGCTCTATACCCACACCCCCGTCATCTCCGTCGGCCTGGAGCATTCGCTTGTCACAATTCCCTACGAGGCTCCCCTCTGGCAGCGCAGCTTCGCCTCGCCATCCATCGTGGCATGGATCCTGTACCTGAAATATTTCCTGTCAGTCCCGCTTTACCGGCAGGAGCTGATGTTTGCTGCCCTTGGTCTCTCACTTTCAAGGCAGACCATGTGCATATGGGTGCTCCATTTCGCTTCTGTCTTTTTTGAGCCGGTCTGCAGCTTCCTCCTTGTGAAACTCCTCGCGGTTCCATACCATCAGTGTGACGAAACAACGTTTCTTGTCAATAAAGACGGACGGCCTGCCGGGAGAAAAAGCTATATGTGGGTACATACCACCAGCGAGCTATCAGAGGAAAACCCCGTCATAATGTTCTGCTATGAGCCGACCAGGGAGACAGAACACCTGCGGAAATTTTACAAGGACTTTGAAGGGTACATTTCTTGTGACGCGTACTGTTCCTACCGGGTGCTTTCAAAAGAGAAGGAAGGCGCTGTCATTATCTGCGGGTGCATGATGCATATGCGCCGCAGGTTCGTGGAATCCCTTTCCCTGGTCGACAAATCCGGGATGGATGATGAAGCTGTCGCACAGCTTCCGGAGACGAAGGCCCTTATCCTTATCGGGAAAATATACGATGCCGATGAGCCGCTCAAAGCACTCACAGCCGATGAGCGCAAGATCCGGCGCGAACAGGAAGTCAAACCGCTGGTAGAGGAATACTTCAATTACATAGAAAGCTTTGATACCAGCGACCCGATGATGGGCGAGAGGCTGAAAGACGCCATCAACTATTCCATAAACCAGAAAGAATACCTTAGCCGTTTCCTGTCGGATGGGCACATACCCGCAGATAACGGGTTTGCCGAGCGCTGCATAAGACCCTTCTCTGTATTTAGAAGCAACGTTATGTTTTGCGATTCTGTAAGTGGTGCAAGGGCGACCGCAACCATGTTCTCCATAGTGGAGACAGCACGAGCGAACGACGCGAACGTATACTGGTATCTGCGGTATATCCTGGAAAAAATGCCCCACGAAGTAAAATCCCTTGAGGACAGTTTCCTGGAGACCATGATGCCATGGTCAGAAGAATACCGTGAGTACGAAAAACGGCACTCATCGCAAGGCCCGCTGGAACTCGGGGCAAATGAGTTCCTGGAACAACCACGGGCTCCCCGGAAAAAGGAGATGCCGACCGATGGTGACAAATCAGAAAAAGTCGCCTGATTTCTTAACCCCAGGGATGCACAATCCCTGGGCAAAAGTCGTACCCTAAATCTATGTCTCAACGATACCATACCATGGGCGTCTCGAATAGACGCCTTTTATTTGACGCTTACATCATATCGAAGGAAATTTTTCAAAAAGTAGAAGATATGTTGCCTAAGTACAAAAAACCATATGCCGGCAAGCGGGTGAATGTATTCTATTGTGCGTATTGTGGAAAGAAGATGTCCAGGTCAAAGAACAATACTTATTATTTATGTCGGTATGGTGATACGAATCCGAATGCTTCCTGTTACCGCTTCCGTGCAGATGCCCCCGCTCTTGAAAATGCGGTTCTTCAGGAACTGAATAGCCATATCCAAAGGTTTGCCGCACAGGAAGCCCGCAGAAAGGACCAGTTGCAGAAACAGGCTTCGGAAGAATCAGACCGAAAGCGTTACCAAAAGAAATTGAAACTTCTCGAAAGAGAAAAGACTGATCTGTATGAAAAATACAAGGATGGGAGATTTTCACGGGATGAGTACTTGATACAGAAGCGGGAATGTGATAGAAAAGTGGAAGAGTACCGGAAACTTGTGTCGCCCGGAAAAACAGAAGCGGAGAATTCAACAGGAAGCACCGAAAATGCAGAAAGAGAAAGCGTGGCGGAACTGATTCAACGGCATTCGGACATGGAAAAGCTGACACCGGGGATACAGGAGGCATTCATCGAACGGGTCGATGTCTATGCCTCAGACCGGACGAAAATCACCTGAAAATTTGCCCGAGTGTTCGGTGAATGATGAGGGAAATGTTTGGTTATAAATTGACACAAGCAGATCGCACACTGAAGCTGACAAAATACAAAAGAGCCAGAGTCCGTGAATACTGGATGATTGATCCGGATTACAAGCGGGTGTATGTCTATGATCTTGAAACGTGTGAATCTTACAAAATATGAATTTACAGATACTGTGCCAGTCGGAATTTACGGAGGCGATTGCGTTATTAATTTTGCACAGATCTATGAGGAAATCAGAATACTGTACGATTTGATTTGATGAAGTGACAGTCGGCAACCGGAAGCAGATTCTTCGAGAAGTTTTTTCCACGCGGATTCTCAGAAGGCTGCTATCATATATGTGCTTGCACATGGATTATTGCGAATGTATAATATAGCTTACTTTGAAAAATTATAATCAGTAAGAACGGGAATTGCCTGAGAACGGAGGAAAAATGCTTATGAAACGAATGGTAGTGGGCATCAGCGGTGCGAGTGGGTTTCCGCTGGCAGTCTGCCTTTTGAATGAATTAAAGAAGGTGCCGGATGTAGAGACACATCTGGTGTTCAGCTACGGAGCGGAGCTTACCGCCAGGCAGGAGAGCGGGTTTGCGCCGGAACAGATCCGCGCCCTCGCGGATGTCTGCTATGAGAATTATGATATCGGCGCGGCGATTGCGAGCGGTACGTTTCTGACGGAGGGCATGATCGTGCTGCCCTGCTCGATGAAGACCCTGAGCGGCATCGCCCACGGATTCAGTGAAAATCTGCTGCTGCGCGCTGCGGACGTGACGATCAAGGAGCAGCGGAAGCTGGTTCTTGCCGTGCGGGAGACTCCACTGAGTCCGATTCATCTGGAAAATATGCTCACATTGTCCAGATTGCACAATGTGTTTATCATGCCACCGGTGGTGACGTACTATATTAAGCAGGGAGAAGGCGCGTCGGCACATTTTGTCGGTGCAGAAAAAACAGACGCAGGAAAAACCGGAGCAGAGTCTGACAGCAGTGAGACTATGCTGAGTGTCAGGGACATGGAGCGCCACATTGTTGGCAAAATGCTGCAGCCATTCGGGATTGAGATGGAAGGTTTCCGAAGGTGGAAGTGAGAGCGGTGCAGTTGATGGAAAGGCTGCTGACTGGGAAAGAAAAAGTACGTGCGCCCGGCAAAGCCTGACCGGCAGGGGAAGCGGAGTGAGAAGAATGAATCCGACAAAATATGAATATCAGAAAAACGTATGTGGAATCATGATCCTCTGCGAGGTGATCCCGATGGGAAAGGATTTTACGATCTGTGTATGGGATGACCAGGGCGGCCATGTCGGGAGCGCGGTACTCTCGATCGCCCGTCCGAGTCTCACCGGAGAAGGGATCAGCGCCACGACCTCTGTGCTGAATCGCCCGGGGCATAAGGATGAGGAGGTAGCCCGGCATCTGGCGGAGACGGTGGCGGCGCACATGGACTGCGCGGTGGTCTGCACCTGCGGCATCCACCTGGACGGCATCACGCCGGAGCAGATCCGGGAGATTCTGGATGCCTGCCGGGAGCTGGAGGGGAAAATTGTGGAGGATCTGCGAAGAGATTCCGTGTGATGGAAAAGGCCAGTTAGTCAGGAATCTGAACTTTGTAAAGAGATACCATATTAAAAGCGCGTGAGGAAAGTACGGATAATGGAAAGCAGAAATAATCAATTCCGGACGGCAGCGGGGGCTTTCTCCCGAGCGGTCTCGCGTTCGGCTGCGCACAGGGGAAGCTGATCGATAATGGCCGGACCTGCGGAACTAACGCAGCCAAGATTGCCGTTCTGGATCAAAAGAAGAGCTCCGCATACTTCTGCCTCGGCAATCCAAAAGACTGGATGGGAGAATGGGATCAGTATCGTTTCTGAAAGAATGTAGTCGCAGCTTCCGAGCCGCGCGAAACTTTTGATGAATGGGATGTGCTTTTCCGTAGTCCGTAAGAACTATTTTTATCAGAAAGGGACTTGCGTACGGAGGAAAATGTTGTTAAAATAAGACAGATTTTGGTCATCAGCGCAGCAGGTAAAAAATAGTTGCACAGGGAGCGGATGAAATGAAAAAATATAACGACTTTTTAAAAAACATCACGCTTCTCGGCCAGTTCAGTCTGTCCCTGATCACGCCGCTGCTGCTTTGCCTGGGGATCTGCTGGTGGTTGACGGCGCGTGCGGGGCTGGGGACATGGATTTATATACCCGGGTTCTTTTTCGGCCTCGGAGGCAGCGGGATGTTCGCGTACAGGTTTTACCTGTCCGTGATAAAAAAGGATAAAACGGACAAAACTGGTAAGGAAAAAATATCATTCAATAACCATTCGTAATTATCATTTGACAGAGGCTTGTATTGTGATTCCATGCGCATTCTGTCTGTGTGGCATTCTGTAATAAGCCGGACGTGCCCTGGTAATGCGTGGCGGATGAAGATCCAAAGATATGCATGAGCGTACCACGGTGTCTGAAATGCGGAAGGTATGGGAGGATGAAAATGGACAGATGGATCGGCGAGGTTCAGCCGGCGGTGAAGAAAGAGACACGCCGGGTGACGGTGATGACAGCCACAGGGATTGTGATTATGTGGATATTGTTTGCAGTTTTTCACGTGGCGATGCCAGAGTCAGTGCCGTTTGACTATACGGTTTTTTTAGGCGGATTTGTGGGCGGACTGATTGCTGTCCTTAATTTCTTTTTGATGGGTCTGATGGTCCAGAGCGCGGCGTCTGCCGCCGATGAGGATGCGGCCAGGACGAAGGTCCGGGCGAGCTACTCGCAGAGACTGCTGCTGCAGATGCTCTGGGTGATTGCGGCGATTGTCGCCCCCTGCTTTCAGTTCGTGGCGGGGATTGTACCTCTGTTTTTACCCAGTTTTGGCATCAAGCTGACTGGGATTATCAAAAAATCACAGTGAACGCGGCTGAGTCACGGATTTTTATATCATATTATGTAAAAAAACAGTCTGGACTGCTTCTTCAGTGACACAGGACGAAGCTGTCCGGAGCTGCTGCATGAATTGCAGCCGGTAAGGAGGTGGAGATCGTTATGGAAGTTGATATTTCGGGAGCCAGAGTCTTTTTTACTATACACACGAATATTCCCATCCTGGGAGATCTGCAGATCAGCGAGACGCTCGTCGTAAGCTGGCTGGTCATGATCTTGATCACGGGCTTGTGCATCTGGCTGACGCACGACCTGAAGACGGAGAATATTTCGAAGCGGCAGGCGGTCGCGGAGATGCTTGTGGAGACGGCAAATAATTTCGTGATTGGCAATATGGGAGAGGCCTTCCGCTACCTGATTCCGTTTGTGGCGGCGCTGTTTTCGACAAGCCTGGTATCCAACCTGATCAGTCTGGTGGGCCTTCGGAGCCCGACAGCGGATCTTTCCACGGAAGCGGCGTGGGCGGTGGTAGTGTTTGTCATGATCACCTGGCAGAAGATTAAAACGGGCGGTATCGGTGGATATTTCAAAGGGTTTACCCAGCCGATCGCGATACTGACGCCGTTTAATATTCTCTCAGAGGTTGCGACGCCGGTCAGTATGGCATGCCGTCATTTCGGCAATATTTTGTCGGGCATCGTGATTAATTCGCTGATCTATGCAGCTCTGGCGGTGGCGAGCGGCGCGCTGCTCGGCCTGATTCCCGGTCTGGTGGGCGACGTACTCGCTCAGATCCCGATACTGGATGTCGGAGTACCGGCCATTCTTTCCGTTTACTTTGACTGGTTTACAGGCGTCATGCAGGCCTACATTTTCTGCATGCTGACGACCCTTTACATCGCGAACGCGGCGGAAGGATAATAAAAAACTAAATTTAAAACCAAAGAGTCACTAAAAAAGGAGGATTACAAGATGGATTTCACAATTTTAGCAAAAGGTATCGCACTGGCGGGCTGCGCGATCGGTGCAGGTCTGGCTCTGATCGCAGGTATCGGACCTGGTATTGGTGAAGGTAACGCGGTAGCAAAGGCTCTGGAGGCGATCGGCCGCCAGCCGGAGTGCAGGGGTGATGTGACGTCGACGATGCTGATGGGCTGCGCAATCGCGGAGACCACAGGTATTTATGGTTTCGTTACCGGTCTGCTGCTGATTTTCGTAGCTCCGAATATGTTCATGAATCTCCTTGTCTGAAATCACCGGCAAATGCAGGTGCTGGATTTGTCCCGGCTTGCAGTAGAGCGGATTACGCCGTTTCCTGTAAAAGCGGGAATTCCAAAAGAACGGAGCAGCCGGCTTTTACATGGAGTGGCACTGCGAAAGCCGCTGTATGATGATGTTCCGCAGGCATGATATCGGCTGATGGAATGTCAGCGGCCGGGGCGGGGCTCCTGACAGGACGATCCAGTGAATAAGACAGAGAGAACAGGAGGTTAACGATATGGATGTTCAAAATTTAGTTGGCCTTGTACCGTGGACGTTTATCGCTCAGATTTGCAACCTTTTTATTCAGATGTATCTGGTCAAGCGTTTTCTGTTTAAGCCGATCAATAATATTATTGAGAAGCGCAAGGCTGCGGCGGATGCCGAGATCCAGGATGCCACGAAGGCGAAGGAAGAGGCGCAGGCCATGAAAGCCGACTATGAGCAGAGCATGCTGGAGGCGAAGACAAAGGCGAATGACATCCTGACGGCTGCGCAGAAGACTGCGACCGTACAGAGTGAAGAGATCATCCGGGAGGCTTCGCGGCAGGCTGCTTCGATCAAGGCGAAGGCGGAGAGTGATATCGCGCAGGAGAAGCGGAAAGCGGTCAATGAGATCAAGGATGAGATCGGAAGTATGGCCGTGGAGATCGCCGGCAAGGTGATTGAGCGGGAGATCAGCGAAGAGGATCACGCGAAGCTGATTGATGAATTTATAGCGAATGTAGGTGAGAGCGCATGACACAGACTGCCAGAGTATACGGCGGCAGCCTGTATGAGCTTGCCGCTGAGGAGACGCTTACGGATACGATCCGTGAACAGATGCTCGCAGTACGGGACTTATTTTCGGAGAACCCGGATTATCTTGCGCTGCTCTGTGAACCTTCGATTGCGAAGGACGAGCGCGCGGGTCTGATTGAAACTGCGTTTGGAGAGCGGGCTGAGCGGTATCTGGTAAGCTTTTTGAAGCTGCTGTGTGAAAAGGGGATCCTGCGGGAATACGAAGGATGCTGCGAGGAGTTTACACGGCGGTACAATGTAGATCACAATATTGCCGAGGCTGTGGTCACCAGCGCGGTGGCGCTCACGGACGCACAGGTATCAGCTTTGAAGGACAAGCTGGAAAAGCAGAGCGGGAAGACGGTCGTGCTGACGCAGAGGGTGGATCCCTCCGTGATGGCCGGGCTGCGCGTGGAGCTGGAGGGCAGACAGCTGGACGGCACCGTGCAGGGGCGCATTTCTGGCATTTCCAGAAAGCTGGCAGATGTTGTGATGTGATAATATAAGGGATCAAAGGTCAGGAATGGAACGCCTGAGTTCCAATTCAAGACATTTGAGTCCATGTATTATCAGTGAAGTATAATAATAAGGATGGATAAGACCATGCAATTAAAACCTGAAGAAATTACAAAGGTCATCCGAAGCCAGATCAAATATTACGAGAACGCGATCCATCAGGACGAGACAGGCACGGTTCTGCTGGTAGGCGACGGGATTGCCCGGGCCAGCGGCCTCGCAAAATGCATGGCCGGAGAATTGCTGGAGTTTGAGGACGGCAGCTTCGGCATGGCGCAGAACCTCGAGGAGAACAGTGTCTCGATCGTTCTGTTTGGTTCCGGCGAAAAGATCCAGGAAGGACAGACCGTAAAGCGCACCGGCAAGGTGGTATCCGTGCCGGTGGGAGAGGCCATGATCGGCAGAGTCGTCAACGCGCTCGGACAGCCGATCGACGGCGCGGGTCCGATCACGGCGAATGAGTACCGGGCAATTGAGAACCAGGCTCCCGGTATCTGTGACCGGCAGCCGGTATTCGAGCCGCTGCAGACCGGCATCAAGGCGATTGACTCCATGATTCCGATCGGCCGCGGGCAGCGTGAGCTGATCATCGGCGACCGCCAGACCGGGAAGACGACGGTCGCGACCGATACGATTATCAATCAGAAGGGCAAGGATGTTACCTGCATTTATGTGGCGATCGGCCAGAAGCGTTCGACCGTGGCATCGTTGTCCGAGACGCTCTCCAGAAATGGAGCGATGGACTATACTATTATCGTGGCGGCGACGGCTTCAGAGGCCAGCCCGCTGCAGTATATCGCGCCGTATTCGGGGTGCGCGATGGGCGAGTATTTTATGCAGCAGGGAAAGCATGTGCTGATCATTTACGATGATCTGAGCAAGCACGCGGTGGCTTACCGTGCACTGTCTCTGCTGATCCGCAGACCACCCGGCCGCGAGGCGTTTCCGGGCGATGTGTTCTATCTGCACTCCAGACTGCTGGAGCGCGCTGCAAAGATGGACGACGCGCATGGCGGCGGCTCTCTGACTGCACTGCCGATCATCGAGACACAGGCGGGCGATGTTTCCGCTTACATTCCGACAAACGTTATTTCCATTACCGATGGCCAGATTTTCCTGGAGACAGAGCTGTTCCACTCCGGCGTGATGCCGGCGGTGAACCCGGGTATTTCAGTATCCCGTGTCGGCGGCAACGCGCAGATTAAGGCGATGAAGAAGGTCGCCGGTACGCTGAAGCTGATCTATTCCCAGTACCGTGAGCTGCAGAGCTTCGCGCAGTTTGGCTCCGACCTGGACGCGGATACCAAATCCCGTCTGGATCAGGGCGCGCGTATCGTGGAGATCCTGAAACAGAACCAGAACTCTCCGATTCCGGTCGAGAAGCAGGTAGCGATTATTTACGCGGTCACAAAGGGGTACCTCGCTAATGTTGAGACGGGCGATGTGCGCTCGTACGAGACGGGTCTGTACCCGTTTTTGGATACAAACGCGCAGGGAGCGGCCGCCATGCAGGCGATCCGTGAGACGGGCAAGCTTGAGGAAGAGACGGAAGAGAATCTGAAGCAGGCGCTGCAGGATTATACGGATCAGTTCCTCAGTACGAAACCTGGTAAATAACGCACTTTGGCCGCGCACCCGGACCAATCAGGTCACTGGTATACGCGGGAGGGTGCGATGAAAACGATTCAGAGTCGTTTATTTTATCAGAGAGAGGAGGAACCGATATGGCTGCAAATATGAAAGCGGTAAAGCTGCGGATCAAAAGTGTCCAGAGCACGATGCAGATTACCAAGGCGATGGAACTTGTGGCTTCCTCCAAGCTGCGCAGGGCAAAGGAACGCTCCGATGAGTGCCGCCCCTATTTCCGGGAGCTTCACCAGACACTGGTGGATATCGCGGAGGGGAATACGGATTTTTCTTCCGTGTACGCAAAACCGTCGTCCAATGAGCGGTGGTGTTATGTCGTGATTGCCGGCGACCGCGGACTTGCGGGCGGATACAATTCCAATATTTTTAAGAAGCTGGAAGCAGCGGCAGGACAGAACGCATCCGGCGAAGCTGCCGGCTATGTGGTGCTTCCGATTGGGAAAAAGGCGGTGGAATATTTCCAGCGCAGGAAGGTAGAGATCCTGACTGAGGATTTCGCGACGGTCGCGGATATTTCAGTAGCCGACTGCTTTGAGATCGCGAGGCTTCTCTGTAAGGAATACCGGGAAGGACGGTTCGGGCATATTGAATTGTGCTATACGGAGTTTGTCTCCATGCTGTCGCAGCGTCCGGAGGTTTACCCGATGCTTCCGCTTACGGATCTGGAGGATTTTAAAGGCGGCGGCCAGGATTCTGATTCGCAGGCTTCCGGCGGTGCCAGAAAGACTCCGGTACGCGACCTGATCCTGTACGAGCCGGACAGCTCGGAGGTTTTCAACGCGATCGTGCCGGAATATCTGGGCGGCTTTATTTATGGCGGCGTGTGTGACGCAGTGGCCAGTGAGTTGGCGGCGCGGCGCAACGCGATGGAGGCGGCGACGAGCAACGCGGAGGAAATGATCGAGAAGCTGAACCTGAGCTACAACCGGGCGCGTCAGAGCAGCATCACCACGGAGCTTACGGAGATTGTCACAGGCGCGGAGGGCGTCGGATAAGAGCCACGCAATGAAAATCGCCTGACGGCAATGGCGCAGCCTGCGTCACCAGTTCTGCAGACTGGTGACATGCGAGGAAAGCCACGCAATGGAAATCGCCTGTCGGCAATGGTGCGGCCTGCGTCCACGACCCGCTTCGCGGATCATGGACATGTTTTAGGAGGAATAAAATGAGTGACAAACACATTGGCGAGGTGGTGCAGGTAATCGGCCCGGTTCTGGATATCCGGTTTGCACAGGGCGAGCTGCCCGCACTGCTGAACGCAATTGAGATTGATAATAATGGCAAAAAGCTGATTGCCGAGGTGGCGCAGGAGACGGGAGACAATACCGTGCGCTGCATCGCAATGAGTTCGACGGACGGACTGGTGCGCGGAACGAAAGCGGTTGATACCGGCGCGCCGATTTCCGTGCCGGTGGGCGAAGAGTGCCTGGGACGTGTGCTGAACCTTCTGGGCGAGCCGGTGGATGAAAAACCGCCGGTTGAGACGAAGGAGCGCTGGTCGATCCACCGCCCGGCTCCGTCCTATGAGGAGCAGACCCCGGCGACCGAGATTCTGGAAACGGGTATCAAGGTCGTAGACCTGATCTGTCCGTACGCGAAGGGCGGCAAGATCGGCCTGTTCGGCGGCGCAGGCGTGGGCAAGACGGTGCTGATCATGGAGCTGATCCACAATGTGGCGACGGCGCATGGCGGACTGTCTGTATTTACCGGCGTGGGCGAGCGTACCCGTGAGGGCAATGACCTTTATAATGAAATGAAGGAGAGCGGCGTAATTGATAAGACGGCTCTGATTTACGGGCAGATGAACGAGCCGCCCGGAGCGCGTATGCGTGTCGGCCTTTCCGGCCTGACCATCGCGGAATACTTCCGTGATATCAAGAACCAGGACGTGCTGCTTTTCATTGATAATATTTTCCGTTTTACCCAGGCAGGCTCCGAAGTGTCCGCGCTACTCGGCCGTATGCCGTCCGCGGTAGGCTACCAGCCGACGCTGGCGACTGAGATGGGCGAGCTGCAGGAGCGCATCACATCGACAAGGAAGGGTTCCATCACCTCCGTGCAGGCGGTCTATGTACCGGCGGATGACCTGACCGACCCGGCTCCCGCGACGACCTTCACCCACCTGGACGCGACCACCGTGCTTTCCCGTGACATCGCCAGCCAGGGCATCTACCCGGCAGTGGATCCACTGGATTCCACGAGCCGTATTCTTTCCCCGGAGGTCTTAGGCACTGAGCATTACCAGATTGCGAAGGACGTACAGATGGTGCTGCAGCGCTACAAAGAGCTTCAGGACATCATCGCCATCATGGGTATGGACGAGCTGTCCGAGGAAGATAAGATGACGGTCAACCGTGCCCGCAAGGTGCAGCGTTTCCTCTCCCAGAGCTTCTCCGTGGCGGAGCAGTTCACCGGCCTGCCGGGCCAGTACGTGCCGCTCAAAGAGACCCTGCGCGGATTCCGCATGATCCTGAACGGCGAATGCGATGAGATCCCCGAGAGCTGTTTCCTTTTCGCAGGCACCATCGACGACGTATTTGAGAAGGCGAAGAACCTTTAAAAGGAGGCAGACGTCTTATGAGCAGTTTTCCCTTAAGAATCGGAACGCCGGACGGCCTGCTCTTTGAGGGTGACGCCGAGCGCATTGTCTGCCGGACGATCACCGGCGACCTTGCGATCCTCGCGGGTCACTGCAATTACTGCACGGCGATCGGCATGGGCGAAGCGCACATCGTATTAGAAGACGGTACTACGCGGTACGCGGCCTGCATCGGCGGGATGCTCTCCGTCATGAACGGCACCTGCCGTGTCCTCGCCACCACCTGGGAGTGGAAGGAAGACATCGACAAGAACCGCGCCGAGGCCGCGAAAAAACGCGCTGAAGAGCGCCTGGCAAGACAGGGGCTGACCGACCAGGAGTACGCCAACGCCACCGCAAAGCTGCAGCGGGCGCTGGTGAGGCTGAGTGTAAAACAATAAACAGTGGATACAGAAGGAAATGGAAAAGCCGCCAGTACAATTGCTGGCGGCTTTTTAGTGCGATCTTTTTAACAGCAGAATTTACTTGCATTCCGGCTGTTTCTATTGTATAATATCCACATAGTTCCACATTGCGGACTTAGATTCCACGATATGGAACAACCGGGGATAATATTAGCCCCCGCTCAGGGGGACTGATATCCAAGCTCTTTTGACAAGCTTGATTTTGCCTCCAGAAGAAGCCGGATATTTTGAGTCAGGACAGAGTCCGTGATCCGTGCGACAGGAGCAGTAATGCTAATCGCGTAATTCGCCTTTCCGGTAAAATCCGGAATTGCCGTGCCGATTGAGAACAGGCCAAGCTCGGTTTCCTGGCGGTCACAGGCGTAACCAGTCTGGCGAACCTTCTGGATTTCATCGAGAAATACGGAGGAGTCTGTAATTGTATAAGGGGTCCGGGATGTCACGTTCATCGATGGCCATAAGTCCAGGATATCCGTATCTGATAATTCGGACAGCAGACATTTTCCTGTAGCGGTACAGTATAGTTCGTTGAGAATGCCGATTCTGGAATACATCTGATAAGTGTAATCGGGAGAATCGACTTTGTCCAGATAGAGGATATGAGTGCCGTTCCGCTTTACAAGATGTACGGTTTCATGGCAGTTTGCTGAAAGCGTAAGCAGATGCGGGTGAACCCGGCTGATCAGTCGGTTTCTTGTGTAGCAGGTGCTTGAGAGCATCAGGATTTTATAAGTAAGCCGATATTTCCCATCCGTGGTCTGTTCGACATAGTTGAGACACATCAGGGATTTCAGAAGACGGTGGGTGGTACTTTTTGATAAGCTGACCTTTGCAGTCAGTTCAGTAAGGCTCATGGAATCCGCTGTGGCAAGTGTCTCAAGGACATGGAAAATACGTTCGGCTGATTGAACCGGATTATCAGACATAAAAGCTCCTTTCTATAGATATCGTGTAACTGTTCAGGAAGGGTTTCCATCTTGCTGCAGAACAGTTACGGTACCGTCGGTTTGCCAGAAGAGATTATAGATGATTTTGTGGAGAAATTCAAGGAAAAAGGGGGGAACGACAGGCATGCTTGTACTTGTGATTGAGTCCAGCACGAGCTCTGCGAAAGCCTTACTGTATGACAGTGAAGCCGGGGTTGTGGGTTCGTCACAGCGCGTTTACGGAGAGGCGGTGCTTCGGACTGGGATGACAGATACGGAAAAGGTTTTTCTGCTGAGTATGAATGTCGCAGAAGAAATCGCCCGGGGAAGGGAGGTCGCGGCAATCGCCCTGTGCGGCACCTGGCATGGCCTGGCAGTCTGTAATGAGGATCTGATTCCGGTCTCTCCTACGATTTCCTGGGATTTTACCGGGACATCCGATATCTGCAGTCAGATCAGAAAGAATGAATCGGCAACTGACTGGATGTACCGGACGACAGGATGTATGCCGCACAATACTTATCCGAGGTACGCACTGACCTGGCTGAGAGCGCAGGGAATGGATCTGCATGGGAAAAAGATTGTGACTCAGGGCGGATACAATTTCTTCCGACTGACCGGAGAATATCTTGAAAGCTGTTGCAGCCAGAGCGGAAACGGCCTGGTCAATCTGAATGCACTTGATTATGATGAGGGTATCCTGTACTACCTTGGTATCAACAGAGGGCAGCTGGGGGGCCTGGCTTCTTATAAGGACGCCCGTCCGCTGTCAGAGGAAGGAGCAAATGCCCTGGGGCTTCATGCGGGAATTCCGGTTGTTCCGGCACATGCGGATGGCGCACTGAATCAGGTGGGGAACTTCGCAAACAGAGGAGACCGCATGACGATGTCCATCGGGACAAGCGGGGCAATTCGCGTGTCGACGACGAAACCTGTACTGCCAAAGGGCCGGGAGCTCTGGTGCTATTACGGCGTGGATAAATGGGTGTCGGGAGCGGCGATAGCCGGAGCATGCAACTGTGTGGACTGGTTCCGGAATATGCAAAAAAGCGGAACCACATTTGAAGAGCTGGAGCGTGAACAGTCACCCGAGTCGGATACTCCAGTATTTCTTCCATTTATTGTCGGGGAACGGTGCCCTGGATGGAACGATGGACGCAGAGGCGGATTTGTGGGACTGGACGCATCCTGTACACAGGCAGATCTTTATAAGGGTCTTCAGATGGGGATTTTGTTTAACCTGTATCAGTGTTACAGTGTGCTTTGCGCGGAAAACGGGAGACCGGAGCAGGTGATTGTATCGGGTGGAATTTCCCATTCCAGGAGGTGACTGCAGATGGCTGCGGATATCTATGAGCAGGATATTCTTGTGGCCCGCCATCCGGACGCCTCCTCCATGGGTGCCGCAGCGCTCGCCTTATTTGCGGCAGGGGAACTGGAGAATATCAACGATTTTAAGGCGGAGTATGATTCGGCGGAAAAGGTATTTTGCGACGAGGCACATTTTGCCTATTACAGACGACAGTATGAACGTTACAGAGAGGCATATGAGGAGGTAAGATTATGAAAATACTTGTGACGCCGACGTCAATGAAAAAAGTACGGACAATGCTTCTCTGAGAAAATTAGAGAATTACGCGGACGAGGTTATTTATAACACAACCGGACGCCCCATGACTGCGGAGGAATTGCTGGAAATTCTCCCTGACTGTGACGGATATCTGGCGGGGGTGGATCAGGTGACGGAGAAAGTACTGAGGGCATGTCCCAGATTGCGGGCAGTGTCGCGTTATGGTGTGGGATATGAGCGAGTGGATATAAAGGCGGCAAAGGAATGCGGGGCCCTGGTCTCGAATACGCCTGGAGCGAATGCGGAGGCTGTTGGCGAGCTTGCTTTCGGCATGATGCTGACGCTTGCGAGACAGCTGATCCCGTTGGATCAGAGCACACGGCAGAATGGATGGACCCGGGCAAATGGTATTGAAATGTATGGAAAAACAGTTGGCATTATAGGCCTGGGGGCAATTGGAAGGGTTGTCGCCCGCTGTGCGTCCGGGTTTTGCATGCGTGTGATTGCGTATGATCTGGTTATCGACAGAGCCTACTGCAAGAAGCATGGAATCGAGAGCCAATCCTTTGATGAGGTTCTGTCACAGTCGGATTTTCTGTCGCTGCATGTGCCGCTTACGGACAGTACAAAGCACATGATCGACAGAGAGGCTTTCCGCCATATGAAAAATGGTGTAATATTGATTAACGCATCCCGCGGCGGGCTGATTGATGAAACGGCGGCAGAAGAAGCACTGCGGACAGGAAAGCTGGGCGGTCTGGGACTGGATGCCTTTGAAACGGAGCCCCCTGTCGGCTCCCCGCTGTTTCAGTATGAGAATGTGATCGCGACACCGCACACCGGTGCGCATACAAAGGAAGCGGTAACGAATATGACATCCATGGCGGTTGACAATCTCATTGCCATGTTGAATGGAGAGGAATGCAAATATATTGTAAATGGAACATGACCAGAGCAGACAGATGCCAGTGAAAGGGAGACTGCGGGAGGTATCAGAGGTATGGAGGTTTATCTGGAGTCAAAAAGAGAAGACGGCCTGACGGAGGAGGAAATCCGGAATGCGCTTTGTCAGGCTCTGGCCGACAGACGGCCCCAAAAGGTGCTGATTATTCCGCCGGATTTTACGAGATATCATTCAAACGGCGGGTTTATCACGAATGTCTGCTATCATATGCTCACGGAACGGGGATGTCTGGTGGACATTCTTCCTGCGGTTGGCACGCACGAACCGATATCACGGGAACAGTTTTCCTGTATGTATGGGGACATTCCTTTCGAAAAAGTGCTTATCCACGACTGGAGGAAGGATGTGGAAAAACTGGGTGAGGTGCCGGGAGAGTATCTTTCAGAAGTGACTGGCGGAATTTGGGAGGAACCCGTGGACGTGGAGGTAAACCGTCTGCTGTTTCACGGTGGATATGACCTGATTCTTTCGGTCGGACAAGTCGTACCCCACGAAGTGGTGGGGATGTCCAATCATTCTAAAAATATTTTCGTCGGCGTGGGCGGAAAAGATATGATAAATAAATCTCACATGGTTGGGGCAGTATACGGCCTGGAGAGAATTATGGGAAAGGATCACACGCCGGTGCGAAAGCTGTTTGACTATGCGCAGGATCATTATTTAGGTGGCTGCCCGCTGATATATATTCTGACCGTGACGACTGCTCCGATGGGGAATATCCGGACACACGGGCTTTTTATCGGTGAGAAGCGCGCCGTGCTGGAACATGCGGTGGCTTTGTCACAGAAAAAGAATATTGATTTTGTAAATAAAGGAATCAGGAAATGTATTGTATATCTGGATCCGAAGGAATTTAAAAGCACCTGGCTTGGAAATAAGGCGGTTTACCGGACGCAGATGGCGTTAAAGGACGGCGCTGAGCTGATCATACTGGCACCGGGCGTTAATAAATTTGGCGAGGACGCTGAAAATGACCGGATCATCCGAAAATACGGTTACCGTGGAAGAGAAAACATATTGGAGCTTTATCACAATAATAGAGACCTGAGGGAAAATATGAGCGTTGCGGCGCACCTGATTCATGGCTCAAGTGACGGAAGATTTCAGATTACGTATGCGGTGAAAGCCATCAGCCAGAAGGAAATCAGGAGTGTTGGCTTTGAAAGCGCCGATTATGATGAAGTGGCTGCAAAATATTGTCCTGATCACTTAGACACAGGATGGAACATTCTTTCAGACGGGGAGGAAGTATTTTATATACCAAACCCGGCGCTTGGGCTCTGGATTGACCGGAAACGATTTGAACAGACAAAGGAGGAAGAAAAAAATGAGTAAAAAAGCAATCGTGACAGGAGGAAGCAGAGGAATTGGCCGGGGAATCTCGTTTGCGCTGGCACGTGAGGGCTATGACGTCGCCATTACCTATGCGTCAAAAGAGGATGCCGCGCGTGAGACCGCAAAAACCATTGAGAACGAGTATGGTCAGAAATGTTATATTTATCAGGCGTCTCTGGAAGTACCGGGCGTCGCCCATGAAATGTTTCAGAAGGCAGTTGCGGATCTCGGCGGTCTGGATCTTCTCGTGAATAACGCTGGGCTCACGATTTGTGAGGCAGTTCAGGATATCACGGAGGAGAACCTGGATCATTTGCTGAACCTTGATTTTCGCACATTTGTCATTCTGATGAGAGACGCTGCCAGATATATGATTGATCATAGGATTAAAGGAAATGTGATCAACATTACATCCTCAAGAGGACAGCGCGCTTATCCGGAATGCGGAGTATATTGCGGGCTGAAGGCAGGGCTGATCCATGCAATACGTGCTTTTGCCCTGGATGTTTCCGCCTATGGGATTCGCATTAACAATGTGGCGCCCGGAGCAACCCGGATCCGTACAAAAGCAGAGCTGGCGGCGATGTCGGCCGGCGACGCAAGTGATTATTTCTGGCGAAAAGAATATGAGGATAAGACCAGGGAAATTACGTCCGATTTCTGGGATGAGCTGGGAGAGCTGATTCCTCTCGGAAGAGCCGGGACGCCGCAGGACGTGGCGAACGCTGTCTGCTTCCTTGCATCGGATAAGGCCTCCTACATTACAGGAGAAACCATACGTGTGGATGGCGGACTGATTCTCCCGGGTATGCCGGAAGGCTTCGCCGGACAGGCTGCGAGCACTGCCGCCGGATGGGGAAGGCCGGCAGTTGAATCTGCCTGCAGCGAAACAGCGGCGGAATCGCTGATGTGACCTGCCGCGGGTAAATGCAGGGGAGCGATAGTACTGAAGAGTGATACCAGGAGGTTCAAATGATTTACAGATTTTTTACCGGTTCCTATGGAACCATTGGAGAAGACGGGATCGCGGCATTTACTCTTGATACGGAGAGGAAAACGCTGACAAAGACATATGGATTTTCCGGGATCCATCATCCTTCCTGGATTCTCCTGAACGCCGCGCAGACCAGACTATATGCCGTGCAGGAGCAGATACCGGAGGGAAAGGTACATGAACTATCTGTTCAAAACGGCATTCTTACTGTGGAGCAGACGTTTGAGAGCGGGGGCGCTGACCCTTGTCACCTTAGCCTGAATCAGTCAGAGACGACACTTTTGTGCGCAAATTATACAAGTGGTTCCCTTGCAGCCTTTGCGCTGGATGCGGCGGGGCATATTGAGCGCATGAGCCATTTCGAACAGTACGTGGGAAACAGCGTGAACCCGGTGCGGCAGGAATGCCCGCATATTCATTTTTCAAGAGAGTACCAGGGACTATGCTATGTCTGCGATCTGGGCACGGACCGGGTGCGGATTCTCAAAGTGAGGGAAGATGAGGTTTTCACAGATACGGGTGCGGAACTGGTTCTTCCTGATGGATATGGGCCAAGGCACCTGGAATTTCATGAAAACCATCCGGAGCTTGTCTATGTTCTCTGTGAGCTTGCCAGTAAGCTTGTCATCTTTGAACAAAACGGAGAAAATTATGAGATCCGGCAGATTCTTTCCTGCCTTCCGTCAGATTTTCATGGGGAGAACACAGGCTCAGCGATACGCCATTCCGGCAGCCTGCTGTTTGCCGCCAACCGGGGGCATGACAGCATTGCCGTGTTTGAAATTTTACAGGATGGAAGTCTGCGAAGGACACAGATGGTTCAGACCGGTGGCAGGACTCCGCGGGACATGATTGTACTGGGCGATTATCTGGTGATTGCGAATCAGGATTCCGATCTGCTGACCGTATTAAAGATTGGCTATGAAAAGAAAACACTCACAGATACTGGAATCAGAGCAAATACAGTGCGGCCGACCTGCATTTGCCCGATTGCTGAAGAAATATGAGTGATTTCAGAAAAGATACCGGCCGTCCCGGTAGATATAAGGGTCTGTCACAATTTTTCCAGACCTGTTTTTTTATGTTGATTTTCATCTCCAGTGTCTGCGGCTGTAAAGCCTTCATCATCTGGGTGTTTGTCGCATAGCCGCCGGTACACATGATGACGCCCTTCACCGCTGTTATCCTCCCAGCAGCGGATCAGTTCGAAGTGTGTAGGAGAGTGCTTCCGATGCGGAAGCGGTGATACCAGATGCATCCGGAATACCGGGAAGAATGTTGAAAGCGGCTACGCCCGCCGCTGTCGCGCCGCGCCTTTGATAAAATCGCGGCGGGAAATGGTCTGTTTTGCCATGTCGTTTTCCTCCTGAAAATTTTGAAATAAGTATACTATATCATTCGGAAAAAGAAAACAAAAATTTACGGCAGTCTCTTTTTAGTCAGAAAATTGCAGAGGTTATCTTGCTTCCCGGCCTGAGATGCGGGAATATCAGAAGGCACGGCACAATGTGGAGGTATTCTTCGAAACACAGGAACAGGAAGAACAGAACAGACCTAAACTGCCTTTTCGGGGTATAATGATACCAGGGTGTAATTTCATGAAAAATAGTGCTTGCATTCTTTGCATGCCTGTGTTATCATCCTAACCGAAGTTAGAAAAACCTAATAAAAATTTCAAAAAACTCACCGGATAGCAGTCCACTATACTCTATAGTGGATACTTTTTTGCCTGAAAGGCCCATAGTGCATCCCAAATCGAGTAGGAGACGGGTGCGGCATCAGCCGCAAAACTCCCTCGCCGGGTTATGCCCCCAATCTTCGATTGTGGGGCGCGGGCATCCCACGCTTCGCGTGGGATATGCCTTGCACGGCCCTGCGCATAAAAAGGCAGACCGCGAAAACGAAAATCAGTCTGCCGAAGGCTGCCTGATGTACTTGCGGAGGTTTACATGAAAAAAGGATTTTTGAAAGCGCATTTGAGTACAATTATTCTTGCTGTGGCGTTGCTTCTGCTCTCATTTCTTTCACTTTTTGTCGGGGTGATTGACGTGAATCTTGCGGGTCTGGCCGCGGGGGATTCTGAGCAGTGGCTGATTTTTATGGCTTCGAGACTGCCAAGGCTGCTGGCAATTCTGTGCACGGGCATGGGCATGAGTGTGGCGGGGCTGATTATGCAGCAGCTTTGTATGAATAAGTTTGTCTCGCCGACGACCGGCGCGACGATCTCCTCCGCAGAGCTGGGGATTCTGCTGGCGCTGCTGTTTATGCCGAATTCGACGATCTGGAGCCGGGCGTTGTTTTCCTTTACGACCGCGATCCTGGGTACCTGGATCTTTGTCTGGTTTATTCAGCGCATTCAGTTTAAGGACGTGGTGATGGTGCCTCTGGTGGGCATTATGTTTGGCAACGTGATCACAGGTATCACAAATTACTTCGCTTACCGCTATGAAATGACGCAGGCATTTTCCACCTGGACGGTCGGGCATTTTTCCATGGTCATCCGCGGGCGGTATGAGTTGGTGTATCTGGTAGTGCCGATGCTGGTTCTGGCTTTTGTCTTCGCAAATCATTTTAACATTGTCGGCATGGGAAAGGATTTTTCCAATAATCTGGGAATTCATTACAATCTGGTGCTGTTCGGCGGTCTGACCATTGCCGCGCTGATCACGGCGAGCGTAGTGGTAGTAGTAGGCTCGATCTCTTACATTGGCCTGATTGTGCCGAATCTGGTTGCGATGTTCAAGGGTGATAAAATCAGGGGAACTTTGCCGGACGTCGCGCTGTTCGGAGCGATCTTCGTGCTGGTGTGCGATATGATTGGGCGGGTCGTGATTGCGCCCTATGAGCTGCCGATCGAGCTGATCATTGGCATTCTCGGCAGCATTCTGTTCATCGGACTTCTGATGTACCGCCTGAAGCACGGGCGGAAAGCGGTCAGCGTTGGGGAGCTTCTCAGAAAGCAGTTTGGCATACGAAAAATGGCAGCGGAAGGAGGCGTTGCGGAATGAGCGCGAGGACGAGAGTTCCCGGTGAAGGAGAATTGGCTTATCAGCCGTCCGGCTCTGCTTTGGAGAGCCTGGAGGAAACGGAAGAATATAAAGAACAGGGCAGCCAGAAAGGAAGCATGCCTCATAAAGGACTGGCAAAAATGCTGCAATCCTGTACTGTACAGAATACAGACGCGTCGGGGAGCACTCGGGTGGGTTCCCATACAACTGCGGCACGGCGCGCGAACTTCCGGAAGCTGGCTATCCTGGGCGTGCTGGTGATTCTTGCGGCGATCCTTTACATGACGATCGGTGTGAAATTTGCCAACCCGAAGCTGTTTCGCTATTCCATGAAGATCCGCACGCCGAAGCTGGCGGCGATGCTGATCACTGCGTTTGCGATCGGCAGCGCGTCGATCGTGTTTCAGTCAATTATTAATAACACGATTGTGACCCCGTGCCTTCTGGGCATGAATTCCCTGTACACGCTGATTCACACGGCGGTGGTGTTTGTCTTTGGCACGACCAGCTTTATCATGACGAAATCGAATCTGGCGTTTGGCATTGACCTGGTGCTGATGGGGATCACAGCGACGATTATCTACAGTTATCTGTTTAAAAAGACCGGGCACAATGTCCTTTATGTCCTGTTGGTCGGCACGGTGCTGAGCTCTTTTTTCTCCAGCATCCAGTCGACGCTGACGCGCGTCATGGATCCGAATGAGTATGACACTCTGCTGGCGACGCTGGTCGCGAGCTTCAATAATATCAATACCGAGATCATTGTCTTTTCCGTGATTATACTTGCGGCGTTGGCGGTTTTCTTCCGAAAGGATCTGGCTCTGCTGGATGTGATAACGCTGGGAAAAGATCAGGCGATCAATCTGGGCGTGGATTATGACAGCTGTATTCGCAGGCTGCTGCTGTGCGTGACTCTCTACATCGCAGTGGCGACGGCGATGGTCGGGCCGATTTCCTTCCTGGGATTGATTATCGCAAACCTGGCGCGTCAGCTTTTGAAGACCTACCGTCATTCGGAGCTGATCATCGGTTCTACTTTGTTTGGTATGCTGGTACTGGTCGCGGGACAGCTGGTCGTGGAGCGTATATTCGTATATTCGGTGCCGGTCAGCGTGTTTATTACTCTTTGGGGCGGAATTTATTTCCTGTATCTGATTTTGAAGAACTCGAGAAAGTGAGGGAGCAGACCATGTTTGCAAAAAAACTGACGAAGCAATACGACGGAAAAACAGTAGTCGACGGAGTCAGCTTCGAGATTCCGAAGCGGGCGGTCATTTCCATGATCGGGCCGAACGGAGCCGGCAAGTCGACCGTTTTGAATATATTGTCCAGGCTGATTGCCCGGGACGGCGGCGAGGTGGATTAGGATATTACACAGTGGAAAAGCCGCGATCTGGCAAAGCGTCTGGCAATTCTCACGCAGACAAATAACATTCAGATGAAGCTGACGGTCCGGGAACTGGTGACGTTTGGTCGCTTTCCCTATTCCGGAAATCACACGACGAAGGAGGATGAGGAAATCATCAGCCGTGCGATCGCCTATATGGAGCTGGAAGAATTTGAGGATCGGTTTATTGACGAGCTTTCGGGCGGGCAGCGCCAGAGGGCTTACATTGCGATGGTGATTGCCCAGGATACGGAGTATATCCTGTTGGATGAGCCGACGAATAATCTGGACATTTACCATGCCACCAATATGATGAAAATTGTCCGTCGCCTTTGCGATGAGCTTGGGAAGACGGTGATTTTAGTGCTGCATGAAATTAATTATGCGGCATTTTACTCGGACTACATCTGTGCGTTCAAGGACGGGAAGATCGAAAAATTCGGTACCGTGAAGGAGGTGATGACGAAGGAGACCCTGGCACGCATCTATAATGTAGATTTCGAGATTATGGAGATTGAGGGGAAACCGCTGTCGATCTACTATTGAGGTCGAAGGGAATTACTGTCGATCTACTATGGAGATCGGGGGAAAGTGCTGCCGATCTATTATTGAAAAAGCAGGAACGGTTCCCGGTATTCATGGTTACAAAAAATTTACTGTTTCAGTACTTTCAAAAAAGGAGATTATGAATCATGAAAAAACTTATTTTCGCTGCGCTTATCGCGGCAATGACTATCAGTACAGCTTGCTGTGCGGAAGAGGCAGAAACAATCACCATCACCGCGCTGAACGCGGACGGCGAAGAGACAGAGGTGGAGGTTCCGTATGACCCGGAGCGCATTGCGATCCTGGATCTGGCTTCTCTGGACATTCTGGATAACCTTGGCCTGGGCGACCGGGTGGTGGGCACCGCCAGCACTTCAATTGATTACCTCTCTTCCTATTCGGAGGATGAAAATATTCTGAACCTTGGCAACATCAAAGAGGCCGATCTGGAAGCGGTTATGGAATGCGAGCCGGATATTATTTTTATCGGCGGCCGTCTGAGTTCCATTTATGACGATCTGAGCGAGATCGCGCCGGTCGTATACCTGGCGACAGACAGCGAGATCGGTCTGGTAGAGAGCGTCCGCAAGAACGCGACGACCATCGCCTCCATCTTTGGACTCGAGGATCAGATTGACGAAAAAATGGCAGCCTTTGACGATCGCATCGCGGCGCTTCAGGAGGTAGCGGCGGGCAAGACCGCGTTGGTCGGCATGTGTACCAGCGGCAGCTTCAACCTGCTTGGAAACGATGGCCGCTGCTCCATCATTGGCGTGGAGATCGGCTTTGAGAACCTCACTGCCGCGGACTCGACCTCCACACATGGCAATGAGTCTTCGTTTGAGACAATCCTGGAGCAGAACCCGGATTACATCTTCGTGATGGACCGTGACGCGGCGATTCAGACAGAGGGTGCACAGCTGGCGCAGGAGATCATGGAAAATGAGCTGGTGATGCAGACAGACGCGTACCAGAACGGCAACATCGTATATCTGGAGCACCCGGCTGTGTGGTACACCGCGGAAGGCGGGATTACCGCACTGGATACCATGCTTGCGGATCTGGAGAGTGCGCTGCTCACAGAGGAATAAAGGAAAAGGAAGAAAAAACGGATAGGGGAATGAAGCCCCTGTCCGTTTTGTATGATGCGCCGCGCGTCATTTTCATGTCCATCACAGAGGGAGAACCATAGAGCAAAAAGGTATTGATGCCGGACATTTTCCCGTGTCCGGCATCAAAAAATGTCTGTAAGGCGAGCATCATGCAATGACACGGGTTGGAACTGCACTTTCACAGAGTTCTGCAGTGTTTTTCATAAGCATATAACCATATATGGCGGAATACACAAAATATCTTCCTTCTCGCAGAGATTTCGCGGATGGACGATATAACAGGAGCCTATTCTCTGCCTGTATTTTTTGCGGAATCTGAGCAATGATTTGAAGGAATAGTTGCTGCCGGATTTTGCCTCAATGGGGTATATCTGGTATTTTGTTTTTCTGTTATTCGAGATAATAAAATCAATCTCGATGTCATTACGCCGTTTCTCTTCGCTGTAATGTGTGTAGAAGAAGAGCCGGTGGCCATTTGCGGTCAGCATCTGGGCAATGACATTCTCATAGAGCATGCCCTCATTCAGCCCAAGCTTTCCTGCGAAAATCTGTTTGTAGACTTCGTTCTCCAGAAGCTCGTTTTCGTCGAAGGCGTGGCTCACAAGCAGGCCTGTATCGCCCAGATAGCACTTGATATACGTATCAGATTCGCAAAGAGACAGCCCGACATTCGGGTCGCTCACTCTTCGACATTCATTCGCAATCATGGAATCTGTCAGCCAGAAAAACGTTTCCTCATACTGATCAGCAGAAGACCCTGGAAGGATACGGTTAAAAACAACTCGTTTCTCGTGCCTCGATAACAGACCGGGGATCTGGTCAAAAACAGCCAGAACCTTTGCACGATACTGCTGCCGGATTTTCATGATATCATTGCGGTACAGTGTTAAGATATCCCGCTTTTCCAGATCCGCTTTTCCAGATCCGCTTTTCCAAAGTCTTTATGGCTGCTCTCGCCTTTGGGAACAGCTGAACCTCATCAAAAATAATCAGGCTTCCCCTGTCATGGAGACGGATAACAACATAAAAAATGTATCCAGATCATTCAGGTGCAGGTCAAAAAGTTCCTTTACAGCGTCTGAGACCTTTGCAAAATCTATCAATATATAGCTTTCATATTCGTTTTGGGCAAACTCTTCGACAATGGTGGATTTACCGATACGCCTGGCACCCTCTACCAGAAGAGCTTTTGTACCTTTCACATCCGCCTTCCAATTTAAAAACTTACTGTAAATTTTTCTCTTGAATAGCATTGATCGTCACCTCCGCATTAAGAATAATACAATATTCGACAATACGCAAGGTTAATTAACAAGAGAAATACTTCAATGCACAGATTTAAGATCACGCTAATATTGACACAAAACGAAGGGTTATAACAGACTTTAGATGATGCAAAACGCAGAGCAATAACAAACTAAAAATACTATAAAACGCAGAACTATAACAAACTAAAAATACTATAAAACGCAGAGCTGCAACACAAAACAAAATTTAACAATACGTGGAAGCCTGATCAGACAGAGTTTCCATAGGAGATGACCCGGCGTGCGACCGCAGGCGAGTGAACGTGAGGCTGGCCGAGTTGGGATGGCAGCGTGTAGGGCAGCGGCGAAAGGAAAAGCAGGAGGAGATCGCCCGGCTTGTAGACCGTCTGGGAACGGAAGACGCAGAGGCATTGCTGCGGATCTGCCAGGCAGTGGAAGAACTTGAAAAAAACGGATAGGGGAGCTTGCTTCCCCTATCCGATTATCCTTCAAAAAATATCGCTATGAGTCCCTGTCCTGAGTAACAAGAGCTCAAGCTCCTCATCATTGATATCATATAGTAATAGCCAATCTGGCGTTATATGGCATTCCCGGACTCCATTATAGTTCCCACTTAAAACATGGTCTTTATGCTTTTTGTCAAGCTTTTCTCCTGCCGCAAGCTGGTCGACTACGGCTTCAAGCAAGTCCATATTGTATCCACGTTTAATAGCCAGCCTGTAATCTTTCCTGAATTTGTTGGAAGGAACAACATCATACATCCGCTTCCTCTTCCTCCTTCATGAATTCTCTGAAAGACGAGTAGCGCTTGTACTTCTCCGGATGTGATAACATTTCATCCCGCTCTTTTATAGCAGCGATTGTATCTGCATTCGGGTCTTCTCTCTGAATTACAAATGGAATTGCATTCTCGCGGATGGCCTGCCTGAGAAAGATGTTGATCGCCGTAGACAGATCCATTCCAAAGTCTGCGAACAGAGCCTGCGCTTTTGCTTTTACATCCGAGTCTATCGAGATACTGGTTGAGACCTTTGACATTTTACCGCCTCCTATATATTATTTTATGCATATAATATATATTAATTATGACAATTTGTCAAGAATTTTCAGTTGTGCGTCTTTCATTGTACTCCGATCTTTTTGGATATTCTACTTTAATATGTTGATGCGCCCGGAGATTTTACGCCGGCAGATTTTGCGCTGATTTTATGCTTTTGGCAGGCGCCATTTTTGCCTGGGTCTGGCTTCCAGTCACGCAGATCACGGTATATGCCGGAATGGGGGATGAAGACAAAGAAACATGACACAAAAATATAAGAAAAAGTGCGAAAATTTAAAGAATTAACTTCAAAATCCGTTTACAATGCTGTTATCAAAAGGAAGAGAGGTGCGAAGCCATGAATAAAAAAATGGTCAGTGCAATGCTTTGCGTGGGAATGACTATGTTCATGATTACAGATTGATTAGTGTAATCATCAATTTTTTTCGCACTATTGATGCGCAGTGAAAAGAAGTTGTTTTTTCACTGCGCATCTCTTATACGCGGAAAATATTTTAGATGAAGCAATTTTGCTTCCATTGAAGAAGGCACTGGAAGAACAAAACAGGAAGATACAGTTATTTGAAAAAATGCGGTATTTGCCTGAAAAAATGACATGTACTGCATTCTTTTTTTATGATAAAAAAGAAAGAAAACCAGGAATCACTTCCTGCATGGCCATCATCGAGGGAACAGCAGGTAAAAACAAGAAACAATCGCAAGAAAAAGGAGAAACCACCATGTTCAAAAAATCAGATTTCGGAATTGTATTTAACACGTTGTTTTCGCTCGCGTTTGCCGCGGCACTGACCCTGTTTGTCAAGTACACGAACGGCGCCCTCACCTTTGAGACCTTCTGCATGGGATTAGTCCCCGGATTTGCGATCAATTTTACGTTGGGCTCTTACATCCCGCTGGTAAAGGTCGGCAACTCCTTTGCGGGTCTTTTCGTGAAAGATGAAAAGCATCCGGCGTTTTATTTCCTGAGAATGCTTGCGATCGTGGTCATCATGACGATCCTGATGAGCTTCCTGTGCATGTTCTATGAAATGGGCTTCAACCCGGCGTTCCCGATCGCGTTTCTGGCTTCCCTGCCGCTGACGCTGGTGTACGCTTATGTGGTGGCGTGCATCATTTTCCCGTTCCTGCTGAAGGCAACACAGGCACTTTGCGCGAAGGAAGGGTGAAGCGGTAAAAAGACCCCTGTGGCAGGTCTCCGGGTCTGGTGCCATTGTCTGGCATGTGTGTCTCGGATTGTTGCTACAGGGGTTATTTTTTAACTGGAGGCTCGCTTGCTCTTTTCAAATTCCAGCGAACTAATACAGCCGCCTATCTTATCCAGAAAATGCTCATCTATCTCCCAGAATTTCTTTTTCTGCATCTGTATCTCAAGGACGCTTTTCATATCCCGCAGGATATCCTGGTACGCCTCCGGCATTTTGCTGATACAGGTCGGATCAATGCTCCCCGGCTCCATCAGCTTTGTCGCTCCGAACTTCCCAACGGCGATTGCAGCGTTGTCATACACTTTCAGTTTCCCGTCCATGGCCGCCTGAACGTATCTCTTGGGGAAGTCACTCATGAGCAGGGTGGCAAAGTACATGGCAAGTCCGGCCTCATCAATGGATTCAACATAATAGGAAAATCCCATCTCAAGAAAGCTGATCAGCCTGTCGGGGAGGAAACTCCACAATTCTGGCTCCCATGTGATCTGCTCCGGGTGGTAAGAATCTGCATTGTCAATCCGGCTGAACTCTTCCTCCACATAGTTCGCTATAGATTCCGCGATAAACTCCGACCAGAACCAGTAGCCCTCCTGCCTGTCATGTAAGATTTTATGGGCTATCTGTGTGGGTTCTTCCCCTTTTGCCTGTTCAGAGCCTGCCAGGCCCTGAGCTGTCTGATCCGGCATTCCGCCGGCAAGCTCAAGATCATTGTAGCGGTGCAGGACAGAAACGCTGTACTCATCACGGTCTTCACACTCGTTATAGATGGCAAAGTAGCGGCCGATTTCGTGCCAGAGGCAGTGGTAGAAGTATCTCTCGGCACCCTCGCCGTTGTAGACCAGCTTCTGCTGTATCAGGATGGCATCCCCGGCATCCCCGTGGATCGTCTCCATGGGGATATTATACGGGTCTGGTGTGTAGAGCTGGCGGGATTTTGTCTTCTCCACCAGCTCGGCGCGGAGCTTCAGAATGTTCCTCGGCGCGCCGATATAGATGTCTGGGAGTGTGCCTGCCGGCATATACTTCTGAAAGATTTCTTCTGCTGTGGTTATCCACAGCCTGATTTGTTTTTGAATTACCATATGATTGTTCTCCAATTTATTTTTTTACTTATTTTACCACGAAGGT
>Ga0192263_1059_pt1 | contig 33614 bp, 40 predicted proteins | sample Koala_Koa23_I3_FD_131257 | JGI IMG/M metagenome (GOLD analysis project Ga0192263, IMG submission 131257) | Enriched cells from koala feces incubated with labeled cellulose particles, San Francisco Zoo, California, United States - Koala_Koa2-3_I3 ... | reverse complement strand
CCTCCGCATGGCAACAGCATCCTGCTCCGGATCCTCATGCAGCTCCACCCTGTGGCTGTCCGGCGCATCCGGCAGCACCTCGCCCCCCAAGGATATCCACCGTCTGATAAAAACGGTTCAGATACTCCTCCACGGACGCCTTGATGTACTCCTGCTGCTTCTCCGGCAGCTTGCTGTTCTTGCGAAACTCCCCATGCGTAAATATCAGGTTCTCATCCCGATTCACAAGGAAATCCGAAACCCGCACATCAAGAGCCTTCGCCAGGGACTTGATCACGTCCATTCCCGGCTTTCTCTCGCCCTCTTCATAATACGTAATTGACATCGGGCTGACGCCCACCAAAGAGGCCAGCTCCCTCTTCGTCATGTTCTTTTTCAGACGATAAAATTTCAAATTCTTATGGAACATCTCACCGCCTCCTTTCCTTGTTTACATTATATCAGTTTTTGAGCAAAAGTAAACAGCTTTTATGTGCGAATCCAATAAAAAATAATGCCTGTCTGCATCTTGACACACAAAATTTACTTTTACCGGCTTGCTTTCAGAATCTTTAAAAGGTAAAATAGCTGTCAGGCAGTATATCCCTGCTTTCTTGATTCGTAACTGTTCAGTACCTTCACAGTTACGAGGAAAAGCCCATTTAAAATCGCTGCGCGATGGAGCTTTCCCCCACATGCTATATGTTTTCATACGGTCTTCGCAGCAAGTGCGAAGACCTGTTCTGAACAGTTACCTTGATTTTAAATATTCTTATCATAGATTGGAGCATTACTATGGAAACTGACGACCTGCGGGCAACCGCAAATACAGAAGGGGAAGGAGACGCCAATCCGACAAATACGAAACGCCATATCCTTCTTCCGTTAATTAACAGTTCCTTTATCCCCGGTCACTGTCTTGAAGCTGTCCAGGCAATAGAGGATGAAAAAGAGCGAGACATCGCTATGGGTGAGTATTATTATTTCAGCGGCCATCCGGAGGAAGCCGCGAAGGGGATGGAACCCTATCTGGCAAGTGAAGATACGGCAATCCGCCTGTCCGCCTGCCTTGTATATGCCTATGCGAACCTTGCGACGGACAATATCCGTCTTGCCAGACATGCGCTGTCTGAAATGGAAAGGACTTTCACCGAAGTTAATCATGATGCTGACGCGCCGCAGGAGATAAAAGCCATGTCAGCCTTTGTCTCCGCCACGGCGGCTGTGCTGCTTCATCTCCCATTGAAAAGCGACCTTGCGTTTGAACCGGCGAACCTTATGCTTTTGCCGCCCGGTCTGCGATTTTTCTCCTGCTATGTGCAGGCACATTACGCCTACTTGCAGGGGCAGTATGAGCGGAGCATTGGAAACGTGGAAATGGCGCTGGCATTCCAACAACCGGTTTACCCGATTCCCACCATATATCTCCGGCTGGTAGCCGTCATGGATTACGTGGCACTGAAAGAATCAGAAAAAGCGAAAGAGCAGATGCTGCTTGCGTGGGAGATTGCAAGACCGGACGGCCTGATCGAAGCGTTCGGAGAGCATCACGGGCTGCTCGGCGGCGTTCTGGAAGCCACACTGAAAAAGAACTGGCCAAAGGAATTCAGGCAGATCATCAACATTACATACAGCTTCTCCAGCGGATGGCGGAAGGTTCACAACCCGGATACCGGGCATGATGTGGCGGATAACCTGACGACGACGGAATTCGCCATCGCCATGCTGACAGCACGGGGCTAGACATATCAGGAGATCAGCAGCCATATGGGAATCTCCGTCAATACCTTATTCTTTTACCTTGTCCTTTCTGAAATCGTGGTCAAAACTTAAATGGATAGCCCGGAGGACTTTTATCTGACAGGAAAGTTCGGGGGACTTCCCTGTCGGATAGAGAAGTGGCCAGATTCTGACCACGAATTTGACCACTGTTATAAAAAGTTCTATTTGTTGTTATGTATATATGCAAAGATATAGTTTACTCTGGATTGGTGAAAATCAGGTAATTTTCTCTGCATATCTTGACAGACTAACTATTGTGATGTAAAATTCATGCTTGCTAAGACATTATACAGTATTTTTCAAAGAAAAAAACTACTCCCTTAGTGCCGTACTAAGGGAGTATCCTGAGCAAAAATCCTCTGCCTGCATATAGGGTTTCGTGTCCGCTACCGATGATTTTCAGGTAGCGTTTTTTGCGTATTTTTCACTGCAGCCGCCCTGGCGGGCATGCGCCAGACTGCCGCCTGACCACTTATTTTTTAAGCGGCGCGGGACAAGGCAGGCTTCCATGCGGGAAAACCGCCGCCGGACCGCCCTGACGGGCGGCTCATTTCCTCTCTGTCTAATTATTTTCCTACGCGAAGCAGGCCGCCGGAGCGTCGAATCCCGGATTGAACGCGTAGAAGTTCCTCGCGTCAAGCTGCTCCTGCCCACTTCTCAATGCTTCGCCAAAGCGCTGGAAATGCACGACTTCTCTCGCCCGCAAAAAGCGGATCGGGTCTACGACGTCAGGATCCTTGACCAGGCGCAAAATATTGTCATAGGTGGTGCGGGCTTTCATCTCCGCCGCGAGATCCTCGCCGAGATCCGTGACCGGATCGCCCGTAGACTGGAATTCCGTCGCGCAGAAAGGCGTGCCCCCGGCTGCCTGCGGCCAGAGGCAACTGTTGCAAAATTTGCAGCAGTTCAAATGGAGGACGGCCGACAGGTGTCCAGGAATATCGAGTATTATAATCTCGATGTTATCATTTCTGTCGGTTATCGGGTGAAGCCCCTGCGAGGGACACAGTTTCGCATATGGGCGAGTGGCATCCTGAAATGTCCCTGTTGCGGGAAAGGAATGAACCAATATTGAGCAGACTGAGATGAACCCATGGTGGCGGAGATTATTTCTGCGATAATAATCCCCAATTTGCAGAAGCAATTAAAGAAAAGATTGGCTCTACTGTTGATACGACTGACATGGAAAAGCAGATTGAAGGATTACAGGCGCAACTGCGGCAGGCATTGGGAACAAAAGCACGGCTGGAACGCCAGATGGACGGTCTTGATATTACAGATAAGTATTATGACCGAAAAATAGAGGACATCTTCATCTCCAGGAGCGCAAGGTAAACGTCAAGCTCGTTAATAACAACCAGAACCGCGTGGGAGCGATGCAGTCCCTCTTTGGATGCATCCCTGCAAAATCCGTAGCTGACATTTACTATCATTCATCCAGGACATAATTATCTTTCTCACACACAACCTTGCACTTCTTCTTAAAGCAGGCGATACCGTATTTGTAAATTGTATGATATCCCTGAAGTTTCAGTTCACGCGTATAATCCATTCTTTCGATCTGGGCAATCGCGTCTTTGCATCCTTCTGTGAGACGCGCATTATCTGCATACTTAAACTCAATGATCATGCCAATACTTTCCTTTGCAATCTCGACCTTCACGTCACAATATCCATCGCCGCTGTCAGCATTCGTTTTCGCTTTCCAGTTATCTACATTGGCAAGAATCCCGATCATCAGGCCATGGTAGAGGATTTCCTTCTTATCTTTCTGTACAGTTGAGTCCCTGACCGTAATTGAATCATAAAGGTAGGATGTAAGCAGCTTTTCCGTTTTTTCCGCATCGCCGGTCTTTAACGCTTCACAGAATTCCTCAAACCGTTTGCTGTTCGTCCTGACCATGTTGTTAAAGTACGCGGTTATCTGCCTGGTAAAAATTTTCCTTATCTCCCTGTTTGGAATTGCGAGCTGATAAATGTCTTCATCCGCTGTCCCGCGCTGCGTCAAATAGCCCGTTGCAAACAACACGCTCCATATATTGTCAATCGTATCATAAATCTGATTATACGTTAAATCTTCATGGATTTCCTTCGCAATCGTTTCTCCCGCTACCAATGCCTCAATCTCACTCTTTGTCTGCTCATTACCTGATTTTTCAATTAATTGGCGTACCGCATCGTTTCCGCTCGTGTTGGACCAATAATCTTTGGGGCGCGCATCAGGGTTACCGGTCAATTCATAGCAGTAACTGATAACATCCCATGGACAATATACATCCATATTGCCGAAACGATATCCGTCATACCATTCCTTTACGGCATCATACTTATTATCGAGCCCGTAATAATGAAGAACCCCCCTGACTTCCCCATCCGTGAATCCATAATATTCATCAAAACGCACCGTAGTAATGGACAGGATATTGGGATTATTTAAACCGGTAAAAATACTTTCTTTCGCCACACGAAGGCATCCCGTCAGCACAGCAAAATAAAGGCTCTCATTAGATTTTAACGCCTTATCAAACATGCCCCGGATAAGCTTCACCATCTGAGGATAATAGTTTCCTTCGCTCGCTTTTGCCAGTGGGACATCATATTCATCAATTAAAATAATCACCTTTTTTCCAAAATGCTTCTGTAACAAGCTGGAAAGCACACTTAAGCTTCCTTTTATGACATCATCCGACATTTTGAAATAATCCGGGTGCTCCGGGTCAACATTCACAAGTTTCTTATACATCCCCTTTTCAGTTTCCGTAAGGCGGCCACTTTCCAAAAGAAAATTGAATCTGAGTGCTTCCCTTCCAATCTCAGAACACAAATCTGACCTTGCGTTTTCATAATCGGCGCCATCTACACTCTTTAAACTAATCGAAATAACCGGGAATTTTCCCATATATTTTTCACAAAGCTGTGTCTCTTTCGAAATTTCAAGTCCTTCAAAGAGCGTACTGTCACATCCAATTTCCAAAAATGCTTTCAGCATACTCATATTCAGGGATTTCCCAAAACGTCGTGGACGCGTAAAAAGATTCACTTTTCCCCAGGCATTCAATAAATCCCGAATCATCGCAGTCTTGTCTACATAATAGAAATCTTCTGTTCGGATTTCCACAAAATCTTCAATCCCAATCGGAAGCTTCTTTTTCATACCATTATCAACCATGATCTGCACGCTCCTTCCCTGCATCTAACTCAGTTTCGTCTGAATCTGTATCAGCCGCCATAAACTCCCCTTTATAAATATATCCATCCTGAAGCAGGCTGCTTCGCTCCGTCTCTCCCCTACGAACATTATACATAAATTTGCGGGTAAATCAACTCTGCCAGGCAACAAAAAATGGGAGGCAACTGGCCAGTTTCACTGTCCGGTTGTCTCCCTTCCTTATTTTTTTCTTGCGCTTGACTCTGTCTAATTATTTTCCGGTGCGAAGCAGGCCGCCGGAGCATCGAAGCCCGGATTGAACGCGTAGAAGTTTCTCGCGTCAAGCTGCTCCTGTACACTTCTCAATGCTTCGCCAAAGCGCTGGAAATGCACGACTTCTCTCGCCCGCAAAAAACGGATCGGGTCTACGACGTCAGGATCCTTGACCAGGCGCAAAATGTTGTCATAGGTGGTGCGGGCTTTCATCTCCGCCGCGAGGTCTTCGCCGAGATCTGTGACCGGATCGCCCGTAGACTGGAATTCCGTCGCGCAGAAAGGCGCGCCCCCGGCTGCCTGCGGCCAGATGCCGACCGTGTGATCTGCGTAATAGGGGGCAAATCCTTCTTTCTCAATCTCTTCCGGAGAAAGTCCGCGCGTGAGCTGATGGATAATCGTCGCCACAATCTCAAGATGTGCGAGCTCCTCCGTCCCGACATCCGTCAGTACTGCGGATACTGTGCCGTTCGGAGAAGTGTATCTCTGGGAGAGATAGCGCATGGAAGCGCCCATTTCACCGTCCGGGCCGCCATATTGACTTAATATCACCTGTGCGAGCTTCGCATTCGGTGTTTTGATTTTCACCGGATACTCTAATCTTTTCTCATAATACCACATTCAGCATTCGCCTCCTTCCCACGGCCACTCCTGGCCGACCCACTTTGCACTCTCGAACCGGCCGCCGTGAGGATACCCAAATCTCAGAGGGCCATATTTTTCTTCATAAATCTGAACTGCCCTGTCACGCTGCCGGTTGTACTGGCCAAAGCGTGCCATGGCCTCCTCCTCTTCCGGATGAGTGTCCAGATACAGCATCAGGTCATACGCGCAGAAGCTTACTTCATCAATATACTTCAGAAGCTGCATCTGGTTTTCGGCAGGAATTTCCGGAAATTCCCTGCCGTCCGCAAATCCGGCGCGTTCCTGTGTGCCGCAGCCACAATTTGTGTTGTAGGAATCCGACATGCCTCTCTGCTCCGGCATCATCCGGCCCTGTGGCGCACGGCCGCCATGGGCGGCTCTGCCATTTCCAACCATATACCCATCTCTGTTCACCAGCATTTTCCTCCTTTCCCGCAAAACGGTTTGCAAAGGCTTTGGAAAACAGTTCCTACTTTAAGAGCCGTGCACGGATCATAGGGCGTTTCCCAGCCCTGATAAGGCACATAAAGCATCGCAAGCGGCGCGTTCGCCTCTGACAGATGGCGATAAACGCTGTTGACCCACTGATTCTGGCCGTCCATGCATCCGCAGCTCTGACTATTTCGATCTGACATAATAGCTCCTTTCTAAAACAGGTTCATTACAGAATATGAGGTTTCCCTCATAATTGTTAGTATTGCCTGAAAAAATTGTAATATTACCCGGGTATCCGACAATCGTATTCTGCAAATGTCAATATCTGTCCGAAACAGCCGCATAGCCCATGAGACCGGCGGCAGACAATGCCTGTATGAAGAAAAAACGGCTGAAAAAAGCACCGTTTCTCATCTGCTAAAGCAGCCAAAAAGCGGTGCGGATATGATTGCTATTTTATTTCGTCCAAGCAAAAGGCGTTATTTCATTCTTCAACTGGAATATCCGCCATCAGTTCAGCGAAATCAATTACAAGATCATCCCCTCGGATGGGACGCGTGGTACACGCGCTGTGCATTGTCCAGTCCAAGGTTCAGATACGCCTGGGTCGTAGAAATATCCGAATGCCCCAGCATCTCCTGGACAGACTTTACCGGGGCTCCATTCTGCAGCATATGCGCCGCAAAGGAATGGCGGATGGTCTGCGGTGTGATGTCGGAGGATATGCCGGCTTTTGCCGCGTAGGATTTCAGTACCTTCCAGAAGCCCTGGCGGCTCATCGGCTTTCCGGAACAATTTACAAACAAAAGATCGCTGGACGCTCCTTTCAAAAGAGCCTCCCTGCCTTCCCTCTGATAGCGGAGGACCGCGTTTTTCGCCTGATCTCCAAAGGGGATCACGCGCTCTTTTCCTCCGTCACGGCACAGAACATAATTCAGATTCAGGCAGACTGCATCCACTGTAAGCGAAACGAGCTCGGAGACCCGCATGCCGGTCGCGTACAGCAGCTCAAGCATCGCCCGGTCGTGCAGCTCCTTCGGAGAGTCTCCGGATGGCTGTGCAAGAAGGCGCTCTGTCTCCTCAATGCTCAGGATACCGGGCATCTTTTTGTCAATATGGGGTGCTTTTATTTCTTCAGTAGGATCATCCTCGATTTTGTGTTTCCGATAAACAAAGTGAAAAAAAGCCTTCATCGATGAGACACTGCGGGATACTGTCGCAGTGGACAGCCCCTGCTTTTCAAGGTATAATATGTAAGAATTCAGTGTAGTCGCTGTGACATTCTGTACTTCTTCTACGCCGCAGTCAGCCAGATAGGATTCCAGCCTCCGCAGATCTCTCTGATAGGAATCGACTGTGCTCGAAGACGCATTCTTCTGTTCCTTCAGATAATCAATAAATAACGGTAACTCCAGACTCATTTGCAGACCTCAACCTTCGAATATAAATTCTCCCCTTTCCGCAAAAATGCAGCCTGGCCTGGCCTTCCCTTCCTGACCATAACGGCGATGCCCCCTCCCCCAGGGGCTCTGCATAAAGCCGTAACATATTACATATTTTTATATTTTCACAGCAACTTTTTTGGCGGATGTGACAGCTATTATACGCAGATTCTCCACCAAAATCAACCGGGGGTTTTCTGAAAAACCAAACGAAAATGTTGCATTTGAGCGGGTTTGCAAGATTTCGTTAAAGGAGTTTTTCAAAGTACAAGATGTTGTAAATAGTTTTTCAGGAACTCATAAATCTGCCCCTCGGTCGGCGGACAGCCCTTCAGGCTGCAGGTAAAGCCGGAGGCGCAGCGGCCGATTCCGAGTCTGCCCGTCTTTCCCTGATATCCCTGGCCAATGCAGATTTTTTCGTCAAGCTTTTCCAGCAGGCCTTCCTGGCGGAGCATTTCCAGCGCCGGAATCAGATACCCATAGCAGGCGCTGCAGGAGTCGACTTCACTCACGGCATCGGCGAGTTCCACGATCTTATGCTCTCTGGGAAGCTCGTCCTGGCCGGGCGCCTGGCCGCAGACAGTGATTTTCGCCTGACTCACATCGGCACAGCCGATCCCGAGATTCTCCGCGAGGCGAATATAGGGAACGTCTTCCACTGTATAGTGCAGCAGCTGGCAGACATGGGCATCCACAAGCACCGGGTCGCGCGCGGCCATTATGCAATTACGCACGACCGGGTTTCCGCCGTCCTCGAAATCCAGATCTCCGCAGATATGATCCACCACAATAAAATCCTGCCGGATGCCCGCGTTCAGATGCGCGATCGGCTTATGCAGCCCCATCGAGTGAAAGCGGCGTTTTTCCCGGTTCGGGATCAGCCCCTTCATATTTTTTAGCGCACAGGTGATCCTGGTCTGGCAGTGCCCCTTGAGTACCGGCACGTTGATCAGGAAATCAAAATCCCTCACACATCTGCACAGGTTCAGCTTCAGCCCGGCGCAGTCTTTTTCAAAAGATGCGTCCTTCTGTGTATCCAGAAATTCCACACCGTATCGGAGGGCCAGCTTGTCATAGCCGCATACCTGCGCCGACCGGGCGGTCGCGTCTCCTACCCAGGATCCCTCGGCAATTACCAGATTCTGATAGCCGTACCGCTGCAGATATTCCACGATCCCGGAAACAATCTCCGGATGCGTCGTCGCGCCGTAAGACGCAGGCGTCGCGGAAACCAGATTTGGCTTTATGCCAATACGGCAGCTCTTCTTTTCAGGCAAAAGCCCGCGCAGATCTGCCCGGTTCAGAAGCTCCAATGTCATCTCGCGGTAATCGGTGCCGTATATTTTTAAGATCTCGCTGTGTTCCATGATAATCTCCATTTCGTCGCCAGGCCGACGGCACAGGATCCCTCTGTGGTCTGCCCATTATCTATACTAAACGACGTAAGTCGTTTTACTTTGCGCCAGGCGCGAGGCTGCGCAAGTAATACCGGTACAGTTCCCCAGTGGCATTGCGATCGGCCTCTTCAATATTCTTTATCAATACGGTCCAGTCCGTACAGCCGCATAAACTCGTCCAGCTCTCTGTCGTTTCTGATAAACGCGACCTCCTCAAACTTCCCGGTCTGCCGGTTTTTGAAGCCGGCCACCTGCTCCCCGTTACAGATACTGCATTTCAGCACCGCCTTATAAACAGCCGGGTCATAGGGCTTCCGCTCCGTGACCGGCTGCGGCGGCTGCTCTGTCTTTCGTTTTCTTCCAAACATCGTTTTCTCCCTCCAAAGATTTTTAAATCAATGTTCCGGTTTTCGCGGCATGATGATTTCTATAGCTGCAGATACAGCTTCAGCGTCCAGGTCCCCAGAAAGGCTTCGCAGGCACAGCCGCAAAGGCAGATGGCCGCCAGCTGCAGAAACTCGAAAACATCTTCTGCCAGAGCCGGGAGAAGGGTCTTCCCCCTGCGGGAAAAACCAGTGCTGCCGGAATGCCCGGCCTGTCTGCGTAGCCAGGCAGCAGTCTCCCTTTTCCAGAGGGCTCCATAGAGAATCCACTGTGGGAACAGGCAGCAGGCAAAGCTTTTGATACCGTCAAATCCGCTGCGCAGTCCGAACAGCGACAGCAGCATCGCGCCGGACGCGATCAGCCACCAGCCATATCCCAGGTGGAATAAGAGTCCTACGGTCGTAAAGCTGCTCAGCCAGAGGATCAGCAGGGTGCGCATCCGAACGGTGGCAACGTATACGAACAGTTCCCGGACGTTCAGAGAAGTTCTCTCATATACCTGCAGACTGTACAGACTCGCAAGGCTCGCGTAGCTGCCGCTCCCCATATCGAGCAGGCCGGGAATCGCGCTTCCGGCAAGGAGTGCGCTGGCAAGAAACAAGAATGCCGGAAGAATCGTGCGGTTCAGACGCGTTGTGGATTTCTCCTGCAAAAACTCACCCCGTCTAACGCGCTTCTTCCTAATTCTATGTCCGAATCCGGCGATTCATTCCATACGCCCTTGCCCAGGAGAAACCGGAGCCTCAAATTTCTGCCCTTTTGCGCAGGATTTCGTTCTTAAAATTCTAAACGTCTACCTTTGCCTCGACCTCTTCCTCCGCCTCGGCCTTGAAGTCTTCCATCTGTACAACATCCATCTCCGGCAGATCGTCCAGGGAACGCAGGCCGAAATGCCGCAGGAACTCTTCTGTCGTGCCAAACAGGATCGGCCGTCCGGGAGCGTCCAGGCGTCCCACCTCTCTGATCAGATTATATTCGACCAGGCGGTTGACCGCGTGATCACTCTTCACGCCGCGTATCTTTTCAATCTCCAGCTTTGTGACCGGCTGCTTGTACGCGATGATGGAAAGCGTTTCCATTACCACATCCGTGAGCACGGCCTTGCGCGGCTGGCTCGCGATGCGGATCAGATATTCATAAAGATCTTTTTTCGTACAAAGCTGCCATGCACCGTTCAGCTCCGTCAGCTCGATCCCGCGGTCCTCCTCCCGGTAGCGTTCCGCCATATGGCCGAGCAGCTTCTTTGTCGTCTCCACATCCTGTTCGATGGCCGCCGCCAGCTTTGTCATCTCTACGGAATCTCCCACCGCAAAAAGAATCGCCTCGAGCGCGGCTTCCGCTCTCCTTCTGTCCATTATAAAATCCTCACCCTGTGATTTCTCCTTGTTTCAAACGCCCCTCGTATTCCCTTGTATTATTCATATTCTCCGGCTATCTCACCGATGTCATTCTCCTCCCCGCTGCCGGTCCAGGACAGGCGGATGTCAGAAAACGTCTCCGGCTGTTCTACTTCCACCTGCCCCTCCTTCATCAGCTCCAGCAGGGTCAGGAAGGTGACGATCTTGTATTGCTTCCCCGGGCGCAGCGACAGGATTTCGTAAAACATGCAGTTTTTCTTTTCAAATATGTACCGGCTGACAAAGCGCATGGTCTCGCCCAGATTGACCTCTTCCTTTTTCAGGCGGCCAAATCGGCTGCGAACCGGATCTATGCGGTTCTCCTGGCGTTTCATGATGTCCCGGAATACCGCGTACAGCCTCTGGAGTGTCAGATCACCCAGGAGCGTGTCCACATCGACCGGCTCCCGGTAGGTCTCCACCTCCGGTGGAATCGACGGCTCTTTATAATAATGTCCGGCGGCGTCCTCCATGCAGTCCCGCAGCTCGCCCGACATGTACTTGTACATCTTATATTCCAAAAGCTTCTGAACTAGCTCCTCGCGCGGGTCTGCCTCCTCATCCTCATCCTTTTCCCCGGCCGGCAGCAGCATACGGGACTTGATGTCGAGCAACGTGGCCGCCATGACAAGGAACTCACTCATCACATCCAGCGTCTCACCAGAAAGCCCCGCCACATATTCCATATACTGATCCGTGATCAGTGCGATCGGAATATCATAGATGCTCACCTTATTCTTTTCTATCAGATGCAGGAGCAGATCCAGAGGCCCTTCGAACTTCTCCAGCTTGACCGGAATTTCCATGTGGTTTCCTTTCTTAATCTCAGGGGTTTCTGTAGTTTCAGGGTTTCCTGTAATTTCAGGAATTCCTGTAATCTCAGGGTTTCCTGTAGTTTCAGGAATTCCCGTAATTACAGGAGTTCCTGCTGTCCTTACACAAAATCCAGAGCAATCAGCTCTGGCGGATTGTTTATACGAATGTTGACCGTATGGCTGCCCAGCCCCGCGCTCACGATCAGTTTCTTTCCTTCCTGGGAAAATAGTCCCCTGTCATACTTTGGAAACAGCCGCATCTGTGGGCTGATCACACCGCCCAGCAGGGGCAGCCGTATGATCCCGCCGTGCAGGTGACCGGAAAGCGTCAGGTCGGCGCCCCAGGAGGCGTACGCGTCAAAAAAGCAGGGGTTGTGAGAAAGCAGGATCTGATAGCAGTCATCTGAAGGCTTCCCAAGGAACTCCTCCACCTTGTCCGCAGTCAGCTCCTGGGAACCGAGATGTCCATAGTACGCAAGCGGAAGCTCCAGCCCCCAGACGCAAAGCGGCATATGGCGTATTTCCAGTCTTTCGGCGGAATTCTCCAGGAGATGCACTCCATAGCTTCGGATCGCTGAGACATATTTCTCGTAGTTCTCCTGAAAATCCTCTGTATTTTCCCTCATGCGGCTCTCATGGTTGCCATTCACATAGTAGACCGGATATTTTCTGGTCAGTTCATTCATCAGCGCGATTGCGGCGTCCATCTGCGGCTCCTTTGAGGAGGTAAGCATATCCCCCGCGACAAACACCAGCTGCGGATCTGCGTTTCGGATTTCTGAGAGCAGTCTGCTATTATCCTCTCCATAGGACGCATTGTGGAGATCCGATAAGAAAACAGCGGAATACGGGGTATCCGGACCCCGCTTCCCATTCTCCACGCGTATTCGGTATTTTGTGACTTTAAAATCGGTCATCCTTCCAACTGTCCTTTCGTCATCAGGTGTCAGGCAGAGCCATGCCCTTCGGCATCCCACAGTAATTGCCATGCGGCTCCCATTCATTGTCCGTACACGCAGAGCGAATATGGACGAAAGCTGTGCCAATCGCGAAGCGATTCTTTGTTGCGCGGCCTCTATTATAACATATTCCCAATTATAAGCAAATCATTTAAAAAAATTATCCGGCCCATCTCTCCCATGCCAGATTGAGATAGTCCAGGTACCCAGCCTTCGGGGCGTCCTCCGCCATGACGACCGGTACGCTTCCAATCCTGTTGCCATCGAGCGTGTACACATACTCCCCGACCTGATCTCCCTTTTCCAGGGGAGCCGTAATCTCCTCCTCCCATTCGAAGTGCTTTTCGATCAGGGAAAAATCCTCCCCGGTGGTACTCAGGTAAGAAAATTCTCCGTCCAGGCATACGGTAAATTTTCCCTGAATGGTTCCTTTTACTGATATTTCCAGGGTTGCAGGAGCCTCTTCATCATAATACATCGAACAGCTCGCGAAACCATAATTCAGCAGCTGCGCCGCCTCTGCAAAGCGGGTCTTTGTGTCTGGTGCAGTCAAAATGACGCTGATCAGGCGAATGCCGTCTCTTTTTGCAGTCGCGCTCAGGCAATACTTTGCGTAGCTGGTACTCCCGGTCTTCAGGCCATCGCAGCCTTCATAAGCGCGGAGCAGCTTATTGGTATTTGTCAGCGTGAAGACGCTGCTGCCCTGCGCGGTCACATGGGTGATATCCTCCATCCAGATATCAGAATACTCCGTCACCTCGGGATAATTGTACAAAAGCTCCCGCGACATGATCGCCACATCACGCGCCGAAGTGTAATGCTCTGAAGCTTCCGTCAGGCCGCAGCAATCCACAAAATGCGTATTTTCCATTCCAAGTGCGGCTGCCTTTTCGTTCATCTGTTCGACAAACGCTTCCTCCGTGCCGGCAATCGCTTCCGCCATTGCGACCGCCGCGTCATTTCCCGACGCGATGATAATGCATTTCAGCAGGGTCTCCACCGTCTGCGTCTCCCCGGTCTCCAGGTAGACCTGTGACCCGCCCATGGATTTCGCGTAAGCGCTCGTCATGACTTCATCTGTCAGGCTGATCTCGCCCTTTGCGATCGCCTCAAAGATAAGAAGAATCGTCATAATTTTAGTCACGCTGGCGGGGTGCACGCCCTCGTCCGCATTTTTTTCAAACAGGACCGTGCCGGTCGAAACCTCCATCACGACCGCGTGCGGCGTCTCAATCTCCGGCTCCGCAGCCAGGGAAAGGACAGGGGATTCAAAAATATGCAGGCCCAAAGATAAGGCCAGGATCCATATGAATATTTTTTTCATGGCGACACGCTCAGAATTTCCTTGGAACAAATATATGCGCCTGATCATAAGATCTATTCAATTATTTTTAAAATTCTACTTGCCATCAGGGAAAAAATGCGTTATCATAGCAGACAGTTTAAGAATGGTTCTTCGGGGCGGGGTGACTGGAAAGAATTCCCCACCGGCGGTATAGTCCGCGACCCGCGAAAGCGGCTGATCCGGTGATGTCCACAGGGCAGATTCCGGAACCGACAGTATAGTCTGGATGAGAGAAGAATGCAGCGCGGCAGTTTTTGATCGTGCGAATTGGCCACGGAGATTTGCGAAGGGTTTATCCATAAGGATTCCACAGGATTCCGGAAGTTCCCTCGTTTAATCCCGTTTTTTTATGCGCCTGAACCGCATAAGGATTCATGGAGATCCGCACGTTTTCTGGCAGAAACGACAGTACGCCGTTTCTGCGCTGCACCAGGAAGAGCCTTTTCCTTAAATGAAGATGATGCACTCCCTTACCCACAGCATCGAAAAAGGATTGGGCTTGAAAGAGGGACGGCCATCACGAAAATTTCAATTTAAGAAAAGGAGAACAAAATGGGAACAGGATTATTACAGACAATTACGGAAAATTTGCAGTTCGTAGGCGTATGCGCCGTCGTGATTGCGGCAATCATCGGCCTCTCATGGGGTCTGGAGGCTACCGTGCTTAAGAAAAACATCGCACAGGTGAGCAAGCCCCGGTACATCACGATCTGCGGCATGCTCGGCGCGATCGCCATGATACTGCACATTCTGGACTTTCCGCTGATCGCGATTGCCCCAAGCTTCTACAAGCTGGATTTCAGCGAAATTCCGGTCATGATCGGAGCCTTCTGCCTGGGGCCTGTGGGCGGCGTGATTATCGAGCTGGTCAAGATTCTGCTGAAGCTGATCATCAAGGGCACCTCCACCGCATTTGTCGGAGATCTGGCGAATTTCGTAGTCGGATGCTCCTTCGTCGTACCGGCGGCGGTGATCTATCACCTGAAAAAAACACGCGTGATGGCAGTCGCCGGCCTGGTGACAGGTACTGTCGTGCTCGTTGTATTTGGCACCATGTTCAACGCGGTTTATCTGCTTCCGGCCTTTGCAAGCCTCTATGGGATGCCGCTTGAATCCATCATCGGGATGGGCAGCGCGGTTCATGCGTCCGTGACCAATGTGACCACATTCGTGATCTTCTGTGTGGCTCCGCTGAACCTGATCAAGGGGATCTGCATCTCCGTGCCGACCATGATTCTTTACAAGCGGATCAGCGTCGTACTGCGCACCACCGTGCAGGATCCATATATGGCGGGAAAGAAACACCAGACACAGAACTAAAGGCAGAATGCAGGGCAGAATAAGGCTCAGCGCAAAACACAAAGGATAAAACTTCTGATCGGGCAGGGGAACGCTTTTTCCCCTGCCCCCATTTCTCGTATTTATTGGAACGTCAGTCGACCACATTTTCGCCCACGACTGCAATCAAAAGCAGGACAAAAACACAGCCGGATTTTATTGCAATAAAACCACTCCGGCTTGTTGCATTGTATTAACATGCTTTTATCCATATGCATATTGTTTATGTTTTTCCGATAAAGAATTAAACTATAAAAATCTAAACAAAGGAGGAAATGCTATGGCAGCCTTATCAGAAAAACGGAAAAAGCAGTACCGTCAGCTTGGCCTGACCATTGCGTATTATCGCAAGCTAAATGGGATGACGCAATTACAGCTGGCGGAGGCGATTAATGTGAGCCGCACACACCTGAGCAATATCGAGGCTCCTAATATGCCCACTTCAGTTTCTCTGGAGCTTCTGTTTGATATCTCTGATGTTCTGGAAATCCCGATTGCCAAATTATTTGAATTCAGAGAATAAGAGTGAATTGGGATAAAGACGGAATTCCCGACCTGGCCGCAGATCATACTTTTCAATCTGCCGCACTGGGAATCCCGTCTTTTTTTGCATTTTACGGTATATCCGCTGCGCCCCGCGTTTTAATAATGAGCTTTCATAGTGAGCTTTACTCACAAATACCAGACAATGGAAGTACGTCTGCCACACTCCTGCGGTTTCACTGCCTGTTTCGGAATACACTCGAAAAACAGCTGCCAACTACCTGCCTGCAGGCAGCTCCAGCTCTTCCCGCAGCTTCTCCAGCGCCCGTTTTTCCAGTCGTGACACGTAGGACCGGCTGATGCCAAGTGACGCGGCGATCTCTCGCTGAGTCCTCTCCTTTTGGCCATTCAGGCCATATCGTTCCACGATCACCTGCCGTTCCCGCTCATTCAGCACCCACCCCAGGCAGTCCTGCATCCGCCTGATATTTTTTTGTGTTTCAAGATTTCCGATCACATCGACCGGGTCGCTTTCAAGGACATCCATCAGCCGCAGCTCCCTGCCGTCCTGATCCGTGCCGATTTTCTCGTACATGGAAACCTCGTGCGTCAGCTTCTTTCGGGAGCGGAGCATCATCAGGAGTTCATTTTCAATACATCGCGCCGCATACGTCCCGAGTCTTGAATTTTTCTCACAGTCGAAGGTCATCACAGCCTTGATGAGTCCGATGATCCCGATCGAAACCAGATCATCCGGGTCCAACTCGGGCGACTGATACTTTTTCGCCACGTGCGCCACCAGTCTCAGATTGTGCTCGATCAGCAGATCCCTGGCTGCCTTATCCCCCTTCTGGTATCGCGCGAGATATTCCTTCTCTTCTTCCGGGGATAACGGCTTTTTAAATGTTTTCAAAAAAGCACCTCAGATCCGAAAAACTGCGGTTTTTCTTTATTCTATGAGCACAATTGTCCAAAAGTGCTTTTCCAGCTATCCTCTGAGATTATTCCGCCAGGTGCAGATTCACCATCTGCATAATACTGCCTTGATATGTCCCATTGATTCGTTTTTTATTCAATTCCAACCTGAAACCCGGCATCTGTGAGACTTTTTTCTGCGGTTTTGGCATTACTCTTTCCTTTTATCTGCAGGCAGACCAGATAGAATTAGAATCTTCTGATTCATGCGAAACTTCCGGTTTCATTGAAATCAAATCCTCGAGCACCGATTTTATTGAAGTAAGCTGGAAATTCATCCTGTTTCTGGTATTTTGTAATGCTCTCTGGTGCAGCTGTTCCTTTGTGATATGCCACATCTCAAGAAAATCATTTTTTACAGTAATCATCCTCTCGAAGTCCGTGATATCATCAGATGCGTAGAAATAGACAAGTGCCAGATCATGGAACTTTATATGGGGTAATTCTTCCAGCAGTCTCCTGTTGTTTTCATAATTGACAAGCCTGCACAACAGATGTCTTTCCACCTTCTGATAGTCATGGAATGCTTCCCTATCAAATTCAGGCAAATTCTTACTGCGCTCATTGTAAAGAGCGATGATATCCGCTACGATTGCTTCGATGCTACGTCCGCAATTCCACTCATCGTAATAATCGTTCAAATAGATAACCGGACATACATTTTTGCCCTTTATGCGGATCGACAGGCCTTCTTGATCCGGTCTGTTTAATTTTTTTAATTTATCCACCGATACCCAGGATTCATTTCCATAATATTCCTGTACCATCCTTAAAACGCTGTTTCGAAATTCTTCATAGCTACTGTTCATAAATTCATTCTCCTTTTCTGTGTGTCCGGATTACCCGGAAGTTTTTTCATGCCCACATCCCATCTGTTCCGCAATCCATTGCAGGGTCATTTCTTATGATCCTGGCTGAGCCCTGATTTTTCATAACAACATAAAAAGGCACCTAAAATCCTTTTCTGAATTTTAGATGCCATGCATAAAACGTTATGAAATTTATCAAAAGCCGCTGCTTATCAGAAAGCAGCATATCCGGCCAGCCGCCGAACAAAAGATTACGTGCCAGAGGGAATATTCCGGCAAAAATTATGATTCATGGTCAGTATACTACAAGATATTGTGCCTGTCAATAATTCTATTGGCCATATCTTGTATTTTGTATCCTGTTAAAAGTCATATTTCGAGATCCCGTATATCGGGATGGTATCAATCTTATCCGCTGTCCCACCATGTGTACCACCTTTGGCAAAGAGCAGATGGTCCACCTTCCCTTTTTCAAGGATCTCCATTGCAGTCTTACCGCTGTTTTTCCCGGCTTTGACTTCAATCGCACAGGTTTTCCCCGATATAAGGGATTTCGTGTAAAAATCCACTTCGCCATTTTGCCAGGTAGCGAAAGCCGGCATTTCAAACGCAAGGCTTGCATGGTTTCCCATCCGCCGTCTGATTTCCAGATAGACGAAGTTTTCGCTGACGGTTCCCGCTATATCCGCTTCCGAACAACCAATCTGCCTTAAAAAATAGGAAGCAAGTCCGACATCCATGAAGTAGCAGCGTGCCTTTGCCTTGAAATTTAAGATTTCGCAGTTCGTAATCTTCCCGGCAAATCCAATGATTCCGACACTAAACAGCCAGTCCATGGCGCGGTTTACCGAAGCTTTCGTAACATTGCTGGAATAGTCTTTTACCACGATTGCCTGAAGCTCCTCGCTGAAGCTGTCCTCTGAAAGCCCCTTTTTTTCTTTTACCAGCACACGCGCAATCCCGCAGAACAGGTTTCCATAAGTTTCATAATCCAGGATATCCTCAAAGTATCTGCGGCTTTCGTTGGTAAAGAGCCGTATGATCGAAACCAGCCCTTCCCTGCATTCTTCCACTGACGAGCCATTCAGATAACGGAGCACCACAGCGGGATACCCGCCAATCCGGCAGTATGCCTGATAGTAATCGGACAACTCACCATATACTGCGGCATCGCTGCCGCCGAAAATATCCAGGGACTGAAATAATTCTTCTTTTCCGGCTGCTTTTAAAAATTCTTCAAAACTAAGCGTAGCAATCTCCAAAGATGCAAGGTCGCCCGATGAATACCGAAATTCCTTATTTAAGATCCGTCCGAGATAGCTGCCAGTCACAATAAAATCGCTTTTTAAGTTCCGTGTAAATTCACGGATCCGGTTATAAATCTCTGCAGACTCCTGGATCTCATCAATGATCACGATCGTATCCGGCCCGTCCACAAATCCCGGCTGATACCGTCTTAAAAGCTCCTGTATCGGATTTCCGGTGAAACTTCCTGCTTTCATCTCCCTGCGAATATCCTGATAATGCTCCAGAAACAGTTCTCCGCCCATATCCAGCAAATTGATATAAACCTTATTTTTATACTCCCGGTCTGCGAATCTGTTTACAAGATAAGTCTTACCCACCTGTCTGGCACCGGATACTTCCAAAGTGCCATGGTCCGGACGGTTTTTCCATTCCAGAAGATCTCCGTATGCTTTTCTTTCCAGATCTATCATAGCATCACCATTTTCCTTCCTGCCAGAATGCAGCCGTGCTTTACGGCCGCTGATTCTATCGATGGCCCGCCAGAGAACGGGCGCAGGCGTCCTTTTCTTCTGGCGGGTCTCATTATAGCAAATATTATTATCTTTTCCAAGTTCCTAACTCGCGCTAAGTATATCTTTTTTAAGTCAGACATCTCCTACAGATCCATGACCGTATCTTCCGGTGGCATGGCAAATGGCTCATCGCCTTCATGTTGCGAAATCATTGACAAAATCCTGAATGCCGTGAGTTTGTCTCCGTATATGCCAAGCGTCCAGTCTTTACCCCTCTGATAAACCGGGTCTGGTTCACGCCCTACCACACCCCACACGCCGTGGTTATCCTTAATCCCACCATCCCTTATACCAAAATTTGTTAATTCTACAATTTTACCGTTCTGCGTCCTGATCTTCATTCGTTTTCCTTCCCCCATAAAGCGGATGGCAGCGCCGTCCCGGTTGGAACCTTTCGCTTCTGCATCGAGAATGCGGTAAGCATCCATCCCGTCAACGGAGTCAAATTCTGCAAGGGAGCGCAGACACACAGTTTCTTTTCGGGGCATTTCCCTGTCATCGCAAAGCACAAGCCCGGTATGATGGCCATACACAGCCACAGGGATATCGGCTTCTTTGCAGAACTCATATAGGCAAAGGGCCGCGAAACGTGCCTGCTCAATCCGGCCGCCCACTCTCATGGAACCGGACAGATCAATGAGCAGCGCAATAACCGTATCGCTATCCTGCCCCGGAAGCTGTTTCTTTTCAAAAAGCTTCCCATCCGGTCGGTAGAGTGCGTGCAGATCCATCTTTCTCCCGATCAGCAGCCCTTTTTCCTCCCGGTCATGCTTCTTTTCCAGATATGGCAGCAGGTCCGTCTCCAGCTTCTTTCTGACCTTCCGCACCTCTTTTTGCAGTTCATCATAAAGGCGGATGGCGTCACCGTTTACTTCCCGCTCCCTTAAAATCTGTTTTGGCACGTTCTCATGGCAGCTCCCGAAATCCGTCCGCTTCAGCATCTCTCCCAGTTCCTGGTGCAGCCGCTCTTCCTCTTCAAAATCAAGCTGCTCTTTGGCAACCTCAAAGGGGAGTCTTATAAGCTCCGCATCGGATTGCGGGATGGCTGCATCATCTTCTGATGGAAGACCGTCCATTATATCCGCAGCGTCCACATCGGGAAGTTCCGATTTCAATGGTTCCGGCTTTTTCGTAGTTTCAACATTACTATCAGGGGATTGTGTTTCTTTTTCTTCCACCGCATACGAATCCGCCGCTGCATTCGAATCCTCTGCCGCTTCCCCTCGCATGGGGTGCGCCTTACCTTCCTCTGCCTTATCTTCATCTGCCCAGCTTCCGTTCCAGTCCATATCGCCTGCTTTCACATCAGGATTTGATACATTCGGATGCACACCATCAGACGGTTCTCCCGGCTCTTGTGAGTAGGCGGGTAGACATTTGCCCAATTCTTTTGCAGCCTGTTCTGCCTTTTCACGATAGCCAGCGCCTGCGCCAGAAACCTCTACAGGTTCCGTCCCGGTATTACCCGGTGAAATTTTTGTTTGCGGTTCGGCATTCCCCTGCAGATTTCCATTTTGAGAATCATTTATCCCGTCCTGATTTCCATCCTGCCCGCCAGAAGCTTCCTTCTCGTTTTCTGCATCTTTTCCTGCAGCATTGTCAATTTCGGATAGGCCAGCCTGCCCGAATGGGACGGGATGGTTTCCCCCATCCTCTTTCTCACCGCCGGCAGCAGGTTTATCTGCTCCGTCATTCATGCCGCTTCTGGATTCATTTCCTGATTCCTGCTGCCCTGATTCCTTCGGTTCTGCTTCCTGTGCTTTTCTCTCCTGCGGATTATCTTCCTGCTGTTTCTCCTCCTCATCCAGTCTTTTCCTTATCTCATCGGTGTCGGACTGGATGAAGCTCCAGAGTTTTAGCAAAAGCCGGTTGGTGAGCAGATAGCGGACGCTGTCTCCTTCTTTTAAGACTTCCCCGCCGATCAGCGGCTTACAGGCGTTTACTCGTCATTGTTCCCGACCTGTACCCCCGCCGCAATGCTATCCGCGCCTTTTTCGCCCTGGATCAGCATCTCCAGCGCTTTCAGTACATGCGGATACAGCGTCGCCTTTCTCCCTGTTGCAGCCTTGTTATAAACTGAACAGTCCTCCGGCCTGGTCGAATAAGACCTGGCCTTTTCCCTCTTTAGCGCATCTGCGATATAGAGGGGAAAGGATTCCTTCAACTGCCACGATTCAAATAACATCGTAGAATTGCCATACCATTCCATTTACATCTTCTCCTTCCTTGATTTTGCCCCGCATCCTTTCATGCAGGATGTGTCCTGATCCGTTTTTAGATTGCTTCTGTTCATGTTCAAAAAGCACGTCCAAAAGCCACCGGCATCCGCCCGTGGCCCATCCATTAATGGTCCTGTTATTTAACCGATACTCCTCCTTTCCTGACCAAAAAAGGCAGGGCGCAAATTTCTTCGCACTCTGCCATATCATCCCATTCTTCCGTTGTAAAAAGCCAGGGCAGGCCCTGCCCTAAAAGGAACTCTCCCGCACTTCATTTGCGGGATAAAATCTCTCATATGCATTTTTTACATGCATATCAAACGGTACTCGCCATTATCTTAGCATCTTATCGGAAACGCGTCAACCGGCAGATTTTAAAATCGTACGGGAAACTGTGGAAATTTAAGAAATACTCTATGTTTTGCTGCAAAAATCATGCTATACTCTGGTCGGAGCAAAAAGGCAGGCACTCAAAAATTTATAACAAGATGATGAATGAAGCCTGCGCCCTTGCGACAAAGAGAATGATCGCGGAGGCAGAACAGCTCGGCGACGATGCCGTTGTAAATATCCGCTACGCTTCCTTAGCAATCATGCAGGGCATGGCGGAAGTGATCGCCTATGGAATCGCTGTAAAGTTTGTTCCGTGACGCAGAACCGATATGGAGGATATGTCATGGAAAAAATTGATATTATTCTGGGATTAATTATGCCCTGGGTTTTAATCCTGTTTGGTATTCCAGTTGGAACATATTACATTTCAGCCATGTTCATCCGAGGCGTGTATATACTTTTAATTACTTTCTCTGCATCAGTCCTGTTTCGATTAGCTCTTAATTGCTGGAGGAACAGGAACAAATAAATCAGAACGCTTTAACCTGGACAAAATTTTGCAGAGCGGAGGAATATCATGAATCAAAAGGAAAGGATGCTTGCAGGAAAATTATACAATCCGTATAAGGTGGATGACAATACCTGGGAACGGAACCGGAAAGCTCTGGAAATATTCAATGGCCTGCCCTTTACAAAACATAAAGAAGGGATGCAGGCATTACGGGAAATATTCGGCAGGCTGCCGGAGGACGCGAACATAGTACCGCCTTTTTATTGTGATAAGGAAGCACAGATTTATATTAGGAAATCATTTTTACGCAAATACAGGTCTGACAATTCTCGATGAAGCAAAAGTGACAGTCGGGGACAATGTATTTCTGGGGTCTGGCGTTCATATCTATACTGCCGGGCATCCGATAGATGCCTTTGTCCGGAATCTGGAATTAGAATATGCAAAAGCAGTTACCATCGGGAGTGACATCTGGATCGGTGGAAATGTCGTGATTAATCCAGGCGTGACAATCGGCAGCAATGTAGTGATTGGATCTGGATCTGTAGTTACAAAAAATATTCCAGATGGTGTCATTGCAGCCGGAAATCCCTGCAGGGTTATCCGTGAAATTACAGATGAAGATAATAAATATTGGAATGATAGACTGCAGGAATACCGAAGGGATGTAGATGACTGAACGTAAATATCTGTTTGTCGGGAAGGGAAGCAAAACGTAAAATCGGAATTTTACAGAACGGTGGTATTTGACATGAAAAAAATTATTGCATTATGTTTAGCATTAATACTTGTCTTATCTACGGTCGGTTGTAATAAAGGAAATGTCAATAATGTTAACATTACCGATTGGAAGCCTTCGGAGATTTATTCTGATGAAGATATTCAAAGTGCAATTACAGTAGTAATGGATTACTTCAAATCTGAGTTTGAGGGTTGCACTTTAACCAATGTCAGCTATCCTGGCGATAGTTCTGCAGATGAATTCATTGAATGGGCAGAACAGTATGAAGCGGACGAGGCAATTGTTCTATATTCATCATTTGATGTTGATGCTTCTGGTGGTGACGGTTCACTCAATCCCAATTCGACTTATACCGACTTCAAATGGATTTTAACAAGAAGTAAAAATGGTTCTTGGGAACATAAAACTCACGGATATGGATAATCAACTTCCAGTTAAGGACTTAAGCAGAGTGAATTCCCTACAGAATAAAAGTCATAACTGAATTTCCGTTTAAATATTATTTTGCAATATGCATACATACAGAAGGACGCACCTATGGCATTATACGCGATCGGAGACTTCCACCTTTCTTTCCAGACAGATAAGTCCATGGACAAGTTCGGAAGCATCTGGGAAAATCACGAAGAGAAAATCAAAAAGAATTGTAACAGGCTCATCTGCCCGGGGGATAAGTATGTCATCAGTTCCCGGATGGACATGCTTTGCCGGTAGCCGTCAAGGATTTCATAGAGTTTCGTCTGCGTGATTCCGCGGATTTCCAGAAGACGCTTCGGTTCCTTTTCCATCACCTCAAACGCGTCCTTACCAAATTTATCGACAATCCGCCCTGCCGTTACCGGCCCGATGCCTTTGATCAGACCGGAGGATAAGTATTTACGGATTCCATCTACAGATGTCGGCATCCGGATATGGAAGCTTTTCACATCCAGCTGCATCCCATAATTTGTTTTTTTCCATCGGCCGCAGAGTTCCACGGTAAGCCCGTCTTCCGCAGGAAGTTCCTCCCCTGTTGCCCGGAAAGCGCCGGAGCGTTCCTCCGAATCCTTCACTTCCTTTGGCAGCTCCTCCTCTGTCAGGAATGAAGCAACCGTATAGCCGTTCTCCGCATTGTAATAAATCCTGCCAAGCGGCCGACATTCCACCTTGCACAAACCCTCGCTCATAGGAACACCCCCGCATTCTTCTTATTTGCGTAGACATGGAGGTACTTTCCTTTTACGCGGCAGTTTGCGCAGCCGCTTCTTTTCAGCTTCGCCGCGACCAGCGTATGCTCTCCGGGATACCCTTTTAGTGCGCCGATCCGCACATATCCGTCCCCCGTCAGGGCATAGCACATCCCATCCGACCCGATGGAAAGGCCTTTGCCTCCCGCTTTAGCTGCCCTTTGCAGCATCCGGGCTATGCGGCCCTTCCCGTCCTCATCCGTCCAGAATGTATCCGTCTTCTCTGCGGCGTCATCCCGGATGGGTTCACTTTCATCGTGCGGTACATCGGACGTTTCCGACCCGTCATCGCATTCCTTTTCGGTTTCCGGTTTCTTCTGCTGTTCATGCTTTGTTTCCTCCTTCTTACCGGCGGGATTGCTCCCGCCTTTCTGGTTTTCATGGTCTGCCTTGTTTCCAGAGCCATCATCCGGCTCTATTCCCTGTTCTTTTTCTTTCCCTTTTCCTCTGTCATTTGCTTCAAACGTCGTCCACGGCATCTTCATCCCGACCAGGATCAGAAAGACCGGGCCGGCCATGGAAAGCGTGCTGTAAACGATCCCGAGGAAAAACGGCCATAAAAATGGTGTCAGCAGAAATCCAACCAGTATCGACACCATAAAAATCTGTCTGTTATTGCAAATCCATTCCTTTACCTCATCCATCGTATCCCCTTCCTGTTCTTTTACGGTAATTTTTCTGTTTCATCAGCGTCTGCCAGCAAAAAATACTTCCAGACTGGCAGACGTGATCTGCCGCCTTACTCGAACACAGGCTTATCCGCGCCATCAAAATCCGTATACGGATCATCGCCAGCATAGTCATCCGCACCGGATCGCGCCTGTCTGTCCGCAGAAGTCCTGCGGCCGCCCTGCCTGCTTCCATAATCTGACCTGCTGCTTCCGCTCTGCCTGCCGGAACTGTTCCCATTTCTTCCGCTACTCTTCGCGCTTGTGCCGGAACCACTTCCTGAAGAACGTCTGCCGCCAGATGGGGAATCCTCAGGCGGATACTCCTCGTCGCCTGCTTCCTGCCTCTGACGCGCCGGACGGCTGGATGATCGGTTATCTCCCGCACTGCCGCTCTCACCGCGGCTGCGCTCCGATGCCGCCTTGCTCTCGGCAAACTCAAATTCCTCCGCAATGATCTGCGTGCCAAAGACCTTTCTTCCTTCCTGGTTCTTATAGCTGAAATTTTCAATACGTCCAACTACAACGATCTTAACTGCTTTCCGAAGATACTGGTCGACAAACTCCGCCCCGCGCCCAAAGGCGACGCAGGCAAAAAAATCCGCCGTCACATCATCGTTCTTCTTTTTAAACCTGCGGTCCACTGCCAGACGGAATTTTGCCATCCCTACCGCATCGCCTTCCGGTGAATCGTAGATTTCCGGATCGTCCACTAAGCGTCCCATCAAAATAACCTTGTTCATTCGTTTCCTCCTTTTCCTGCTGTTTACCTGATTCGGCCTGTCTTTCGATAGCCGGTGCCATAATGTCTCCTAAAAGCCGGTATTTGACGCCCCTCCTTTCTTTCTTCGTCTTCGTGCCCCATCTTTTTTGGCAAAGAAAAAAGCACCCAGAAATCATCTTTCTGAATGCTTATATCAATCCCTGTCTTTACTTTTTATGAAACACAAAACGGTTTCCAAACTTTGCTCCCGGCCAAAGCCGCCGGAATAAAAATCATGTCATCCTCTATGGATGAACCAAATCAGCTTTCGATGGTATAGTAACACAAGTTCTGGTAGGAGTCAACTAGTTTTACACCATATGTTGTTTTTCTCTTGGCCTCATACACAAAAAGCCTGCTATAAACAGGCCCTTTGTTCACCGTGTACATACTAACCAAGATATGTTAGATTCTTAGTCGAACTCAAATCCACGTAAGTTATTTTATCAAACTCGTGCCAACGGCTTTTGCAATTTTTTGCTTTAAGTCTATAAGCCTTAATGAATCTCTCATAGTACTTCACCTTCTGCTGTTCAGATATTCGTTGTAAACCGCATTGCTGTGTTCCAGCTGCTTCTTCTGCATGATCCGTTCCCTGTCGCTTAAAATTGCAAGCATCTCATCCACGACTTCCCCTTCCGGGAGCTCGCTGTAATGGGACAGATAACCGATCATCCTCTGCGCTGTAAAATCTGTATTCAGGCTCTGCGTGATAAGGTCACTGAACCGCTCCGAATACCCTTTTTCCAGCATGACCTGATATAGTTCCTGGCTTACTGCCGATTTTTGTTTCATATGGCATTCTCTCCTTATCGTTGCTGCACCTGCAAAAGCCACAGGATCCCTTTTATAAGCCAGGCATCCTGTATCTGCGAATATCATGATAATTTTCACGCAAATGTGTCATCTATAGAACGGAACAGTACGCCGCTTATCTCCACTATCTCTTCAGCAGGGATTATGGTACCATCTGTCATGACAAGAATCCGGTGAAATTCATCCAGCTTCTTCACTACCCCGGTCACGGTATTGTACTCGCCGCCGGTTTTCCTTTCATCCTGAACGAACCATGTGATTTCGACCACGGGCAAATCACCCAGATGGATCTTGAGCAAGGTAAGGCGCTCCGAGATTTTCTCTTGTTCCTCCTCATTTAGTTCCATACGCCGGTCTGTCAGCCGCGCAGTTTCCTTCACGGCGGCATCATAGCCGGTAAGTGCCGCAAATGGAGAAAACTGCGCAGCCCGGTCAAGCATGGACATATGGGGGCGATGCTCCGAAACGTGGTGGGGCAGGTTGATAATGTCCTGATAATCCTCTGTTTTTCTGTCCGCCACTCTCATCCCGGTCCTGGGCTTTACAGGCTGCTTTTCATCATAATTCCCCAAGGCAAGCGCTCCGCATATCGTTTCATCATTACTGATCCCCAGTGGTTCCAAAAAGTCACGAATAGCCGGATTCTCATCCAGCCAGTGCAGCTGATTGATCCAGCAGGAGCCAACTCCCATGCTCTCCGCTTCCAGCATCATATTCTGCAGCGCGCAGGCAGAATCCGCAACAGCATTCGGATAGCCTTTCCGGTTTGCTGCCACAACCAGGATCGGCGCGTGATAATCAAACGCATAATTTCCGCGCCTGGACAGCCGGATGGAATTCTGGATGTTGGCGTATTGATCATCCGATAACTCCATCTCTGAAAATGCTTCCTGAACCCGCGCACGCAAATCCTCCCTGATTCTGGCATTCGTAATAACAACAAAGTGGACCGTCTGGCAGTTGCCGCCGGTCGGCGCATATCGTCCGGCCTCCAATATGTCAGACAGTTGTTCCTCTGTAACCGGTTTTTCATTGTATTTCCGTATGGAACGGCGTTCCATAATGGTCTGAAGCATCCCGTTCATTTTACTATTCCTTTCTGCCGCAGTCATAGTGCTGACGGCTGTCATAACCCTCTTCTTTGAAATCAGAATTTAAAAATTCGATCTCTCCCGGACGGATTTTAATGAGATTCATGATAAAAGGCAGCTTCCTAAGCGCATCAACAGGAATTTTCTTACATTCTGCCGCATGGATGTATTCCGGTGAAAACGGCTCAATAATCTCCACTTTTCCGGAGACCTGCAACCCCTTTAATTTCCCGAAACCATCATATCGGTCGTATATGGCAAGACATACATTTTTATTATCTTCCAGCCCCACAAACTTCTGCCCGCCCTCCGAGAACATCCAGAACGCCCCATCATGCCAGGCATACTCAATGGGCGTGCAGCGGATAAATCCGCCGCTCCCGGTAGCAAGTGCACAGGTATTATTAGATTGAATGTACTCCTCAATGGCTGTCCACAGCCGGTCCGCCGGCATCTTTTTTGAAGCAGCATCCTTTTCCAGCCAATGGTTTGCTGCAGACTGATATTCTTCATGTGTCATACTGATATATCCTTCCATTTTTATAATTTCTGCCGCAGCGGGCAGGCCGAGCGCGTAATTCTCTCCGCCAGTTTTCCATAACCCATATCCCGCAGATAATCCTGCAAAATCGGAATGGACTGTGTAGATTCCGGCCCAACGATCAACTCCGAAATTGTGTCCTCCATCTGCGTATCCGCAATCTGGCACATCTTCTGCAGATTTACCGGATAATATTTCTTAATGCGTTCGTTTGAAATATGGTATCTGGGCTGCACATTGAAAAATCCCTGTTCAAATGGCGAAACCACCAGGCGCACTTCCTTTTCACTTGAGAATGATGGATGTTTAAAAGCGGCAGACGCTGCCCATGCGTGATTCAGCGCTGATCGGCTGATCGGATCGCCGGTGACATAATTCAAGGAGAGCCTCGCCATTTAAAATCGCGCTAAAGCGCGATGGCGAGGCCTACGTCCTGCATCAAAAAGCGATGCAGGACAGACCATGGTGGCTTATGGCGGCGGATCAGACGATAAATGATTTCCACAAGCTCATGTCCCGCCACATCATCCTGATAGAATACCGTCTGAAGTGACAATGGTTCAACGGCCATTTTCTTCAGCAGGTCATACCGAAACGCGATGCAGACTCCCCGCCCATGATTTGCGTAGCGCTCCCACTGTGCCGCGTCATCCCGATAACAGGAAAAGCAGGCTGCATAGGCGGAATAAATAAACTCCTTGTCTTTCTCTTCGGAAAAGAGCTTTTCTGTCCATCCTGCCCGGACCAGATCATCGTCCTTCTGAAACCGCTCCGTAACCGCTTTGCAAAGGCTGCTCATAAAAAATGTCATTTCCGAAGCGTCATTCATGTTCAGTACATTATTCAGACGCAGCTCCGCATTCGTCAGGATTCCATCCAATGCACCAAAATCGGTATAATGATATAGCGTTTCAACTGTTCCGGATTGTTCCATCAGCCCCATAAAACCTCCTCTACCGCTTTTAAATCCTCTCATTCTGAGACAGCCACGCTTACCGTAACCACAGCCATCATTACCGCTACAAGAAGCAGAGGAATCATTCCATCCACATAGCCTTTCATTTTGTCCAGATTATAATAAAGCAGGTAACAGACCAGGCTGGCGGCTGCAGCCACCAACGTCATGACCAGAAACAGAATCGTTAAGCTTGTTTCTGTCAAGATACTCCAAAGTCTCCAGGGCATTTTCAATCTTCAAAACCCCCTGGAATGCAGCGCAGGCACTCGGCTCCAGAAAAATGTTTTCGGTTTCCTCCAGCTCCCGCAGGAATCCGTACAGCTTTTCATCCTGAATCGTAAATTCCCCATCAAGAAGCGGCTCCATCATTTTTCCTACAAAGCCTGACGGGCGACCTACCGCGAGGCCGTCTGCCTCCGTACTGCCGGACAGGCCGATATCCTGAACCGAAATATCGTGGTGTAGCCCTGTCCCCATGCCGAGAAGCATACAGGGAGCCTGCACCGGCTCTGCAAAAAAGCAATGCACGTCATCACCGAACACCTGCTTTAATCCAAATGTAATACCGCCCGGCGCGCCTCCGACCCCACAGGGAATGTAGACAAACAGTGGATGATCCGCGTCGACAGAGATCCGCTTTTCTTTCAGCTGTCCGACGAGTCGTTTAGCCGCTACAGCGTAACCCAGAAACAGATTTCTGGAATTCTCATCGTCCACAAAATAGCTCATCGGATCCTTATCCGACTGCTTTCTTCCGTTTTCAACCGCTTCGCCGTAATCTGACTCATACTCCATGACCGTCACGCCATGGCTTCTAAGCAGATCCTTTTTCCATTGCTTTGCATCCGCAGACATATGCACGATCACCTGATAACCGGTCGCGGCACCCATGATCCCTATGCTCATGCCCAGATTGCCGGTGGAGCCTACCTGTATCTTATGCCGTCCGAAAAATTCACGGCATTCCGGTTCCGCCAGTTTTGTGTAATTGTCCCCTTCCTTCAGAAGTCCTTCCGCCAACGCGAGTTCCTCCGTATGCTTCAACACTTCATAAATACCGCCCCGAGCTTTCACAGAACCCGCGATGGCCAGGTGGCTGTCCTGTTTCAGAAGAAGACGTCCCTGCAGACGGGATCCATATTTTTCAGCCATCCTGTTTTTCATTTCCGGGATATCTGTTAATGCAGACTCGATCAAACCTCCCTGCTCTTTCGTTTCCGGAAAACAATGCATAATAAACGGAGTGAACCTCTGCAGGCGTGCTTCTGCATCATTGATATCGGCCATTGACAGTTCGCAATCACCTGCAGATATCTCCGCCATGGGACATTTATCCGGATTTATCCATACCACTTCATTCGCCAGGCGCATTTCCTGCAGCAAAGGAAATCTATCCGGCATAATTTTTGATATGGCATCCTTTTCCAGCCAATGTTTTGCCGTAGATCGATATTCTTCAAGTGTCATACCTTTATATTCTCTCCATTTTCAGTTGTCTGGAATTTTACAGGTTATTCCAAAAAAGCCACTTTCCCGCTTTCAATGTCATACAGTGCTCCGACAATCTCTGTCTGTGCCAGTTCGTCATTTCCAGCAAAGGAAGTACGTAAACATGATACAATGAAAGCCGCGCATTAAAGTTGCGCTTCGCGCAAGGCGCGGCCTGCGTCCATACTCGCTGCGCGAGTACGGACATATGATACCGTGTTCCTGATATTCAGAATGCTGGCTTTGCAGGGATCTGTTTCAGAATGTATGGCCGCTGCGATTTTATCCGTAATACTTTTTACATACCCGCCGGCATTTCCGGCGATCGCCGCCCCGACTGCTCCGCAGCAGGTATGGCCAAGGACAACCACTAAGGTACAGTCCAGATGTTCTGCAGCATTGTCCTTTTTCCCAAAATATCTGGGATGGCCAAGCCCCAGTTCAATCATTTGCTGCCCCTTCACAGCAGCATTCATAGCCCTTTTAATGCCTGCGACTCCGTTCTGATCGATTTCCCCAGTCAAATACCCCCGATGCAAGCATCAGGGTATTTGACCCTCGCGGCAGTCGCCAAATATCCGTGCAAGCACGGCTACTTGGCTCGTTGCTTCGCGGGAATAAATGCCATCGTAATATGGTAATTATTTATCGCAACATACCTGCCAGGAATGGCTTTACACAGCCTTGCCGCATCGTCGGCCAACGTCCGGCGGATATTGTCTGGAAGAGCAATCCCAATAAATACTCTCATTTTTCTGCCGCCTTTCTATACCGTTGCGCCTGCAGAAGCCACAGGATTCCCTTCACAAGCCGCGCATCCGAATCCGCGAAATGGCCGCCCTTGTTCCACTGCAATGTGATCTTTTTCACTGCGGGATTTCGTTTCAGACATTCATATGTTTCTCTTGTGCAGTCACCAACGGTGGACATCAGCGGATTTTTCGTCCGTTCTTCTTTGCTTCCGAGACTCAGATAGATAAGGGCATCGCGAGAAAGCTTTTCACCTCTGATAAAATTCATCCAACCGTCAATCCATAATGACCCGGAACAGGAGGCTGCGCCATCAAAAGCGTCAGACTCCAGAAACGCCCAAAGCGCAAAAAGTCCGGAAAGAGAATATCCTGCTGTGTACTGCAGCACATCCTTCGGAATCAGGCCCTCTTTCCTCAAATCCGGGATACATCTATCCTTCAGCCAGGCAAGTGTATCTGCACCTCTGCCGGCGAATTACTCTTCTCCAAATGCGGTTCTCGCATTCCAGGGAGAAAGCTGCGCATTCCAGTCAGTCACCTCATATATTATCAGCGTGTAAGCTTCATCTTCTGCTTTCCCGGCCAGCAGCAATGCGAAAGTGTCCGCACTTCCAACCTCCCAATCAGATTCCGCTATGTAGAAGCAGGCTCCTCCCTCTCCGTGGTGATAAATATTCACTTTCACATCATCTATCTGTCGAACCATTTGCCCTCCCTTACGTATGTTCCTCTATCCACCGAAGCAAATATGGCCGGTCATTATTTGCCGGAACCTCAAACCACTGGGAACATATCATATACTGGACACCGTTCACAGTCACAGGATTGCAATAATATCTCACCCTGTTATAATCAGAGTCCTGCCGCACAAGCACAGGATACGCGAGATCAAAAACCTCCTTACTGTATTCCGCATCCTGCATTTTCATCACTTCTTCATCCGAAACCCGGCCTTCCTCCAACAGGATTCTCAAAGACGTTTGCGCAAGTCTGCCGATTTTTAATTCCGCGAGTGTCTCTGCGTTTTTCAAATTGATGATATTTGCAGTGTTCGGGCTGACATCCACCGAACCTTCATCTGACGATCTTTCGTTCTTCTTTACGTTCTTTCCATCGTCAAACATGCTGAGCATCTGGTAGCTTCGAAGAAATAATTCATTCGTGTCTGCCACACCACCGCTAACAAGTAATATCGGATTCAGTACTGTATCCCGGAAATCATTATTTGCAATAATCCGGAAATGAAATCTGTAGCCCAGCTCATCCATCAGCCTTTGTGCATCTTCTATACACGGAAGCGCATCCTGTAAAATACCTGGATTAATTTTCGGTGAAGCAAAATATATGTCCGCATCTTTTGAGCCGATGAAGCCATAAATACACATGGCTGTCCTGAGACATTTGTTAATGACCTTCATTACTGTCGTGCCTCTGGAACCATAATCCAGACCTCTTTCATGGAAGGCCACGTCCACTGCATAAACTTTGTTCTCGCCATCCTGTATTGATATGCCAAGCGCATCGCACTCACCCTGCTGTATTATTTGAGAAAGGGACGCATTTTTCTTGTATATCGAGTAACCATAGTTCTTTGCAAAGTATTCATCTGTTTTCCGCCTGATTTCTTCCAGCTCATCCTCATGGCAGAGCGTCCACTGCGGAGACACCTTCCAATTTGTCTGGACTATCTGACACTCCTTCACATGTCGTAGCCATGAATAAAACAGGGACTCTCCCATTTCAATTTTCATAGAACTCTACCTCTTCTCTGGTTATTTCATTAAACATTTTCAAGTGTGAATTCGATGTAAAGGAATTGCCGAATCATAATATTCAGTTCTATTTCATCTCTGTTATAATTACTCTTCCAATCCTCTGCGCCGGATTCATCAGGCTTCGGATTCGAGTTTTTTGCCCCATTCTTATCATTTCCTGGCTTAAAAAATCAGCCAGTTCATGCATGACCAATTCGACAGATTCTTTCCCTGCATAGTAAAAATAAAAGTTCGTCTGCCGATTTGAAAGTCCTCGTCTTACGAATTCGGAAAGGCTGCATTGGTCTTGAAATATAAGGTTATTC
>Ga0192263_1058_pt1 | contig 34143 bp, 24 predicted proteins | sample Koala_Koa23_I3_FD_131257 | JGI IMG/M metagenome (GOLD analysis project Ga0192263, IMG submission 131257) | Enriched cells from koala feces incubated with labeled cellulose particles, San Francisco Zoo, California, United States - Koala_Koa2-3_I3 ... | reverse complement strand
CAGGCTTTCAAATACTACGACTGTTTTCCCGGCCAGAAGGTTGGAATCCAGCGTAAACGAAAGGAGACAGGTACCATCAACAGAATTGTTATCTTCGTGATTCTCCGTCACGACGTAATCGCCATTGCTGTCTGTCCCTGCCGTGAAAGTCACTGACGCGATGATTTCTGCGCCATTCTCATCAAGGAGCGGCAGCCCGGTCCCGCGGTTCATGAGCGTGCCTGTAAGGGTGTACTCTTTACCGACAACCAGGTTCGAGAAATATACAACATCGTTGATAACCGCGTCCTCTTCCACCGTGCCGACATGATCGGAGGTGTCGAGATCCGCCGCTGTCGTGTGGATCTCAGGGAAATGGACGGATTGTCCAGGATCCGTGAGATCCGCATGACTTGCCACGATAACATCATGATGGATCAGATCCTCGAACACGACCGTTGTCACACCTGCGAGAGCTGACGCATCCAATACATAGGTCAGGTCAACCGTGCAGTCTACAGAATTCATTTCTTCGTCATATTCCACGACTACGACATTCTCTCCGTCGGCTGCCGTCACAGTGCCGTCTTCATTTACGGTAATCGTCACAGACTGCGTGATGGTCCCGCCGTCCACGAGCAGTTCTTCGCCAGTCTCTTTATCCATCAGAACCCCGCTTACCGTGTAAGTCATGCCCGGCACAAGATTCCAGATGGATACGGTATCAATAATCACGGTTTCTCCTGTATTACCTGCTTCATCACCGACGGTTTCATCCATTGCAGAAGTGCGCACCTTCGGGAAGTGAATGGTCTCGTCCTCGTCATTTATGTCACTGTGTGTGGTAACGCTGACGCCGTTGTGCTCCAGACTCTCAAATGCCACAACGGTCACCCCTTCCAACAGAGAACCGTCAAACGTGAAGATGATATCAATAGTCCCGCTGACAGAGTTTGCTTTTTCGTCCAGATTCACCGTAATGCCATCCCCAGTTTCTCCGGCGATAAATGTTCGCTCTGCCATGACTGCATGGTTATCAGCGTCCACCAGCTCCCATTCGCTGTCTTTGTTCACAAGGATACCGCTTACGGTGTATTCCCTGCCCGGAACAAGGTTCGAATAAGTAACAGTATCAACGATAACTGCCGTTGAAAGAAACGTAGTGTCGCCTGCTACAGTCCCTACACTGTCCAAAGTATAGCCGTCCGCAGCTGTCGTGCGGATCTTCGGAAAGTGAACCGTCTGGCCCTCATCCGTAAGATCGCTGTGCACTGCCACGGTAACCCCGTTGTAGATCAGATCTTCGAATACGACTACGGTTTCCTCTTCCAGTGTGGACGCATCAAAGCTGAATATCAGCTGCACGGTACCGTCCACGCTGTTATACTCCTCATCGTACTCAGTCACGGTTGTTGCTTCGCCGTTTGCTGCCGTGATCGTGCCTTCACCGACCGTAATAGTTGCGCTCTGTGTCACACTCCGGCCGTTCACAGTCAGGTCGCTCCCGTCAGACTGGTTTACAAGCCTCCCGGATACCGTGTATGTCTTCCCTGGTACAAGGTTTGTAAAAGTGACGGTATCTGTGATTGTCGCATGATCCTGCACTTTTCCGACGTCATCCGCTGTTGAATCATCAACCGCCGACGTTTTCACTTCCGGATAATGAATGGACTGTCCTTCATCTGTGAGATCCGCATGGCTTGCGACCTTCACGTCTTCGTGGTACAGGTCTTCAAATACGACTACCGTCCCGCCTTCCAGTTTTGAGGAATCTACCAGATAGATCAGCTCCACAGTAATGGTCGCAGCCGCCGCTGTAGAGTCGGTCACATAGCTGTTGTCCGCTGCGTCTCCTCCTGCAGTTTTTGCGACATTTTGGCCATAGCTGGTGATGGTTACTTTTCCGTTTGCCATTGATCCGTCCGCATACGTGAAGGTTGCATTCCCTGCTGCATCAGATGTAAAGGTCACGCTATCAAACGAACCGTCCAGTGTTTCAACAGCTTCCCCGGCCTTGTGGCTTACACCGTCCGAATCCGTGAAATCCTGCTGATATACAAGGGTTCCCTTCAGGGTATACGTATACTGGCCGTCCATATCATTGTCATCAAAGATAACATTTTCGATAGTCACTTCATCATAGACCGTCGCCGTTTCAGAGGATGTCCCGACGTCATCCTGTGTCATGCCATCGCTCGCAGAAGTATGCACTTCCGGGTAGCGGATGGTCTGATCCTCATCCACGGGGCTGTCATGCACCAGGATCGCCTCTCCGACCGGGTTCCCATCCGCGTCCGCGCGGTACAGGGATTCCACTGCGACCAGCGTCCGGTCGTTGAAGGACGAGGAATCCAGGGTAAATTCCGGCATTTCAATTGTCCCGGAAACCGGCGTGTCGCCGCGGGAATAAATCCGGCTCGACTGCACGGTTTTTCCATCTTCAATCGCCTCGCCGGTATCCGCGTCCAGTACCTGCATAACGATGACGTAAATTTCACCTTTCGCCAGGTTGGAATAAGCTACGGCGTCAAGGATCGCGTCTTCTGTGCTCTTCGCCCCCACGCGCGTACCTGTCAGGGAGTCAGTCGCTGTTGTGTGAATATCCGCCACATAAAGCATCTGATCCGTATCAGTCAGGTCTTCGTGTTTCGCCACCAGGATCCAGTATCCGTTGACATACTGGTACAGATAGTCCACCGCAACGATCGTATGCTCACTGAGGCCTTCCGTATTCAGGAGCGCCGTCAGGATGATGTCTCCGTAGGTGTTGTTTGTACCGGACTGTTTTTCCGGCTGAAATTCTTTTGTTACCCAGAGTCCGTCATCACTCACGGAAGTGCCCTCGTCATTAGTCCCGATGATAGACAGAACCGTGCTGCCGTCTGTAATATCCACAAACTGTGTCTCCATCCGATAGGTATGGTCGGAGGATACATGTGTGAATGTCACGGTATCTGAAACCTCCACAGATTCACGAACCGGAACGGTCTGGGTACCAGACTCCACATCCAACGCGGCGGATGTCAGAACGATCTCCGTATCCACGAGCGGATGGTAGGTGTTCTCCTGCGCGTTGTTCGTTTCCGAATCGGAAAGCAGCGCGGTCAGGTCGCCAGTGTCGTTATAAATATAAATCAGGTCGGACTCCAGGAGATTCTCGCTTAAGGAGACGTTGTCCTCACACTGGATTTCCGTAATCCGGTAATATGCCGGGTACAGTGCGCCATAGTCGTCGTTTACTGCATCTGTACTGCCGAACCAGATGCCCCAGGCGGATGCTTCCTCAAGGAGAGCCTCGCCTTCCTCCGTCACCACGCCGTCCGCCACGTACTGGTCAAACCCGTTCGTGTTTGTGGAGTGTGTGCGGGACGTATCGACAAGCCCGTTTGCGTCGGATACGATCACATGGCTTTCCAGCACGACCTCGTTGCCCTCATCGTCCACGTAGATTGCAGAAATGAGGAACGGGATGTAAGCTTTGTACTCACCGTCAATGTTCACTTTCAGAAAGTTCAGGTCACTCCTGCGCGGTGTCTGGTCAACCGATACCGTTCCCATATCGTTGATATCAGTAAACGAGCTGCCACCGCTGGTTTCCCCGAGGGCAACCGCCACTCCGTCATCACGGATAACAACGTTCCCGACAAATGATTCGTCGATCCAGTATCCATAGGAGGATTTTATCTCAATGACGTAATAAGTACCGTACGGCAGGTCATTTACGCCGGTTTCGGCATAACCCTCAGCATCGGTTGTAATCACCTGCATGGTATAGGAACCGTCATCCGCCAGTGCACGCAGTTCTGCATAGGTCGGGCTGTCCGACAGGATGGATTTCGCGCTCGGGATTACCAGACCGTCCTTGTTCATGGCTGCCGCGTCGCTCACATTGATGATGGCAAACTCAGCGCCTTCCAGGGAAGTGTACCCCTGCGTATCCGCTGCCTGGAGTTCAATATCATTTTTCACAAGTGTAATGCCGCCGCGGAAAATCTGCTGGGCGGTACTATCATCCCTGGAATCGGAATCCTGGATCGTCTCCGCCGCGTACACAACGCCATCTTCACGGACAGTTGCCGTACCGACCCAGGTCGTGTTCAGCTGGTAACCCGTCGCTGCCTTTGTCTCAATCACATAGTACGTGCCGTAAGGAAGATCATTCTTCCCGGTCGAAGCGAAACCGTCAGAGCCTGTGGTAATTGTCTGCATCACACAGCCGGACTCAATCACCGCTTCCACGTCTGCGTAGGTTACGTCTGTGCCGGTAAGACCGGATGTCAGAATTTCGTCCCCGTCCACATTAACTGCCACCGCATCAGACGCGTTGACGATTGTGAACTCGGCTCCTGACAGGTCTGTATCGCCGTGGTCCGCGCTCTCATCAAGCATATAATCAAACTTCTGTACGGACAGGCCGCCCAGGTAAATCAGCTGCGCTACACGGTCTTCTTCAGAGCTGCTATCCTGGATTGTTTCTGCTGCATAGACCTTGCCATCCTCGCGGACTGTCACCCTGCCAACCCATGTCGTGTTCAGCTGATAACCTGTGGCAGCTGTTGTTTCAATAATATAATAGGTACCGTAAGGCAAATCCTGCTTTCCGGTTGCTGCATACCCTGCCGCATTGGTGGTGATCGTCTGCATCACACAGCCGGACTCAATCGCTGCCGTTACATCGGAATATAGTATGTCCGTGCCAGAAAGACCAGACGCCTGGATCTCATCCCCATCCTCATTCATAGCAGCAGCGTCAGAGCCGTTCACAATGGTAAACACAGCTCCAGAAAGATCTGTATCACCATGATCGCTGCTTTGGTCAAGCATATAGTCGATTTTCTGTACAGACAGGCCGCCCAGGTAAATCTGCTCTGCAGTACTGGTTTCCTTTGAGTCGGAATCCTGGATCGTAATTGCCCCATAAACCGTGCCATCCTCAGACACTGTTGCAATACCGACCCAGGTGGTGTTCAACTGATAGCCGGTCGCTGCCTTTGTTTCAATCACGTAGTAGGTGCCGTAAGGCAAGTCGCTCACCCCGGTTGAAGCATAGCCATCGGAATCTGTTATGATTACCTGCATCACATAACCGGATTCAATGGCCGCCTCGACGTCAGAATAAGTGACATCATTCCCGGAAAGCCCGGACGTACCGACCGTATCCCCGTCCATGTTTTTAACTGCAGCCGAAGATGCGTTCACAATGGTGAACTTAGCCCCTGACAGATCCGTATCGCCATGGTCAATAGCCTCGCCGAGCATGTAGTCAAACTTCTGCACGGACAGACCGCCCTTTACGGGGATATTGGTAACCACGTACTCGATGATTTCGCCGTCTTCTGAGATAATGATTTCCCTGGCAGTGTTTGTACCAGCGGAAGTATAGCCTTCGCCCTGACCGGTTTCGACAACCTTATAAGTTCCGTACTGGATGATAGCGTCGCACTCCGCGTGGCCGTTTTCATCGGTAGTCAGCGTCATGACGACGTCTCCATAAGAATATCGAGTATTTTCGTCAGTCTTCAGGCTGACATCATAGTCATTGAGGCTGATGACGCCAAATGTGAACCCTTCAAGCGAGGCATTCGCCTGCGCACTGCCATCGTTAAATTCCGCATCCTGCTTGTCGAGGGAAAACCCGCCAAACACCGGGGTATCCGTCAGGACTGGTACGTTTTCATACGACAGGTCTTCCTGTGTAACCAGTTCCGTCCCGTCTTCCGAATAAGCAGACACCCCGTCGGACGTAAAGGTATAAGTAATCATCTTGTCCGAAAGAACATACCCCTCCGGAGCCTGGTATTCCGTAATTTTCAGGAAGCCGATCGGCATGCATGGCTGGTTATTTGAATCAACGTAAAAAGCATCCTGCGATATAGATGAGGCTACATATTTGTAAGAGAAATATACAAGTCCATCCTCGTCACTTTGGAGATACCAGGTTCTTGTAGCTTCCCCGTCCGCGCTTGTCGCACCGGCGTAGAATTCAAGCTGGAAGATAGCATCTTCCAGGCTCAGGCTCGTACTGTAGTCTGTCTTCTTGTACACAAGTATACCTGCCGAACAGGTAATTGGCGTTTCAGAAATCTCCAGCTTGTATGGGTTTGATTCCGTATAGTCTGCTGTGAGAATTACTGTATAAATTGTTGTATCCGTCTGGTAACCTTCCGGAGTCTTTGTCTCCTTCACATAATAAGTCCCGAGTGGCATGGTCAGGGTATTGCTGTTACCCGCCTCGTCCTCCACCGTCAGGACGGCATCATTCCCGTCCGCGTCTTTCGCTACGGTGCTACAGGAGGAATCCGTGTAGACGGTGTATTCCGCGCCGACTAATGAATATCCTGTATTCCCGCTTGTGACAGAAGAATTTGCAGAGGTTTTAACCAGTGTAAGTGATGGAGTATAGGGAGCTTCTTCTACTTCCAGCTTATACGGATTCGAGGCTGTATAGTCTGTGGTAAGGACCACGTCATAAACTGTCGTATCAGTCTTATAGCCTTCCGGGGTCTTTGTCTCCTTCACGTAATACGTGCCGATAACCATTGCCAGGGTATTCGTGTTCCCTGCTTCGTCCGCAACAGTCAGGATGGCTTTGTCCCCGGAAGCGTCTGTAGCAACCGTGCTGCAGGATGAGTCGGTGTAGACCGTATACTCGGCCCCCTTCAGGGAATAGCTAGAGTTCCCGCTGGTGACGGTGGTGTTTGATGAAGATTTCACCATTACAATATAACCCGTACTTGGGGTATCTGTAGATGTTACTTTCAATGGTACATCTTCCGTATAATCTTTTGTGATAAGGACCGTGATAACTGCACTGTTCAGGTCATACCCTTCGGGGGGCGTTGTTTCTTTTATATAATACGTAACGCCGGCCTCGTTGGTCTCAAGCTTCACCACGTTGGACTTGCCATCGGAGCCAACCGTAAGGACGGCTGCTTCCCCGGTATATTCATCCGTTGCCGCCGTGGAACAGCCAGAGTCCGTGTATACCTTATAAACAGCACCCTCGAGTGGCATCTTGTAGCTGCTGTCCGAGGATTCCTTTAGCAGGTAAAGGCAGCCGTAGCTCAGGTTTTCGAACACGCGCCCGTCCGGGAGCTCCGTGGTGGCGGCATAGCTCGTATAAAGTGAGGCGGTCACGTTCGTGTACAGCCCGTCTTCGTCAGCCAGGGAACGGATCGAGGCCATCTGTACGTTGTTTTCCGAGATCTCGTAGCCTTCCGGCGCCTGTACCTCGGTGATTTTCAGCGAGCCGACCGGCAGAGCATAGTCTTTGCTTGATGACCCGACCCACAGGCTGTCGCTGTAATACGTGACGCCCGCTTCTCCGAGGATCCCTTCCGTGTCCGTCCAGCTTTCCAGGTAATGGGCCTTGTCATAAACGACCGCCCCGTCAGAATCCGACACGAAAAACCAGGTGCCCTCCGCAGCATAAGTCCCGTTGTCCTGGTATGCGGGTCTCTGGGTCGCGTAAAACTCTACCAGGAACACGCCGCCGGAAAGCGGAGTCCCGTTCACGTCTGTCTTCGTGGCGACTGTGCCGGTGAACTTGAAAAAATAGTTGTAGATCCATTCGGTTCTCACGGAATACGTGTTCCCGGCAGTGACGGTGTACGGGCCGTATACCTTTCCTGTGTTGTCAGACGTGCCGTTAATACGGTAGGTCTCCTTCAGCACGTATGTGCCGACCGGCAGCTCCACGTCATAGCGCAGCTTTGTGATATACTCCTCGCCCGTGTCCTCGTCCTCGGCGGTACCCACCGTCTCGGCGGTGTCCTCGTTCATCTTGATTGTTTCATAGGGGTCGTCCTCATCGAAGACGGGATCCCCGTTTGAATCATAGCCGGTCACCACGTACACGGCGAACGTCGTCCCGAGATCGCCCTGGAGCGAGGACTTTCCGACGAGCCCGGCATTCCCAAACCTCTTCCTGATGCGCAGGTAGCCCGTTTCGGGACCGCCCGTGCCCGTCATGGTCAACGACCCGGAAAATGTCTGGTAAGACGAGCCAATGGACTTTGTTACCGATAGTCTGATGTAGTAGGTCGTTGCCGTGCCGCCATTGTCGTCCGTGGTGGTCGTCACAACCGCCTTGACAGTAACAGACACCGCGTAGCGTGTGCTCACGGGCCATCCGTAATAATTGTGCCCACTGATACAGTACACGTTGAAATTCTTGATGTCGGAACTGTCAACCGTGACTGTCGAGCCGAGTAAGCTTGCGTTGTCCTCAAGCAGCTGGTTGATCTCGGAAGCATACGCTTCAGCATATGAGACTCCATTGTCCGATACAAGCTTGACCGTCCCATAATTCGTCTCGGCGGAGCCGTCGCTGTTGTGCCCGGTCATGGAACCCGTCACCATTGTCGCGGACAGTGTCCCGAGCGTGTATGTTGCAGTGCTGGAGGAAGTGCTGGCAACCGAGATCCCGTCGTCTGACGTGACGGAAATCCCATCATCGGAGGCTGCGGAAATCCCATCATCGGATGTGGCGGAACCCCCGCCGCCGGAAGAGCTTTCTTCCAGTGCCTCCACTTCCTCACTAATGGCTGCCAGTGCAGCTTCCTGTTCCTCGGAACCATCCTCGGCCTGGGCGGCAGCTTCGATCAGCTCGCTGCTGACACTGTACCACCCGCCGCCGCTCTCAAGTGCCTTGCCCTCGTAATCACCGTCATTGGTAAGCGTGATGACGTAGGAGTGTTCTGAGGCATCCGTGATAGCAAACGTCACAGTTTTTTCAGCCGCGCCATCCCCGTCTGTCACAGCTGAAAAATCATACGGGTCAACCTCTTCCCCATCCTTTGTGGCTGAAATAAGAAGTGAGATATCGTATGAGTCCGTAACAGCCATGGAAAATTCCCCGGATTCTGATGTATACCAGATGCCGTATTCCGCCGTACCGTCGGACGCTGCGGCCTTCATGGTGTAACTGTCTACGATGACGGCCACGCCGTTACCAGTGTAAGAATCAATAACATGTACCGTGTTCGTGACGTACCAGGCATAATCCGGGTACATATAATGGGGCACCGCGTATGTGACTGTATAATCACCAACGGTATTGCAGTCATATCTCCCGTCATCCGCCAGGTAGTACTTGAAATATTCCGTGCTGTAGTCCATCGTCAGGGAATAGATATCAAACAAATCATCTCCAGCAAGGACGGTAAACTCCCGTCCATCAACGGTTTCCCCCGCCAGAGGCGGAACCGACCCCCCATATCCTTCGTTGAGAGCCTGCGTCACTTCCGCCGGCATGATCCTGTCAAATACGTCGGAGCAGACCGTCGCGGACAGCCTGTCCCCGGTTATGGCGAATGTCACATCCGTATACCAGTAATAGCCGTCCTCGTCAGGCAGGACACATTTGTAAGTGTACGTGTACGAGTTCTCAATGGTAAACTCAAATGCAGACACATCCGACAGGCATTCGAACACGGTATCATCCCAGTACGCCTGGAAGGAAGCAGGATCGAAATACGTGTCAAGGTACCACACGTAATAAGTCCCGAGGCTTACTGTGTCCGCTTCCGCAGGGTAGCCGTCAAGGATCCTGCCGTCCTCATCTTCCTCGGCTTCATCCCATTCATCCACAGCCTCCGTCTCTTCTGCTTCGGTCCATACATCCCCGGCCTCCGCCTCTTCTGCTCCGGGAACGTCTTCCATCTCCGTCATGGTTTCCGCTTCAGCGGTATCCTGGGCCTCTGTCTCGCATTCAGTGACGGCTTCCGCCTCTGCTGCTTTTTCTGCAGATTCTTCTGTTGCTAATTCTGTTGCTTCTGCAATTTTTTCCGTTGCTTTTTCTGATGTTTCTTCTGTTTCTTCAGAGTCACTTTCTGTTTCTTCTTCCGTAACAAAGGAAGCAGTGATAATCGTACGATATTCTGAACTCGGGACGACAGACGCCGTTTCCGTATCGAACACCGCCAGGACAGTCCCATCGCCGTCCGTAATCGTAATAGCTTCAAAAGCATAGCCATCGTCGGCAGACGCCGTAACGGTCGCAGTCCCGGTGGTTTCGTACTGTGCTTCCCATGGGCCATAATCCATCATATCAAAAGTGAAGGTTCCTTCGTCATAGGTTTCACCCTGGTACTCGAATGCTGCACTTATAGAGCCGCCTTCGGTGGTTATATACTCTATCCAGCCAAAAGCGTCCTCTTCCGAATCTGTCTCGTTCTCATACTTTAGCTCTGTCTCCGTATTGCTGCCTGTATCTTTTTCTGCTGTGTCAGCGGCTGCTTTTTGGGAATCCGCAGCCTGGGCTGATGCGGCACTTTCGGTGGATTCCTCTGTATTACTTTCCGCTGCCGGAGATTCCGTAGCCAGGGTGAGCAGATTCCCGGAAAAAACAGAGGAAAAGGTCAGAGCTGCCGCCAGGCTGGCAGCCGTTATATTTCGCAAAATTTTTTTATTTCGCATGAGATACTCCTTTCAGTTTCTGGTGTTTGGGCAAGCAAAAAATGCCCTGTAACTGTTTCGTTTCAGAGAATGCCCGTCTTCAAAATCTGGAAAGCGGCAGCAGAACGCTGCCATGAGAGTAGCTCCCGAATGGAGTGCGCAGATTCAGATAGCACATAACAGATATTAATTTGATGTTCAGAGTATATCACGACAACTGTGAGATGTCACGTCTTTATTTCTTAAATATTTATTAACTTATATTATTTTTAAAAAATTAATATTTAAAACTCACACGAATGTTAGGTTCTCCATTTTGTATGATTTCAATTTTAAAACATGGTATTTTTACCAGAGGTGTGATAGGGGGAGTCCTCTCCCTATCCGTCCGCGCGAGCCGGGTGCGGCTTTAGCCGCAAAACTCCTTGCCCGGCTCTGCGGAATCGGATAGGGGTACGTCCTTCGCCCCTATCCGCTGCGCCGAGCCGCGTCCAGCGTAAGCTGGAAAATTCCTTAGGCGGCTCGTGTGCATAAAAAAGCAGGAGGATTATTCTCCTCCTGCATCGTCCAAAACATGAAGCGTAACCTCTGAAATTTACCGTTTTGCCAACTCTTCCGTAATATCCTCCCAGGTCAGACCAAGCTCGCACATGAGAACCATGACATGGTACAGGAAATCCGAGATTTCATACGTGACCTCCTCCGGATCCGGGTTTTTCGCGGCAATAATGATCTCTGACGCTTCCTCCCCCACTTTTTTCAGAATTTTATCAATCCCCTTGTTGAACAGATAATTGGTATAGGATCCCTCCTTCGGGTGAGCCTTCCGGTCCTCGATCACGGAAAGGACTTCCTCAAATACCTTTTGTGGATTGGCCGAGTCATACTCCTTCTGTAAAATCGGGCGGTAAAAGCAGCTTTTATGGCCGGTATGGCAGGCCGCGCCGATCTGGGCGACTTTAGCGAGAAGCGTGTCATTGTCGCAGTCGATCGTCAGTTCCTTCACATACTGAAAGTGACCGGAAGTAAGTCCTTTCACCCAAAGCTCCTTCCGGCTGCGGCTCCAGTAGGTCATGCGCCCGGTGCGGATCGTCGTCCGGTAAGCTTCCTCATTCATATAGGCGACCATCAGCACCTCCAGTGTGCGATAATCCTGCACGACCACCGGAAGCAGGCCATCACACCCGGTCTTTATCTCACTCCAGTCAAGCGAGGAGGCAAAGACGTTTGTAGGGATGCCCTTCTGCAGAAGAGCATGCTTCGCGTCCATGAAGGAAAAATCTCTGCCGGAGAAGCTTTCACAGAAAATCCCGCCTGTGGCAGAATCTGCAAGGATTCCGGCCGCAGCGTCGATTTCAAATGCATCCAGCCGGCAATAAAGTGTGGCTCCTTCAAAAACGTTTCCTGTGCCGGCGGCCTTTTCAAGGAGTGCCTGATCCAGCAGTACCGCTCCTCCCAGAAGCTGCGCGTGTGCAGCCGCAGCTGTCAGTTCTTCCTCCGTTTTTACACAGGCAAGCATACGCTCCCGGCCAAAACGGGCGGAGGCTTCCCCCGCCAGATCTATGTTGGACTCCTTGGAAAAATTTAAAAACACCTTTTTACACCCGGCATAAATCAGTTTTTTCACATCCTCCAGCCGGCGGATGTTTCCGCCGCCGTACAAGGGCAGATCCGTCGAGCGGTCGATTTGTTTGATGAGCCGGATCGACTGGTCATGCTCTTCGTCGGTTTCCGAGAGGTCAAAAATCAGAAAGGCGTCCGCGCCAAAATTTTCACACGAAGCGGCGAAAAGCGGCGCGTCGGCAATCAGGCTGTCTTCCTTTTGCGGATTTTGCAGGACGTTTCCTGCCTTTATAAAAATCGGGACAATGAATTCTCTGTTCTTCATGGCTTTCTCCTCAGCTTTCAAGTGTTCCCTTTGTCGACAGGACGCCGGCAATCCTGGCGTCATAGCCGCAGGCCTGGTCGAGTGCTTTCGCAAAAGCCTTGAACATCCCCTCCGCCATGTGATGGCTGTTTCCGTCACGAAGCATGCAGAAGTGAAGATTCATGGCTGCGGAATAGGAAATCGCGTAAAAAAATTCCCGGATCATTTCCGTGTCCAGAGAGCCAATCCGTTCCGTCGGAAACCGCGCGTCCGAGCAAAATACGGGCCGTCCGCTTAAATCCAGGGCACACAGCACCAGCACCTCATCCATCGGAAGGGTACACTCGCCGTACCGGCGGATTCCTTTTTTATCACCGATCGCCTGGCGGATTGCCTCCCCAAGGACAATTCCCGTATCCTCCACGGTATGGTGGCAGTCCACGTGCAGATCTCCGCTGACCTCCACTTCAAGATCAAAAAAGCCGTGTTTCGCGAAGCCCTCCAGCATATGGTCAAAAAAACCGATGCCGGTCTGGATTTTCGCGGTTCCGGTTCCGTCCAGATTGATATTGACACAAATCTGCGTCTCTCTTGTATTGCGTACAATTCTGGCAGTTCTGTCCATTCTGCGCCTCCCTTACTCTGTTTCCCTTACTCTGCTTCATTCTCAAACCGCACCCGGATTGAATTTGCGTGCGCTGTCAGCGTTTCCGCATCTGCAAATGCGATAATGTCATCCTTCGCCTTTCGGAGCGCATTCCTTGAATAGTAAATGATGCTTGATTTCTTGACAAAATCGTCCACGGAGAGCGGCGAGAAAAATTTCGCGGTGCCGTTTGTCGGAAGCACGTGGTTCGGACCGGCGAAATAATCTCCGAGCGGCTCGCTCGAATGCTCCCCGATAAAAATCGCGCCCGCATTTTTAATTTTCATCATGACCTCAAACGGGTTCTGCGTCACAATCTCCAGATGCTCGGACGCAATCTGGTTGGCCGTCTCAATCGCGTCCTCCATCGTATCTGCCAGCAAAATAAATCCATATTGTTCTAGGGACTTCCGGATAATCTCCGCCCGTGAGAGGCTCTTTAAATAGCCTTCGATCTCATCCTGTACCTTTTTGGCCAGGTCTTCGCTGGTCGTAATCAGAATCGCGGAGGCCATCTGGTCATGCTCTGCCTGGGAAAGCAGGTCGGCTGCGACATAATGCGCATTGGCGCTCTCATCCGCAAGAACAAGGATCTCGCTCGGTCCGGCGATGGAATCAATTCCGACCGTGCCATACACCGCTTTTTTCGCAAGCGCGACATAAATGTTGCCCGGCCCGACGATCTTGTCAACCTTTGGAATGGACTCGGTGCCATAAGCCAGCGCGGCGATTGCCTGCGCGCCGCCGACCTTGTAGATTTCATCCGCGCCGGCCTCGCAGGCCGCCACCAGGGAGGTGGCCGGCACGCGCCCGTCCTTTGCGGGGGGCGTCGCCATGACAATCCGCTCCACCCCGGCCACCTTTGCCGGAACAATGTTCATCAGCACGGAGGAACACAGCGCGGCGCTGCCGCCCGGCACATAGACGCCGACCGTGCCAAGCGGCGTCACCTTCTGCCCGAGCAGGGTGCCCTCCGGCGTACTGTCAAACCAGCTGGTGCGGCGCTGCTTTTCGTGGTAGCTGCGAATATTCGCGTAGGATCTGCGGATCACGCCGAGAAGCTCCGGGTCCACCGCGTTATAGGCCTCCTGGATTTCCTCCCGGGAGACCCGGATCGTCTGAGAATCCAGGTCCACCTGGTCAAATTTTTTTGTGTATTCAAAAACCGCCTTATCCCTGTTCTGCCTGACATTCTGCAGGATTTCCCTTACGCGCTCCTCATAGCCCTCATAGCTGTCCGGGCTCCTTTTCAAAAGCTGCGCGGTGATATCCTTCCTGGACTTCTCTGTTAATCGAACCATTTTCATAGCTGGCTGTCATTCCTTTCGTTCAACTGCCGGAGGATCCGTGTGATCCGCTCATTTTCCATCCGCATGCTCACCGGGTTCACCGTCACCCTGGCGGACAGCGGGCATATCTCTTCAAGCACTACCAGGCCATTCTCCCGCAGGGTCGAGCCGGTCTCCACGATATCCACAATCACCTCGGAGAGGCCGACAATCGGCGCCAGCTCAATGGAACCGTTCAGCTTAATGATCTCGACGGTCTGGTTGCGCTGGTTGTAAAAATAATCCTTGGCGATATTCGGGTATTTCGTCGCTACACGGATCTGCTCCTGGCTTTTTAAAAATTCTCTGGCGGATTCCGGACCGCAGACACACATCCTGCATTTTCCAAATCCGAGATCAAGCACCTCATAAATCTTACGGTGCTCTTCAATAATGGTATCCTTTCCGACAACGCCGATATCAGCCGCTCCATATTCCACGTAGGTCGGCACGTCCGGCCCCTTTGCCAGGAAAAAGCGCAGCTTTAATTCTTCATTTACAAAAATCAGCCTGCGCGTGTTGGGATCATTGATCTCTTCACAGGTAATCCCGACCTTTTCAAACAGCGAAATCGTCTGCTTTGCCAGCCGGCCTTTTGTCAGAGCAATGGTCAGATATCTCTCCTCGCCCATATGATATACTCCTTGCTGTCATTTCCCACAAAAAGAAATTCTATTTTATTAAGATACATGCAGGCACACACCTGAAATGGTTCACACCTCCACAATCAAATCGCATCCTGACGCCGTGGCATATTCCATGCATTCTTTCCGGGGGCGCTGTTCTGTGATACGGACCAGCTCAGCGTCGATTCCCTCCTGGCGCAGGGCGCGGGCGCGCTCGATCGCCTCCGGAAGCTTTTCACTTTCATACAGGATCACGTAATGCTTCCCGGGCACCTCCGGATAAATCTTCTGCCGCAGCAAAGCCGTAAGAAGCTGGTCGATCTCCGCCACAAATCCGACTGCCGGGGCATCCTTCCCAAAATGCTGCAGAAGGCCGTCATAGCGGCCGCCCTTGAGGATCGCGGCGCCGGTGCCGAATGTATAGCCGCGGAACAGGATCCCCGTATAATACATATAGCGGCTGCGCAGCCCGAGATCAAAGGAAATGTAATCCTCCGCCCCGTACAGCTTCAGGATTTCCCAGATCTCTCTCAGACGCGCGAGCGCCCTTTGCGCCTCCGGATTATCCGTCAGCGCCGCGGCGCGATCCAGAACCTCCGCCGTCCCGAACAGGCCCGGCAGCGCAGTAAAGCACTCTTTCAGGGAGCTGCTCAGATTCTTCTGTTCGAGGAGCTTCTGGGCGCCGAAGGTGTTTTTATTGGAGATCAGCTCCTTCAGCTCCTGGGTACTCTGGTCGTCCAGCCCGGCCTCCCGTACCAGAGCGTCAAAATAACCGCAGTGCCCGAGGCTGATCTGAAATTCCTTTAATCCAGAAGACTGCAGCAACTGGACCGCGAGCGCGATCACCTCCGCATCCGCATCCGCGCTGTCGTCGCCGATCATCTCCCCGCCGATCTGCGTTGTCTCCTTCAGCCGCCCCTGGTAGCTGGAATTGTTGATAAATGTGTTGCCCAGGTAGGTGAGCCGGAGCGTCCGGCTGTCATTTAAAAAATATTTGGAAGCGGCGCGAGCCACAGGCGGCGTAAAGTCCGGCCGCAGAACGAGCGTGTTGCCCTCCCGGTCGAAAAATTTGTACAGCTCCCTGGAAGGGATCGTGCCGACTTCACTGCCAAATACATCAAAAAATTCAAAGGTGGGCGTTTCAATGTCCCGGTAACCATAAGATTTGATAACAGAATGCAGGCAGTCCTGCAGTGCCAGCTTCTGCTCGCATTCCTTATTATAAATATCTCTCACGCCCTCCGGCGTGTGCAAAATCTTCCACATAAGCAAATTCTCTCCTGTACGCTCGACGGCTCCTCATTCTCTCTGCCTGCGGCGCGTCCTCTTCATAATAGCAAAAACGTGATGATCGTCTTCATTATAGCAAAAACGTGATGGATGTCCAGAAAATTCTTTCAGCTCTCTCTTTGTTCCAGATCGAGCTGCAGGGCATCCAGATAAGGAACCAGAAGCCCACCGCGGGGATGAATATAGTAATTCTGGTCAAGCTCCATATAGCGGAAGCTTTTTCTTCCGCCCTCCTGGGCCCGGTTCCAGAATTTCATCATATCCCGGTAGGGAAGGTAAAAAAGCTCATTACGCTCGCTGTAAAAAAGAATCAGGAAGGAAATGCCGCCCTGTTTTTCAAATTGTGTCATAAACTCCACCTGGTGCGGGTGGATGTTCTGCAGGGCAAACGTATCCACCGTGCATTCCTTCGCGTCAAAACAGACCGGGATTCCCTGCACCACCCCGATATAATCCACCGTGCTTTTCTGTTCAAAATACGCAAGCGTAATGTGGCGCTCCTCTTTGTCTATTTTCAGCGGCGTGATCGGCGTCGGTATTTTCTGGATCAGGGCAAGATTCTTCTCCAGATAGACCTCGTTCGTCCGGTTGATCAGCTCTTCCAGCGTTGATCCGCGCAGCCCGCGCGTGTTCCAGGTAGCCATTTTCATCCTCCCTTTCGTTTTACCCGTTTAAAAGCTGTTCAAACAGCTCCGGTTCCGGCGCGGAAAAGCATCTTCCGGACAGATAAGAGAGTCTGCCGTCCACCTGCGGAAATTCCAGCCGGTACGCGTGGAGCAGCTGGGAGTGCACGCCATGGAAATGCGCGAACCTTCTGTTTAACGCCGGATCGCCATATTTGGGGTCGCCGAGTACCGGGTGTCCGATTGAGGCAAGATGGGCACGGATCTGGTGGCTCCTGCCGGTAATCAGGTGAACCTCCAGAAGGGAAAGCTCCCCCTCAGATAAAAGCACGCGGTAAGCCGTTTCAATCGGTTTTGCGTCTTCCGACGCAGACGTGCTGATGGTCACAAGATTCGTCCGCGTGTTTTTTTTAAGAAAACCGCGCAGGCAGCCGTCCCCGGACATGCTCCCACAGACAATGCAGCGATAGTGTTTCCGGACAGAACGCTCCTTGAAGAGGCGGTTGAGCGTCTGCAGGCCGACAAGGCTGACTCCTGCCGCTACAAGACCGCTCGTATTGCGGTCCAGCCGGTTGCAGATGGACGGACGCACCAGGCGCATCTGCTCCTCCGTCAGAGCTCCCGAAGAGAGCAGGTATGCCTTCAGATATTCCATCAAAGAGACGTCGTCCGCGCCCGCCTTCTGGGAGAGCATGCCGGACGGCTTGTTAAACAGGAGAATCTGCCCGTCCTGGTAGACGATCGTCGGGGGACGGACGCCTGGGACAAGTACCGGAACCTCCGGGAATGCCGGCACAGGGCTTTTCGCGGATACGCACAGGCTGTCCGCCGCTTCTGCCGGGATCCCTCCAAATTTATCCCAGGTTTCATCGGAGAGGAACAGCTTCACGAGATCGCCCGGACGGAGGATTTCCTTTCCTTCCGCCTTTTTCCCGTTCAAAGTAATATTTTTTTTGCGAAGCATTTTGTAAAGAAAGCTTTTGGGAGCCTGGCCCATATATCTGGACAGCAGCTTGTCCAGGCGCTGCCCGGATTCCTCCTGGGTTATGAAAATCTGCTTCATAATCTTATCTTCCTCAACAGGCAGGTCAGAGCGAGATCGCCAGCAGCGTCTGGTAAATCACCTCGTCCCGGCTAAGGGACGGATACCTCTCGTCCGGTGTAAAGGAGAGACCCTCCCGGTATTTTTCAGGATTTTTCGCAATTGTGGAAATCCGCTGCAGATACTGCTTCCAGTCCTTCATCACCTTGACCTGAGCCTCGGTAAAGCCATTTGCGGAGAGAATCTGACGGATATGCTTTTCCAGATAAGGAGGATCCGTATTCTGGTCCGGCGTGTAGCAGACAATCTGGTCTCCGCACACAATGGCCGCCTCCACCAGAGAGGTGTGTTCGTACGCGGTGACGACCAGCTCGTAGCCGATGGTCAGATTTCCCGCTGCATTTTTAGCCGCCTCGTACCGCTCCTGCGGCATTGGTTTTTGCAGCAGCATCATGATCAGGCCGACTGCGGATCTGCATGCGGGCAGGCAGCCCAGAATCGCAACCACGGTGAACAGGTTCAGCCGTGATTTCACCGTGAAATAACCAATCATGTAAATCCCAAGGGGCAAAAGAAACATCAGTAATGTGAGCAGAAATCTTTTCTTTTTTTCATACCGGATATAACCCCAGTTCCCTTTTGCTACTTTTTTCAAGAAACGTCATCTCCTCTTATTGTCTTATAGCAAACGACTTTCATCGTTATACCTTGCTAGTTTGCGGCTCTGTGGGAATTCCCTCTGGCACGTGGCTGCCCTTTCGGGGGATTTTTCCCGGCGCGTGACCGTTCCATACTACGTTTCGTCCCGGCGCGCGGCTGTTTTTCTACGGCCTTTGCTCCAGCACGTGACTGCTCTATTCCGCGTTTCGTCCTGGCGCGCGGCTGTTTTTCTGTAGCCTTTGCTCCAGTAGGTGATCGTTCCATATCGTGTTTTGTCCCGACGCGCGGCTTCCCATGAATGGATTTCGACCCGGCAGGCTGCTTTCCCTTCCAGGCTTTCCCGGTTTTCAAATCCGGCGCGGAGCTGGCGCCCCTGCGTGGCCGGATCAGGCACTCCTGTCCATAGCCGATCAGATCCGTCCGTCCTGCAAGCTCTAAAGCTTCCCGGACCAGCTCGTAATTTTCCGGATTGCGGTACTGGATCAGCGCCCGCTGCAGCTTTTTCCTGTGTGGATTTTTTTCCACATAGACCGGCTTCATTGTGCGCGGGTCAAGTCCGGTGTAATACATGCAGGTCGAGATCGTGGACGGAGTGGGATAAAAATCCTGGACCTGTTCCGGAGAAAAATGCAGATCGCGCAGGTAACAGGAAAGCTCCACGGCCTCCTTCATCGAACAGCCCGGATGGGAGGACATCAGGTATGGAACCAGGTACTGCTCCATCCCACAGGCCTGGTTCATCTTCTGAAAGGCCTCCGTAAACCGCTGATAGACACAGTGCTTCGGCTTGCCCATCATTTCCAGCACCCGGTCCGACACATGCTCGGGGGCGACCTTCAGCTGACCGCTGATGTGGTAAGTCACCAGTTCGCGGAAAAAGGTATCCGATGAATCCGCCAACAGGTAATCAAAACGGATGCCGGAACGGATAAACACCTTTTTTACCTTCGGAAGCGCTCTCAGGCGGCGCAGAAGTGCCACATAATCACTGTGATCCGCATCCAGGTGTTTGCAGGGCTCCGGGAACAGGCACTGCCTGTTTTTGCAGACGCCATGCTCCATCTGTTTTTTTGCAGGCCGGGTGGCGGAAATTCGCGGTCGGGCCGCCTACATCGTGGATGTATCCTTTAAAATCAGGCTCCTCCGTCATCTGCCGCGCCTCTTTTACGATGGAGTCATGGCTGCGCACCTGCACGATCCGCCCCTGATGAAAGGTCAGCGCACAGAAGCTGCACCCGCCAAAGCAGCCGCGGTTGCTGATGAGGCTGAATTTTACTTCATGAAGCGCCGGAACTCCGCCAAGCGCTTCGTAGGAAGGGTGGGCGGCCCGGCAATACGGAAGATCATAGATGTCGTCCATCTCCTGCGTGGTAAGCGGCTTCGAGGGAGGATTCTGTACGACATAGACCGCACCGCAGGGTTCGGCCAGTCTTTTCGACGTAAACGGATCCGTATTAAGGTATTGTGTGTAAAAGCTCTGTGCATACTTGCTTTTATCCGCCTTCATCTCTTCATAAGACGGCAAAAGCACATAGTCATAGACATCCTCCAGGTGTCTGGTCTTATAGCAGGTGCCGTCTATAAAGGTGATGTCACGGATGGAAAGCCCGGAATCCAGCGCATCCGCGATCTCCACAATCGACCGCTCCCCCATCCCGTAAGAAATCAGATCCGCACCAGAATCCATCAGAACGGAACGCTTCAGCGAGTCCGACCAGTAATCATAGTGCGCCAGGCGGCGCAGGCTGGCCTCAATCCCGCCCGCGATAATCGGCACATCCCGGTATGCCCATCGTATGAGATTGCAATAAACCACAACAGCATAATCAGGGCGTTTTCCGATCACGCCGCCCGGCGTATAAGCATCCGTGGAACGCCTTTTTTTCGAGACCGTATAATGATTCACCATGGAATCCATATTTCCGGCGCTGACCAGAAATCCAAGCCTCGGGCGGCCGAGCGCCATCACGCTCTCCTTCCGACGCCAGTCAGGCTGGGACAGGATGCCGACCGAATACCCGTGTGCCGTCAGGACGCGGCTGATGATCGCGTGCCCGAAGGACGGGTGATCGACATAGGCATCCCCGCAGACATAGACAAAATCCAGCTGTTTGATATTCCGCTCCTCCATCTCCAGAGGAGTCGTCGGAAGAAAATTCATGAAAGCCCCCCCATCTGCCGCCCAGGCGGCGGAATTCGCTTTTGTACATCATAAAATTTCATAGGTGCCGTCCAGGACCTCGTCGTAGCTCCGTATGTAATAATCAGCAAGCTGCCGGATCTGGGGCTTTCGTTTTGCGGAAAAATCATCCTCCATCGCGCAGACCCGCATGCCCGCGCTTTTGCCGGCGAGAATGCCCATCGGGACATCCTCAAAGACCAGGCATTTATCCGGAGGCACGCCCAGGGCTTCTGATGCGTAAAGGTAAACGTCTGGCGACGGCTTTCCCCGGGCGACCTCGCAGGAGGTAACAATCCGGTTAAAAAACTCTTCCACATGGTTATTGGCCAGCGAAGCGCGGATCAGATCCTGGCTGTTGCTGCTCGCGATTGCGGTCGGAATCCCCTGTCTTTTCAGATACCGCAGGAAATCTTCTGCACCGGCCTTGAGCGGAACCTCGTTCGCATATTTCCAGAAAGCCATGCGGTTCCACTGCTGCTTGATTTCCTCGACGGAAAGGGGGAGGGAGAACCGATCCTTGAAATACTGCGCGGTCTCTGTAAATCCCATGCCTTCAATCGCAACGCTCAGGTCCGGCGGGGGAGCCTGTGAATATCGGCTCAGAAACTCGATATCAATATCTGTCCACATCCACATCGAATCCATCAGTGTTCCGTCCAGATCAAAAATCACTGCCTCTGTCTGTTTCAGCATTTGTATTGATGTCCTTTCATGAATATCCTGGCACAGTCCGTGGCAGGCGGCCTCTTTCCTGCGGCCGTCGCCGGAGCATGTTTTTCCTTCGGGCCGCAGCGCTCAGGGATCGTAATTTTTTACTGCATCCTCCATCCGGGATAGTATTTATTTTTCAGCCTGCCTCCGGAAAGTCTACACCAGCCAAGGCCGTACCCGTCCGCACAGAGGAGTACCCAGTCAGGGAGACAGCCATCCGCTTCGGCCAGGCCGGGTCCGGAGCATTCTGCCTCGGTCAGCTCCAGACTCTCGCCCTTCAGGTAGCGGATGATGCGTTCATCCTCGGCCGAAAGATCCAGAAACCGGAAAAAAGGGGCGCGTCGGGGAGCATGGCCAGTGCCTGCGACGGCTCAAAACGCCCATTTTTCAGAGTGCCGGCCAAGAGTCCCGTGCGCAGATAGCGGAGAGAGGACGGCAGGGGCTGCGGCGGCACCAGAAGCCATTTTTCACCGAACTGTTTCCAGCGCCAACCTTTTATGCGTGCGGCCGTTTGTGACTTCCTGCATGAAAACACGGACAGAAGATCCGGAACCGATTTCGGAATCGTCCCGGTATGCGCCGCACTCTCTGCATAATACGTGTTTCCCCGGGATGATTGCCCTTTCTTTTGCAGCAGCGCCAGGAAATGTCCTTCTCCATCCACCCTGTGCGGATAGATCCGGACGCACCGGGTCAACGCCTCCGCATAAGATCCGAAACGGTCTGTCGATGCGATACCGCCGCAGAATCCATCCATCATCGGGACAGGAAGCAGCTCCAGCTCCGGATTGCGCCGCAGCGCGTCGTACACGACATCCTCATCCTCTTCCGGGGAAAACGTGCAGGTGGAGTATAGCAGCATCCCCCCAGGCTTCAGCATCCGGACGGCCGCAGAGAGGATCTCCTTTTGAAGCGGAGTGTAGCCGGACGATCCCTTTTTTTCCAGGCAGAGATCAGACTGCCATCCTTTCGGAACATTCCTTCGCCGGAGCAGGGGGCGTCTACGAGAATTTTGTCAAAATAGCATCCGAACGACTCAAGCAGCCGCTGCGGAGTCTCCACAGTAATGCAGATATTCGGGGCACCCCAAAGTGTCAGATTTTTGAGAAGGGCTCCCGCCCGGCCTGCGCTCACATCATTTGCGACCAGAAGGCCGCCCCCTGTAAGGCGCGAGGCAAGCTCGGTAGCCTTGCCTCCCGGTGCCGCGCACAGGTCGAGGACCCGGTCATCCGGGCGCACCGGCAGCAGGGCGGCCGGGAGCATGGCGCTCGGCTCCTGGATATAGTAAAGCCCCGCAAAATAATAGGGGTGCCGGGCGACCGGCACATCCTGCTCCAGGTAAAACCCATTCTCTGTCCAGGGGATGGGGCGCAGCGGAAACGGAAGCTTCCCGGCAGCCTCCCGGGCGGAGAGCTTTCCGGTATTTACGCGGATGCCAAAATGAGGAGCTTCCTCAAAGGCGTCCCAAAATGCTTCCGCCTCCTCCTTTAGCTGTCCGTTCATGCGCGCGACGAAATCCCTGGGCAATCTCTCCATCACAGACATGTGTCCCCCGAGCCTCCCTGATCCACCGACTGCACCCGGTATCCTTCCGCGATCACATCCAGCTCCTGTGCGAAGCGCCGCAGCTGATCAATGTCATCCAGCTCATAGATCCGGTAAAACTCGTCCTGTATTTTCTGAACCTCTCTTTTTGTCGTCACCCGGTACAAATTCTGAATCGTCGTCAGAATATCGGAAACAAGGCTCGTCCGAAGGTGCGACGAAATCTGCGCGTCCATGATTTCGCTGCGAACGGTAGACATTTCATTATCCAGTGAAATGATCGCGTTCGCTACATTTGTCAGCTTCTCACTGATATGATCCGGGATGTTTTCTTTATATTTGTACTGCAGCGAATGCTCGATTGTGGACCAGAAATTCATGGCAAGCGTACGGATCTGGATCTCCACATAGAGCTTTTTAGCGCCATTTATGGTATGTACCTCATAAAGAACGATAATATGATAGCTGCGGTAGCCACTGTCCTTCATATGGCTGACATAGTCTCGCTCGCTGACGATCTCCATATCCGTCCGATGCCGGACGATCTCTGCTACCCGCTGAATGTCTTCGACAAACTGGCAGATAATACGGATACCCGCGATGTCGGTAATCCGCTCCTCGATCTCATCTGCGGCAACCTGTTTCTTCTGTGCTTTGTCCAGTATGCTGGCGACCGTTTTTACACGGCCCGTTACCTGCTCAATCGGTGAATAAAGCCCTTGCTCTCTGTATTCATGCATCAGGTGTTCAAATTTCACCACGAGCTCCCTTACCGCAAGGTCATAGGGGCTTAAAATTTCCCGCCAAAGCTGTATTTTCATATAACCATCACCTCGAAACCGGCTCCCAAAATAAAACGACTTACGCCGTTTACTATAACACACGGAAGCCAAAGTTGCAATGCCGTGCGCAAATCAAATCAGGTTTTGCGCATAGCGGAGCACCCAGTATGGATTTACGCTCAACTCTTCCTCATGCTCTGTCCGGATATAAATCCCAAGATGCAGATGCACGTCAAACTGCCCTCTGGTTCCCTCAGCGCCATAGCCGGAATCTCCCATCAGCCCAAGCCGCTCTCCGGCGGACACCTCATCACCGACCGCGAAGTCGCGGGCATACGAATCCAGATGGGCATAATAAAAATATCCGCCACGCGGGGCGCGTATCCCGATCCGGTATCCGCCCTGTTCCAGCCAGCCGATTTTCTCTACCACACCGTCTGTCATACTGACAACCGGATAAACCCCGGAGAGATTCTCAGGAGGCATCACATCGGTTCCCTCATGCCCGCGCGTACCGCCGTAGGTCCGCTCAAACATCCAGGTATTTTCAAAATAAAAGCTCCCGCCCGCGGCAGGGAAACACTGAACATCATCCCAGATGGCGGCGTACGCGACCCGAACCACCTGGAAGCCATCCCGGTTCCGGCTAAGGAAGCTCCTTCGCAGCGCGGACAGTCCGGACAGATCGGTTCTGGCTAAAAAGGAGCGGTAGCCGTCTGGATAAAATGGGTAAAGAACCGTCAGAATCTCGCCGCAGGTCATCTCCTGCGCATCCAGAGCCTTCCGAAGATCCGCCAGAGCGCCCTCCGTCAGCTGCATCCGACGGAAGGAGTCTGATTCCGTCACCTGTGCAGTAAACATTTCCGCCGCGGAATCCTGATACAGAAAAGAGGAAAACCAGGCTGTCACGGCCAGAAGAAACGCCAGGAAACAAACGTATCCGGGAGATAATTTTCGCAATCCGCCCTCCGCCTCCCCAGAACCGTCCTGGAGCTCCCTTAAAGCTGTTTCTTATAGTTTATTACACACAACCCGGAAATATTCCGGCGGTTCCCTGTTTCATATCAGGAGGGAGCTTTACATAAAATGCTGTAACAGAAAAAGCCCGGAGCGGTTCTGCAATGCGAAAAAAATGGTTCCTTCTGATTTTTCTTTTCTTCGGGTATCTGCTGCTGTTTCCACAGACGGCTCTTCTATCTGCCCAGGATGGGCTTCTGCTGTGGTACCGCCAGGTCCTTCCGATTCTATTTCCGTTTCTGTTTCTAAACACGCTGGCCATGCGCACGATCCATGCATCCGACCTGCCCGGATTGCTTATCCGGCCGCTGATGCGCGCGTTCCACTGCTCCGCTTATGGCGCATTTGTAATCCTCTCCGGCTTTTTATGCGGATTTCCCATGGGAGCCTTCCTTACAGGCGATCTTTACCGAAATGAAAAAATCAGCCGCGACGAGGCCCGGCTTCTCTTTGGTTTTGTCAATAACCTGAGCCCCGGATTTATCATCTCCTATCTGTCTGCCGGGCAGATGAAGATGCCACGCTCTGCCGGATGGTTCCTTGTCCAGATACTCGGAGCTGCGCTGCTCTGCGGCTGGCTGGATGCCCGGACTCAAAGCAGGGTGTCGTCTTTTTCGGTCGGCATAGAATCAGAATCAGAACCAGACCTGAAGGCGGGGAGCGGAAACATTTTCTCACTGATCGACGACTGTATTTATGCCGCGATGAGCAACGCTCTCCGTCTTGGCGCATATATCATGTTGTTCGCGATCCTCTCCGGCGCCGTACAGAAAATATTCCCTGTTACCTGCCCGGCCGCACTGCTGCTCGTCTCCGGCATTGAAGTAACCTCCGGAGTGCGTCTGATCGCCGAATCCGGCCTTTCCGCCTCCGCAAAATATGTCGCGGTATCCGCCCTGGGCGCCTTTGGAAGCCTCTCCGCGCTCGTGCAGAGCGCCGGGATCGCCCGGATGGATAAAGAGATGCTTTTTTATTACATAAAAAGCAGGGCGAAAATCACCCTGCTTGCAATTTTAATTTCCTCTGCGGCACTCCTTGTCCGGTTCTGATACCCTGCACGGTCTCCTTATTCTTCGTCATCCGACTGCTGCGACAACTCGGTATCGTCCGGCTGTGTATAGCTGGACGGCTCGACAGAAGGGGAGAGCTCAGAACGGTTTTTACTCACAATATCATAGCAGGACTGGACAGAATTGATGAAATTGCTGTATTTCGTACCGGCGGTGTCAATCGTATGGCTCATGATCTTTTCCAGATTGCCAAGCATGTCATCCGTGTAGCGGATTGCACTCATGCGGATGTTATTGGAATCCTCCGTCGCGCGGTCCATAATCTCCTGCGCCTGCGCATTCGTCTCTTCAATCAGCTGCCTGGACTGTTCTACGGCGATCCGCATAACCTCGCTTTCGCTGACAATTTTTTCCGCCTGCGCCTTTGCGTCAGCAATGATCGCGTCAGCCTTTGACTGAGCGTCCTCCAGGATCGCGTCCTTATTGCTGATAATCTTCTGATACCGCTTGATCTCGTCCGGGGTCTTCATCCGAAGCTCGCGAAGAAGCTCCTCCAGCTCCTCCTTATTTACAACGATCTTGGTGGAAGACAGGGGCTGAAATTTACAGCTGTCTATAAACTCCTCGATCTCCTCAATAATCTGCTCAATTCTGCTGCTTGCCATGATACTCTTCTCCTTACTTATTTATACTCCTGAATGATATGGGAAACGGCGTCAGGTCATTTCCTTTGCTGCACAAACCGCTTCGGATTTCGATTCGGTTCTTACTTCGGATTTCGCTTCGGTTCTCGCTTCTATCCTTGCGTAAACGCGATCCTTTATCTGCGGCGGCACGAAACCGGAGATATCACCTCCGTATGAGGCGACTTCCTTTACGATTGTTGAACTGATATATGCGTAATTCAGCTCGGTCGCAAAAAACAGCGTGTCCACGCCCTTCTCAAGACTCCGGTTGGTCTGCGCCATCTGAAGCTCATATTCAAAGTCGGTCACAGCGCGAAGCCCGCGGACAAGAAAGGAAGCGTCGCATTTTTTACAAAACTCTACGGAAAGACCGTTAAATGCTTCCACACTCACATTGGAAATATGCGCGGTCACATCCTTTAACATATTAACACGTTCTTCGACAGAAAACAACGGTGTTTTTTCATTATTATTCAAAACGCCCACAATCAGCTCATCTGCCAGATTCGCGGCGCGCTCAATAATATCCAGATGTCCCTGTGTCACCGGGTCAAAGCTCCCGGGATAAACAGCACGTTTCATAGCAGCTCCCCTTCCGGCGGTTTCAATGTGAGAAAAACATGTTTATTGGTCTTGTATTCCTTTATGCGGAAGGCCTCGTATCCGAGCGCCGTCAGAGGACTCACGCTGGCATGCAGAGCCATTTCAACGATAAATGTGGTCTCCTCGCTGATGTAAGAAGGCTTCTGTTCCGCGATATACGCGAGAGCCCGCTCTTCAAGTCCCTTTCCATAAGGCGGATCCATAAAGACAATCTGAAACGGGGCGCTTCCGGCAAGTCGGGCAAGACCCGTCAGCACATCGCAGAAAAGGACCTCCGCACTGTCTTCCAGGCGGGTGACCGATAAATTCTTCCGGATGCAGTCCACGGCGGCCCGGTTATTTTCCACAAAGCAGGCATAGGCGGCTCCACGGCTTAATGCCTCGATACCGATGCCCCCGCTTCCCGCAAACAGATCCAGGAACCGGATTTCAAAAAGGTCATTCTGTAAAATATTAAAAAGCGTTTCTTTGATCCGATCGGTTGTCGGCCGGGTATTCTCTCCCGCAGCCGTGACAAGCGGAAGCCTCCGCGCCTTTCCGGCAATCACTCTCATCTGATTCTATATCCATCCTCACGGCACGGCCGTCAAAGTTTTTTTCCGGTGATTATTATAATTTTTTCATGCTCGCCTGTCAATACAAAACACATATTCGATTGAAAGAAAAAAAGCTGGCTATGTAAGAACCTGTCGGCCAACAGCTCTTGTATCTTGCAACTCCTGATATGCGAATCGCAGGTTCTAAAATCCTTAATGCGAAATACGGCAGACTGCCAGGGGAGTGTTTCCCTGGCAGTCTGTGTTTCCCCAGTCACGGTCTGGCCGTTTTTTAAGCACACGGCCGCGTAAGGAATTATTCCAATTTTCCGAAAGACGAACCGTGACCGGAGTCTGCATCATTGATACGGATTACATAGTCGTACCTGTCGTGCCTGTTCCGGTGCCGGACATCTGGCGTTCCTGCGCCTCGATCATCTTCTTCACCATATATCCACCAACAGATCCGTTCTGCTTGGAAGTCAGGTTGCCGTTGTAGCCGTCACTGAGCGGTACACCCAGTTCATTTGCTACTTCGAATTTAAAGCGATCCATCGCGCCCTTTGCCTCCGGTACTGCTGTCGTGTTGCCTGAACGATTAGACATACTAAACGCCTCCTTTGTTTTTAGAATCTTTTATCCTCTATAGTAATGACCGCAGCTTTTTGCTGCATTCGTAGTATATGCGCCAGACGAAGATCTAAACTGGAAATTGCTGCATAATAAATTCTGAAAACAGCCCCTTCTTTAAGCAAATTTAGGTTTTTTATTAAATTTCGCTAAAAACAAGCAAAAAAATCTTGTAATTTCAGAAAAAGTTGCTATAATGGATTGCGTAGATATGATATAAGGGGGTATTCTTGAGCTCAGAAAGGTGGGTAATCTTGATGAACATCGGATTTATTGCGCATAATAACAAGAAAACACTGATCGAAAACTTTTGCCTTGCTTATAAATACATTCTCTCCAGACATCACCTGTACGCGACAGGCGGAACCGGGAGGAGGATTGAAGAAGTCACCAATCTTAAAGTCTATAAGTTCCTGCCCGGAAGTGTCGGCGGAGATAAGCAGTTTATGGATATGATCGAGCGCAACAGCATGGACATGGTAATCTTTTTCTATAATCCGATTACCGCGAGTCCGAACGATCCGGATATCTTCGCGATTTCCAGGTGCTGTGACGAGTACAATATTCCGATTGCCACGAATATCGCCACTGCAGAGTCTCTGGTACTCGAGCTCGCAAGAGGGGATCTTGACTGGAGGCTGAATATCCGCTCGGATGATATTTAGGACGCTTATCAACGTTTTTTAGCGCAAAATGGCAAAATTTCTATTCCAGTTTATCCGGGTTAGGAATTTAGGAACAATTTCCCGCGCAAATTGACAAAATCCTGGCTCCGGCTTATCCGGGTCAGGAATTTATAGTAAACGACTTTAGTCGTTTTACGATTTTTCGCAAAAAAGAAAAGACAGTCCGCGCAGAGACTTCTACACTTCTACGAGAGCTGCCTTTTCTTTATAATGCGCATACCCCGGCAAAATCGTTTGCCAGGGTATGCGGCTGTTGATGTGCGGTGTTTATTGATTCTTACAGATCTACACTGCCGGACACTTCGCCGTTGATCACGTAATAAGCCTTGTTCTCTTCCGGCTTCAGATATACGGTGATCGTCGCGATTTCGCCGACCTTATTGTTAAGCTCCTTCGTCCAGATTTCCTTGATCTGTTTGATGACAGCGTCTTTGTTGATTTCCTTGCCCGCGTACTGAAGATAAATCTCCTCCTTCAGCGGCTTTTTTGTCGCCTTCGCGACGGCTTTCTTCGCCTCAGAGGTGACTGTGTCTGCTCTCTTTGCCGCTTCCTTTGCGGCTACTTCCGCTTTCTCACCGGCTTTTTTGGTCGCTTTTTTTGCAGATTCTATCACTTCTCCCACAATTTCTTCCGAACTCTTTTTTCCTCTTGGCATTTTATTTCCTCCTGATAATTTGATTGTAAACGACGCACGTCGTTTTCGTATGCCTTAGACTGATGTTCTGTCTGAAAGGTCGTTCTGTAACACTTACTATATTTATAACTGAGTCATGAGTGATAATATAACAAATGTTAAAACAATACAAGTCGCAATTTTGACAAAATTATCGTGTGAACGCCTGCTTTTCCATATAAATCAACGATACATGCAACCAATACCATATGGAACATTGTACAAAAAGGGCACCGGAAAAGCTTTTTCCGGCATTACAGATTGTAGTTCGGATCCAGATCGCCTGATACCCGCCCCAACCGCTCATATTCCTGTTTAAGGAGCACATGCTCTGGAAGAGAAAGGGAAGGATCCTGCGCGCGGATGTGCTCCGCTGCATCATTTGCCAGCTGCAGAATATCGGCATCCTGGTAGATATCTGCCACCTGAAAATCCATCATGCCGCTCTGCCGGATTCCGAACAGGTCGCCCGGTCCGCGCAGCTTCAGATCCTGGGCGGCTATTTCAAAGCCATCATTGGAATGGTTCAGGATAGCAAGCCGTTCCCGGCTTGCCTCGCTGTTGTCTGTCTGCAGAAAGATACAGTAGGACTGCGCCGCGCCGCGCCCGACACGGCCGCGCAGCTGGTGGAGCTGGGCCAGGCCAAAGCGCTGGGCGTTTTCAATCATCATCACAGTCGCATTCGGCACATTTACGCCGACTTCGACTACTGTGGTGGAGACGAGTACCTGGATATCATTGCGCAGGAAACGATCCATAATCTGATTTTTTTCGTCCGGTTTCATCTGCCCGTGCAGACATTCGATACAAATATCTTTAGATAGGATTCCTTTCAGTGTTTCTGTATAGTCCAGGACATTCTCAGCTTCTATGAGATCACTTGCCTGCACCATCGGACAGATCACATAGGCCTGGTGCCCTTTTTTAACCTCCGATTCGATAAAAGCATAAGCTTTGGGACGGTAGCCGGGATGGACGACACAGTTTTTGACCGCGAGGCGGTTCGCCGGCATTTCATTCAGGACGGAAATATCGAGGTCTCCGTATAAAATTACTGCAAGCGTCCGTGGAATCGGTGTCGCGCTCATCACGATCGTGTGCGGCATGCTGCCCTTCCGGGCGAGCATCTCTCTCTGTCGCACGCCAAAGCGGTGCTGCTCGTCCGTGATCACCAGCGCCAGGTCATGAAAAACCGCTTTTTCCTGAATCAGTGCGTGTGTCCCAATGATAATCGAAGCCTCCCCGGATTCCATTTTGGTGTAAACAAGGCGTTTTTCGGGGGCGCTCATGGAACCGGTCAGGCAGACAGCCTCAAAGGGAAATCCAAATTCTGAAAGTAACGCGCAGATTGACTCATAGTGCTGCCTGGCCAGCACTTCTGTCGGAGCCATCAGGGCGCCCTGATATCCGTTCTCAGCCACCAGAAGAAGCGCCAGCACGGCAAGAATGGTCTTGCCGGAGCCGACGTCGCCCTGAATCAGGCGTGCCATCACCTGCTCCCCCTGTAGCTCCCGCTCCAGATCTGCCCATACTCGTTTCTGGGGGCCGGTCAGCTCATAAGGAAGCGCGGCGATCAGCCGCGCGGCAGCGCCCTTCGAGCGTATTTTGAAATGATGAACCGCCCTCTGCCGTTGCTCCCTGAGGGAGCGCAGGCGCAGCAGAAAAAAGAAAAACTCGTCAAATACCAGACGTCGCCGGGCTTTGATGAGTGTTTCACGGCTGTCCGGAAAATGCATCCGGGCGACGGCTTCCGAATAGCCGCACAGATCATAGCGAATCCGCTCACACTCCGGCAGATAGTCCTCAGCAGCCGGCACATTTGCCAGCGCCTCCCTGACCGCCCTTTGCAGCATCTTTACGGTCAGCCCTTTCGTGAGAGAATAGAGCGGCTGCCAGGACTTCATCAGAGCCTGATACTGTTCCCTTTGAAAAACAGCCGCCTGCTCAATCAGCAGGCGGGAGCCTTTTTTCTTGATTTTTCCGCGAAAGACATAGACCGTGTCTGTCCGCAGCGAGTTTTTCAGGTAAGGCATGTTGTACCAGATCAGGCTAAGCTTCTTCTCGCCGTCCGAACAAAGGGACGTAGAGATACAGCGGCCGCCATGATAGCGGTTTGCGACCGCCGACGTCAGGTAACCCTCCACTGACGCCGTCTCGCCCTCAAGAAGTGTGGAAACAGGGCGCGGTGCCTGGTATTGCTCATAGGTGCGGGGAAAATAGTGCAGCAGGTCACCCACCGTCTTAATCCCCACGCTTTGAAACAGCTGGCTGGTCTTTTTGCCGATCCCCCTGATGGAATCACATGGTGAATCCAGATTCATATCATTACTCCATAAGAAAGCCTGCAGCTATACGGAATCGTTACAGATCATTCGACTGATATAATATAGTAGTAAATCGGCTGTCCGCCATAATTCAGCTCTACATCACAGTCCGGATAAAGCTCCATGATCTGATCGCAGAACGCCTCCGCTTCTTCTTTGCGCATGTCCTCGCCATAATAAATACTGATCAGCTCGGCTTCGTCCGTCATCATCTGCCGGACGGTTTCCGCGGCCACGGAATCAATCTCTTTTCCTACGGCCAGGATGGAATGGTCTCCGACGCCCATGATATCTCCTGCGGAAATCACCTTATCCTCAATGTGGGTGTCGCGCACGGCATAGGTCAGCTGTCCGGTCCGGACGCTCTCAATCTCCTGCTCCATGACCACAGCGTTTTCTTCCGGCGTCTTCTCCGGCACGTAATTAATCACGGCTGTGATTCCCTGCGGCACCGTCTTTGTCGGGATCACAAAAATATTCTTGTCCTTTGTCAGAGACTTCGCCTGGTTGGCGGCAAGGATGATATTTTTGTTGTTCGGGAGGATAAAAATATTCCTGGCGTTTACGCGTGATATCGCGTTCAGCATGTCCTCCGTGCTCGGATTCATCGTCTGTCCGCCTTCGATCAGACAGTCCACCCCGAGGCTGCGGAAAATGTCCGCAATTCCTTCGCCGATGGATGCCGAAATAAACCCTGCTTCCTTCCGTTCCTGGCAATCGCCGGCAGGCGAAGAATTCTCTCCGGAAGCATCCGCGGCGTCCTCTGCCATGAAGGTTTCCTCTGCCGGGGCTTCCTTCTGGCCGTCCGCCGCCTGTTCGCCAGAAACGGCAGACGCCATCCCCGCTTCCTTCCCTGGCTCTGGATGGGCATCCGCAAGGGCGCTGCGCTCCTGGTGCTCGATCCGCATATTGTCAATCTTAATCCTGGTCAGCTGCCCCAGCTGCAGGGCGCGCTGCAGGGCAAGTCCCGGGTCGTTCGTATGGACATGCACCTTGACGAGGCCCTCGTCCGAGACGAGAACCAGAGAATCCCCGATTGATTCCAGGTAGCTTTTCAGCGTCTGCTCAACGGCAGAATTGTACTCACCATTCAGAAGGATGATAAATTCCGTGCAATATCCGAACCGGATCTCTTCGGAACAGATTTCTTCGGAACGGTTCTCTTCGGATTGGATTTCTTCGGAACGGTTCTCTTCTTTGGCAGCAGCTCCCGCCTGAGAACCTTTAAAAGAATCCTCCTGGTCAATCCCATTGTATGCGTCAAACGCGCCCTGCAGTACCTGGACCAGCCCCTGGCCGCCGGAATCGACGACTCCCGCTTCCTTCAGAACCGGAAGCAGCTCGGGCGTCTGCTCCAGAACCTCCTTCGAACGCTCCAGTACCGCTTTCAATAAATCATAGAGAGAGATATCCGGGTTTTCCTCCAGTAATTCAGCCGCCCGCTCCGCTCCGCCTCTGGCCACAGTCAGAATCGTGCCTTCCTTCGGCTTCATCACGGCCTTGTATGCCGTCTCGACCGCTTTCTGATATGCGGCGGTCAGGATCACCGGAGTGATCTCCTGCTCCGTGCGGATCACCTTCGTAAAGCCCCGGAGCAGCTGTGAAAGAATCACGCCTGAATTTCCCCTGGCGCCGCGCAGGGAGCCGGAGGAAACCGCCCTCGCGAAGGACTCCATCGTAAGTGGATCCAGCGCGGAAACCTCCTTCACCGCGGACATAATGGTAAGTGTCATGTTGGTACCCGTATCTCCGTCAGGAACCGGAAAAACATTCAGCTCATTGATCCACTCTTTTTTCCTCTCAAGATTCCTGGCCCCGGCCAAAAACATCCTGGCACAGAGGGTCACATCAATAACGGAGCAATGCGCTGCAGAATTGCTCCCGGTACCTTCCGCAGTCTGTTCTTCTATCGGGGGTGTTTGCATCATCGCATTCGTATTCATGATCAGAATCCTCCATCAGTCAATAACTCGTACGCCTTCTACGTACATATTGATTTTCTCAACCTCCATACCGGTGAATTCTTCCACACGATACTTTACGCTGCTAAACAGATTATCCGCGACCGCTGATATGCTGACTCCATAGGAAACAATCACGTGAAAGTCTATCGTGATCCGGTTATCCTCAATCCTCACGCTCAGGCCGCGCTCCAGGCTGTCCTTTTTCAGCAGCCGCACCAGACCGTCTTTCATATTTACAATGGCCATTCCGACGATGCCGAAACACTCGACGGCCACGCTGCCCGCGTAGGTGGCTATAACGTTCGTATCAATTACGATGGAACCCAGCTCGTTGC
>Ga0192263_1057_pt1 | contig 34717 bp, 32 predicted proteins | sample Koala_Koa23_I3_FD_131257 | JGI IMG/M metagenome (GOLD analysis project Ga0192263, IMG submission 131257) | Enriched cells from koala feces incubated with labeled cellulose particles, San Francisco Zoo, California, United States - Koala_Koa2-3_I3 ... | reverse complement strand
GACGGTACAGGTGTTGTAAAGAACCAAATCCGCCTCCTCGCTCTCGGCAGGCGAATAGCCGATCTCATAAAGAATCCCGCGCAGCTTCTCGGAATCCTTCGCGTTCATCTGGCACCCAAAGGTTTGCAAAAAACATGTCTGTTTTCGGCCCGTTTCCAGCTCCCTTTCTTGTACAAATTGCCTACATTTTGCCATGAAAAAATGTTGCCTTGCCGGCTCCTCGTCAGGAGCAGCACCGGTTGTATCAATTAAGTCTAAATCGACGTAACCGTAAGGCTGCTTCTCTTCTATTTTGCTCATTCTTGTTTCCAGTCTTAATCCTTTCGCCAAAGTAAATTGCATATTGATGCGATAGATTATACCATAATCCTCTCTTCCAGACAAGCAATTATCACATGGTTTTGCAGGATGCTTTGGATGTTTTGGTGCTGGACACTCACGATGCGTTGCTTCCACCGTCGGGGTTCCCACACCGCCAATTGAAAATGATGAGCCAAAGCCTTACCCTTCGCTAACGTGTAACGCCATAATGTGTGAACGCAAATAACACCAGGGGCAGAAATCTGCGTGAATATTTCGTAAATTTTTCTTGACAAACCATTCTGTTTATTGTATATTTTTACCACAAAACGCGATTATCAAGCGGTTTTTTTTGTAAAAAGGAGGACAAAAATGAAAAAAGTAAGATCTTTATTTGCAGTACTTCTTTCTGTGTCTATGGTATCATCCATGGCACTCTGCGCAGGAGCAGAGGAGAAAAGCGCGGAGGACTATAGCGGCACTCTGGTCGTATATTCTCCCCATGACACAGATCCTTTGAATGCCGGCATCGCGGCTTTCGAGGAAGCATATCCAAATGTCACGGTTGAACTGGTAGCGGACGGCACCGGGAATCTTCTGAATCGTATCGCCGCTGAGGCGGACGCTCCGCTGGCAGATGTCCTGTGGGGCGGCGGCGCGGATTCCCTGGCTGCCTACAAGGACTATTTCCAGCCCTATGAGCCGAGCTGCATTGATTTGCTGGACTCCAGCCTGTATGATCCGGATTACTACTGGATCGGCGAGTCTCCTCTGCCCATGGTATTTCTGGTAAATACCGACCTGGTGGCTGAAGAAGACATCCCCTCTTCCTGGGCTGATCTGGCTGATTCCAAATGGGAAGGGCAGATTGTCATGGCTGACCCGGCTTCCTCCGGTTCTGCTTTCACTCAGCTGTGTACGATGCTGATGCTTTATGGTGAGGAATCCGACGACTATGCTGCGGGCTGGGATTTTGTGGCAAGCCTGATGGACAATCTTGTGATCACATCCAGTTCTTCCAGCGCACATAAGGATGTAGACGCTGGTGAGTACGCGATTGGTATCACACTGGAGAAGGCGGCTGTTCAGTACGACACCTCCGACAGCGGACATCTGGCTATCGTATATCCCGAGGATGGTACCTCCGCGGTTCCGGACGGTGTGGCGATTGTAAAAGACTGCCCGAACCAGGAACTGGCTGAGTTGTTTGTAGAGTTCGTGCTTTCCGCTGAATGCCAGACTTCCCAGAATGTAGATTATGGCCGCCGCCCGATCCGCAGTGACGTGGAGGCGGAAGGACTTCCGACATTGGATTCCATCACGCTCATGGATTACAATTTTGACTATGCGGCAAACAACAAGTCCGATATCATTGATCTCTGGAAAGACCTGCTGGTAGAATAACAGTTCCCGGGATTCGGGAAATCGGACAGGGAGAGTTCTTCTCACCCTGTCCGCCTGCGTGAGGCGGGTGCGGCCTTAGCCGTAATATTCCCTGCCCGGCTCTGCCCGATTCGAAAAGAAGAGGTGCCTGGTCTCAGGCACCTCTTCTTTTCGAATCGGGCAGGGTGCGGATTGCCGGTGGAGCCCGCCGCGCGGACTGCGTCCGGCTCCACCGGGAAAGCTCCTTACAGAGCCCTGCGCATAAGAGTCCTCCAGGGCACATCAATATGGTTCAGAAATCAAAAAAGAAACGTCTGTTAAATGATTCAGGCAACAAAATGGCCTGAATCATATAAAAGGAGAAAAAGCCATGAGTCATTCAGTATTAATTAAAAACGCAGTTAAAAAATATGGCGATTTCACAGCGGTGAATGGAATCAGCCTGGAGATTCATAAAGGGGAGTTCTTCACCCTGCTGGGACCCTCCGGATGTGGAAAGACGACGCTTCTGCGCATGATCGCGGGATTTAACACAGTTGACGGGGGAGAAATCTGCTTTGATGATCAGGTGATCAACAATGTTGCCGCGCACAAGCGTGATACCGGCATGGTATTCCAGAATTATGCGCTGTTTCCTCACCTGAATGTATCCGAGAATGTAGCCTATGGGTTAAAGACACGAAAGGTTCCGAAAAGGGAGATCGCAACCCGCGTGGAGGAAGCACTGAAAATGGTGCAGATAGAGGCTCTGGCTGCCAGGCAGCCGAATGAGCTCTCCGGCGGACAGCAGCAGCGCGTAGCTCTGGCGCGGGCCTTTGTCATCGAACCGGGAGTTTTGCTGATGGATGAGCCGCTCAGCAACCTGGACGCAAAGCTGCGTGTACAGATGAGGACTACCATTAAAAAACTCCAGCGCCGGCTGGGCATTACTACCATCTATGTCACTCATGACCAGGAGGAGGCTCTGGCAATTTCAGACCGCATCGCTGTCATGAGAGAAGGCAAAATTATGCAGGTGGGCACACCGGAGGATATTTACCGCAAGCCGGAGAATCCTTTTGTAGCAGGTTTTATCGGCGTATCCAACTTTATCGACTGCAGTGTGAAGGCACAGGGCGGCGAAGCGCAGATGGTGCTGGAGGGGAACTATCCGCTTGCACTTCCCGCAAAAAACGATTTTTCGGGAGAGGGATTTCTGTCCGCCCGGCCGGAGCAACTGTTCTTCTCGGAGGAGGGTCTGAAAGGAAAGGTCTCTCTGTCCACATTCCTGGGCGATTTTGTGGAATACGAAATTGAACTGGAAGATGGGAAAATCCTTCAGCTGAACGAATACACCAAGGACGTGGAAACAAGAAAAAAGGATGGCGATATCGTACATATCCGTTTTGATACAAAAAAAGTAAGCCTTTATGCCAAAGATACGGGGGAGGTGCTGTCATGCTGAAATCCAAAGGTGCAACACCCTTTTATAAAGATTTCTGGTTCTGGGTAAAGGTGGTTATCTTTGTAGTCTTTCTGCTCTTTCTGATCTATCCTTTTTCGACTCTGGTCTTCAACAGTTTCCAGTCGACAAAGGCGGAAGGCTTCACACTTTACAATTTTAACCGTTTTTTCACGAAAAAGTATTACTACCAGGCACTGGGCAACAGCCTGAAAATCAGTCTGATCCCCACGATTACGAGTGTGCTTATCGGAGTGCCTCTGGCCTATCTGATGACCCGGTATAACATAGCCGGGAAAAGCATCTGGCATGTGATCATTATCCTGTCGCTGATGTGTCCCCCGTTTCTCGGCGCATACAGCTGGATTATCCTGTTCGGAAATGCGGGCATCGTCACCAAATGGCTCAGCGGCGTACTGGGGATTTCTGTTCCAAGCATTTACGGCATGGGCGGTATCTGCATGGTATTCACTCTGAAGCTGTTCCCATACGTGTACCTGTATGTATCCGGCGCCATGGGCAGCATTGACCGGTCAGTGGAAGAAAGTGCTGAGAACCTCGGCTCCGGCAAGTTCCGGCGACTTCTGACGGTCACCGTTCCGGTGGTCACGCCCTCTATCGCCGCGGGCGCACTGATGGTGTTTATGACCGCGCTTGCTGATTTTGGTACTCCCGGCATTCTGGCCGGCGGCAATTTTCGAACTCTCCCGGTTCTGATTTATAATGAATATCTCAGCGAGACCGGCGGGAACGCGAACCTGGCCAGCGCTATCTCCATGATCATTGTTATTATCGCTTTACTGATCCTGTTTGTACAGAAATGGTGGGTGGCAAGGAAGAACTTTACCATGTCCACTCTGCGCCCGCCTGAAATCATCCAGTACAAAGGATGGAAGCGCTTTCTGGTAACCCTGCCGGTAGCAATCATCAGTCTGATCGCTTTTATTCCCCAGATCGTCGTGATCTTCTGCTCCTTCGTAAAGACAAATTACTCCAATTTTGTCTTCTCAGAGGGCTTTACGCTGGAACACTACCTGGAACTCGGGAGAAGCCTGACCACAAACATCCGGAATTCCTTTGTATATTCCACGGCGGCTATCATTTTTATCCTGATCCTGGGCATTCTGATGTCCTATGTGATTGTCCGCCGCAGAGGCAAAACCGGGGGCATTCTGGATATGCTCATGATGGCCCCCTACGTGATTCCCGGATCCGTACTCGGCCTGTGTTACATCGTCGCGTTCAACAACCTGGGGACCACAGCGGATGGAACGGTAATCCGTCTGACCGGAACCGGCACAATCATCATCATTGCCATGATTATCCGGAAAATGCCCTACACCGTGCGTTCCGGCTCCGCGTTTCTGATGCAGCTCGAACCCAGTGTAGAGGAAGCTTCCATCAACCTCGGCGAAACACCCATGAAAACCTTTTTAAAGGTGACCGCGCGGCTGATGCTCCCCGGTGTGCTCTCAGGGGCAATTATCAGCTGGGTGACCTGCATCAACGAGTTGTCTACCTCCATCATGCTGTACACGGGCAAAACCGCTACCATGACAGTGGCCAGCTATACAAATATCGTTCGAAACAGTGTGGGTACTGCGGCGTCTCTGGCCAGCATCCTGACAGTGACCAGCGGCATTCTGCTCCTGATCTTCTTCAAGGTCAGCAAAGGCAGAGTTTCCATCGTGTAGAGTCAGACGGCTTATCTTGCACACTGGGCAGGAAAAACCAGAGTCGCCAGGCGGATGTCTCTGCCTGGCGTTTAAGCGCCTCTCATCTCTGAGAGGCGCTTAAATGTCTTTGTTTCAGAATTTACGTTTTATCTTCTTTTTTCTTCGTATTCACATGTTCTTTTCATACTCACACCTGGCGTTTTCATTCGCTCCCACACTTTTTGAAACCGTCTCTTTGCATAAGGCTTTCACAGATAATGCCAGCCCTTTTCTGACCATGGGTGCTCTCCTTTCTTATGTACTAAATCACCAGCTGTTTCTGCGCATGCATACTCTTCGCCCGGTGAGTGCTCATGTCGAGGACTCGTCATCCGGAAAGACTCTCAGAATCCGGCTCAGGCTTTCGGACGACATATTAAGAAATGATGCGATGTCCTTTTTGCTGACAAGACCGCAGAGCCCCGGATAAGTTTTTTTAAACCACTCATACCGTGCGCATACAGTGTAGGAGGCCAGAACAAGATCTCTCTCAATGATTCTTTGCAGAGAGTTGCTCAGCATTTTTTCGTAAATGTGAGCGGCGTCGAGATTGCTCTGAACCATGTTATCCAGTACCTCCAGAGGGACAAGCAATAAGGAACAGTCCCTCACCACTTCAATCGTACAGATCGAGGTGATCCCGGCATCCAGATTATAGATTGATGTAACCGGCTCGCCCGGAGTATACACGAAGCAAAATACCTTCTCCCTGCCATCCGCGCTCAGGCAATAGCTCCTGACTACCCCCGACATTAAAAAGGGAACCTGTGTCAGCCGTTCATGTTCCCGGATAATGATTTCCCTTTTTTTTGCGTTACGTGTACTAGAGCGAGCCACAACCTCCTCCAGCAAGACGGGGTCTTTCACCTGGATGATGTCCCGCCAGAAAGCCGTAATGTCCATTTTTCTCACCAATTGTAATCAATTGTAATGATTCACTGTGTTTCTATAGAAATTTGTCGCATGCTGTTGTAGTATAACATGGACGGTGCATTTTTTCCTTGATTTATGTCAATTTTTCTGATTTTATTTTCTGATGCTTTTTCATAATCGGGTTCAGGGGAGGCAGGGTTTCCGATAAACGTACGCCGCCCCTGCTTTTTCCACTACAACGCCGTGTCCTGCGGCAGGCGGAAGCCTTCCCCGATCACCTCGTTCGACTCCACAATAATGACAAACGCTTTTTCATCCACTTCGTGGGCGCGTTTTCGTATGCCATACATTTCCTTTTTGCTGCTCGCGCACATTACCACGCTTTTATCTTCTCCGGTATAGCCGCCAGAGCCGTTTAATACTGTCGCGCCCCGACCGGTCGTTTCGTCAATCGCGCGTACCATCTCCTCAGGGAAGTCCGTAATGATCAGGGTCAGTTTTCCGGCGCTTGTGCCATAGAGTACCTGGTCCAGGATCATTGTATAGAGGTAATTCAGAATGATTCCGTAAATCACCGCGTCCACGTCCCCGATCAGGAAGCCTCCGATAAGAATGACGACCACATCCAGGGCAAAGCCGATCCGTCCGAGGGAAAGGTGTGGATGATAGTGCCGGATCGTTACCATGATAAAATCAAATCCCCCGGTCGATGAATTCCGCATAAACACAATCGCGTACCCGATTCCACAGAAGACGCCGGCACAGATGGCCGCCAGCAGCAGCTCCCCATGATAGGCCGGCAGCCTCGGCCCAAGTACATCCATGATGACAGAGGTAATGATCGTCGTTTTCAGAGAATTGAGATAAAACTGTTTCCCCAGCGTTCGATAGCAGCACAATACGATCGGGATATTCAGCACGATCGTCATAATCCCGACCGGGAGCCCGGCAAGATGATAAAAGATCAGCGCCACACCGGAAACGCCCGTCATCGGAAAGTCCGCCGGTATCGCAAAGCTGTAAAAAGCCACGGCAAGCAATACGCCGCTTCCCAGATCTGTCAGGACATCCAGAGCTGCCGTCCGAACTGATTTCATCCTCCTGCCCCCTTTCTGTCTTCCATTTTTTGCCTTATAATTCTGATTTTTCTGTCTCATTTCCCATAGCTGCGGCAAAGCCAAAAACCGCTGCCGGTAAATGTCCTGTCTTTAGAAGCTGTGCAAAAATAACTTGTGCGAAACGCGAAACTATGGAGTATACCAATATGTTTAGCGCATTCTTAAACAAAACATGCACAAGTTAATTCGTAACACCTCCTTACAGAGCCGTAATTTCACTGTGAATTTCCTGCAGAGATTTCACCTCTCCAGGTCCGTGCTCCTTTACATACTTAATCCCCTGTGCGGTCACGCGAGCGGCAGCCATCGTTGTGATATACGGGATTTTGGCTTTGATCGCCGCCTTCCGCAGATAGCTGTCGTCATGAGTGCTTTCTTTTCCGATCGGCGTATTCACAATCAGGTCAATGTTTCCGTTTGTAATCAGATCCAGAATGTTTGGCCGGCCTTCATACAGCTTCTTTACCTTTTCTGCTTCGATATCATTTGCCCTCAGCAGCTCATAGGTCGTCCCGGTCGCCAGGATTCGAAATCCGTCCTGCGCGAAGCTTCTGGCAATTTCCACCACCTCCGGCTTGTCCTTTTTGCTGACGGAAATCAGCACAGTGCCTTCAAGTGGCAGCCTGGTCTGCGTCGCCTCCTGCGCCTTGTAGAATGCCTCCCCATAGGATGTCGAAAGTCCTAGCACTTCGCCGGTCGAGCGCATTTCCGGCCCAAGCACCGGGTCAACCTCCGGGAACATATTGAATGGGAATACAGCCTCCTTGACGCCATAATTCGGAATGTTCTGCTCTCTCAGGGAAGAGAGAGGGGAGTCCGCGGCATCCGCGGTACTGTTCGCACCGCGGACGTCATCCGCCCCCGTCGCAGAAACATCTACAGAACTCGTCTTGCGGGATACCTCCGTCACAGAAGCTTCCGCCCATGAGCTTCTCCTGTCTTTCGGGTTCCTGATTTCCGAGGTGATAATCTCCGTGGCAATCGGAACCATGCGGATGTTGCATACCTTGGATACCAACGGCACCGTCCGGGACGCACGCGGATTCGCCTCAAGGACAAACACCCGGTCATTTTCAATCGCGTACTGCATATTCATCAGTCCTTTGACATGCATTTCCTGTGCGATCTTTTTGGTATATTTTTTGATAGTTTTCACATTTTTTTCTGAAATATGCACAGAGGGAATGATGCATGTGGAATCGCCCGAGTGGATCCCGGCGAGCTCGATATGCTCCATCACAGCCGGCACAAACGCATGCGTGTCGTCGCAGATCGCGTCCGCCTCGCACTCCATCGCATGGTTCAGGAAACGGTCAATCAGGATCGGACGGTCCGGCGTCACGCCGACGGCCGCCGCCATATAGCTGTCCATGCTCTCATCGTCATAGACGACCTCCATCCCTCTTCCCCCGAGGACATAAGAGGGACGGACCATGACCGGATAGCCGATCTGTCTCGCGATCGCCTTTGCCTCTTCCACATTGACAGCCATCCCGGACTCCGGCATCGGAATCTCCAGCTTTTCCATCATCTCCCGGAACAGGTCACGATCCTCCGCCAGGTCAATGACAGATGGGGCCGTCCCAAGAATCTTCACGCCATTCTTTTCCAGATCCGCAGCCAGATTCAGCGGGGTCTGCCCGCCAAACTGCGCGATGACGCCGAGTGGCTTTTCCTTGTGGTAAATGCTCAGCACGTCCTCCAACGTCAGCGGTTCAAAATAAAGCTTGTCCGAGGTATCGTAGTCCGTTGAGACAGTCTCCGGGTTGCAGTTGACGATAATGGTCTCAAATCCGAGCTTTTTCAGCGCCAGAGACGCGTGGACACAGCAGTAATCGAACTCAATGCCCTGGCCGATCCGATTCGGCCCGCCGCCGAGGATCATGACCTTCGGTTTCTCCTCCGAAACAGGGTTTTTATCAGGCGCATTGTAGGTCGAATAATAGTATGCGCTGTTCTGGGTGCCACTCACATGCACACCTTCCCAGGCCTCCTCCACGCCGAGTGCCAGGCGGCGTGCGCGGATATCGTCCTCAGGAACTTCCAGAATCTGGCTCAGATACTTATCCGAAAAGCCGTTTTTCTTCGCGGAAATCAGAGCCTCATCCGATGGAAGCCTGCCCTTATTTTTGCAGAGTGCCTCCTCTTCCTCCACCAGTTCCTTCATCTGCCGAATAAAATACGTCTTTACCTTCGTGATCTCGTGAATCTCCTCCACGGAGGCACCCTTGCGCAGGGCTTCATACATAATGAAATGCCTTTCACTCGAGGGCGTAATCAGCATGGACAGCAGCTCTTCCCTGCTCTTTTTGTCAAAATCCTTCGCGTGCCCGAGACCATAGCGGCCGATCTCCAACGAACGGATGGCTTTCTGGAAAGCTTCTTTATAATTTTTTCCGATGCTCATGACCTCGCCGACCGCGCGCATCTGTGTGCCAAGCTTGTCCTCCACGCCCCTGAATTTTTCAAACGCCCACCGGGCAAATTTGATCACCACGTAATCGCCGTCCGGAACGTACTTATCCAGCGTACCATATTTTCCGCATGGGATATCAGACAAAGAAAGCCCGCATGCCAGCATCGCGGAAACCAGCGCAATCGGAAAACCGGTCGCTTTCGACGCCAGTGCGGAGGAACGGGACGTCCTCGGATTGATCTCGATCACGACAATCCGGTCGGTCTCCGGGTCGTGGGCAAACTGCACATTCGTACCGCCGATCACCTGCACGGACTCAACGATCCTGTAGGCCTGTTCCTGCAGACGCTTCTGGACATCCTCTGAAATCGTCAGCATCGGCGCCGCGCAGAACGAGTCCCCGGTATGTACTCCCATCGGATCGATATTTTCAATAAAGCAGACCGTGATCATATTGTTATCCTGGTCGCGGATCAGCTCCAGCTCTTCCCAGCCGAGCACCGACTCCTCCACAAGCACCTGCCCGACCAGGCTCGCCTGCAGTCCGCGCGCGCATACAGTCTTTAATTCCTCCCGGTTATAGACAAGGCCGCCGCCGGCTCCGCCCATCGTGTAGGCCGGCCGCAGCACCACCGGATAGCCAAGCTCATCCGCAATGGCAAGCGCCTCCTCCACGCTGTAGGACACCTGGCTTCTGGCCATCTCAATGCCCAGGGCATTCATGGTATTTTTAAACGCAATGCGGTCCTCTCCCCGCTCAATCGCGTCCACCTGCACGCCGACCACCTTTACGCCATATTTGTCCAGCACGCCGGCGCTCGAGAGCTCGGCGCAGAGATTCAGCCCGGACTGCCCACCAAGGTTCGGCAGCAGCGCGTCCGGGCGTTCCTTTGCGATAATCTGCTCCAGTCGCGTCACATTGAGTGGCTCAATGTATGTGACGTCCGCAATTTCCGGATCCGTCATGATCGTCGCCGGATTCGAATTGACCAGCACAATCTCGTAGCCCAGCTTTTTCAGCGCCTTGCAGGCCTGTGTTCCTGAATAATCAAATTCGCAGGCCTGACCAATGATGATCGGGCCTGAACCAATAATCAAAACCTTATGGATATCTGTTCTCTGAGACATGAAAAATCCTCCCTGTTTTCTGCCTGTAATATAAAGAATCTGCATTTCGATGCCTATCCTATCATACTTTTGCGCATCTGAAAAGGGGGGAGATCTGTTCACACTACTCCGACCACCTTCAGCACCCAGTAAATCAGCCCCAGCACCCAGCTGGTGAACAGGCCGTACAGAATCACCGGCCCGGCGATGGTGAAGATCTTGCAGCTTACGTTTATCCTCTAATGTACAGAAGGAGTAAAAGGCATCTCGTTGCTTTTTACTCCTGCGTTTATTATTTTTTTGCATTTTTTCTATCCTTCATACCGCTATCCTTCATACCCATACATCCGCCCTATATACAAATTGATTTTTTGTATCTGGAATGTTACAATGTGGAAAGCTTAATTGAAGCCGTACTGGCAGCCAGCTTTATTACAGAAACAAAGTCCAATGAGCAAAGATTGAAAGGAAATGATTCCTGTGGCGTATAGAGTTGCGATTTGTGATGACAGCAAGATTGATGCTGAATATGTAAAACAGATCCTTTGCAGATGGGCAAAGGACAGAGGTGCTGATGTTTGTCCGGAGGTGTTTCCGTCTGCGGAAAGTTTTCTTTGGAAATATGAGGAGGATCAGCTGTGGGATATTCTTCTCCTCGATATTGAAATGGGAACTATGGACGGCGTGACTCTGGCAAAGCGTATTCGCAAGGGTAATGAGGCGGCACAGATTGTGTTCATCACCGGATTTCCTGATTTTATGGCGGAGGGCTATGAAGTATCTGCACTTCATTACCTTCTAAAGCCAGTGAAAAGCGACAAATTGTATGCGGTGCTAGACAAAGCCGTGAACAATCTGGCTAAGAAAGAAAAGCGGCTCGCGATTTCGTTTGACAGGGAGACAGAGTATGTCCCGCTTGATAAGATTACTTATATAGAAGCACAGAAACAATATGTTGTTGTGCGTACAGAGACACAGGAATATTGCATGAAGACATCTCTTGCAAGCACAGAAAAAGATCTGGACGAATATTTTTTCAGGTGCCAACGCTCTTTTATTGTAAATTTGCGCTATGTCTTAAGAATAGGGAATGATCATGTGATTCTGAAGAACGGAGCAGAGGTGCCAATCAGCCGGGGCATGGCCCAGAAGATTGGCAAGGAAATCATTCGTTTGTTCTGAAGTAAAAATTTGAGGTAAAAAATTATATGCTGTTTCAAAAACGGATCGATAAAAGGATCGAGGCGTATCAAAGCGACCTGATACGCAAATATTGTGATGAAGTGGAAGGAATGTATACAAAAATGCGTGGTTGGCGTCATGATTACCACAATCACATTCAGGCATTGCAGGCAAGCATGGCTCTCGGAAAGTATGAAGAGGTCAACGACTATCTTCGCCAGCTCAATGACGACCTGACCCAGGTAGATACTTCTGTGAAAACCGGCCGTGTCATGGTCGATGCCATTCTTAACGGCAAGATCAATATCGCGTCACAGAACCAGATTCCGGTGAATGCCAAAGCGGTTCTTCCGGCTAGTGTTGCGGTTTCGGACGTTGACCTCTGTGTGATCATCGGCAACCTTCTGGACAATGCCGTTGAAGAAAATAAAAAGCTGCCTTTGGATGACCGCTTCATCCGGATTTACATTGGTCAGAAGAATACACAGCTGTATCTTGCCATTACCAATGCTGCGGGCAAAAAGCAGCCACGGCACGGGAATTTCTTTTCCTCCTCAAAGGGAAGCGACCGTGGCTTTGGTCTTGGAAGAGTGAAAAGCCTTGTGGCAAAGTATGGCGGCATCTTCTCTGCAGACAGCGAGGACGGGGGATTTACGGCAGAAATATTAATTCCTTTAGCGGAGGAATGATGATGTAAGTGGGACAGGAAACTGTCCCACTCTTATTTACTTGATCAGAGTGGCAAAAGGTATGGCACACGGTCGCCAGGAACATTTACAATTCGTTCACCGAAAAATGCGTTTCGTTCACCGGAAGCCCCAATAATTATGAAATGTGCTATACTGTGGCTCAAAGAAATTTGTGCCGCTTACGTATGGGAACGCTTTTCGCAACGCTGAGCAAATATCCCGCCGAAGAGCGAAGAGGACACCCTGCGAGGAAAGATCGTGCCATTCGGAATAAAAGAGTTTTTCGAATTGGGATAGCGCTCAGTAGATTTATGAGTGAACGAGTGGCAATGCTGTGAGTCAGAGGTGATGCAGGCATCACGACAGGAGGTCTGAAACATGGAAAAATCAAAAAGGGAGTCAAAGCGCAAACCGAAATATGGCCTGTTTAGCTGTGTCGGTTATATTTATCGGTACTTATGGGAACAGGAACGATGGCTGGCTGTAAATGGCCTGCTTACCGTCGTGATTACAGTAAGTGCTGCCTATACACCATCCCTTATTTTAAGTGCACTGGAAAGCGCAGCCGACTTTGGATATGTGGCATTGGTAATCACAGGACTGCTGATTGCAGGATTTATCGCCGAATTAGTCAATGGAATCGTATCCATTCGCAATAATACGGGTGAGATGTACATGACAACTCATCTAAATTACCTCCTATTATCGAAACAGCGCTCCCGTGACTGGTATCATCAGTATTCCGAAAGCGTCCAGAAGCTAGATGAACGGGCAACGAACGCTGCGCAGAGCAACCATGCTGCCGGTGTCCACCTGCCTATGGATTTTGCGGCAATCGTAGCTACGATTCTGAACTTTTTGCTGTTTGGTGCTATCGCTTCCAAGCTGCATCCGCTGATTGTTGTATTGGTGGCTGCTGCCTGCGCGGTTAGCTGGGCAATGTCTGCCTGGGAGCGTAACGCCAATTATCAGCAGATGGATGAGAGAAACGCAGCGGATAAGAGGACACGCTATCTGTATCAGATGGCGGATACTTTTAAATACGGTAAGGATATTCGACTTTACCGTATGCAGGGATATCTGCAAACCCTGAGTAGCAAAATCATCGATGAAAAACAGCATTTTATCGATCTTTGGGAGCGGAGAAGCTTTCTGACAGCGGCAGTTGGATTTCTCGTGGTGCTCGTGCGGGACGGCCTGGCTTACGGATTTTTGATTTTCAAGGCGGTTGCCGGGGAAGTCGATGCCTCCCAGTTTGTTCTCTACTTTTCCGCAATTACCGCGCTGTCGGGATATATGAACGATATTCTGAACAGTTGGGCAAAGGTAGCAGAAGGTGCTTTGCAAATCTCGGACTTCCGGGAAGATCTGGAAATTGGGGATCGGCTGAACTACGGCAATGGCATTCCCACACCCAAAGTGCCTTTCTCTATTGAGTTTCAGGATGTCTGTTACAAATATCCTATGGGTGAGAAGCAGATTCTGGATCATGTATCTTTCAAAATCAAAGCCGGCGAAAAGATTGCCCTGGTGGGGTTAAACGGCGCCGGAAAGACTACGCTGACCATGCTCATGTGCGGTCTCCTTCTGCCGGACAGCGGTCAGATACTGATCAATGGCCATGATATCCAGGAGTATAACCGGGATGAGCTATACGAACTGTTTGGCCTGGTTCCACAGAATTATAGTCTGCTGCCCATGACCATCGGGCGAAACATCGCTTGTACCATGACGGAGGAAGAAATTGACCGTAAAAATCTCTGGGATTGTCTCGAAACTGCCGGACTTGCAGAAAAAATCCGCAGTTTGCCAATGAAAGAGAATACCCCCCTGCACAGAGATGTATATCCGGATGCGATTGACCTGTCCGGAGGCGAAAAGCAGAGGCTGTTACTGGCGAGGCTGCTCTATAAAAATCCTCTTTTCATTATTCTGGATGAGCCCACGGCAGCGTTGGATCCGATTGCAGAGAGCAGAATGTACGAGAAGTACAACGAAATTACAGCCAATGCAACCTCCGTATTTATCTCCCACCGCCTGGCATCCACTCGGTTTTGTGATCGTATTTTCCTGTTGGATGGAGCCACCTTTGCGGAGAAAGGCACCCACGACGAGCTGATGGCCGCCGGGAAGAAATACCGGGAGCTGTTTGATATTCAAAGCAGATACTACAAGGAAGGAGGCAGCGACGATGGAGAAGATGGAGAAGAAGCGCACTCCGGCAGAAGACGAGGCGATTAAGAATAAGAAGCGCACCCTGACAGAAAATGTGGCGACGGAGAATAAGAAGCGTAATCTGACAGAAGACGTGAAGATGTTTCTGAAAGGCATGCGGATTTGGCAGAAAAATATTCCAGGCTATCTTCCGCGTTTATTCTTAGACTGTATTTTTACCTGTCTGCAGCCGTATTTCCCATTGTATATGTCGGCATTGATCGTGAATGAACTGGCCGGAGCCTGCGACCTACGGCGATTGCTGACGTTTGCTGCTATTACCGTGGCCGGATCCTTCGTGCTCTCTCTTGCGAGCCGGTTTTTCAGCGGACGGTTTGGTGCGATCGTGTCAACCTATTACTCGCGCCACGAGTCCTGCCTGTTTAACGCTGCCAACCACTTCCAGTATGAACATCTGGAGGATTCGGAAGTGGTGCTGGCGAAATCCAGAATCACATCGGTAGCAAATGCTACGGCAGCCGGCCTGCCAAAGGTTCTGAATTTATCTGAGGATATAATAAAGCAATTGCTGAATATGATCGTATCTGCTGCACTGACGCTCTCTCTGTTCCGTGTCGTCCCAGGTTTTTATACTGGCTTCTTCGTTTTTATCAATTCCTCATGGGCAGCCCTTTTGCTTGTTGCTGTAATTGTGTTGAATTCTGTTTTATCCGTGAAACTGTCCACCCGCTCTACCGCCAAAATCTATAGCGCGATTTCCGGTCTTGCACCAATGAACAACCTGGTGAACGCCCAGGCGGCAGTGAAGGGCACAGATACGTACATTTTCAAACTGAACAGAATCATTATAACAGACTGGGAAAAGTATATGCTTCGCCCCAAATGGGTAAAAAGCTATGAAGAGGCGCTTCAGTCTCAGGCGATTGGAAAGCACCTGCTGAATCTGACAGTGAAGCTCGTGGTATTTCTTTTCACTGCGGCAAAAACGTGGATCGGCGCGGTCGGCGTAGGCAATTTCATTCTGTATCAGGGCACCGTGCAAAAATTTGTGAGTTCCGTGTCTGAATTAGCAGCAGACCTGGGCGTGCTGCGGGACAACAATCAGTACCTCGAAGAAACCCTGGCTTACCTAGAACTTCCAAACAGTATGTATAAAGGCTCCCTGGCTGTAGAAAAACGGGATGATATTGACTACGAAATCGAATTTCGCGATGTTTCCTTCCTGTACCCTCGCAGCGACGAGTGGGCGCTTCGCCATGTCAGCATGAAATTTAAGATTGGCGACAAGCTGGCGATTGTCGGAGAAAACGGCAGCGGCAAGACTACTTTCATCAAACTGCTATGCCGCCTGTATGACCCCACAGAGGGCAAAATTCTTCTGAATGGCATCGGCATAACCCGCTACCGTTACGATGAGTACATGGCTCTGTTCTCTGTCGCGTTCCAGGACTTCTCCCTTTTCGCGTTCTCGATTGCCCAGAATGTGGCAGCATCGAATCAAATTGATGAGGAGCGCGTGGTAAACTGCCTGACGCGTGTCGGCCTCGGAGAAAGGATCGCAGAACTTCCGAACGGCATTTACACAAATATCGGCAGAGAATATGAAAATGAAGGTGTGGATTTCTCCGGCGGCGAACAGCAGAAAATCGCCCTGGCACGGGCGCTCTATAAAGATGCTCCGTTTATGGTTCTGGATGAGCCGACGGCAGCTCTTGACCCCATCGCCGAGGCAGAGATTTACGCAAGGTTCAATGACATTGCCAGCGACAAAACATCGGTTTTTATCAGCCATCGTCTCTCCAGCTGCAAATTCTGTGATGAAATTGCCGTGTTCCATAAGGGCTGCCTGGTTCAGTTCGGCAGCCATGACAATCTGGTGGCAAATGAAAGCGGAAAGTATTACGAGCTCTGGCACGCACAGGCACAGTATTACGAAAATTAGATTTACTATCTTGCAATGATTCATATCCCCGAAAAACCCTCTGTCACTGTGTCCAGTCTTATGTCCTTTCGCGTCATAATGATTAAAGTCGCTGATAAGTTGTCGCACTCATGCTGAACACCTTTATAGCTGCTACCTCAATGGATTATCCCCTTTGAAATTCCTACTAGAAGCAGGCTTTGGAAACACAAAGAGCCACGCCATGCGTAGCTCTTTGGAAGTATCTGTCGCAACAGAATACCCTTCTATAGTTTCCACTTACAGGTAGGACTCACCATTGACCGTCATTACATTTGAGATGTCTCACTGATTATGCAACCTTCGCATAATCAATAATAGAAAATTCCTGCAACAGCTTTTTGGCGTTATTTACAATCATCTCCAGTCTCTTCATAACTTCATCTGAATACTCGATTTCCCCACACTGGTCACACTCTTCGCAGGGCACATTTTTAATTACGATCAGGCAATCATTATAAGTTACAACGTGTGTCGTTGTAGCTGGTTTCATATCACCTTTACAGTAAAAACACATAATCAACGCTCCTTCCTCGTTTTCATATCAGTCTCAAATCCAACATCTTTTGCTTTCGCAGATCAGCAAGATTTTTCAAAACATCCGAGTTCGGATATAGATAAGGGTCTCGCATTTTATCTCCTATTGTTTCATCTTATATTTGCGATCCAATGCTTTTTTTACATCATCCATGGACATCTCTCCATGTTTTTCTTTTTCAATCAGCGTCTTCATTTCTGCCGTAGGCTCCAGGCCATCTATTTTTATCATACCAAGCGCATAGTCCCATTTTTTATCGGCACTTACTAACATTGAAATCATCTCCTTGTATGCTCTATACTATAACATAATGCATAATTTCTTTTTTCTCAAGTATAACACAATGCATTAGAATTAGCCATCTTTAAATTAAAAAAATGGGAGAACAAGCCCTATGAGAACACAACTCCCATTTTGTATCGCATCAATTTGTCTTACTGCAGCCTTCTCATATCACCGCAACTGCTTTCAGCACCCAGTAGATCAGCCCCAGCACCCAGCTGGTGAACAGCCCATACAGGATCACCGGCCCGGCGATGGTGAAGATCTTACAGCCAATGCCGAAGACCTGTCCTTCTGCCAGGGTTCCATTAGGGACAAAAAACAATCTCAGTTGCTAACGCAATAGATGCTCTTCGAAATGTGATGTCATCCACCGTTTATATTTGTGTAGAAGATATCACGATATATCGATATATTCGCCTTAATCCTTCTGACATACCCCGCGTAACTGAAAATTACTCCTGGCTGATCCAATCCCTCAGTATGCCCCACACACGAAAAACCGTTTCCTTCTATCCCAATATAAGTATCTATCGCCATCATCTCACCATCACAATTTTTCAAAATAATATTCATCAAGCTCAAGCCATCGCCAATATCATATATATCTACTCTGCGTTCTGATGCTTTATACTTTATCATTTCTTGATTTCCTCTTTGTACATTTATGTAGATATTCTTTTATTGTTCCTAGTTCCGTTCATCAATTTTACAACGAATACTTGCGTCTAAATCATTATTCTGATATCCATGATAGTAATTGTTGTGATGTTGCCTAAAGCAATAATAATTTCCATGTAGTTTTCCGTAAAGACTCCCATCAATCTCTATTGCCACGTTTAACAAATTCTGAGCTTCTTCATTGCTTAAGTCCATGGGATTCACATTACGTCCCTTAGAATCTATATAAGAGGTTTTCCCATGTTTTAAATTTGGTTCATAAAATCGAATTCCGAGTTCCTCACTATATAAATTGATGTGATCCATCATAGAGATATTCCTGATGGATACATCCTCTTCTCCAATTGTTCCTTGAATCATGCACTCTCTTAAGAGCGCGGTCGTATCAAGGCTAACCAAAAATCCGTGTTTTGCATATGCGCAAATTGTGGATTTCATCTCCATAAAGCAAAAATCTTCAGCTTTTTCCTCCAAATCATCAGGTTTCGGTAGATTAGCCAATAAATGCAAAAAATAACTTCTTTCTTCTTTTACTGAAAATTCTTTTACTATGTTAACAAGGGGATACCCTGGAGCTATTTCAGCTGATGTATTAAGCATAACTGAATATATTTCATTTACCGCTGTCGTTTCTCTGGATTCAATTTTTTTACATACATACATCCATTGGCGGATCCCATCAACAGCCTCTTCTTTACTCTGGTACATTCGCTTAAATGATAAATCATTCACAGCTACAATCATTTATACCTCACTTTCCCTGCTTAAAGTAATTCTAACAAAGTATTATCCCACTCATCAAAAAAACCTTCCGGCCAACAATCTAATCGTCCGTCTGATAAAATATGAGGATATACACATTTATGTCTATACTCATCATTAGTGTCTTTATAAAAATAAGACAATTCGATACTATCCTTGGAAATGCGATGCTGTTTAACAGCTAGCCGCACACCATTTAGAATATGATCACTATGTGTTTCAACAATCAATTGCACACCACCATCACCAGCTCGTGCAATTAATTCTCCAAGCATTCTTTGTCCGGAAGGATGAATATGCGCTTCCGGATTTTCTATTACAATAATATCATTTTTCTTTGCAGAAAGAATACTTACAATCAGTGGCAAGACATAGGTAATCCCAAATCCGACATTAACGCTTTTATAGGATTGTGTTTTCTCTCTTCCTTCAATATACTCATAGCGAACTTCTGCATTCCTCTGCTGCATATTGACAACCACCTGTGGCGAAACACCGGGAGAAATCCGATTTAACCATAGCCTTGTCTGGTTATTCAGGGAGGAACCTAGACGGTCTTCCAAAATCACATGAGGATTCTCAACTGCTTCGTCTCCATAAAGCCCTAAATATTGTAGTGCAAACTCACCGTTATTTCCGAATTCTCTGTTAAGTAGCTCTTTTCCATTCTGAACCCTATATAAATCTTTTGGTTCAATCCGATAAGCAGAAATATACGTAAAATGCGTGCCAAATAGTTCCTGACAATGCACTATTCCATCACCATTTATAGTTGGAAGAAAGTCTGTATCAACAGAATACTGATATTCCCATCTTATTATTTGATTTTCATCAGTAGTAAATCCCAGACCTATTACTTCGTTTTCAGCTTTTTCATACAATATATCCTGTGCATTCCCAAGAGAAACATATTTTCCATTTAGTCGGAGTCCTTTCATTAGATTTTCCTGTAAATAAGACTGCCGCATTAATAAGATACTTTGGAGCATTGTAGATTTTCCCATGCCATTCATACCACTTAAAATGTTGACCTGACTCAATGGTAAATCAAAGTCTTCAAAGCACTTGAAGTTTTTTACGTAAATATCCTTTAACATATAATCTCCTTTATTAGATTTTGTGCCATATCAATTCTGTGTCCAGTTGAATATTGATCACCACTTTTTATATATTTTATAAAATCCGAATTATTTTGTAACTCTTCAAACTTTTTAATAAAAATATCCTTGTATATTATGAGTTGTTCTAAGTCTTCATCAGATAATTTTGAAAAACAAAATGACCATATTTCAAATAAGGCTTTATTAATTGGTCCTCTTCTTCCTGTCTTACTGTATTTTCTAAAAGCATACCTTCCAAATATCTGATAACAAGAATTCATTATTTTTCTAAAACTGATTTTGATACGATCAATATCTTTTTCCTGATATGTATTAACAAGTTTCATTACTTTAATTAGATAACTATCTATATTTCCATTATATTCTTCTCTGAAATCCAACTCAGTAAATGCAAGAAAACGTGTTATATACTCTCGATCCAACATCCGGTTCGTTCGAATACTATTTTCAGTAACCGTCAGAAATTCATCCGTTCTTGCAAGTTCTTCTATTAAATCCGTCACCTTACCCTGATAAAGCGCCTGCCTGATTTCCTGATCATTGAGCACAATTCCACCCGTATTGATCCTTTGGAAAATATTATATACTATTTCCTCAGGAGCCCCTTTTTCAACAGTATATGCGATAATAGATGTTTCTTTAATCCGCCGCATATATTGTCTCGGAAGTTCATCAAATGTATGATCATTGAAATCTGTTAGATACTGGAGATTTTCAAGCCTTTTCTTTTCTCGATGTCCAGTTTCTTTATTTTCAGTACCTACCAAAAAGTTTTGAAACGCTGTCAATCTCTGTAACCCGTCAATTACAATCCAATTATCTTCATCTGCCGCATTAAAATAAAAAGCGGGAATTGGAATTTTCAGCATCAGTGACTCTATTAGTCGACTTTGCTGCGTCAAAGACCATAGGTTTCCATTTCTCTGGAAACTTGGATTTAAATCGATCTCTTTATTTTCCAAACGTTCCATTAAATTGTATACATTCACTGGTCTTTGACCTATATTAACTTCAGCAGGGATAAAGCTTGCTGGGTCAGTTTCCTCAGCAATATATCCTTCATCTTCTTCAGGTGTAATAGATATTCCTTTTACATTGAGCTCCTCTATTACACTCATAATATCAGCATCCGTTACCCCTTCCGTTTTTTCTTTTAATATGTCCACGACAACATTATAGCTGATAGCATTTTCATTATTTCGGGCAAATTTTAGTACCTCAGATATTTTTTCCTCATATTTTTTTTTCATAAATAAAATCCCCCATTTAATCAAATAAAAATGAACCTATTCAGCTCACCAAGCCAAAGATTGCCTGGATCACGACCCGCTATTACTATAAAAAAGCATTTTAATAACCTATAGAAGCAGTTTATCACATAGCTTCATGGCTCACAAGCACAATTTCAACCTTTTCAATGGGAGAGGCAATTTTGTACGAAAGACGCTTTTCACTTAGGCAAGCTGAAATTGGCCTAATTAATTACATAAATAGAATCCCACACTCACACCACTCCGACCACCTTCAGCACCCAGTAGATCAGCCCAAGCGCCCAGCTGGTGAACAGCCCGTACAGGATCACCGGCCCGGCGATGGTGAAGATCTTGCAGCCGATGCCGAAGACCTGGCCTTCTGCTTTATATTCAATAGCAGGGGAAGCAACTGAATTGGCAAACCCGGTAATCGGCACCAGTGTTCCGGCGCCGCCAAATTTGGCGAGCTTCGGATAGATCCCAAATCCGGTCAGAATGACGCTTAAAAGTACCAGAAGAAGGGAGCACCAGCTACCCGCAGTTTCCTTGTCCAGGCTGAAAAAAGAGACGCCGGCATTCAGAATCAGCTGTCCGATCACGCAAATCGCACCCCCGGTAATGAAAGCCTTGCACATATTTAGTACGAGGCTGTGGGTCGGGGTAACTTCCTTTACATACTTCTGGTATTCCTTCTGCTGCTGTTGTTTTTCTTTTTCTTTATCAGGCATACGTTTCATCCTCTTTGGGTGTTGAATGGTTGAAAAAACACAAACATTATTCTAAAGTATGCCCTTTTATCCTCTTCTTAATCATCATTCCTGTCAGAGGGAACTCCTTTTCAAAATTCTGCAAATTATATATTTACAAGTACTCGTTACCCGATCTTAAAAGCTTCCTAAGGATTGCTGTTGCCTGCCGTTTTTTTGTCAAAATCATCCATCAACGATCAGATATTTTCCATCAGACAGCGGAAATACCTCCGCCTGTGAGAGAAGCTCCTCTTTGGTCATCCCGGCGATGTCGCCGCCATTTTCTTTAAAATATTTTTTGAGTTCTCTGTAATTATCAGCTACAACAGCCATGCACTCATCCAGAAATTCATCTGCCTCTTCTAATGTCTCTGCGACCGGCTCGTCAAACAGCTGTCCCTGATTTTTCAGAAACACTTCCAGATATTCTTTTTTATATGTCATGTGGCCTCCTTCTAATGTCTTCTAATTTCTCCTAACCCGGATAAACCGGAATCGAAATTTTGCCATTTTGCGCTAAAAATCGTTTATAAGCGACCTAAATATAGTTTCTGTCCTTTTCACACAAATATTCGCAAATGTTCCGTCTCGTCAAAGCTGCTAATCACAGTTACAAATATTCTTTATTCAAGACCATTCTTTACATGAGATTCCAGCCGCATCCGCCAGAATCTCATGAAACTGCCCGCCGCAGCGCTCAACCTCGCCGAGGACGGTATCAATTCCCCTGCGTGTCCGATGCCAGCTCTCCCGGCTGATTTCATTGACCACGACCGGACAGACGAGAAATTCGGTGTCCGGAAACTGCTGCTGGTAGTACATCAGGCAGCGCCTTGCATGAAAGGCCTTGCAGCAAAGGATTGCCCGCCGGATGGTAAGACCGGCCTGATCCGTCACACGTCTGGAATAAATTGCATTTTCCCAGGTGAAGGTTGCCTCCGGTTCACGGAGAATCGCCTGCTTTTGAACACCTTCCGCGGCAAGGATTGCACAGAGAAAATCGGATTCCGTCGCATACAGGGCTGCGTTTTCTGCAATCTCATGCACGGCTGTATCCGGCAGATTCTCGGGCCATATCCGAATGTCTGCATCCTGTATCCCGGATGATTTTAACTGTTCTGCCCGGTCTTTTTTGATGCTGTATTTTCCGGATGGCAGTACATAGGGTGCATACGCCTCCTGATATAAATGAGCGGCATGCCTGGCCAGCTCCGGGCAAAAACTTCCCGGGATAAAAATAATATCCGCCTTTTGCGGCAAATCCTCTACAAATATGAAATCAGTAATTGCGTCGTAGAACATCCGTATTCTCCTCTCCGCCCAAAACGCCGCCGATCCGCGAAAAAGACATTGTGAAGCCTGCCAGGCTTCCTTCGCATTCGCATTATCTTGAATAATTGAATAATTCAAAATGCGAAAGGAATGGATGATTACAGCCAGGCCTGGCGCAGTCTGGATAATGCATCATGAATCTCCTGCTCGGAAAGGTTCGCATATCCAAGAAGTACGGTATCCTGAAAAGGTTTTCTGGCGTCCCCGACATAATAGCCGGACAGGCCATAGACGCGTACATCTCTTTCGGCTGCCCGCCGGATGGCTTCCTCCTCCGTCATGCCGTTGGTAAAGGTCAGAAGCAGATGCACGCCCGCGTTTTCTCCGCTCACCTGACAGATTCCTCGAAATGCTTTCAGCTCCGCAAGCAGCGCATCATGACGCCCCCGGTATACGGCGCGCATGCGGTTCAGATGACGTTCATAGTATCCCTCATTCAGGAAACCGGCGATCAGCATCTGATCGACACGGGAAACCGTGCTGGAAATGCCGCGCGCCCTCTGCCTGTACAAATCCATCAGACTCTCCGGCAATACCATATAGCTGACACGGATAGACGGAGCTATTGATTTGGAAAAGGTGCCGATATAGATCACGCAGTCGTCCCGGTCATAGCCCTGAAGCGCCGGGATCGGCTTTCCTTTATAGCGGAATTCACTGTCATAGTCATCTTCGATAATATATCTTTTTTCTGTGCCTGCCCCGGATGCGGCCCACGAAAGCAGCTGCATCCGCCGTTTTACCGGCATCACCGTGCCGAGCGGATACTGATGGGAAGGCATCACATAGGCCAGCCATGCGTCAGTCTGTTCGAGCTGATCCACACACATGCCGGACTCATCCATCTCTACAATCCTCACCTCATTTGAGAGATTGCGGAACAGGTCATAGGCTTTCCGGTAAGTAGGGCTTTCCATAGCGATCCTCATCCCACCGCCAAACATGCTGCACAGCAAAAGAAGCAGGAAATCATTTCCGGCACCGACAATGATCCGCTCCGGCGGGGCGTTCACCCCACGCGCCTGATGAAGATAGTCGGCGATGGTTTCACGCAGCCTGGGCTCTCCCTGCGGGTCTCCCAGACGAAACAGGTATTTATCCTCCTCCATCAGAAGATTCTTCGAGAGCTTTCTCCAGGCATTATGCGGAAAACTGTTCAGGTCTACGCCATGCGGAGAAAAATCGAACTCGAAATTCGTTTCATCAGCCTCCTGGTTTTTCATCTGAGATCTTCTCTCCGGTTTCAGATGTACCAGACCGGCCAGATCACACACAAAATAACCCCGGTGCGGCACGGCTTCCAGATATCCCTCCGCGACGAGCTGTTCGTAAGCCATATTGACAGTCGTCCTGCTCACTTGCAGGTAGTCTGAAAGCTTTCTCGAAGAGGGCAGCCTCTCTTTGAAAGGCAGCCCTCCGTTTTGGATTTCATTTTTGATATAATTGTAAATCTGTTCATACAGCGGCGTCGTCGAATGGACATCCAGACTGATTGTGAGGTCATTCATAATGCTTCTCCATGTGAGCGGTTTCCATCTAAAGATTCCCTGATATTTTAGCGTTTCTGGCAGTCAGGACACGCGCTTTGGCACTTTAGCAGGAAAAAACCACAGACAGTCAGAAAAATCCTCTGTTTTCATGAGCTTTTCGGCATCTTAAATGAGCTCTTCAGCGCGACAATGCGGTTGAACACCAACGCATCATCCTTCGAATCCTTCGCGTCCACGCAGAAATATCCCTGGCGCACAAACTGGAAGCTCTCATAGGGTTTCGCGTCAGCGAAAGCCGGCTCCAGCAGGCAGCTTTCTAATACTGTGAGGGAATTTGGATTCAGATTCAGAGAGCCATCCTCATTGTATACGCCCTTCGATTCATCAATAATATTCTCATACAGGCGGACAGTCGCGCGGATTGCGGTCGCGGCTGCTACCCAGTGGATGGTTCCCCTGACCTTGCGCGCGGTGAAGCCTGAGCCGCATTTGGTCTCAGGGTCGTAGGTGCAGTGGATTACCGTCACCCTTCCGCTCTCATCCTTTTCAAAGCCGACACATTTCACAAAATAGGCTCCCATCAGGCGCACTTCGTTGCCTGGGAAAAGGCGGAAATACTTTTTGGGCGGATTCTCCATAAAGTCTTCACGGTCAATATAAAGCTCGCGTCCGAACGGCACCTTGCGCATGCCAAGCTCCGGATTTTCCAGGTTCCTCTCGACGTCCAGATATTCGATCTGCCCTTCCGGATAATTATCAATCACCAGCTTCACTGGATCCAGCACGGCCATCATGCGCGGACGTTTCAGCTTCAGATCCTCACGGATGCAGTATTCGAGCATCGCATAATCGACCGAGCTCTGGCTCTTGCTGATGCCGCACAGGTCGACAAACATCTGGATGGATTCCGGCGTAAAGCCACGCCTCTTCAAGGCCGCAATCGTCACCAGGCGGGGATCATCCCAGCCATCTACAATGCCCTGCTCGACCAGCTTTTTGATATAGCGTTTGCCTGTCACGACGTTCGTCAGATACAGCTTCGCAAACTCGATCTGCTTCGGGGGATGTTCATACCCCACCTCGCGCACAACCCAGTCATAAAGTGGGCGGTGGTCTTCAAATTCCAGCGTACAGATGGAGTGGGTCACCCCCTCGATCGCGTCCTCGATCGGATGCGCAAAATCATACATCGGATAGATGCACCATTTGTCGCCGGTGTTGTGGTGTGTCATGTGCGCCACGCGGTAAATGACCGGGTCACGCATGTTGATGTTCGGGGATGCCATGTCAATCTTCGCACGCAGCACCTTCGCGCCGTCCTCGTACATCCCGTTTTTCATATTCTCGAAGAGTTCCAGATTTTCCTCAATGCTGCGGTTCCGGTAGGGACTTATCCGCCCTGGCTCCGTCAGTGTGCCACGGTACTCGCGGATTTCTTCTGCGGAAAGATCGCAGACAAACGCCCTGCCTTTTTTAATCAGCTTCACAGCAGCCTCATACATCTGGTCAAAATAGTTCGACGCAAAATAAAGCCGATCCTCAAAATCTGCCCCGAGCCATTTCACATCCGCCAGAATCGAATCGACGAACTCCGTCTTTTCTTTGGTCGGATTGGTGTCGTCAAAACGAAGATTGAACTTTCCTCCATACTTCTTAGCCAGTCCATAATTCAGCAGGATGGACTTCGCGTGGCCGATGTGCAGATAGCCGTTCGGCTCTGGTGGGAAGCGGGTACAGATCGTCTCATATTTCCCTTCCGCCAGGTCAGTCTCAATAACCTGTTCGATAAAATTGCGTGAAATCGCTTCTTTTTCTTCCATAATATTTCTCTCCTCGTTTGTTTCATTATCGGACATCCAGGCCACAGACATGTGCTACTTCGCGGATGTATTCTGGCGTGGTGCCGCAGCAGCCGCCGATAATTGACGCGCCCGCATCCACCAGTGCTTTCATGTTTCGTGCGAATTTGACGGCACCCATGCTGTAGATGGCATTTCCCTTATCATCAATCAGCGGCATGCCGGCGTTCGGCTTGGCAATCACAGGGATGGACACGTTTTCATGAATGTTGCGGATCACGGAGATCAGCTGGTCTGGACCGACCGAGCAGTTGACGCCTACCGCGTCCGCTCCAGACGCCTCAAAGCTGACCGCAGCTTCGGTAGCGTCCCCACCTGTGAAAAGACTGCCGTCTGCGTCGACTGTCACGGTACAGAGTATCGGCAGGGCACAGACGCTTCGGATCGCGTCGATCGCTGCCATAGTTTCCTCAATCCGATACATGGTCTCCACTGCGATCAGGTCCACCCCAGCCTCCAGAAGATAGCGTGCCTGCTCCTGATAAACCTCAAACGCTCTCTCGTAGGTCAGATCTCCCATCGGCTCCATCATCGCGCCGGTAGGGCTGACATCGCCGGCCACCAGAATACCAGGGGTACTTTTTGCAGCTTCCTGAGAAATCCCCACAAGAGCCAGATTCATCTCACGGATATTTTTCTCGAGGCCATGCTTCGCCAGATTCATCCGGTTCGCGCCGAAGGTAGGCGCGTAGATGACCTGGCTGCCTGCCTCGATATAGGCTCTTTGGAGATTCTGGAGAATCTCCCTGTGCTCCAGCACCCAGCTTTCCGTGCAGGTGCCGCGCGGCATTCCCATTGCCATCAGATTGGAGCCGGTCGCACCGTCGACGAGCAGTATCTTCCGGGTCAGTTTCTGAAATTCCTGTCGGGTCATATTCTGTCTTCCTTCCCTTTCCTGTAAGCCTTTATTTATAGTATTTGTTCCGAATCTGCAAAAGAAACAGGTATCATTTGAAGTACTGCTTAATTCGGCGGCTCATTAAATCATAAGCCATTTAATCCTGCGGGACTGCCAGGATCTTCCTCTCCTCCAGATCCTCCAGCATTCCTTTATATTCACTTTGCAGGGCGACCTTCGCTTTGGTTATCTTTTTAATCTGGCCAACGGAAACGGCAGATTTCGCGATCGGCTGGCGTGTTCCGGCGCCGGCAACGCATCCGCCCGGACAAGCCATGCCCTCTAACAGGTAACCGTTGTATTTCCCGGCCTTCGCCAGAGACAGCAGCTTGCGGCATTCGTCCAGGCCTTCTGCGCTTGCAGTCTTTACATCAAGATCCGGATAGAGCTCGTTGAGGCAGTTCACCACGGCTCCCGCAACGCCGCCGCTGACCGCGAACCCGCGCCCGTCTGCGCTCGCTTCCTGCGGCAGCTCCTGTTCTTCGAGCGTAGAAAAGTCGACATCCTTCGCCTCAAACATGCCCATCAGCTCCTCAAATGTCAGTACAAAATCAACATCGCTGCGGATCGTCCTGCGTCCGGCTTCCAGTTTTTTCGCCGCACAGGGGCCGATAAACGCCACCTTGCAGCCTGGATGCTGCTTTTTAATCAGCCGGCCGGTCAGAACCATCGGTGTCAGCGCCATGGAAATACAGTCTGCGTATTTCGGGAAGAGCTTTTTCGCCATCATAGACCAGGCAGGACAGCAGGAGGTAGCCATGAATGGAAGCTTCTTTCTGGTCTCTGTCTGAATACCGGCGGATGCGTCTGCGGACTCCGACTGCCCGGTGCCATCTTCCGGCGATATGCCCATAACCTCCTCCGCAAAATCCTTTGCTTCCTCAATCGTACAAAGATCTGCGCCGATCGCCACCTCGACGACGTCCGTAAAGCCGAGCGCCTGCAGAGCAGAACGCATCTTTCCGGGCATCAGCTCCGGGCCGAACTGCCCCGCGATTGCGGGCGCAATTGCCGCATAAACCGGGGTATCGCTCTTGATCGCCTGAATCGTCTGAAAAATCTGTGCCTTGTCCGCAATCGCGCCGAACGGGCAGTTTGCCAGGCACATGCCGCAGGAAACACATTTTTCCTGGTCGATATCCGCGCGGCCATATTCATCAGAGCCGATCGCTTTCATCCCACAAGCTTTCGCGCAGGGGCGCTCCATCTTTAAGATCGCCCCATAAGGGCAGACCGTCATGCACTTTCCGCATTTGATACATTTATCCTGGTCAATCACGGAACGCCCATTCACGAAGGAAATGGCGTTTTTCGGACAAACCTCCCGGCATGGATGCGCCAGGCAGCCCTGGCAGGCGTCCGTCACCTTCATCTCATTGTCCGGACATTTGTGGCATGCAAATTTAATAATATTAATCAACGGCGGCTGATAATATTTCTCAGGCTTTACACATTCTTCCGCCCCCATGGACACTGGCGCGTGTTCGGATACAGAGCGCAGGTTCAGCCCCATCGCAAGCCGCATCCGCTCTTTTACAATCGCCCGCTCCAGAAAAACGCTCTCCCGATAGGTGGACACCTCGCCAGGGATTACCCGATACGGAATCAGCTCCATCTGGGAGAGGTCGCCGTCCTTGTAATCATAAGAAAGTCTCGCGACCTCCGCAAACACCCGCTTGCGGATATCGTTTACCGAAGTATAAATGCCTCTCATTGCCATACTGTTTCTCCTTTCTCCGGCGCAGCACCGCCACTAATGATGCCATTATCTTTATCAAAAATCCCCGCAATCTTTCATGAATGTCACCGAATCCCGATACATCAGAAGCAGCCACACCGGTCAGAGCCCGCTTATTTCTGCTCCAGCATGTGGGAATGCAGATATGCTGACTGGCCCGTTTCATATAAATTATTCCCTTCGCAGTCAATAATTACGACAAGAGGCATGTCTTCCACGTACAGCTTCCGCAGGGCTTCCGCGCCAAGGTCCTCATACGCGATCAGTTCTGACTTTTTAATGCATTTTGCAAGCAGAGCCCCCGCTCCTCCGATCGCCCCGAAATAAACGCCGCTGTATTGCTTCATCGCCTCAACAACTTCCGGAAGGCGTGCGCCCTTACCGATCATCCCACGCGCCCCGACACACATCAGAGTCGGCGCATAGGCGTCCATCCGGCCGCTCGTCGTCGGACCAGCGGATCCGATGACTTGTCCGGGCTTTGCAGGCGTTGGCCCGACATAATAAATTGTCGCGTCTGACGGGTCAAACGGAAGGGGCTCTCCCTTCGCGAGCGTTTCGCACATTCTCTTATGTCCCGCGTCGCGCGACGTGTATACCGTGCCAGTCAAAAGTATCTGGTCTCCTGCGTGAAGGGTTAAAGCCAGCTCCCGTGTGAGCGGCAATGTGATTTTTTTCCTATCCATTTTGTGAATACCTCTTTCCCGCGTCCGCCCAGTACCGGCAGCACGCTGGTCTGTGGAATTAATTGGCCAGGGGAGCTTATCCCACTGTTCACCGCACATATGCCGCGCATCAGAGGATTTCTGTCCTGTGCCTGGTTACATGGCAGCTGATATTCACTGCACAGGGCATACCTGCAATGTGGGTCGGCATGGTCTCAATATTCACGCCGAGCGCGGTCGTCTTTCCCCCAAACCCCTGCGGCCCGATTCCGAGCTGATTGATAGCCTGAAGCATTTCTTTCTCCAGAGCCGCGTAGAATGGATCCGGGTTTTCCGAATTCAGCGGCCGCATCAGTGCCCTCTTCGCCAGAAGCGCGCACTTGTCAAACGTGCCGCCGATCCCGACGCCTACCACCATAGGAGGACAGGGGTTCGGGCCTGCCGTCTCGACTACCTCGAGGATAAAATCCTTGATTCCCTGCAGCCCGGCGGATGGCTTAAACATGCGGACCGCACTCATATTTTCACTGCCGAAGCCCTTAGGGCCGACCGTAATCTGAATATTTTCACCCGGAACAATCTCCGTATAGATCATCGCAGGCGTATTGTCTCCGGTATTGCCCCGGCGAACCGGATCCTTCACGACAGATTTGCGCAAGTAACCGTTCGCATAGCCTCTGCGGACGCCTTCGTTCACCGCAGCTGTCAGATCGCCGCCCGACAGATGTACATCCTGCCCGATCTCAAGAAAGACACAGGCCATCCCCGTGTCCTGGCAGATCGGTACGTGTTCTGAATCTGCAATTTCATAATTTTCGATAATATCATCAAGCACAGCCTGGGCAATTTTCCCGTCCTCGCATGAGCGGCAATGGCGGATTGCCTGCCGCACATCCTCCGGGAGGTATTCATTTGCCTCAATACAGAGACGTTCAATGGTCTCCGTGATTCGGGTTACCTGAATCTCACGCATAATGTGGTCTCCGTTCTCTCTGTCAATGGTTCCGCCCGGTCAGGACGCCTGCATGATTTTCTGAAGCTTCGTGATCATCGCTCCCTGCTTTTTTCTCTTTTCAAGCTCAGTCTCGCACAGGTCTGCACAGGTACTGTCCTTACGCAGATAATCCGCAACCGCCGCGATAGAGCCTGGGCAGGAAATACGATGCTCGCGCAAAATCGAGATCTGTCCCGACGCACAGGTATGAACGAAAGCTATCATTTGAGCCGGAGAAGCATCTTTCGGCAGTTCCGGAATATCCCCCATGACACAGATGACGCAGGTCGCGGCATCCCTGATTTCCAGCACCCCATATTGATGCAATTCGCGAACCCACTCCCACGCGGCAATGCGCTCCTCTTTGCGGTGGCATTCTTCCTCGAGATGCCTCTGCTCCGCCTCCTGGCGCTCATGTTCTTTTTCCCGCCGTCTCTGGTCTTCCAGCTTTTCCAGTGTCTCGCTGCTCAGGCTTTCTGCGAAACAAAACAGGGAACGCTCTGATTCGCACTGATGCTTTCGAAGCAAATGAATACGGTAATTCTCCATTGCCGCAACATAATCTGCCAGCTTTTGCTCACGCTCTCTTCCCATTCTCCTGGCACCGGATGCAATTGTGCGGCTGGCAGCAATGTTCCCACGGATCTTCCTTTCCTGCTCATCCATTTTGGACAGCTGATCCTCTAGCTGTTTTTCTTCGACCCTGATCTCCGACAGATAAGAATCCCGCAGGAGGCCGCATAAACTGTCCTTTTGGACACTGTCCGCGTCATCCATCTGTTCAAAACGCATGCGCACGTTGTTTTCTGCCTCTTTGGAAGCAAGGGAGAGCTCCTGCAGTAATTTCCCCCGCCAGAGGCTTAAAATCTGCATCAGATCCACATTTGATTTTTTTGAAAAAAGATCATCCCAGGTATAATGGGTTTTAAAAAAAGTCCAGGCAGAGGATACGCTTTGAATCATTCGCCTCTCCGGCTGCAGATCCAGCTGATATTTTTCCTTCAATGCTTCATATTCTTCGTTCTGTGTCATAATAACCCCTGTTCGAGCCGGTGTCAATGAATTTCCTGATGGATGAAGTTGCACAGGCTTTTCATATTGTTACGTTTTTTGTCCATATATTGCAGAACAAACGTACTGACTTATGTAAGAGCATCCGGGTTCAGAGGCATAACTTTTTTTATCAGATATGTCTCTACAGGGCTCCTGGTCTCTATTGATTTCCTTAATGCGTCCAGAAATTCTTCGCGCGAGCACGCATAATCACGAATGCTCGGAATAACTCCAAAGAGCTCTTTATATTCTTTGTTCCACTTGATGCATTCCGCATTAAATTCTGCATTTTTCATAAAAATCCTCCTTAAGATGAAGGGCTGCCAATCAATTTCTTATATCGTCTGGTCGCATTTTTAAAATATTTCGTCAAAAACGCTTCCGATGCCTGAGAGCTTCCAGAAGAATAAATGCTGAACATATTCGCAAATGTTTCCTGCTCCCGGGAGTTTTTGCGCTTCCAGTACGTATCACTGTGTCCGTAAAAATCAATACTGGCATCATAATACTGCGCCATTATTTCCGAGTCATTGTGGAACAGTCCGGAAAGAATGTCAGAAACACACCGGTCAGCCATTACTTCCGGATGAGCTTTCAGATCGGCCAGCATCTCCGCTTTCATTTGCGGATCGGCAAACCAGGCGAGATCCGCGTCAATCGCTGACTCAAACTCCCCGGCCGTGGACGGAGAACCCATCTCGTCATCGGCGAAATGCCCGTATTCATGCCGGAACACCTCGGCGTATTCATCGTCGTCCAGATATTCCCCCATACGGATCACCTTCGCTTCCGGATCATAATGTTCCGTCTCCATCGTGACATCTCCGTTTTCATCCAGGCAGGGACGGGTACCTTCTACCTCCAGTTTCTCTGACAGTTCGCTGAAAATCTTTTTATACTCTTCCGGAGCCTCTTCAAATGTCTCTTTGATGGCTTCCAGTCTTTCCGGCGGAACCTTCTGGAATGCCTCATCCAGCTCTATTACTTCAGCTTCTTTAGCTATTTCAGTTTTTTCAGTTTTTTCAGATTTTTCAGTTTCTTCAAATTCTTCAAATTCTCCAGATTTTTCAGATTCTTCAGTTTCTTCTGTTTCCCTGGTTCTTTCGGTTTTCTCAGGCTCATGCCTTGCCTCAACAGATTTCTTTTCCGTCTTTTTGGCTCAGAGGCTGTCGGAACCGTATCCTGTGTCCAGGATCTGATTGGTATCCAGTTCATGCTCGTCGTCATCTTCGACTCTTTCCTCAGGGTCTTTTTCAAACTTTACCTGACGGGATCTGAGCGTCTCGAGTCGTTTCTGAGCCTCCTGCACTTCCTGTCTCTGCCGTTTCATTTCCTCATGCTGTGCCAGGAGCTTCTGAAATTCTGCGTCATGATACGACTCTTCCCTGCTAAGGCCCGTGGCCTTAACATACTGTCTCAGCTCCTCCCATTTTTGTCCGGCACTCGCATCCAGACTTTCCGCCGCCCGATCCAGTTCTCCGGAGCAGTCGGCCCACTGCGTTTCATCCATAATTTCACCGCGCTCTACCCGAGTCATAAAGCTTTCTGTAGAGCGAACGGTGCTATGCGCAGCATCTGTCTGCTGCTGCATGGGAACGGAAACCCTTACGCGTACCTCCGGCTGTGGGGTATCGGCAGCATGGCGCCCTTCGATCTCCCCGTCTGTCTCTCTTGTGATCGCGTCCGAGTTGAATTCCACATTGCGCATGGCTTCTTTTGTCTTTTTCTGTGTCTCCAGAAGCTGCCGGTAGGATTCCATCATCCGGCGGTACTCCGGATCCACGCTGGTCGCATAGCGATCCATGTTGTTGGACATTACATAATCGTTGATTTCCTGGAATTTCAGTTCTACGGCAGTATCAATGATCGCCTCGTCCTTGCGCATCGCCTCGAGCGTCGTATCATTGGACTCTACTGTCTTTTGCATTTGGGCGTCGTCCATTTCGCCCTGCGCAATTCTTTTACTGTCATCCAGTGTTTCATCAAAGACATGCTCTGCATTTCGGCGTATGTCTTCCTGCTGTTCCTCTGCCTGCCGCTGAACCTCCTGTTTTGCGGCTTCCTCCATCGCGGCCATCTGATCCATCTGCTCCTGAAGCATGGTCATGTAGGATTCCGCTGCAAGCTTCTCATTTTCCAGCTGCTGTCGCTCTGTTGAATTTTCGGGGGATGATTCCATCTGCGATTCCAGAGACTCCATTCGCTTTCCACAGTCTTCCATGGAGGAAGATAATTGCGCCTTCCCATTGGAGCATTCGGCGAGAGTGACCTCGCCCTTTTTCGCCATATCCATGCTCTGGATCAGAACCGTGTCATAATCCACCTGTTCGCGCAGGGCGCGTTTTCCCTCCGCTACACGACGGAGATGTTCTTCGTAAGCTGCTTCTGCGTCTTCGGTGTCTTCTTCGGTATCTTCGGTATCCTCTTCGGAATCTTCCTCCGTATCTTCGGTGTCTCCCTCTGTATCATCGGAGTCTTCCTCGGTATCCTCGGTATCGTCTTCGGAGTCGTCCTCCGTATCCTCGGTATCGTTTTCGGAGTCGTCTTCCGTATCCTCGGTATCGTTTTCGGAGTCGTCTTCCGTATCCTCGGAATCTTCCTCTGTATCTTCAGCACCGTTTTCCGAGTCTTCGGAATCCTCCTCCGCATCCTCGGTATCGTCTTCGGAGTCATCTTCCGTATCCTCGGAATCTTCCTCTGTATCTTCGGAATCTTCTTCCGTATTTTCGGAATCTTCCTCCGTATCTTCGGAGTCTTCCTCGGAATCCTCTTCTGTGTCCTCGGAATTTTCCTCTGTATCTTCGGAATCTTCTTCCGTATCTTCGACGTCTTCTTCCGTATCCTCAGTATCGTTTTCCGAGTCTTCGGAATCTTCCTCTGTATCCTCTGTGTCGTCTTCCGAGTCTTCGGAATCCTCCTCAGTATCCTCAGAATCATCTTCCG
>Ga0192263_1054_pt1 | contig 36379 bp, 40 predicted proteins | sample Koala_Koa23_I3_FD_131257 | JGI IMG/M metagenome (GOLD analysis project Ga0192263, IMG submission 131257) | Enriched cells from koala feces incubated with labeled cellulose particles, San Francisco Zoo, California, United States - Koala_Koa2-3_I3 ... | reverse complement strand
TATGAAGAAAATGGCGGTAAGAGTATTAGGGGTGGTAATGGCAATATCTATAATGGCTGGCTGTGGGGCAAACGCCAGCAATTCCAGTGCAGAGACAGATTCAGATGAGACTGTGCGAAGTGAGGCTGTACAAAGTGAGGCAACGGATAAAGAAAAAGAATTCAAAGGCGGAACGGATGCTCCTGGGAAAACAAGTGGCGGTGGAAACGGAATGGGATTACAGGGTGGAACTGCCTCACAGACGGAAAATTCAGATGAGATTCAGGTTGTTATTGATGAAAATTCCGATAAATTTGAGCAGTTTACTTATACTGATGAGACAAGTGGAATTGCATTAGGGTATAGCTTGTATATTCCAGATAATTATGATGAAAACACGGAATATCCCCTGGTCATGTATATCCCGGATTCCACATGTGTGGGAAAGACTGCGGAAGAGATTGTAGAACAATATTATGGAGCAAATGTGTGGGTGACGGATGAAGATCAGGAGAAACACGGCTGCTTTGTATTTGTTCCTGCATTTACAGAAGTGGTTGTAGATGACAATTTTACGGTATCGGAACAGGTGGATGTTGTAGTTCGCCTGTTGAACCAGTTAATTGAAGACTATAGTATTGATACAGACAGACTTTATACGACGGGTCAGTCTATGGGATGTATGGTTTCATTGTATCTGAATAGCCTGTATCCGGATTTCTTTGCCGCATCCTTATATGTATCTGGTCAGTGGGATATCAGTACACTTGGAAACCTGGAAAATCAGAAATTCTTTTATATAGTTGCGGGAGGGGATGAGAAAGCAAGTGCAGGTCAGGATAGTGTTATGGAGATGTTTGATGATGATCAGGTCCCATATAGCTACGCAGAATGGAATGCACAGAATGATTCGGATACTCAAAATAGTGATGCCGGGGAATTGATTTCCCAGAATCTGAATGCAAATATGATTCGATTTGAGACGGGTTCTGTGTTAACTGATGCCAGCGGTAAGGAACATATGGAATCGTTTAATTATGCATATGATATTTCGGTGGTGAGAGACTGGGTTTTTGAGCAGAGCAGATAAACAAAATGAGTTATGGATTTCGTACTGATTATTTTTATCTGTTTCTATTTTAAATAATGCACCAAGTGATAAATTCCAGATTTTTGCTACAGCCAGGGCGGCATATGAAAGGAAACGGGTATGATTTTAAAAACGAAACGGTTGATTTTAAGACCCTGGGATCTGGCAGATGCCCATAGTTTGTATGAATATGCCAGTGATCCGCACGTGGGTCCAGCCGCCGGATGGCCGCCGCATCATAATATTGAGGAAAGCCGGGACATCATTAAAAATGTGTTCAATGGTGCGGAATGTTATGCAGTTTGTCTGAAACAGGATAATAAAGCCATTGGTGCGATTGAGCTGAAACTGAATAGTCATACGGATATGACGGATAAAGATGATGAATGTGAGCTGGGTTATTGGCTTGGCAGACCGTTCTGGGGTAATGGATATATGCCGGAAGCGGCAAGAGAAATGATTCGTCATGGATTCGAAGACCTTTCCATGTCTGTAATCTGGTGCGGTTATTATGACGGAAATAACAAATCCAAAAGAGTGCAGGAAAAATGCGGGTTTACCTGGCACCACACTACGGAAGATGTGGAAGTACCTCTCATGGATGAAATCCGGGTAGGCCATACGAACATTCTTACGAGAGAGCAGTGGGAAAAGGTAAAAGAAAATCCTGTCAATTTAAGGCAGGATGCCAGTGCTGGTGTGATGGGGTGAAGCTTGAATGAATATCCAGTGGAATACAGCGGACTACAAGAGGAATTTTGATTTTGTCCATAAGTATGGGGAAGACGTATTGAAATTGATTGACATGCCGCAAGGCAGTTATGTGATTGATCTTGGATGCGGAAATGGTGCATTGACGAAAAAGCTGCTGGAACTGGGGTATCGCGCCGAAGGGATTGATGATTCTGCAGAAATGCTTTTGCAGGCAGAAGAACTTCACCCGGATATAAAATTCACACGGGCAGATGCCCTTACGTTCCATCTGGAAGAAAAAGCAGATGTGATTTTTTCAAATGCGGTGTTTCATTGGATAGACGAAAAGGATCAACAGCAGCTTGCAGAAAATATCTTTGATAATCTGAAATCAGGTGGAATGTTAGTCTGCGAGTTTGGTGGTTATGGATGTGCAGAAACCGTACACAGTGCATTGGAAGAATGCTTCGAGAGACATGGGTTGAGCTATTCCAGGACATTTTATTTTCCAACAATCGGACAGTATACTCCTGTTCTGGAAGCTGCAGGATTTTGTGTCGAATATGCGCTGTTGTTTGACCGCCCTACATTGCAGCATACTGCGGACGGAGCAGCAGACTGGATCAGAATGTTTATAAAGACACCGTTTATTGGAATGCCTTCTGGGCAAAAGGAAGCGATTATAGCTGAGACTGTAGAAAAAATCAGACCGGAGCTTTTTACAAATGACGGATGGATCATTGATTATGTCCGCATTCGTGTGAAAGCACGGAAAAGGTAACGGAAAAAAAGTCTGGCTAATACACGTTATGAAAGTATAATGAAACGGATCAAAAATCGGGATATCAGAGGGGATCATGATTGTCATAAGAAATGAAAAAACGAGTGAGCATCGGGAAACGGAAAATGTAATTCGGGAAGCCTTCTGGAATCATTATACACCAGGATGCAATGACCATTACCTCATCCATATCATGCGGGACTGCCCCGCGTTTATCCCGGAGCTTGCCCTTGCTGCTGTCGATGGAACCAAAATAGTTGGAAGCGTAATGTCGTTAAAGTCATACATAAAGGGAGACGATGGCTCGGTATTTGATGTCGTGTCTCTTGGTCCGATTGGTGTCCTGCCGGATTTTCAGAGACAGGGAATTGGCGGGAAAATGATTGCAAGATCAAAAGAAATCGCGAAGCAGCTGGGGTATCGTGCAGTTTTGCTTTGCGGCGATCCTGATTACTATATCAGGCAAGGGTTTTCTGCTGCAGAGCTATATGGTATTCGCAACAGTGAAAATATGTATGCGGACGCACTTCATGTCTGCGAGCTTTACGAAGATGCGCTTCTTGGAGTCAGCGGGCGGTATTATGAAAATGATATTTATGATGTCGATGCGGCAGAAGTGGAACAATTCGATAAATTGTTTCCGCCCAGGAAAATTGTGAAAGGAACACCAACGCAAAGAAAATACGAGAGGATGGTTCGGAGCGTGAAAGCACCTTACTGAGAGCCTGGAAGACTGGATTCTCCAAAGCAAAGCCGATCAAAAATTGGAATATAGAGGTGAGCTAATGAATAAAGAAATCAGAAGAAAAGACAGAGCTGTTACTGACATCAGTCAGATAATCAAAATAATTGACCAGGCTAAAATTTTGCACCTGGGTTTAATCGACAACGGAGTCCCTTATATTGTTCCGCTTCATTATGGGTATGAGTATGACAGCAATGAGGATATGTTCGTTTTTTATATGCATGGCGCAAAAGCCGGACGCAAGATTGATCTGATCAGGAATAATTCCAATGGCTGTATCGAGCTTGAAACAAATATTGAACTTGATCCCGCTGATGATATTCCATGCCAATATGGCTCCTTCTACTCTTCTGTAATTGGACAGGGCTGTGCATCTGTAGTTGATAATGTGGAAGAGAAAAAACGGGCATTGAATCTACTGATGAAAAATCAAACGGGAAAAACTTTTGAGTTCACTGAGAAAATGGTGGCGGCTGTCGCCGTGATTAAGATAGAAATCAGGGAATACACGGCAAAAGCAAGAGTTAAAGTGGCACAGTAAAAGCTCCGGCTATTATAAAGTCGGAAGAAAATCGGAATTCGATAAGCCTTGCTTTTAAATACAAATGGGTGGGCACCTACCGACAGTCAGGCCAAATATTTTTCAGGAGGAACGCATGATGTTCAACTATGTTTGGCCGGTTGTGCTGGTCGTGTTATCCAATGTGCTGTATCAAATATGTGCAAAATCATTGCCGGATGGGGTGAATCCTTTCGCCTCACTGACAGTTACTTATTTTGTCGGTACCGTATTTTCCTTTATATTGTATCTTGTGATGAGCAAAAAGGGAAATATTTTAACCGAGTATAGCAAAATGAATGCCGCGCCATTTGTTTTAGGCATTGTGCTGGTTGGCTTAGAAGTAGGATTTCTGTACGCATACAGAAATGGGTGGCAGGTAAGCACTCTTTCTATCGTGCAGAGTGCATTTCTCGCGGTTGCTCTTATTTTCGTGGGATGGCTTGGCTATCATGAAGTACTGACCTGGAACAAGATTCTGGAAGTTGGTATTTGCCTGATTGGCTTGTACTTCGTAAATATGAACTGATCCACTTTATTGTTGAATCAAAAGCAGGTTTTGCAGGAAAATAGCATGGAGGGCAGCTACGATGAAAATTGCTATGGCACAGATGTCCATGTCTGAAAATATGGATGAGAATTGGGAAAAGGTACTGACCAGCTGTAAAGCTACCTCCGACTGTGATCTGATCTTTTTTCCGGAGATACAGTTTTCTCCATTTTTTCCGCAGTATGAAAAGAGAAACGTGGAGCAATATAAAATGACATTGGAGCATAGATATATAAAGCAGTTGTGCAACATAAGCCTTCAGCACCGCCTGTATATCTCTCCCAATCTTTATCTTGAGGAAAACGGAAATTGTTATGATGCTTCCCTGTGGATTGATGCGAACGGACGGCTGGTGGATGTAGCAAAAATGGTGCATGTCGTTCAGGCACCGCTCTTTTATGAAAAAGACTACTATACGCCATCAGAGGAAGGCTTCAAAGTATTCAGTACCGAATTTGGAAATGTAGGAATTGTGATCTGCTTTGACAGACATTTGCCGGAAAGCATTCGAACCTGCGTGCTCAAAGGAGCAGACCTGGTTCTGATTCCTACCGCAAACTGTAAAGACGAACCAATGGAAATGTTTGAATGGGAGATCCGTGTTCAGGCGATGCAAAATCAGGTATTTATTGCAATGTGCAATCGCGTTGGGCAGGAAGGTTCCATGGATTTTTCAGGTGAATCTATCATTGCAGGACCCGATGGGAGTGTTTTGCTGAAAGCAGACGATACGGAATGCCTGTTGACTTACGATGTTGACCTGGCTGAGGCAGCAAACGCACGCCATAACAGAAAATATATAGCGGCAAGGCGGCCGGATATGTACTGGTAACTATTGATGAATCAATCTGGCATGGGACAATGAAAGCCGCACCACAATAATCTGTACCGTTCTTTATTTGTTGCGCAAAATCGGAATTGGAGAAATATTAATGGATAAGGTATTGGTCATCGGATGCCCAGGGGCCGGAAAGAGTTCCTTTGCACGTAGATTAAAGAAAAAAACAGAATTACCGTTATTTTATCTTGATATTCTTTGGCATCGTGCTGATAAAACCACTGTTTCAAGAGAGCAGTTTGATTCTGAATTGAGTAAAATCATGATGAATAGCCGATGGATTATAGATGGAAATTATCTCAGGACGATGCCTGAACGTCTGCAGCAATGTGATACGGTTTTTTTACTGGATTATCCATTGGATATCTGTATTGCAGGCGTGGAGGACCGCATTGGAAAGACGCGGGAGGATATGCCATGGGTAGAGACAGAATTTGATCAGGATTTCAGGCAATGGATTTTGGATTTCCCGAAAACTCAGCTGCCGCAGATATATGATTTGCTTCGGGAATATCAGGACAAGGAAATAGTCATTTTTAAATCCAGAAAAGAAGCAGATGAATTTTTGGAACAGCTTTAGATTCCAGTTTATCGGTGTAGCATACCGCGAAGGCGCGTAAATCTATCATACGATGGGAAAGTATCCATATCTTGTCGTTGAAAAAGGCGGCTTTATCCGGGGGTATGCATATGCTGGTCCGTTTGTCGGACGCGCGGCATATGGATGGTGCTGCGAACTGACCATTTATCTGGATCATGAATCACAAAAATGCGGGCTGGGGAGAAAGCTCTATGAAGAACTGGAGCACAGACTGAAGGAAATGGGCATGCTTCGCATATTACTCCAGAATCCAGCTGTGCTTACGCACATCTGTCGCTGCTTCGCAGCTTAACGATTCTGTCGTTGACCTGTCAAGGAAAGCCCGCGAGCGCGCTTTCCTTATGACAGGTCACACTGCGCGCGGTAACCGCCGGCCCCATGCATTCCAAGGGCAGCCGTAAAGACGTCTTTTTGGATGGGAAACTGAAACAGCTCGGATAAACAGGTCAGGGAGGGCCGGGCACAGTTCATATCGTACTGATAATATAGATGGTGCACTTTGTTTTGTATATATTCCCTGTATTCCATGGATGTTCCTTGCCTTAATATTTGTTCAGGACAGCGCTTTCCAATCTGTGCTGTGCCTCTGACGTTTATCAGTTTAGCAAATTATGGGCAGACAGACAAGCGTAACATGCGGAAAGAAAAACCTGGCTGGGAAAAACCTGCATCAGGATTTCAAAAAAGGGTTTGACAACCTGTGTCTCATGCTTTAAGATGAGGGTGACACATCATTTGAACCTCCACATACAGGTGGAAGTTGGAAAATTTTATTCCGGCATCGAGTGGGCCGGGATTCAAATTTAGCAGGGAAACCTGCATTATATACAAAGGCACTGATTATTTTCTGGGGAAATAGTTGGTGCCTTTTTTGCGTTCATATGAAATTGTGTCAGAAGGAGGGATGAGAAAACACTCGGACGAAACCAAAGCTCCGTATTACGAAGCGATTTTTGGAGATATTGACTATTTTGTAAATCTGTACTAAACTTTCCAGTGACAAAGACGTCGTAGATACTTGCAGGGTATTTTACGGTGCCTTATTGCATGATGGGGGTATTTTCCATCAGGCAGGACCGAAAGTATATGCATATGGGTTTGATGATGTTTGTCAGCCGGAGAGGAGAGTTCAAGATGAAGATTGTGGTGATTGGCGCGGGCGCGATGGGCTGTCTTTATGGAGCCTTCTTAAGTGAAAAGAATGAGGTTGTCATGCTGGATTCCTGGCAGCCCCAGGTGGATGTGATCAGCAAAAACGGGATTACGATTGAGGAAAAAGGACAGGAGAAACAGTATCCAAACGCGAAGGCGTGCCTTTCCGGGAAATATTCTGCAGCCGCAGACCTGGTCATTCTTTTTGTCAAATCCATCTATACGGAAGATGCGCTTGCTCTGAACAGCGGCTTATTTGGGGAAAACACGTTGGTGATGACACTTCAGAATGGAGCCGGGAATGACCGGAAGATTGCCAAATATGTCCGGCTGGAAAATATCATCATTGGAACGACAAAGCACAACTGCGTGAACCTGGGTTCTGGCAAAAGCCGGCATACAGCTTCAGGGGCAACTACGATTGGAAGCAATCACAATGCGGTTGAGAATCTGAACCGGGTAGCGGAAACACTTCGCGAAGCCGGATTTGAGGTAGAGGTTTCAGAGGATATCCAGCGCATCTTATGGAGTAAGCTGTTTGTGAACCTGTCCATTAATACGTTCACCGCGATCACGAGGACAAAGATCGGGTTTATGGTGGAGGATAAGCATGCCTGGGATTTTGCGAGGCGGCTGGTCTATGAAGCAGTGGAAGTGGCAGAGGCTGACGGCACCTATTTTGACCGGCGTGAAGCACTGGAGAGCGTCCGGAAAGTATGTATCGACGCTGCGGATGGCTATTCTTCCATGTATCAGGATGTCATGCGTGGGAACAAGACGGAGATTGACGCAATCAACGGGGCAATCGTGGAGCAGGCGAAACTTTATGGTGTGGCCGTACCATACAATTCCCTGATCGTGGATCTGATGCATGCCATCGAGAGTGCGTACAAATACAACCAGCAGGAGAGAACATGATGGCTAAGCCTAAAATAGCAGTTGTTCCCTTGTGGGATGACGAAAAGAAAAGTATCTGGATGGTTCCCGGATACATGGATGGAATCAGGGATGCCGGGGGTATCCCGGTCATTCTTCCTTTATCCAGCAGCGCAGAGGATGTGCTGGAAATATTTGATTTGTGCGATGCCCTGCTTATGACAGGCGGACATGATGTCTCTCCTGCTTTGTATCACGAGAGGGAAAAGGATACGTGCGGAATAGCATGTGCAGCCAGGGATCGGATAGAACGCGCATTGTATGAAAACGCCCTTGCAAATGGGAAGTCAGTGCTTGGGATTTGTCGAGGCATTCAGATGATCAATGTCCTGCAGGGTGGTACGCTTTATCAGGATCTGCCGACTGAATATGCAGGCAATATTGAGCACCATATGAAACCACCCTACACCAATATTGCCCATATGGTTCAGATAAGAAAGAAATCTCCGCTGTATGATCTGCTTGGGATAGAAAATTTGGGTGTAAACAGTTACCATCATCAGGCGGTAAAGGAGTTAGGGGAGGAACTTGAGGTCATGGCAGAATCGGAGGATGGGCTGATAGAAGCTATGCACCATGTAAAGCATAAATTTGTATGGGCGGTTCAATGGCATCCGGAATTTGACAATCATGTAAATCCGGCAAGCAGAAAGATTTTTGAAGCATTTGTCTGTGCATCAGTGACATGATTTCTGTGTACAGTTTCCGATTTCTGTATTATAATTTCCTATGTACAAGAGTCAGAATAAAACGATGTTACCTTTCCGGGAGATATCTTAGAAATAAAGGAAGCGTGAACGTGGAGGAGGAACTATCATAGAATGAAACCACTGAGCCAGAAAACGGACGGTTTTACGGATTCCGTGATCCGTAGAATGACCAGGATATCCAATCAATACCATGCGGTAAATCTTTCGCAGGGTTTTCCAGATTTTGACCCGCCAAAGGAGATTACGGATCGGTTAAAGGAAATTGCGCCATACGGTCCGCACCAGTATGCCCTGACCTGGGGAGCACAGAACTTCAGGGAGGCGCTTGCCCGAAAGCAGGAGCATTTTTCCGGAATGCAGGTTGACCCGGATCAGGAGATTGTCGTCACCTGTGGCAGTACGGAAGCCATGATGGCCTCCATGCTGACCGTCTGCAATCCGGGAGATAAGGTGGTCGTCTTTTCGCCTTTTTACGAAAATTATGGCGCGGATGCGATTCTGTCCGGGGCTGAGCCTATCTATGTGCCGCTGAACCCGCCGGATTTTTGCTTTGATCCCGATGTGCTGGAAGCGGCAATGCGGCAGGAAGGTGTAAAAGCACTGATCCTCTGCAACCCGTCCAATCCTTCCGGAAAAGTATTTACCAGAGAAGAACTGCAGATTATCGCAGAGTTGGCTATCCGGTATGATATCTATGTGATAACGGATGAAGTCTATGAGCATATTTTGTATAAGCCGAATACGCATAACTATATGGCAACTCTGCCCGGCATGAGAGAGCGAACAATCATCTGTAATTCGCTGTCGAAGACTTATTCCATTACCGGATGGCGGCTGGGGTATGTTATTGCTCCGCCGGAAATTACAGAGCGGGTAAAAAAAGTACATGATTTCCTGACCGTAGGTGCTGCGGCACCGCTGATGGAAGCGGTCGTGACGGGTTTGAATTTTGGGGATGAATATTACCGGGAGCTACAGACGCATTATACGCATTTGAAAGAGCTGTTTATCAATGGCCTGTGGGATATAGGTTTTTCTTTTGTAGAGCCTCAGGGTGCCTATTATGTCATGGTGGATATCAGTGAGTTCGGTTACGATAATGATCAGGAGTTCTGCATAGATCTGGCAAGGAAGGTCGGCGTTGGAGCGGTTCCCGGCTCCAGCTTTTTCCGCGAGAATATTAACAGCTATATCCGATTCCACTTCGCGAAAAAGGAAGAAACCCTTTATGAGGCATTAAACAGGCTGGCTGACATACGGAAGAAAATGTGAGGCACTGTTTGCACAATGCGATTTCTAAAAAAGGATACATGCAGAGTAGGTAATTGTCCGCTCTCCATAATGATATCGAACATCGTTATCCCGACAAACCTGCGTTACAAACAAACCATACCCCTCCATAGAAGAATAGGCCTGTTCCGGAAATCGACAGGGTTCCGGATAAGCGCACTTTTTACATATCCGGCAGCTTCCTGCCCCCAGACAAAGTGCATCAGGATATTCCTGACGGATCAGTTTGCCCATCTTCAGAAAACATTCCATATACCGTTGTTCCGTTTCTCGATAAGTGTATATTGATATTCCATCATCTGACACTCCTGTTATGCTTTCGTATCAAATGCAAAATGCCGGGTAGCAGCATTGCTGACATCCGGCATTCTGAAACTTCTTACTTTTTCTGGCCAAATTTGCCCTGGCGGTAAGCCCGGTTGTATTTCCGGCCGGATTTATCTTTCATCTGAAGTGCTTCACATGCAAAAATTGTCCCCATCATGTCCATATTGCAGGGATCTAAAATGGCAGAGTCCAATCCGGCAGCTATTGCATAGGCCATGGCATTTGCATTGACATATTTGCGAGCCGGCATATCGAAGGAAATGTTGGAGATTGCACCGGTAACCTTTACTTCAGGAGCATACTCATGAATACCGCGGATAGCAGTCTCAAAATCTTTCAAAGCCGACGGCATTGTAGCCAGAGCCATAACGCAGGGGTCAATATGCAGATTGCTCAGCTTTACACCATACTTTACGGCCTTATCAATGATTGATTTTGCAATATCGATTTTCTTTTCCGGCTGGGCCGGAATGCCATCCTTATCACATGTCAGGCCGATCACGTTCCAGTCTGTTCCGGCAATTATGGGAAAAATCGTCTCGCATTTATCACTCTCTTCATTCACGGAATTGACCAGGCCCGGTCTGGCAACATGTCCTTCCTCAATAATCCGTGCAAGAAGCTTCGCGTTTGGGCTGTCAATAGCCAGAGGCACATCCGTAACACCCTGCATGAGATTGATTAGCCAGACCATGGTTTCATACTCTACATCTGTGGATGTGGATGGCGCACAATCCAGAAAGCTGGCCCCCGCTTTCACCTGTGCCAAGGTCCTTTCAACGATCAGCGTCTCGTCACGTTCTGCAATCGCTTTCTTTATGGAGGGGATGGCACCATTAATTTTTTCACCGATAATGATCATATTGTCTGGTCTCCTTTCAAAAAGGCAGTGTACCTGATAAAACCGTTATCACGCAGCAGCCCATTCCTTGCAGACCTGGACAGTCTTCTGCGGACTATGCGCCCATTCGTCAGCGCCAATGTCTTTGCAGGCATCTTCCGAAACCGGAGCGCCTCCAATGATCACCTTTACACCCGGGCATTCTGCCCGCAGGGCACTGACAGTAGCTTTCATGGAATCCAAAGCCAGAGTCAGTACTCCGGATAACGCTACGATACGGATATTTTCTGCCTTGACTGCCTCTACGATTTTTTCGGGAGAAACATCGATTCCAAGGTCAAGCACATCAAAGCCATTGGCTTCGAGCATAGCTTTGACAATGTTTTTGCCGATATCGTGCAGATCGTCTTTAACGGTACAGAGAATCATTCTGTCCTTAGGGCCTGAACTGTCTCCTGAAGCCAAAGCATCTTTCATAATCGTGACTGCATCCGTCATCAGTTCCCCTGCATAGATCAGGTCACCGACAAAATACTCGCCTTCTTCGAACAGTTTTCCTACCGTATCCATACCCTTCTGGCAGGCTTCCATCGCTTTTCCGGCTTCTGAACCGCCATCTTCCATTACTTCTTCCAACAATTCTTTTACAGTATCCTCATCCAGATCGCCCATAGCCTGAGCAAGCGCATCAAAATCGATCATGATCATTGCCTCCTTAACTATAACGTCAATACATAAAGCATTGCATCAATAATGGTATACCTCAGCTTTTTGGGGAGAAAGAACGGCAGCAGCTTGATAAGCCTCGGCATGTATTTCGTCAGATCGTTGTATTCCTGCGGATTTGTGTTATTTTCCATAGTTTCCTCCTTTTCCTGTTCCCAGGTCCTTTCCTTTACGGCCGATAGTCTCTGGACACTTCACAGAGCGCAGCCAGATTCTCAGGACGGGCATCCGATGCACTGATCAGGCACTTTTCAGCCGTGAAAAAGGTCCCCTTCGTGCCGATTTTGTCAATGATCCTTTTGGCTTCGGTACGCACTTCTTCTACAGTACCGTTTCGCAGCAGATGGATTGGGAATGGGTATCCCACTGCTACCTTGTCACCGATTTTCTTTACAACTTCTTCATAATTGTCTTCTTCCAGAAGTACAGTAACGGTATTGGCCGGAAATTCATTGAAGTATTCCACTTTTGAACCCCAGGAGCCTTCCAGATGAGCCAGAATCTTGCCTCCATCATTGATATACTCGCCACACATTCTCTTATAGAATGGCCAGAAGAATTTTTCAAACTGCTTCATGTTCAGGTATGTGGCCACAACGATAGGATTATAGAGCCACGGGAAAGGCTTATGCTTCCCTTTCTGTGCGGATACGATAGGAAGCAGTTTTTCACAGGCTTCCAGTACCTGCTCCGGGCGGCGGCGCATATCACCAAGGCCTTTTGTGAAACCGCGGTACATAACATACTGTTCCAGCGGCGAAAAAACAGGCAGGGAACCGCACACCATAGGCGTCTGACCACCATGTTTCTTCAGATACTTGATCTTAATTTTTTCACGACCGGTAAATTCCATCATCGCCTTAATGGAGTTGACCAGCAGCTGTTCTGTCTGAGGAGTATCCTGCTGCAGAGCAGGAAACCTTCTGGGCAGCGCCACCTGCCGAAAGAAATCATAAGGATTCTTCAGGAAACGATCAATCTCATCATCATTGATGATCTCCAGATTGCTGGCGCACTGAAGAGAAACTCCGTCTGCGGAGATAAAATATGGATCGAAGCCCAATCCATTCGTTGCATTCAGCGGACGGCTGATGCCAAAAATCGGTGTGCCGTCAAAATACATATCCTCCAAATACTTGCCGTAAATCTCACATTCTTTGTGAGCGTCTTCCTTGCATTCCTGCGCTGTCCTTCCGGCATAAGCGATCGCCCAGGTCTGTGCAGGGGACAGAATGGGGACGCGGCCATTGTCTACATGATTCATGACATTGTTCATGGTGGTGATTTTTTGCTGATATAGATTTGCCAATTGGAACCCTCCTTTTCTTTTTGTGTGTTTTGTACAAGCATCTCAAAGTATCGCTTTATGTTATAAGCATTTTACTCAAAATAAGTTCTGACAGGAAGACCATCTGTATGGCAAATGTTGCAAACAGGACATTTTATATTGTTTTGTTGCGCAAAAGAAGCATTTATACTATAATTCATATAACTATTTCATTGAAAAATGTTCAGCAAAAGCAAGGGTGATATGATGCAGACACATAAGACAGGAATGTACAGTACCAAAAACCGTCTGATGAACGCGATGGTATCTCTTGGTAACCAGAAAGGTTTTCTGGAAACCAGCGTTACTGAGATCTGCGAAATGGCGGAGGTGAATCGAAGTACCTTTTACCGGAATTATGAAAGCAAGGATCATCTGCTGCGGGAACTGGAAGCTACCTACCTGCAGGCCATTGATCTTTTATGTCAGGGATATCATACTGTCAATTTTATGGACGAAGAAACAGTCCTTGAAAACTGCCGCAGTATTGCAAGCAAAATCTATGCCTTTCATGTAGAATCCAAAGAGACGTTTCGTTTTCTGATGAGTCCAAATTGTGACCCATATTTTCGTGACCGGCTGATGAGATTATTACATTTTCATTTTACAAAACTGATATGTGCAAATATGTCTTCTCCGCCTGTTGCTATAAATTATGCCATAGGATTTATCTCCGGCGGAATTATTGACTGTCTGTATCAATGGATTCAGAAACAAGACATAGCAGAAGATACTTTTGAGGATGTAGTCACCCGGCTGATTGTCTCATCCGTACAATGCTGCCTAAACATATAAACAGGCGTAGCTTTGTTTGTGCGCATCCCGTAATAAGCTGTACAAAGGTAGCTGATTCGTACATTCGGAACAGACGATGATGACGTTTTTCGAACAGCTGCTGTTCCTGTCTGGAGATACGACAGTGATGGTGCTGGCAGTATTATGTAAATCTCGAGTGATTTTCAGAAAGATTTAAGAATCTTATCTGATTGCTTGATAAGCTCAGTGGTTATCCTGCAACTAAATTGCGACTTTTTTGAGAACAAATGCTACGGAAGCACTATTGACCTGTGATATTCCATAAATTATAATGATAGCTGTAAAAAAATTGCAATCAGGAAGGGCAGTCCGAATCGGCTGCCTTTTTTGATGCGCAGAGGCGCGACAGGAACTATGTCGCTAAAGCGACCGCGCCTCGCGCGGCGGGCAGGGGAAAATCACCCTGCCCGATTGCAGAAAATGTACAAAGACGCCATGGAAAAGGAGGGAACGCATGGAAGAGGGCACGAAAAGGAAGAAAACAGAAGAAAATGCAGCTGCGGAGAATTCGGCAGCTTACGCACAGGGTGTACCAAAGGATCTGCCGCGCGGTGCTGCCGGATTCAATCCTGACGATCGATGTGGATGCTCATGTCGAATCGTTTCAGGAGAAGGAGGACGCGAGGTGGCATTCGATCTTAAACGCGCACAGGACAAGGAAAATCCTATCCGGGACTTTGAGCGGCATTGAGACGCTGGAGAGCGGGTGGGTGGTTGCCGTCACCTATTATAACGGCTTCCGCGTCATCATCCCGATGGAGGAGATGATGATCAACCTATCCGGGGATGGGCGGGAAAACGCCAATACCTTAAACCGGCAGACCAGGATCGCCAACAACATGCTCGGCTGCCAGATTGACTTTATGGTTAAAGACTTGGATGCCGAATCGAAAAGCGTGGTAGCGTCGCGTAAGGATGCGATGATGAAAAAACGGCAAATGTTCTATGAGTCGGAGAATCCGGAGGAAAAACCGATGCTCTATCCCGGGCGGATTGTGGAGGCGCGGGTGATCGCGGTCGCGGCGCGCGCGGTGCGGCTGGAGGTGTTTGGCGTTGAGGTGTCTGTCCGGGCGCGGGACATGGCCTGGGAATGGATATCCGGAATCTTTGTTTTCACAAGAAAAGGGAAAAACGGAAAAAGGAAGAAAACTGGAAAGATGAAGAAGCCTGGAAAGATGAGTGAAGAGCGATCAGTAGGCAGTCCAACTAAGAAAAAGTAACACGAAGCTTTGCTTCTATCGGGGGGGGCGGATTGGTATCAATCCGCTCCTGAACCTTAGAGAGGAGGTCAAATTGTACAGGAAGAACAGCAACACATGGATTTATATCGCGATCGGGATCGCAGTATGCTTTTGGTACGTTTTTCGTTTACAAATAGCGGACGTTTTCTTATAATTATCAACAGATATGGTATCCGGAACAGGCAGGACAGACGGTATCATTTGTTCGCTTTCTGAGTATTTGCAGGGGAAACCGGGAAATGGAAGCATGCATTATCAGGGGATTGGAGGCTAATTTACCATGAACAGAGACACATTTCTGGAAGGCCTGTCTTTCATGCAGGATTATACGATCATCCCGGATGAGTTCTATGAGAAGGTCGGCTGCAGGAAAAAGCATCCAAAGAAATATAGTGCAGGGACAGATTCGCGTTTTTCATCTTATTTGGGATATGCGTCTGTGAAAGATCAAAGCCATGACGCTTTCCTTTCACTGTTGTCTTTTTCCATTGCGGCAAACCTGTCTTTTTATTGCCTGCGGCAGCCGGGCAGAGCACAACTCTCAGAGATGCTGCAGATATGCGGCTATACTTCGGAGCAGATGGAAGAGTATGTGCGGCAGCATAACGGACTGGAGCCGGAAATGGTGCCGTCTCATCGGTTACAACCCATTGTATTCTTATTAACTCACGTGCTGAATGACACTTTGGCTGATGAAAGCGAATGGCAGGGAAGGGCGAAGCGGAAATTCGGGAAAAAACCAGCAGTTAATCCATCGCTGGCCAGGCTACGGAATCTTACATCTTATATGACCGAACATGAACTGTTGGAATATCTCGACAGGCCTTCCAGAACAAACGGTTTGAATGCATACGAGAATTTTGCCATACGCCATGCCGGGTACATTATAAAGAGGAGCTGCGTGATCTGCGAAATGGATAAGGCATTCCGGCTGCTGGAAGAGCGCAGGGACAAAATGAAAGCGGATCGCGACAGGGCAATTATACAGCTGCTGACGAATCTGGAAAAAATTCCTGCAATAAAAGCTCCGCTTGCGAAGCCAACGGGCGAGCTGCTTTCCTATGATGACAGACGAGCACTGAACAGTGTGCTGGGATTGGGTAAACCGATGCCGGAAGCGGAGGTTCAAAGCGTGATTGACCGTTGTAAGAAAATCATGCCTCCGGAGTCTCTTGCCATTATTGAAAAATATGAACGCGGATATGATGACCTGATGGACGCATTTGATGGTGATGTGGCAAACGACACCAGAACCCATTTTAAATTTGCAGAGATCAATGACCCGGATATCGTTCTCTATAAACATATAAAAACCAGTGTTGCGGTAACGTATAACGAAGTCGTAGTCAGAAAGGGGACTCCACTGTCTATTGATTGAAGGGGTACACCGAGCCTATAATAATTGATACGGTGAGAGCAGTGAGACCGCAGAAAGGAGCACAAAACTATGAGCAATGTAATGGAATATTTAAATGGTTCTTCGACAGTGAAAAAGAGAGAACTGGTGCTTGGAGTCATTGCAAGCCTTATGACCGGCGTGGTGATCGGCACATATGCAGCACGCCCAAAACATCCGCGTCATCCACACGGAGTGCCGGAGTGTCCACCACCGCCGATGCCGCCACATGGGCCGAATGAGCGTCCGCCGATGCCGCCCAGAAAGCCATGCGATCCGGGTAAACGCCCGCCGCATAACGAATGATGCTGAAAAACCTGGCATGAGTGCTTTTGCTGTTTATACTACTCCAGGAACCTGCTTCGCAGGACCCTGTCGTTGACTTGCGAAGTTCGCTGCCGCAAGCGCCGCGAACTTCTTGCAAGTCACACTATAAAATTGCCCACGGCTACCGATAATCTGGATATGTATCGGGCGGCTGTGGGTTTTTATGATGCGCAGGGGCGGATAGGGGATGCGAGCATTCCTATCCGATTATTATTGAAATATTGAACGTTTGCTTTAGAAAGATTATTTTAAGAAAAATATCAGAACGACATAATCTGTCGTAGTAATGTGATATAATGAGTTCAATACTACGAAAAAGAAAGTGAAGTGAGAACATTTGGATAAGATTACAAGAGTCCTTCTGCTATATTCAAAACTTATACGTGGGGAAAAAGTCCGCAAGTTGGAATTTTGCATGGAGGCGGATAGCAATTCTCGCTCTTTTGACAGAGACATAGAAGATATACGATTATATCTTGCGGAACTATTTCAGACAGAAGAATTACGATATGACCGTCAGGACGGATCGTATTATCTTACTGGCGCAGAACGATGGGATTTGGAACTGCCAGAATTTCAGCTATTGGAAGGAATGCTGCTTGAACTTGGATTATTGCGAAAGGATGAGGTTACGGAGCTTTTGGAACATTTGTCTTCAAATGCAAAAATCCGTTCACTGGAAAGTAAGTATAGTGATGAACTGCTTTCGTATTATCGAGAACCATTACATAATAAGCCACTTCTGAAAATGCATGGGGATTTGATGACAGTTTTGAAACAACAGTCCGTGATTGAAATGCAATATTGTCGGACGGATGAAGGAACGGAAGTCATTAGAGTGCTTCCGTGTCGGCTGAACTATGAGCTTGGACGTATTATTTTACTGGCCTTCCCGGAAAAGACAGAAAAAGAAACACCGGAAAGCTTTCAGGTTGAACAGATTTATTCATTCCAGATTATCAGAACGCAATACAAGAAAGAGCAGGAGAAGGTCAGATATTTTTTACAAAATGAAGATATGAAGTGATTAAGGCATAAGCTCCGTTTTTTGCAGGAGGTTGGCTGCCATTAATAAAAAGGCAGAACAGGAAACAAAGCACAAGTTTGAGGAGGGAATAGCAATGGCTAAGAAAGTGAGATTTCCGCTTGAAATGGAAGACGGCGCGGAGGTGCGTAGCGTTGAGGAGCTGCGAGAACATTTTTCTTTGAGAAAGGTTCTTGCCTACATAGCAGATGGAAAGATGATTTCCTGGCTTCGTGACAGATATGAGGACGATCTTGCAGAAGCGGTCGAGGCTTTAGATTCATCAGATCCGTTATTATCCAAAAAGGTATGCGAAATTTTTAATGTATCGTGTGAAACACCGACTGAGATAGATATGAAAATTCTGACCGAGAGGAGTTGGAAACTGACTCTTTTAAAAGAATTTACTGCTGATTTGGAGATACTGGCTCATGTGGATGATGTGGCCGTTACGCAGGATGACATCTATGACTTACTGGATGATGGAAAAACGGAAATTTATCTCTGTGGGGAACAGTTTACGATACCGCTCGCGAAACAAGGGATTCGCTACATCGGAGTGAATCAGCCGATAGTCGTTGTTCGATCATCGGAGCCTGTGGACTGGGAAATGAAGAGAATTGCTCTGGTTGGGGTAAGGTTTGATGCGAAGTATCAGAGTATTGTAGATTCTGTTGAAGTGAGGGAAAAATCGACTGATACGAACCAACCAGAAGATGAGAAAGTGAGAAGTGATTTTTACGGTCATATTGAAAATTTCAGGGAAAAAGGAATTTACGGACTAAAAGGTTCGGAATTTCAGCTTATTCATGCAAGGACTGGTGATGTTTACCGCCCAGATTTAGAATACCATCGTGGAATGGCGCAGGATGGCGCGAGCCTTTATCTTACCAGAGAAAAAGAACCATATAGTAAAACATATGAACTGGTGCGATTGAATACGTCTTCTGATACGTGGACAAGCCTTTATTATCTGGGATCAAGGGACATGGAAATACTTGATAAAAAAAGGGAATACATATTTTTCCTTAGTATGGATATTAATCAGGCTCGAATTATGGTGTTAGATATAAATACTCTTACAGAGAAAACTATTTGTTTGGAAGACAGACCTGAATCACATGCTATACGCCTGTCCGGGTCTGGAAGGCAAGCTTATTATTTGAATCAAACTAGAAATTCTATTCGGAGAATTGATATTGATAGAGAGACAACGGAGACTATCCTTAAAAAAAGCGGAATAAATGATTTTTCTGTTTGCAAAGATAAAATTATTTTTTGTGGACGTGATTATGATCATCAGGGAGTAAGTGATCGACCGATTTATGTTATGGCTTTAGATTTGAAGACAAAAGAAATAACGGAATTATGTCCATCAAGCGGAGTGGATGGATATGGAATTCAAATGGCTACTATGATTGGGGAAAAAATATTTATGTTGCGAGATGATCTGAACTATGGACATTCGGATTACTACGAAATTTGGTCTATCGACATGAGTGCTGATATGGAGCCTAAGCGTAATGCTGCAAGGTTAGATAAAAATGTCAGATATGCGAAAAGATCGGGTGTTGATCTGGGCAATGAAATGTGGATACAAGATGGATATTTGTACATTGGTATTCGAAATAGTGATAGATTTCCGATGTATCGGCTGCATTTAGCTACAAATAGACTGGAAAAAATACAAGGATTTAAATATGAGGCGGTGTGAGCCTGTAAAATTATGAGGAGGAAGCAATAATGGCAAAGAAAGTAAGATTCCCGCTTGAAATGGAAGATGGAGTGGAGGTCTGTGGTGTAGAAGAATTGCGTGAGCATTTTTCTTTGGAAAGGGTTCTCGCTTATATTGCAGATGGTAAAATGCTTACGTGGCTTCGTGATATTAGATAAATTAGATAAAGCTGATATTCATTCTAGTTTCAACAATATTATGGGGAGGATAGAAGCTGATAAAGGGATTCTTCATTATAAGGTTTATAATATTGTTGACAGAAATTCCGCGATTATGTGTAATTCAATCAGCATCTGATAGGAGGATTTGGCACGATGAAGGACAATTCGATAAAATCAAAATTAATGCGTTACATGGATGCCGGCTTCCCAATTATATACATCAACACATTTGAGGAGGACAAGGCGGATGATCTTATTCGCTCTGTGTCGCGTGGCAGGGAAGTGTATGAGTGGAACGGTACCTGCGGGTACATGGATTTTCAAACGAAAGCTCCAATGATGGAGGATTGTTCGTTGGAGTATATGCTGGATCAACATCGGACAGTGGATACGCTTGACCGGCAGGCGATAGTATTGAAGGACGTTACACCTTTTTTTGAAGATTCCAAGGGTGTAGTGAATCCGGAAAATGCGCGGGTAGTGTCAAAACTGAAAGGAATGGCGCGGATGATAAACCAGGGGATGGCAGACGCTACGATCCTGATAATAGCCCGGACGATTGTCATTCCGCCGGAACTGGATAATTACATTACGATTCTCGAGATGGAGCCATTGAGTGATGCGGAAATCCGGGATGTGATTCGAACATTTATCAGCGACAACAGGATGCGTATGGTGAGGGAAGAACTGATTGAAGAAATGGCAATGGCTTTTAAGGGCCTTACAGAATTTGAAATCAATAACCTTCTGGCTCTTAGCTATGCACAGGATGGAGAGCTGACGAGGAGTGATTTGAAGCTTATTTTTGATCAAAAGCAGCAGATGATCCGAAAATCAGGTATCCTTGAAATGATTCCTTTGAAAGAAACCATTGATGATATCGGTGGCCTGGAGAATCTGAAGACATGGTTTCGGCGTAAAGCGAAGGTATATAAAAACCTGAATAAAGCGGAAACTTTTGGGGTAGATATGCCAAAAGGTGTCCTGATTGCAGGAATATCCGGCTGTGGAAAATCCCTGACCGCGAAAGCTGCCGCAAGCTTGTTTGAGGTGCCTTTGCTTCGTCTGGATATGGGGCGGCTGATGGGGAAATATGTTGGAGAATCGGAAGAAAATATGCGAAAAGCGACTGCGCTTGCGGAGGCAATTTCCCCTTGTGTCCTGTGGATTGACGAGATAGAGAAAGCATTCGCAGGGATTGGCGGAACTGGCGGAGGAGCAGAAGTGACCACTCGTCTGTTTGGTAATTTCCTGACCTGGATGCAGGAAAAGAGAAGTCCGGTGTTTGTAGTCGCCACGGCGAATGATGTCACGAAACTGCCCCCGGAACTGTTGCGTAAGGGGCGCTTTGATGAAATCTTTTATGTTGGTCTGCCCAAAAAGGGGGAACGGAGAAGGATATTTGAAATCCACATACAAAAGCGGCGTCCGCAGGACCTAGCCGCGATTGATCTTAACGAACTTGCGGCAAAGACAGAAGGCTTCAGCGGAGCGGATATCGAAGGTGTGATAAAGGATGCAATTGAAAGCGCGTTTGCGGATGACAAAGATCGAATTCAGACACAGGATGTTCTGACTGCAATTCGGAATACACATTCACTTTCGGAAATCATGAAAGAGGATCTGGACCGTCTTGCCAAAATCTATGAAACAGGGAACTTTAAGAATGCATCGAAGTGAGGTAGCAGGTATGGATATAAACAAATCGGAAATCAAAGAAAACCCGGAGAGTATAAAAACGGCAGCAGAATGTGAATCCGCAGAAGCCGAAAAGGGCGGTGGAGATGCGGAGTATATTACAGAAAAGGAAGCGTATACCTTAAAGGAACTGTTTAAAAGGAATCTGCAATCCTATAAGGAGAAAGAACCGTCAGTTTCGGATCAGGAATGGCTTGCAAAGATGTTTCATCGTGAAATTCCGGATATAACTGAGGAAGAAGCTCAGACGGATTCGGAAGAAATTGTAGAGGCAATTCATACATTTGATGAAAATCTTACATCTGTTAACAAAGCATCTGAGCAAGGAGTGTCGAAAGAGAGTTGGCTGGCAGACCGGATTCAGGATGCTTCCGTTGGAATGGCAGTACAGGAGTATGGTGCGCGTCTGCAGGCACTGGATGATGTCCTTTATACAAAAAATATGGAATTAAGGGATGCATTGACAGTGACGGCAGATGGCCATGTGCGCGTCAATCAAAACCCAAATCTGGACGGACTTCTGGCGGAACAGATGGTTGCCAAAACCACGGAATTAAGTGGCTTTGCGCGGGGACAAAACATTCGTGTGGATGTGCTGAATTCTCATGCGGCTAATTCGGTCGATGTAAGGGCATGGAATCTGGATACCGGCAGATACCAGAATTACCAGCTGAAATTTGGCAAGGATGCGAAGGCGACCATAGCCTTGATTGAAGGCGGCGATTATGCCAATCAGCGCATTATCGTTCCATCTGAACAACTGAGCGAAGTACAGGAGTATTTTAAAAGCAAAGGCTCCCAGAAAACGATTACTGATCACATTGAAATTGCCGGGGCAAAAGGGAAAAGTTTTACAAAAAGTGATTTGAAACAGCTTCAGGAGACGGCACAGGAAGAAGGCGTTCTGCCAGAATTGGATTACAGTCATTATCAGACCAGAGACCTGGCCATGTCTATCGGAAAGAATGCTGGTGTAATGGCACTGCAGGCCGCTGCTGTCTCGACTGGCCTAAACGTAGCTGCAAAGCTGATGCGGGGTGAATCTGTGGATTCTGATGAGCTGGTTGAGATTGCCATTACGACCGGAGCAGACACTTCACTTAAAACCGTGACAGCAGGAACATTGCAGGTGGCAATTCGCAAGGGAATCATCCGCTTTATTCCAAAAGCGACGCCTGCCGGAGTGATTGCCAATATTGCCTGTGTGGGAATTGAAAATGTGAAAATATTGATGAAAATTGCGTCTGGTGAAATCTCTCCGACAAAGGGACTGGATCAGATGGGGAGAGTGACAGTCTCCATGACCTGCGGCTTGTGGGGCATGGTAAAAGGCGCGGCTCTTGGCGCTTCTCTGGCCGCATTGATTCCGGTAGTAGGGATTCCGATAGCTGTGGTGACAGGATTTGTTGGCGGCATGGTGGGCTATTTCTGTGGCTCTAAGGTAGGTGAGAAGATTTATTCTGCTGGGAAGAAAGTGGCTAGTGTTGCAAAGAATGTAGGGAAAGCTGCAGTAAATACTCTGAAAAAGGTGGGAAGTAAGGTGGCTAGTGGAGTGAAGAGTCTTGGACGTTTGGTTTTTGGATAACAATGGCGTATGCAAGTCATAATAAATAGTTCTTGATGGTGAACAAAATAGTAAGAGCGGGAGAAAAGAGAACAGACATTATGAGTGTACACAGCCCACAGCTGTCGAAAATCCAGTATTTTCGGCGGCTGCGGACTGTTTTTGTTAGAATCAGTCGAGATAATCGCCTACAGGACTGTTATTATACTGCTTGATAACCTTGACCATGATGGAGCCATCCGGCTGTTCAGATTCATCTACAATTTTATATTGTGTACGATTCCTTTCAAGCGTCCGCTTATACTGTGCTACTTCCTCCTGAACCATCTTTACAGCATAATCATGTCCCAAATCTTCTTTGAGCATAAAATGCAGTGTCTGACAGATACAGGCCGCTTTCACTCTTTTCATTCCTGCACACCTCCTTGTCTGGCAAAAGCCTGTCTACCTATTACGACAAAAGCCCGAATAGAGATATACAAGTATCAAAATTACAAGGAAAACTGTAAAATGTGTACTTGAATATGATGAAATCATATCATTTTTTTGCAGAAAAAGTCAAAGTACCAAATGAAATTTTTTTCAGACTCACAGGAAATCCACAAGCTGTGACCGCCGCGAAGGAAGCCGCAGTTTCCGCGGCGCCTTTGCTTCGATTTGCCGGATGCGCTCCCTCGTGACATGGTACTGTTCGCCTATTTCCTCCAGTGTCCATATGCGTCCATCAACAAACCCAAACCGGAGGCGGAGGACATCACCGTTCCCGGTCCGGCAGCGTATCCAGCACTTTGCTCATTTCCTGCTGCAGCATGGTATATACAGCAGATTCTTCTGGAGAGAGGGAGCGTTGGTCTTCCACAAAGTCCCCCAGCTCCGCGCCGTCGTCTTCGCCCACAGGAGTATCCAGAGAAACGGTTTCGTTTGCTGTCGCCCAAATTTGTTCTACGTGAGGGATTGACATACCTAGATGCCGCGCCAGCTCTGCAGAGGAAGGATCATGACCAAGCTCTACAGCCAGGGACTTTTTGGCTTTCAGTACGCGGTTGATTTGCTCGTGCATATGCACCGGAACACGGATGGTGCAGCCGTTATCGGCAATGCTGCGCGTGATTGCCTGACGAATCCACCATGTCGCATAAGTACTGAATTTGTAGCCCAATGTGTAATTATATTTTTCAATAGCTTTCATCAGGCCGATGTTGCCCTCCTGGATAAGGTCAAGGAAAGCAAGGCCATAGTTGGTGAATTTCTTTGCGATGCTGACCACAAGGCGCAGGTTCGCGTTGATCAGTCTTTCTTTTGCTCTATCATCTCCGTCAGCGATTCTTTTTGCTAGATCAATCTCCTCATCCGGAGAAAGCAAGGCAAAAGAGCCGATCTCCTTCAGGTACATACGCACAGGGTCTTCTGTGCTGACTCCCTTCAGAATTTCAGCATCGTCCAGCAGTTCCTCACTGCTTTTATCCTGAGGCAGATCGTCGTCATCTTCCGAAAGCAGGAGGACGGATTCTTCTATTATTTCTGTTTCTTTATCAGATTCCTGATCGTTAAACTTCTCTATTTTCTGCAGAGATTTTTTCTGCTTATCTGGCTGCATATTAAGTTCCCCTCCCATATTTGTCAAAAACATACCATTATCGTCGAATCGTGACAATGACGGATACTTGCTGCGATGCAGATATTTTGCGTGACTGATTATTCCCGCGAAGCAACGAGCCAAGTGGCTGGAGTCATAAGGGCACTGAGTGCCAGTGGCACACGTTAAGTGCCGACCGGAGCGAAGCGTAGATCCGTCGGCAAAGCCGACACCTTATGACATAGCACATTGCCCTTTATTTGTCTGTAGAAGAACTGGAAAATTTGTGGTAGGATTGCATCATGCAAAGAGTTGGGACACAATAGATTAAGTATGGATTCTATGATGATTCTGAAAGAAGATGGCAGATAATGAAAAAAGGAACAAAAAGGTTTATCGCCGCTGCTCTTGGAGCAGCAACAGGCACAGCGGCTGTGAGAGCCGTGCATAATACATCAAAAAATCTTGCTGACATGGCGATGAACAGGAAACCTCCGGAAACAACAAATCAGTCCAAACAGGAAGTATCGGGTTCCGCTAAAGATCAGGAGCTAGAGAACCGGAAGAATACGGCGGCAGAGCGTTTACGGAACAGAGATTATAAAACGGTTGAAATCACCGCTCATGACGGTATCCGTCTGACCGGGCATCTTCATCTGGTGGAAAATCCCAAAAGAACGGTTATCGCGGTTCATGGGTGGAGATCTTCCTGGGCGAGAGAGTTTGGCCTGATTGCGGACTTTCTGTATGAGAATGGATGTAATGTCCTCTATATCGAGCAGCGTGCGCATGGAGCAAGTGACGGCGAGTATATAGGATTTGGCTTGCTGGAACGCTATGATTTACTGGAATGGATTGACTGGGTAAATGAGCAGAATTTTTCCGCTTTTCCGATTTATCTTTTCGGACGATCCATGGGTGCGGCAACGGTATTAATGACAGCCGGGGAGAATCTTCCGGAAAACGTTCATGGAGTGATTGCTGATTCGGGCTATACCTTGCCGCATGATGAATGGAAGTATGTAGCGGAGAACAACCTTCATTATCATTATAAGCTGATGGAGAAGTACGTGGATAAGCTTGCTATGGAGCGGATTGGTTTCTCTTCGGACGAATATTCCAGTGTGCAGGCAATGCAGGACTGCAAAACGCCGGTGCTGTTTATCCATGGGACAGATGATACCTTTGTGCCGATTGAAATGACTTATGAGAATTACAAGACCTGCGCCGCTCCCAAACGGCTGCTTGTCGTACCGGGTGCCGGACACTGCCAGAGTCATCTGGTAGAGCCGGAACGCTATGAAGAAGAACTGCTGCGGTTCTGGCAGAAATTTGACAAGGTGGATGCTGATTGATGAAAAAGGGAAAAACCGAAATTCTGAAGGAATGGGTTGCAGGACATAAATACAGCTATGCCATGCTGTATCTGGTTTTCTATCTGGTGGCGTTCTTCGTACTTGATTTTACGATGGAGCCAAAATACATTCTGCACTGCGCACTGGACGACCAGATTCCGTTCTGCGAGTATTTTGTTATATTTTATTTTGCGTGGTATCCGGCCTTCTTCCTGTCGCTTGTATGGTATATGCTGCGCGATAAAAGGGATTTTCAACAGCTTTGGTTTATCATGTTCAATGGGATTACGTTCTGCCTGATCTGCTATGTGCTGTTTCCCAATGGATTAAACCTCCGGGAGGAAGTGCCAAACAGAAATATTTTCTGTGTGCTAGTGAATCTGGTGCGCGGCGTGGATGCAGCGGTCAATGTATGTCCGTCGATCCACGTGTCCTCGTCCGTTTCCATTGCGCTGGTGACTGCGAAATCAAATCTGTTTAAGGAGCACAAATGGCGTAAAGCTGCAATTATACTGTTGATGATCCTGATCAGCATTTCAACGCTGTTCGTGAAACAGCATTCGGTCATAGATGTGGTATGCGGCGCGGCAGTAAGTCTTGTCTTATATGTGATTGCTTATCATACGAACTGGCGAAAATTGCTGAAGGATAAATTAAAAGTGCTTCTTTGATCACGAAGCACATTTGTAGGGAAAGATTATATTGAAAATTATTGGAATTATAATCACGAAAACTGAGGGAGTGCCTGGCAGCGTGTGGGGCTGCCAGGCGTGAGTTATGAAAAGATGTTGTAAAGCTTCCAACACCTGCACTCTTTCTATCACGTAAATATGACCGAAATATGTCTGAATAATAAAAAATCAGAACGCCTGTCTATAAAGCTCTATTCCGCAGAACGCTGCTTTGCAACCTGCAGCACGCCGTTAATCTTCGAATCCTTGTTGTAGTACCCTTTATTTTGTGCTAAGATATCCCCGATTTACGATGCAAAAACGGTTGATTCCTGCCGCAGGACAGGTAAGTCTCTGCATGATTTTCATGCACTTTCAAAACGAACGGACGGTCAGAGCAAACGATGGATAATCTTCGCTGTGTGGTTGAGAGAATTACATATCAGAATGCGGAAAACGGCTTTTCTGTAATCAAGTGCCGTGCAAAGGGCTACAGTGATCTGGTGACGGTGGTTGGAAATATGCCAGATGTCCATGTCGGCTCGGTACTCACGATGCAGGGACAGTGGAGGATCGACGGCAAGTACGGTCGGCAGTTCTCTGCTGAGAAGTGGGAGGAGACGCTGCCGGCCACGACCTACGGAATCGAGAAATATCTGGGCAGCGGTTTGATTAAGGGTGTCGGTCCGAAGTTTGCGAAGCGGATTGTTCAGCAGTTCGGCAAGGATACGCTGGAGATTATCGAGACCGAACCGGACCGGCTGATTGAAGTAGTGGGTATCGGACAGAAGCGTGTGAATCAGGTCAAAAAAAGCTGGCAGGAGCAGAAAGAGATCAAGAACATTATGCTGTTCCTGCAGAGCAATGATGTCAGTACCTCCCATGCCGCGAAGATTTACCGTACTTATGGAAACGAGAGTATCAAGATTGTGGAAGAAAATCCGTACAAGCTGGCGGATGATATATGGGGAATTGGATTCAAAACGGCGGATACGATTGCATCGAAGCTGGGCATTGAAAAGAATCGTTTTATCCGGCTGCGTAGCGGCCTGATGTATACGCTCAATAAATTATCGGAGAGCGGGCATTGCTATGCGGTTCGGGAGCAACTGATCGAAGCGGCAGTGAAGCTTCTTGATGTGGAAGCTCCGGAACTGGAAATGACACTTGATGAGATGCTCCGCACTTCGGATGTCATTAAAGATGAAGATGCAATTTATCTACCGCCATTTTACTTTTCTGAGACCGGCTGCGCGAAACGCCTGATCCGGCTGATGCAGGGTGACCGACGCATGGTGATGGATACAGAAAAAGTAATGCAGGAGATCGAGAGGGATTCCCAAATTCATTATGACGAAGTCCAGCTGCAGGCAATCCGCCAGGCTATCGATTCTAAGGTAATGGTCTTGACCGGCGGACCCGGAACCGGAAAGACCACGACGATGAACGGTATTATTTCGGCTTACCGCAAAACGCGGTGCCGGATCATTCTTGCGGCTCCGACCGGCCGCGCGGCAAAGCGGATGTCAGAAGCAACCTGCATGGAGGCAAAAACGATTCACCGTCTTCTGGAATACAAGCCGCCGGAAGGCTACCAGAAGAACGAAGAGCATCCGTTGGAAGGCGATGTCCTGATTCTGGATGAGTGCTCGATGATCGATGTGATGCTCATGTACAATCTGCTGAAAGCACTTCCGGAAGAAATGACGCTGATATTGGTCGGGGATACAGATCAGCTGCCGAGCGTGGGAGCAGGAAATGTTCTGAAGGATATCATTGCGTCTGGCTGTATTCCGGTCGTTCGCCTTACCCGCATTTTCCGACAGGCTCAGGGAAGCCGGATTATCATGAATGCGCATCGGATCAACAAGGGCGAAATGCCGGAACTGCGCGGAGGCCGGGATTCAGATTTCTTTTTTGCTGCGAAAGATACGAATGAAGAAGTTGTTGACCTGCTCGTAAAATACTGCACGAAAAATCTGCCTTCTTACTATCATGTAAACGCATTTTCCGATATCCAGGTATTGACACCGATGCAGCGCGGCACCTGCGGAGCGGCAAATCTGAATCAGGTTCTGCAGGAAGCAATGAATCCGGGAAAGATTTACCTGAAACGCGGCGGAACACAGTATCGTCTGCAAGATAAGGTAATGCAAATAAGAAATAACTATGACAAGGACGTGTTTAATGGCGACATCGGAATCATCGAAAATGTGAACATGGATGAGAATGAACTGACCGTAGACTTTGACGGACGGCATATTACATATGATGTGACAGAGTTAGATGAGCTGGTTCTCGCCTACGCGACAACCATCCATAAATCACAGGGTTCCGAATATCCGATTGTCGTGATGCCGTTTACCATGAGCCATTATGTGATGTTACAGCGGAATCTGTTGTATACTGGTGTGACCCGCGCGAAAAAAATACTCGTATTAATCGGTGAGAAAAAGGCAATTGCCTATGCCACACGGAACGAGACGACAACATCCAGAAACACGAAGCTTGCCGAGAGGATCGCAAATGGGTGGAAAGATGCAGTGAAGAATTCGCGGAAATTTACAGAGACAGTGACAGAGACGACCACAGGTGAATGCGCAGGAAAAAGCGTAGATCAAGCCATAGAAGTAAATAGACGGAACGGTGTGGATCCGTCCAACAGTCAACCATACACAAACCAACCTTACAAACAGGACGCAGAAGGATTGCCGATGGTTGCCGAAAAAAGAATAGAATACGGTACCAGACCGGGCAGCGAGGCAGAGCCGTTTGAAAACCTCTTTGCGCGGCTGGCACAATCAAATTTCCGCAGCAGATTTACTCTGAAAGCAGCCGACAAAACTTATGTCCGGGAAAAGGGCATGGACAAAATTCGTTCCCATGCCTGCGATTTTGTCAGTAAGAGACTGGCTCCGGCTGAGCCGACAAATGATGGAAAACAGACGCCGATGAAAGGACATCCGGTATTTATCGCACAACACGCAACTGCCTGCTGCTGCAGAGGCTGTCTGGAAAAATGGCACAGAATTCCGAAAGGAAAAGAGCTGTCAGATGAACAGCAGAAATATGTGGTGGATGTGCTGATGGCATGGATCGAAGGGCAGATGAAAGCCGAAGCACCAAATATTGGTGCAAACACTGGTAGAAGGAGCGAAAGCCAGATATGATTAAACCGATTATGAAGGATGTAATTTTCCTTTCGAAAAAAGCAGAACCGGCAATGCCGGGGGATCGCCAGACTGCAACGGATTTACTCGACACTTTAAAGGCACATGAGAACGAGTGCGTTGGAATGGCCGCAAACATGATCGGAGTGAATAAGGCAATCATTGCCGTGAATGTGGGTTTTATGAATCTTATAATGTATAATCCCGAAATCACCAAAAAATCTCAACAGTACCAGGCAGAAGAGGGATGCCTGTCTCTGATCGGCGTCAGGAAATGCGTCCGCTATAAAGAGATCGAAGTCAAATACCAGGATGTCAATTTTAAAGAGCAGCGGCAGAAATTCACTGGGAGGACAGCAGAGATTATTCAGCACGAGATAGACCACCTGCATGGGAAAATTATCTGATGCGGTCGATGACCTGCAAAAAAAACGATATCAGCAAAGAAATGTTATCAGTGAAGAAACATTTTTAGTGAAGAAACGGATGGTGCATTATGGAAATCGCGGAGATGTTAGACGAGATTAAAAGAGAAGCGCAAAAGGATGCGAAACTTCGGGAAGAATTCCTGCAGACAAGGAAAGAGGAAAATCCGCTCTCAGCTTTCTGTACAAAGTGCCGGGAGTTGGGATATCCCGTTTATGAGATGGATGTCATTACTGCAGGCGAAGAATTCTATGCAGCGATGAAAAGAAGTACAAACGGCGGCGGTGAGAATTCTCCGATGCTGGAAGCAGAAGATGATTTTTACGAATTGTTTTTGCCGGACTATAGGGAAATAGAAAGAGCAGGATATCATGGCGAATGAAAATGGAGAATGGATCATGTACGGAATGGACTGGAACGGCCCAATGCGTATTCGCAGTTGGCGGGATCTGATCAGCTGGATCAATGAAATCGGCTTTCTTCCACTGTTTAAAAATGAGATAGAGGGTTTTTCTGTGGAAGATCATACGTCGAATCTGTTCTGGTGGACAGGAGACCCGGAGCAGGATCCTTGGGAATGGCGGGAACTGATTGCCAGAAGTCACGAGGTGGCATATGGGAAGTTTTTCGGGAAAAAGTCAGCTTTTATCAGTCTGGAATGGTTTCCGGCTTTCGCGAATTACCGTAGGGACGGTTATGATTTTGATGCCAGATGGGACGATGAGCTGGCGAATATCCGCAGTAAGAAGATTATGGACTGCTTTGAGGAGCGGGACGAGTATATTGGTTTGGAACTGAAAAGGCAGGCCGGATTCGGTAAAGGCGGAGAAAAGAATTTTAATGGGATCCTGACGGATCTGCAGATGCAGACATATCTGGTGATTAAAGATTTTCGGCGCAAGGTAAATAAGCGCGGCGGGGAATATGGAATGCCGGTGTGTGTTTATTCGAAACCGGAAGATTTATGGGGTTATGACATGGTGAGCGCAAATTATAAGGAAGAACCCGCAGAGAGCCGACAAAAGATTTATGAGCACTTAAGTCACAGCTATCCGTTTGCTTCCGGGGAACAGTTGAACAAGTTTTTGAAATAATAGCTGTGTGACTTTAAAAATGTGCCGAAAAAAAGGAGGGCCGAGGTCATATCCTGTGACCCCGGCGAGTATGAAAAAGAAAGATTTATTTTAAGCACTTGCTGTTTGAGCATCGACCAAACGCGAAGCGTTTTTTTATTGTCGATGCGACTTGCCGCCGAACGAAGTGAGGGGGCGTTTCAGCTTTCTTGATAAGAAGAATACTACAGCTGTGTGAAGAAAAAATGATTGGATTGTGGAAAAATCGTAAACAGACTGTGGTGGTTTTGTGTTCTGACACAACAACACCTTGAACTCCCCTCCTCTGTATAATTTGGCAGGGCGATAAGCGCATTCTTACGGATTATACGGGACAATTTTTTTGCACTTGGAATAGCAGTCTGCTGCCAGCTGCATCGCGGTGGCGAATCCGGCATGATATGCTTCTTTCTGTGTTTCGGAGACATATTCGAACAGCTTCTCATCGAATTCCTTGGAGATGGTATTCAGATACGGTTCGAGAGCTTTTTGTGCCTCGGTTGGTTTTGTCCTTCTGGCGTTATAGATTTCAAAATGATCGTCGATCAGATTGCGCTCCGCCAGTGTTTTTGCTTCGTTCATAGAGAGTTCCTCCTTTTGAATTTGGTAATGTATAAATCACACCCTGGTCTCATCATCAGGGCAGGAAACCTTGAATGGACGGGAAATCTGCAATAAAAGAAAAATGCTGTCCTTTCCCAGTATAATGCCGCTACACAAGCATCTTATATGAGAACCATTTGTATTGATCTGCATGATAAAAGCACTGTGAGATAAGAAATTTAAAAAATTTTACCCGTCGCCTTCGTATAGGTCAGACTGGGGAGCTTCTTCTTCATCGGATGTCTGTCCGTTCTTGTTTATCTTATGGGTGTACAGCTTGTCGAAAGCAAGCCTCTGGCTGCGGCTGTTTTTGTTGTAGGCTAGGACGAGCGCCTCCGCATAGCCGGAGGAACCCGGACGGCGGTCTTTTGCATTTCGGGCGATTTCCTTCACGGAGCATTGGCCGATTTTCTCTTTGAAGATGTTTTCATTTAGTTCATCACCGTAGGCGTTGACAAGCCTTGCCACGCCGTTCAGCATGTTGCAGCTGAAGGACTGCGGCGCGCCCTCCCAAGTGCCGATGAGGAGACGAAGGACGCGGTCGAGAGTCTGGAAACCATACTTGTCATAGATCCTTTCGAGGGTGGACACGGCGCATATACCGTTAGGTGCAGAAGACGGGGTGATGGCAAGGTTGTATGATTCCACCAGATCTTTGATAATGATATGTTTGTCGCTGTCAGCTTCTATGTGGGCCATGAATGTTTCGTAGGGCAGCAGCGGTTTGACATACTTCATCTGATTGGCAAAAATATCAGCTTCGTGTTTGTATTCCAGGTTATCATAAATCATGCATCATACGGGCGTTTCACGGGAGTTTGATACCAGGGCAATAATCTCGATGGTGTGTTGTCCGTTGAATACATAATTGCTGCCATCCCTTCGGCTGACTTTCACAGGATTTACCTGGCAGAGGTCGAAATGGGCAGCAGCTTTCTGCACATGCTTTATGGACAGGTTTCGCTGGTAGTCCTGATTGGATACCAGATTCTTAATGGGAATCTGCTCGAAATGCACATCCGGGACGTATTGTAATAATTCTTCATCCATTGCGGGTTACCTCCTCCAGTATTTTCTGAATAGTATATATGGCCTTATGCAAGGCAAAAAGCTCGTGCTGTAATTTTCCCCTTGCGGTATCGGTAGTCTTTGGAAAATCAGCAAGGGAGCGGGTGCGCTCGATGGAGCTTATCCACGACGGTATGGTCAGTGTCAGGCTGGAAATCTCCGCATCGGGATCGTAAGCAGGGATCTCTTTGATGGTGGCGGTGGGCTTCTGGCGTTTCTTTTTTGCGGATGGGAAACAGGAAGAGTTGTAGTGCTGCCATTCAAGCTCGTGCCGCATTTCAGCGTAGCTGATGTGATCCATATTGCTGTTTGTCAAAATGTTGTTCAATGCCCGCACCTCCTCCTTTGGAAGCCGCGAAAGCTCTATGATATTTGTCTGCGAAATCCGGAGCCTGCCTGAGAGTATTTTTTCTGCAATATTTTTATTTTTGGAAGCGATATTATCAAGGGCGCTTGTGAAAATCCCGTATTTATAGATTGTGCCGCCGACCAGATAGACCTCCTTGCCTATTTCTTCGGCAATACTGTACTGGTAGCCGCGCTGTTTTTCGGGAGAATCCGCAGTGGTGAGGAAAGACGCTTTCCGTGATTCATAACACTTCCCAATGAGATATTTTCGCATCATATCCGGAAGGTCGCTTCTTTCGAGCTGGTTTTGGCATATCTAGCCGGCAGCGTCATAGCGGTTGCTGAACTCCATCCGTTTGACATGAAAAGGCAGCTCCCATTTCCGGCAGATGTCGTACCGTTTTCTTCCGTCAATGATGATATTTTCCCAGACGATGATGGGTTCCTGGCAACCGTTATCAAAGATGTTTTCTTCAAGCGCATCATATTCGCTGCTGCCGACAGGATATACCAGTGAGCTGAATTCCTCGTCATTCTTTAATTCATACATTGTTTTCCCCCGTCATCGTTTATCGGAACCGGCTCCCGCATCGAAAATAATGCCATTTCAGATAGCGCGTCAATGCTCCCGTACAGGCGGTAGGAGCGGTTCCACGAAAGGCCGTTGTTCACGGTCATCAGATTTTCTATCAGTATGGAGCTGTACAGTTCAATGCAGTCTACGGCGTCCATATGTACCTTGTGGGCGAGATAATCCTCGCGTCCGCTCCGCCGGATGGCGATTTTGCTGTCGGATGGATTGACCAGCAGCTGAATGTATTCCGGGTTCCCGATAAGCTGGAGGGTGCGCCGGTGTATCCGTATGCGGTTCTTTTTCAGGTCAATGCACAGGCTCGGTTGGAAAGATGTCTGGTTGCTCATGTTCTGTACCCTCGCTTTCTTTGGATTTTGTTTTCTTGTCCTGGATGCTGAAAACGGCATATCCGTCAAAAATGTTCACCTGCAGGGCTTTCTGGTGTTCCGCCACGGGAACCCCGAATTGGTGCTCCCACTCCGCCGGATAGGTCGGGGTGCGTGACGATTTTTCCGTGCCGTCCTCCTTTATTGTCCGCACGAATATCTCCGGCGTTTTGAGGTCGAAGATAAAGAGCAGTTCCCCGCCGGAACGTATGAGCTTACCCACGAGTTTATATCTGTATCCCATATTCCAGTCCATGAGGGATATGATTTTCGCAAAGAACACCCTGCAGGTCACCTGTTTGGGAGAACGTTTTTTTGCGCTTGCGGTACACCACCGGAAAGAATCCTTGTCTGATTCCGAGCAGGGGCGGACGGCCAGTTTCTTCTCCGTGGGGTTGACGAGAATCTGCACATACTCCGTATCGGGCAGTTTCCGTATACAGGCGGTGTTTACGGATATTTTGTTATTGTTGAAAGTGAAGGACGGCTCGTACAGATGGGCGAAGAACTCCCCGCGCACTACCTCGTATCCGTCAAGGGGTACCGTCTCGTCTATGATTTCCATTTCTTTGTTGTTGTCAGCTGCCATGATCTGCCTCCCGCTTCATGTGATTTAACAGGGACGCAATGTTTCCCCGCCTTTCTTCTGTGCCGGTTGGATTTAAGTCAGATTCCTTATACGGCTTGCCCTCCGCATTTGGGTTCCAGCTTTCCCCGTCCGCGAGCCTAGCAAATTCATCTGCCTGCGCCTGGACATAGTAGTTGTTGCCGAACGTGTCCGCCCACGTTTCGGGGTAGGCGAGTACTTCCTTTGGACTGCCCATGACAGGCGTCATGCCGGAATCCGTGTTGTCGGCTGCAACCGCATCGCTCGGGATAAGGGTTTCAACATCTCCAAGGTCAAAAAGCAGGATTGCCCCGGTATCTTTTCCGCAGAGCCGGCCGACCATGCGGTACTTGCGATTCTCATCCCAGCCGAGCAGTTTGTATAGTGTCGGGAGAAAAGCAGCCCCGCTGATTTCCCGCGGTATCAGGACACCGTTATGGACTCTGGCCCACTGCATATGGTTCCGGTTATCGGCATTGGTCTGCCGGACGGCAAAGACGCGTTTACGCGGATGGAGCAGAAGCTCGATATACTGGCAGTCTGTGAATTTATGGATGGCCACGCTGCTGAATTTAATCTCGTGCGCGGAAAACGTGACCGTCAGCTTCGGGGTATCAAAAAACTGCGCCCTTGCGATTTCATATCCTCTCAGGTCAAAATCGCCGGATTGTGCTTCTACGTCAGATGACTGCGTGGAAATCTGGCTTTCTGTCGTGCCCACGCTGTCACAGGCTTCATAATAATCTTCCATTTTAAATCCCGCCCAGCGAGGATTGATGGTGACATACCCTTTCAGTACTCCCTCCTGTACGACACGCAGCTCCGGCAGGAACCCTTTGTTCCCATATTTGGCGTTGCTGATAAGGCGCTGGACGGCGATGAAGTCATCCCTGCTTATAATGGCATCATGGTCATTCCTTTTCCGGTATTGGTTTCGGTCCTTGTTGTTCTTTCTGGATTTATGGTCGAGATAACTCGGAGTCCACGTTTTGCGGGCGAGGATGTCGCTGCAGTGCCGCTCATTTTGCAATATCTGCAGTATCGAGCCGGGAGACCACACAGTGTTCCCTCTTTTTGTACTCTGGCCGAATTCAGTAATGGTATCGGCAATCTCCTGACAGGTATATCCGTCAAGGTACATATAGAAAATCAGCCGGACGATTTTGGCTTCATCCTCATTGATGACAAGGTCACAGTTTTCATCCTGGTCATAGCCGAGGAGCGATGGCGTCAGGAATATGCCGCGCCGAAAACGCATCTCAATGGAAGCGTTCATGATTTCACTTTTGGTATGGCTTTCCTCCTGCGCCATCATTGCCATGATGGAGAGCATGACTTCGCAGTCCTCATCAAGCGTGAATATATTTTCGGTTTCA
>Ga0192263_1053_pt1 | contig 36986 bp, 30 predicted proteins | sample Koala_Koa23_I3_FD_131257 | JGI IMG/M metagenome (GOLD analysis project Ga0192263, IMG submission 131257) | Enriched cells from koala feces incubated with labeled cellulose particles, San Francisco Zoo, California, United States - Koala_Koa2-3_I3 ... | reverse complement strand
GGATTATGAAAATGACGGCTCTATGATTTTTAATTTGATATTCACTTTTGAGCAGGATAATAAAATTGTGCAAAAAGAGCATTTTAAGGAACACTATTACCCAATTTCAAAGAATGTGCTCTTAAATAAACTGGAAGAAATGCAATATGCGGACATACAGGTTCTATGTCATCCGGCATTTGTTACGGCCATAAATATCGAGGATGTCGATTGGTATACTGTCATTGCACAGAAGAAGAGGTGACCATATGATAATTAATGAAGAAATGGCTGTAACGTATCTGGATCGACTGGATGTCAGCAGGTATTGTAAAGAATGGTATTTTTCGGAAACGGAAACTGCAAAGATAGTCGGTGAAAGCATTTTCACATCGCCGAATACAGATGATGAAACACGCAAAAAGGTTCGGAGCGTCTATGATGCAATTCATGCCACAGTACGAATTTTTCAGCCTTTAAATGTCCGGCTATGGAATTTGCTCTTTCCTGATTGGAAAAAGGAGCTGGAAAATGTAAGTGTTGACCTGATTGTTGGCTTCCCGGAGCCAAATGATGCAACCGTAGAATATGACACGGATGGACGCTGCCACATTATTTTCGACCTGGTTTGCTGGACAAAGTATATCGGATACTGTGACATGGCACAGCTTGCACGAAATCTTCTGTCGCACGAGCTGTGCCATGTGCTGCTTCATTCTCATTTAGCGGGTCTGACAGAAGCCTTAGAAGGGGCGGACTATCAAAAACGTCTGGATGCCATTACCTTCGATGAGGGCTTTGCTCACCTGCTGTCATACGATGCAAAAGACATTGACATGGTGGACTGGCAGAGCAAAGAACTTTTGACCGTGTTTGGCCAAAGCAGAGAAAAGCTTAAATCCGCGCTTGCCGAGCAGGACACCACGAAACAAGGGCAATTTATATACGAGGCGCTTTATGGAAATTACTACGACAAGTTTGCCTGTATGTGTGGGATGCTCTATCTGGCGGCTCTGTGGCTGGAAGGCGGAGATATTGCAATTAAAACTGCACTAAATGAAGGCTACATGGACTTTGCCGGCAAGGCAGCTGGTCAATGAGAAAATCAACCGGCCAGGATGACGACATTTCAAGTATGCAGTTGTCAGGCCGTCTGAGAAAGAGCAGTAATGATTTTGAAACAATCCTGACTATTTTGGAAATTGTTCAGTATATTCACAGTTACCACTTACTTCCCTTTTACCCGCATACACTCGCCAGATCTTCATAGAATTTGGGATAGCTGATATGAACGCACTCGGCATCGAGAATGTCCATTTCTCCTGTGCAGGCAAGTGCGGCTACAGCGAAGCTCATTGCGATGCGGTGGTCTTTGTGTGTGTCGATCGTGGCTCCGTGAAGCGCTTTTCCGCCGGTGAACATCATACCGTCCTCTGTGGCTTCGACAGGGCAGCCAATCCGGCTGAGGTTTTCCGTCATCACGGCGATACGGTCGGATTCTTTGACACGCAGCTCGGCCGCGTCGCGGATCACGGTTGTGCCGTCCGCGAAGGCAGCCAGGACGGCCAGGATGGGCAGCTCGTCAATCAGGGTGGGGATGATGTCTCCACCGATCTCGACCGCTTTTAAATGGCTGCTGTGTACCAGCAGGTCGGCGCAGGGTTCCGCGCCGGAATGGTCTTCATTCAGGAGTGTGATGTCGGCGCCCATCGCCTGGCAGACGCGGAGCATGCCGTCACGGGTCGGATTGATGCCGACATTTCTAAGCAGAAGCTCCGAGCCGGGCACCAGCAGGGCGGCGGCGATGAAATAGGCTGCCGAGGAGATGTCGCCGGGTACGCGCACCTTTTGCCCCACGAGAGCTGGTTCGGGGGAGATGGATGCGGTAAAGCCAGTGCGCGTGGCATTTTTTATATTGTTCATCTGCGAAGAAAACGCTGGGTCTCCAGAGGCAAGGCTTTTGCCCGACGAATCATCTGGCACATTCGAAATGTGGGAGTGCTCATCTGGCACATCCAGAATGCGGGAATGCTTATCTGACACATCCGGAAAGCGGGTGTTCTCATCAGCATCCGCCCATACATCCGCGCCGAAATACCGCAGCATCAGCTCGGAATGATTCCGCGAAACGGCCGGCTCGGTAACACTGGTGACGCCGTCCGCGTACAGCCCGGCCAGCAGGATACAGGATTTGACCTGCGCGGAAGCAACGGGCGAATCATAGTGTATACCCTGCAGCCTTTTCCCATGGATGGAAAGCGGCGCGCAGCCGTTTCCATTTACCGAGGAAATATCTGCACCCATGGCGGTAAGCGGCGTCATAATCCGCTTCATGGGCCGTTTCTGGATGGATTCGTCCCCGGTGATGACCGTATGAAAAGCCTGCCCCGCGAGAATGCCGGAGAGAAGACGCACGGTCGTGCCACTGTTGCCCGCGTCGAGTATGGCGGAAGGAGCGGAAAGCCCATGAAGTCCCTTCCCATGGATCAGGACGTGCGCCCCCTGTTCACACGGCGAAAACTCGATTTCGATGCCCATCTGCCGGAAACAGGAGATGGTAGAGAGGCAGTCCGCACCGGTCAGGAAATGAGTGACCTCCGTGGCACCCTCGGCGAGTGCGCCGAACATGACGCTCCTGTGAGAAATTGATTTGTCTCCCGGTATCGAAAGCTCCCCGCGCAGGGGAGCGGTGTATTTGATCTTCATGAGCTTGTATGAGTCCTTTCGTAAATGTATGAACAATATCACGGCAATATGTGAAATTGTCTCTGTAGTGCGGCCTGCTGATTTATGAAACCGTATCTGTAAGGCAACATAGCAATATATGAACTGCGTCTACAATGTGAGGTATTATATGGAACATGCCTGAAATATGTTCGGCCAGCGTTATCGCTCCCATACCTGATACTTGTTTTCGCGCAGTAGCCTGGCCGCTGCTCTGGCAGGCGCTTCCTCGTAAAACTCGATGCGTAGTACTCCCTCCTCGAACTCCCGGCTGTGTACGATACCGATGTTTTTGATACTGATGTCCTGCCCGGCAAGTATCTTAGCTACATGCAGGATCGCTCCAGATTCATCGACCACATCGCAGTATACCTGGAAGGTCTTTTTGATGCTTCCGGGGCTGCTTGAGGCAAAGGAATCGCGGTAATCACGGGACTTTTCAAACATCTTATAAATCGCCTCACCATCCCCGGTCTGCACTGCTTCACGGGCGTCGTTAAGGAGACAGATAAATGTGTCCATGATGGAGACAATGTTGTCTCCATTTGTCATACAGATCTGCTCCCACATCTCCGGCGAAGAGGAGGCGATCCGTGTGATATCCTTAAAGCCTCCGGCAGCGAGTGTTTTCATCAGCTCTTCGCGGGAGTCCAGATCATGTACGGTATTGACCAGGGCGGCCGCGATCAGGTGCGGCACATGGCTGACTGCCGCCGTTGCACGGTCATGCTGACGGTAATCAAGGACAATCGGCAGTGCTCCGATCCCGGAAGCCAGAGAGCGCAGATGCTCTACCCATTCATCCGGTACACCCGGCGAGGGCGTAAGGATGTAATAAGAATTTTCAAACAAATGTGCCCGTGCGTAATCAAGCCCGGATTTTTCTGAGCCGGTCATCGGATGGCCGCCGATAAAGCGCCCGTTCAGGCCCATCTTTTCCACCGCCAGATGAATGTCCGTCTTGACACTGCCGACATCGGTGAGAATACAGTCCGGACGCGCGATATTCTTTAACTGCTCCAGGGCCGCGACATTACTGCTCACCGGCGCACACAAAAAAATACAGCCGCATGCGCCAAACCTTGCATCTGCAGGGGAGGAGCAGATCTCGTCAATCACGCCCTGCCGGAGAGCTTCCTCGACCGTTCTCGCTGTCCTCGTATAGGCCATGATGCGGCAGCCGGGCTGAGCTCTTTTAAGTGCTTTCGCGAGCGAGCCGCCGATCAGCCCCAGCCCGACAAAACCAAAGGTTTCTGTATCCATAATTCGTTCCTTCCTCAAAACAAAGCTGTCGTAACTGTTTCGTACCTTCACTGTTATCAAACTATTGATATTTTACCAGAGACAGAGATACTCGTCAATTGAAAATAAGCTGCGGACGGCGAAAATCCGGCGTCCGCTTACTGAGCAGGCTTTCGAGAAAGTATGGTTATGAAACAGAAAAAAAGCTGGAAAAAAACTGAAAAAATATTGTTAAAATTGAATAAACTGCTTGAACTGTCTGCAGATTTTTAGTAGAATGTAACCATGTGGGCTTATTGCCATATTTGTCTCCTCCGGCGCACCGGGGGAGAGGAGGGGGGATACGGTATTTCCCCTGCCCGATTGGCATGGAAGCACGTATTACTAAATATTTGGAGGAAGAAGATTATGAATGTTTACACTACTGACAAGATCCGGAACGTCGTAATTCTCGGACATGGCGGGGCGGGCAAGACCAGCCTGGTGGAAGCCATGGCATATCTCTCGGGGATCACGAGCAGGCTGGGCAGCGTAGCTGACGGGAATACGATCAGCGATTACGATAAAGAGGAGATCAAGAGAAAGTTTTCGATTACCACATCCATGGTTCCGATCGTCTGGGGGGATACGAAGATCAACATCCTGGACGCGCCGGGATATTTTGATTTCGCCGGTGAGGCTGTTGAAGCCTGCGCTGCCGCGGACGCTGCCATCATCGTTGTGAATGGCAAGAGCGGCGTGGAGGTCGGTACGCAGAAAGCATGGGATCTGTGTGAGAAGTTTAAGCTGCCGCGTTTCTTCTTTGTCTCCAATATGGATTTTGACAATGCCAGCTACCGCAAGGTGGTGGATGCTTTGACCGAGCTCTATGGGAAGAAGATTGCGCCGGTTCATGTGCCGATCCGTGAGAATGAGAAGTTTGTCGGCTATGTGGATGTTGTGAAAAATATCGGCATGCGGTATGTGAATAAGCAGGAAAAGGTAGAATGCCCGATTCCGGAATACCTGGAAGAGTATATTGAGAACTACCGCGGGACGCTCATGGAGTTGGTCGCTGAGACGAGCGAGGAGTTCATGGATCGCTATTTCGAGGGCGATGAGTTTTCGCCGGAGGAGATTGTATCCGCGCTTCATACCAATATTGCGGACTGCTCCATGATCCCGGTGACCATGGGCGCGAGCGTAAATCTGCAGGGCGTGCTGATTCTCCTTGATGACATAGTGAGCTTCCTGCCGTCCCCGGAGAAGCGCAGGTTCGCCGGGGTGAATACAAAGACCAAGGAAGTCTTTGAGGCAAACTATGATTTCTCGAAGGCGAAGTCTGCTTATGTCTGGAAGACGCTAGTCGATCCGTTTATCGGGAAATATTCGTTTATCAAGGTTGCTTCGGGCGTGATCAAGGGCGAAGATACTCTTTACAATGACGCCAAAGGTACAGAGGATCGCGTGGGCAAGCTGTATGTGATGGAAGGCAGCAAGCCGGTTGAAGTGAAGGAACTGCATGCGGGCGACATCGGCGCGATCGGCAAGATTGAGGCCGCGACCGGAGATACCCTCTCCACAAAGGCGACTCCGATTGCGTATGGCAAGATTGATACGCCGGTTCCGTATACCTACAAGAGATATGAGCCGAAGGTGAGAGGCGAGGAAGATAAGGTCGCACAGGCGCTCTCGAAGATGGCGCAGGAGGATCTGACCCTGAAGGTCGTAAACGATGGCGAAAACCGTCAGACCCTGCTCTACGGCCTTGGCGATCAGCATCTGGACATCGTAGTCAGCCGCCTCCTGACGAAGTATAAAGTGGATGTAAATCTGGAGAAGCCAAAGGTGGCGTTCCGCGAGACCATCCGCAAGAGCTCGGATGTGGATTCCAAGTACAAGAAGCAGTCCGGCGGCCACGGGCAGTACGGTCATGTAAAGATGCGCTTCTCACCGCTTGATTCTCTGGACGTGCCGTTTGAATTTTCTCAGGAGGTCGTAGGCGGCGCTGTCCCGAAGAACTACTTCCCGGCAGTGGAAAAGGGCATCGCGGATTCCTGCCAGAAGGGACCTCTTGCCGGCTATCCGGTCGTCGGTGTCAAAGCAGTGCTCTATGATGGTTCCTATCATCCGGTAGACTCCTCTGAGATGGCGTTCAAGACCGCCGCTTCCCAGGCCTTCAAGAAGGGCTTTATGGATGCGAGCCCGGTACTCCTTGAGCCGATCGCTTCCATGAAAGTGACTGTCCCGGACAAATTCACCGGTGACGTCATGGGCGACCTGAATAAGAGACGCGGCCGTGTGCTGGGCATGAACCCGGATCACAAGGGCAATACGATCGTGGAGGCGGACGTGCCGATGTCCGAGCTGTATGGGTATTCAACACAGCTTCGCTCCATGACCGGCGGTTCCGGAGACTTTACTTATGAGTTCGCGCGCTATGAGCAGGCTCCGAACGACGTGCAGGAGCGCGAGATCGCGGCGAGAAAGAGCGAAGAATAATAATAAATAGAGGAAAGGCGGCGCACAGAAGCCGAAACACTTTTTATGTAATGTACAAAGAAAAGGCGGCCGGATGGCCGCCTTTTCCGATGAAAGAAATATGGAAATTATTGTCTCGCCGCAATTGCCTTTGACGGGCATTTTGCGGCGCATTTGCCGCATCCGACGCACTTCTCATAATCAATATGCGCGAGATTGTCTTTAATCGTAATCGCGCCCGCTTCGCACTGCCTGGTGCAGAGGCTGCATCCGATACAGCCGATGTCGCAGCTTTTTCGTACCGCCGGACCTTTATTTTTGCTGGAGCAGCACACCGCGTAGGTGGCTTTATCCGGCAGGATCTCGATCAGGTGTCTCGGGCAGGCTGATACGCATTTTCCGCAGGCTTTGCATAATTCGCGGTCTACGACGGCTACGCCGTCTATGACGTGGATCGCCCCAAACGGACAGGCCTTTTCACAAGAGCCAAGCCCCATGCAGCCATAATCGCACTTCCAGGGGGAGAGCCCACTGGCGGCGGCTGCCGCACAGTCGTGGATACCGACATAATTGCTTTTTTGGGCAGTGTGCTCGCAGCTGCCGAAGCACTTGACGAACGCGACCTGCTTTTCCTGCGCGTCCGCGCTCACGCCCATGACCTGGCTGATTTTCTCCGCTACCGGAGCGCCGCCGACAGGGCAGCCGTTTACCGGGGCTTCCCCTTTTACAATTGCTTCGGCCATCGCGTCGCAGCCTGCGTATCCGCATCCGCCGCAGTTGTTGCCGGGCAGATACTCACGCACTGCGAGCTGTTTCTCATCTACTTCTACTTTGAATTTCTTGCCGACTGTGATGAGGAGCATCCCCATCACAAAGCCGATCACCACCACTGCTACTGTGGCGACAAGTACTGGATACATATTCAACCTCCTCGGAATTCTATTCCTTATTGAATCGAGCAGAAACGATTTGCTCAAATCACAGCGACAGACTGCTGAATCCCATAAATGCGATGGACATCAGGGCGGCGGAGAGCAGGACGACCGGCGCTCCGCGGAATGGAGCCGGAATAGACGATTCGTCGATGCGCTCGCGGATTCCTGCCAGCAGCACAATTGCGATGGTGTAACCGATACCGGTACCAAAACCTGCAGTTACACTTTCCAGGAAGTTGTATTCATCCTGTACATTAGTCAGAGCTACGCCGAGCACCGCACAGTTTGTAGTAATAAGCGGCAGATAGATGCCGAGTGCCTGATACAGCGGAGGGGCGACCTTCTTTAAAAACATTTCTACGATCTGCACCAGTGTCGCGATGACCAGAATGAATACGATGGTATTCAGGTAGGTCAGATCCAACGGCTTCAGAAGAAACGTATAGAGCAGATTTGCCACAGCGGAGGCAATCGTGATAACGAATATAACCGCGGCGCCTAAGCTGGCTGAGGTCTTGATCTGCTTGGATACGCCGAGAAACGAGCAGATGCCCAGGAACTGGCTCAGGACGACGTTGTTGACCAGGGCAGTCGTAATAATAATTAACATCAGGGATGAATTCATGCTTTCGTCGCCTCCTTATCTGCACTGCCGGTCTCATGGCTGACGGAACAGGTCGCGCAGCAGCCGTCGCAGCCTTCGACTTTTTTATTTGCTTCTGTGTGAATATGTACGCCGTTCATGATGGCGATGATGAACGCGATCACAAGGAACGCGCCCGGCGCCTTTACAAAAATGGCGATTGGCGGTACGGATTCCGGCAGGATGGTAAAGCCAAAAGCGGTTCCCGCACCGACCAGCTCACGCACCAGACCGATGATGGTCAGGGCAATTGTAAAACCTAAACCCATGCCGATGCCGTCAAAGGCCGCAAGATCTGGGGTATGCTTATTTGCGTAAGCTTCCGCGCGGCCGAGGATGATGCAGTTTACCACGATCAGCGGGATGTAGATGCCCAGCGAATCGTAAAGCCCTGGTGTGTATGCCTGCATCAGCAGGTCTACGATGGTCACGAGAGAAGCTGTGATTACGATGTAGGCTGGCAGACGTACTTCATCCGGAATGACGTTGCGCAGCGCTGAGATAATCATATTTGAAAAAATTAGTACGATCATGGAAGAGACGCCCATGCCGAGGCCGTTGATGGCGGATGTGGTTACCGCGAGGGTAGGGCACATGCCAAGCATCAGGACAAGGGAAGGATTCTCTTTTACCACGCCGTTATAGATTCGTCCCATATATTGATTCATGTAAAAAACCCCCTTCTTATCCAATATACTCCGCAAAGAATGCGAGCGCGGTGTTGACTGCGTTGACAACGGCACCGGAGGAAGTGGACGCACCGGATACAGAGTCGATCTCATTCTCTTCCGTGGAAGAACCGGATTTGTTCAGGATAAATGCATCCGTATTGACACCCTCAAACTGGCTCTTAAACGCGTCTTCGTCTACACGCATGCCCATACCGGCAGTCTCATTCAGTGTCGTAAAGGCGATTTTGATGACAGTGCCGTCTGTGGTAAGGCCGACAGAGAGGGTAATGTCTCCTTCAAAGCCGTCCCCGCTGGTGACGCTGATCACATAGCCGACGATTTCATCGTTCGCGTTATAGCCGACCAGTACGTCGTTGATATAGGTCTTTCCAAAGGAGGAGGAGTCATATGCTTCGCCCGCGAGCGCTTCTACAGCCGCATCCAGGTCGGAGTCATACTGGAAGGATTCCGCATCCGGGCATACCTCCAGGTAGGATTCCTGGTTGGCAGCAATTTCCTGTTCCTCGATTTTGGTCTTCGTCATGGCATATACGCCACTTAAGAGGAGACCGGCAATCAGAGTAATGACAGTCAGGTTTATGGCAGATTTCGGGAATTCGCGCTCCTTGTATTCGCCGCCTTTATATCCCAAAGGTTTCGGGATTGGCAGCTTGTCAATGAACGGAACAAACATATTCGAGATAATGATAGCATAGCTGAAGGAGTCAGCAGATGATCCATAGACACGGAACAGCCCGGCCAGAAGACCGATAATCGCGCCGTAGATAATATGCCCGCGCGAGGTCACGGGGCTGGTCACCGGGTCGGTTGCCATAAAGAAGGCACCCATCAGAAGACCGCCGCCGCAGATCTGCGCGATCAGATACGCCGGCGCAAATCCGCCTTCCCCGAAGAACCCCATAAACAGAGTAAAGACCACGATGCATGAAACCGGGATCTCCAGCGTAATGCCTCCGGCCGCCCACAGATAAAGGCCGCCGATCAGCAGAGCCAGCGCGGAGCCGCCAATCACGCCGTTCGTGGTGCCCAGATAAATTTTTGCTACATTGACTGCATCTCCGGCATTTAAGGCTGCCAGAGGGGTCGCGGAGCTTACGCCGTCGACGCTGAAATTCGTCATGGCAGTGCCAAAGGAAATTAGCAGGAAGCAGCGTGCGGTCAGCGCAGGGTTCAGAAAGTTCTTGCCCAGTCCGCCAAAGAAGCATTTCACGACCAGAATGGCAAAGATACTGCCGAGGATCGGCAGATAGAGCGGAGCCTCGGGCGGAAGAGAGAGCGCCAGCAGAAGGCCGGTCACAACCGCGCTGCCGTCTTTCACTGTGTTTTTCTTATGTGCAATTAAATCAAACAGATATTCGGAAAGAACTGCTGCCAGCACCGATAGCAGGATCACAAGAAGCGCATGCAGCCCATAGCGGACGATGCCGAAAACCGTGGCAGGCATCAGTGCAAGCACGACATCAAGCATCACCTGTCCGGTCGTTAATTTCCTGTCGCGGATGTGGGGACTGGAGGAAACATTTAAAAGCTGATTTTCATTCATGACTCATCCCTCACTTTCTTTTCGCGGCCAGAATCTCGGCCTTCGCCTGTTTAAACAGCTGCATCAGCGGACGCTTCGCCGGGCAGACCCAGGTACAGGAGCCACAGGCGATGCAGTCGAGACCATACAGACGTTTCTCATATTGCTCATAATTCTTTTTCTCCGCCGCATCCGCCATCATCTGCGGAATCAGGTGGATCGGACAGACTCGGGAACAGCGCCCGCAGCGGATACAGGCCGTCTGCTGTGCCTCGGCAAGTTCGACGTCATCCTCCGAAAGAAGCGTGAGTGCATTGCTCGCCTTTGTGATCGGGGCAGACAGAGAAGGCATCGCGATCCCCATCATCGGGCCGCCGCTTAACGCTTTTTTCAGTGTGACGTCCGGCTTTATGCCGCCGGCCGCTTCGACGAGCTCCTGATAAGATGTGCCGATCGGCACTTCAAAGGTGCCAGGGTGCGCGACCGCATCGCCGGACACAGTGAAATATCGTTTCATCAGCGGCTCGGAGAAATAGCATGCGCGGTAAATCGCGTAAAGTGAGGCTACATTGCAGACGATACAGCCAACGTCTGCCGGGAGCTGGCCGAATTTCAGGTCACGGCCGCTGACGACGGAGATCAGGTTGCGCTCGCCGCCCTCCGGATATTTGGCCTGTACAGGCTGCACCATGACGCCCTTTTCACCGGCACAGACCGCTTCCATGGACTTGATGGCCTCCGGCTTGTTGTCTTCGATTGCGATCACGCCTATCGCGTCCGGGAAAAGCTGGAGCACCAGCCGCAGTCCGTCCAGGATTCCGCGGCTCTGGTTCTGCATCAGGCGGTCGTCGCAGGTTATGTAGGGCTCACACTCCGAGCCGTTCGCGATGATGTAGTCAATAGACTCCGGATTTTTGGAAGTGAGCTTTACATGGGTCGGGAATCCGGCGCCGCCCATCCCGACGATGCCGGCCCTCTGGATTGCGTCCAGGATATCCTTGTTGGAAAACGTACCGGCATGGTGTTTTTTCCCGACTCCTTCCAGAAGTGAGAATTCGCCGTCGTTTTCAATGACAATACAGGTCGCCGTGGTGCCGGAAGCGGTTGCGCGCTCCTCGATGGCCTTCACCTTGCCGGAACAGGAGCTGACGATATTTGCAGATACAAACCCGTCCGCCTCAGCAATGATCTGGCCTGCCTTCACCAGGTCGCCTTTTTTTACTACTGGCTTCGCAGGCTTGCCGATGTGCTGATTAACCGGGAAAACGAGGTCTCCCTGCGGAAGATAAGGCGTCACCGGGCCGCCCAGGGAGAGCTCCTTGAATCCCTCGGGGTGAATGCCACCCCGAAATGTTTTAACACTCATACTTATAATCCTCCTTACAGGATTGTGATGATAACCAATTATCTTATTCCTGACTGCCTTGTGCCTGCTTGATGCAATCTTCAACAGCCTGCTTTACCGCGTCAGATGTGACTGTAGCGCCGGAAACACCGTCAACATCCACAGACTGAGCTTCCAGGATCTGTGCGGTAATTTCAGGACCGATATCCGCGCCCAGTCCGGCAGTTTCACCAGAGAGATCATAATCAATCCGGTAGATACGTGTCTCATCGAATGTAACACTGACTGTGATAGTGCTGCTGATTCCTTCCGCGGTGGCTGTGTAGGTGCCCGGAATATATGCCGCTGCGCCGGATTCTTCTTCCGCATCTGATTCTTCTGTTTCAGCACCATCTTCGGCATCCGCTGCGTCGGAGCTATTATCTGTGAGATAGATTTCTGTCGGGGTATCCGCGCCGCCGATTATGGTGGATGCGCTGTCAGAATCGTCTTCCTCAATCATTGCCTGTGCGATGCAGTCTTCGGCTGCCTCGAGGATAGCGTCCGTGGTGACCGTCGCACCGGAGATGCCGTCCACGTCGACGGACTGTGCCTCAAGAACCTGCGCAACTACGTCGTCATCAATCAGTGCCCAGGTCGAGGTCTCACCGGAAACATCCGCGTCCATCTCGACAATGTTGTTCTCATCAAAGGTCATGGCGACAGTTACTTCGGTAGAATATCCTTCTGCAGTGGCAGTGTAGGTACCTGCCAGGTAAAGTGCACTGCCGTCTGCCAGGTCAGTCTCGGCTTCTTCTTCCGTTTCCACATTGCCGGCTGCGGTTTCCTCCTCGCTGGCTTCGCTTTCCGCTTCGGTTTCGGCAGCGTCGGTTTCAGCGGCCTCAGTTTCTTCTTCCGTTTCAGCGTCATCTTCGGCATTCACAATCAGGGCCTGTGCGATGCAGTCTTCAACAGCCTGCTTTACCGCGTCAGATGTGACAGTGGCACCGGAAACGCCGTCCACATCCACAGACTGAGCTTCCAGAATCCGACTGGTAATTTCAGGACCGATATCCGCGCCCAATCCTGCAGTTTCACCCGAGAGATCATAATCAATCCTGTACATGCCTGTCTCATCGAATGTAACGTTGACTGTGATCGTGCTGCTGATTCCTTCTGCGGAGGCCGTGTAGGTGCCCGGCGTGTAAAGCACGCTGCCATCAGCTGAGCCGGTTTCTTCTGCCGATGTCGATAGGGTCTCGGTGACCTCAGTCTCAGCGGCCTCGGTCTCGGCGGCTTCCGTTTCCGCAGCTTCGGTTTCAACGGCTTCCGTTTCGATAGCCTCGGTTTCGGCATCCACATCCCCGGAAACAGCAGCAGTGCCGCTCATTGCCTGCGCTAATGCGTCAGCGGCTGCAGCTTTCACTGCGTCAGAGGTAACAGTAGCACCCGAAACGCCGTCCACGTCCGCGGACTGGGCGGTTAAAATCTGTGCACTCATTTCCACTCCGATATCGGCGCCGATGCCGGCGGTTTCCCCTGAAACATCACATCCGACGGAGAGGATGCTCTCTTCATCTACGGAGATCGTAACAGTCACATCGCTGTCAATTCCGGCAGCAGATGCTGAATAGACCCCGGGAGTATAGGTGCTGCCGGAAGAGGCAGTACTTGTTTCCTCATCTGTATCAGCAGCCTCAGTCTGGGCGGCTTCCGTTTCCGCAGCTTCCGTTTCGGTGGCCTCAGTCTCAGTGGCCTCGGTCTCCTTAGCTTCCGTTTCCGCGGCTTCGGTCTCGGTGGCCTCAGTCTCAGCGGTTTCAGTCTCAACAGCTTCGGTTTCGTCGGCTTCCGTTTCCGCAGCTTCGGTTTCAACGGTTTCCGTTTCAATAGCTTCGGTCTCGGCCTCCACATCCTCGGAAACAGCAGCAGTGTCGCTCATTGCCTGTGCTAATGCGTCTGCCACCGCGGCTTTCACTGCGTCAGAAGTAACAGTAGCACCCGAAACACCGTCCACGTCCGCGGACTGGGCGGTTAAAATCTGTTCACTGATTTCGTCGCCGATATCAGCACCGATGCCGGCAGTTTCTCCGGAAACATCGCATTCGACGGAGAGGATGCTTTCTTCATCTACGGAGATCGTGACAGTTACGTCGCTTGAAATTCCGGCAGCAGCAGCTGTGTAGGTTCCGGGAGTATAGGTGTTGCCAGAAGAAGCAGTACTTGTTTCTTCTTCTGTATCAGCGGATTCTGTACCAACAGCCTCAGCATCAGCGGTCTCCGTTTCGGTGGCTTCGGTTTCAGCAGTATCAGCATCAGCGGTCTCGGTTTCAGCAGTATCAGCATCAGCGGTCTCCGTTTCCGCAGCCTCAGTTCCGGCTTCCGTCTCAGTTTCAGCTTCCGTTCCGGTATCCCCGCCATCAGTGCCGCCCGTTGCCTGCGCGATGCAGTCCTCCAGAGCCGATTTCAATGCGTCGGAGGTGATGGTTGCGCCAGAAACTCCGTCCACGGAGGCGCTTTGTGCCGAGAGGAACTTCTCGATCATTTCATCTCCGATATCGGCTCCTAAACCGGCAGTTTCCCCGGAGACATCAACCGCGATGTCAGTAATGCTTCCTTCGTCAAACGTACAGGTCACAGTTACGTCGCTGCTGATACCTGCCGATGTGGCAGTATATGTACCAGGCGTGTAACTTGCTGAGCCGACGGATGTCGAGGATGTGGCCGTACTTCCTTCCGACGAATTGACGGAATATTCCCCGACTGTCAGAATACCCAGACTGGCGGCGACAACCACGCAGGCTGTCACGCCCTTAATGAAGGTAGTGCGTGAAATTAGTTCTTTCCCCATATTTTTTTCCTTTCCTGATGATTAATTATTGATAAAGTGCTTTGAATCCTTCTTTTAATCTGCCTCTGAATCTGTTTCTGCATCTTCCTCTGAATCTGCCTGCACCCTCTTTTTGCGCCGGAACCTCAGAAGAAGAGAAGAGAGCAGGATGCTGAGCTGGTAGAGCAGAATCATCGGCAGCGCGACCATGGTCTGCGATATGATGTCAGGCGGTGTCACGACCGCAGCAACAAAAAAATCACGATGATGGCGGGCCGGAAGCCTTTTTTCATCCATTCGACCTTTAAAAGACCCATCTGCGTGAGAAGTACGGATACAACAGGCATTTCAAAGATGATGCCAAATACCAGAAAAATCGTCAGCAGAAAACTCAGGTATTCTTTCACACTGATGGAAGCCGTGATTCCGCTTCCCGAGCTGATATCAATCAGAAACTTCAGCATAAATGGGAGCATAACCCTGTAAGCAAAAAGAATGCCGATCACGAAGCAGATAAGTCCGGAAATAATGGCAGCAAGAAACAGCGAGTTTTCGTTTGTCTTCAGGCCAGGCTGAATGAATGCCCATATGTGATAAAGAATCACAGGCAGGCAAATGCACACTCCTGCGATAAGCGCGATGGAAAACTGCTGCATCAGCAATTCCTGTGGAGCGATGTAGACAAATTCATAGCCATAAACGGTTCCCATATTGGTCAGGAATTCGATCAGATCCGGAGAAAAATACAGTGCGACCAAAAAAGCGGCAACCAATGTCCCCATACAGACTGCCAGCCGGTTTCGCAATTCCCGCAGATGCCCTGAGAGGGGCATGGAGCCGCTCTGTCCGGATTTTTGTTTTTTGTGGTTATTCATCATGACTCCGTTGTATCAGCTTTATGACTGTCATCCGAACTGTTATCATCCTCCTTCATGCCGTCGCGAAAGTTTTTCGTGGCCTTTCCGAACATTTTTGACAGCTTCGGAATCTGGCTCGGCCCGAAAAGAACAACGACGATCGCAAGAATGATTAGTAATTCTGTGGTTCCCAGTTTCATGTATTTTACCTCCTATTATCCTTCTTTTGTAGAATCATCCGGACTTGCGCCGGAATTATTTATGGTGGAATCATCGGCACTTGCGCCGGGATTATTTGCTGCGGAATCGTCAGCGCCTGCGCCGGAATGATTTGCTGTGGAATCGTCAGCGCCTGTGCCGGAATGATTGACCACTGATTGCTCCGGGTCTGAGCCGGAATCATTTATTGAGGAATCATCCGCCGCTTTGCTGATTTCTTTTTCGGAAACATCTGCTGCTTTGGCGTTTTCTATTTCAGAATCATCCGCCGCTTTGGCGGCTTCTTTTTCAGCAGGAGTAACCTTCAGCGGTTTCCCAAGATCATTCAAAGATTTCTGTATCTCTCTGGCATTGTCTTTCACCTCTTTTGTCAGCTCTGCGACCGGTTCTACCGCCTCGCGCAGGGGCTTCTGTGCTTCATTAAGAGGCTCTACGACATTCTTGCGAATTTCTTTGGTAGCCTCTGAGGAAGCATTGCGGAACGAGCGCAGGGCTTCGCCAAGCATTTTCGCATAGGAAGGAAGCTTGTCAGGGCCAACCACAAACAGGGCAATAATTAAAATAAAAAGAATCTCCGTCATGCCGATTTTCATGCCAATGCTTCTCCCTTCGCGCAGATATAAATATTGATATGGCATCAAAAACACTTCTTAAGAATACCAGTTTTATAACAATCTTTCAGCCCATAATTTTTGGTGTTTTTTGAATAATTTTTGTATAAATTTCGAACCCGCAATCCCGGGTAATGTCTCTCGCATCATACTATTTGATAATAGTGGAGGATGCCGGCAATCAGAAAATCAGAAAACTATACTGAAATTAAAAAAATGTGGTTGAGAAAAACAGGAGACATGCTTATAATGATGATGAAAGGTGAATGGAGGTGGCCAGCTTGAAGCAGAATAAGAAAGCCGGGGGAAGAGATGGGAACGTATTTAAATCCGGGAAATGAAGGCTTTAGGACAATATTGAAGGGCCTGTATGTGGATAAAACGGGGTTGATTGATTATGTAAACAGCACTCTTGATACACCGTTGAAGCTGACGAGTTTCAGTCGGCCAAGGAGATTCGGTAAATCGTTTGCTGCCAAAATGCTGTGTGCGTATTATGATTGCTCCTGTGATTCTAAATCATTGTTTGAAAACTTAAAAATATCGAAAAAAGGTTCATATAAGGAGCATTTGAATAAGTATAATGTAATTTATCTGGATATTACCTGGTTTATTTCACGTTCAAAAACCAGAAAGACAGATGTTCTTTCGGATATGCAGACTACAGTTATTGCCGAATTAAGAGAGACATTTCCTGATTTTGTTTATGAAAATGAAAGATATCTTCCAGATGCGCTCCTTAGCATCAGCCGAAATACAGGGAATAAATTTTTCGTGATTATTGATGAGTGGGATGCTTTGTTTCGTGAAGCGAAAGAAGATGAAAAAACACAGGAAGAATATGTCGAACTGCTCAGGGGACTTTTCAAAGGAGGGACTGCGACAGATGAGATGATTATTGGTGCATATATGACTGGTATTCTTCCCATTAAAAAATATGGCACTGAATCAGCTCTGACAGATTTTCGAGAATATACCATGATCGAGCCATTGGTGTTATCGGAGTATATTGGGTTTACAGAACAGGAAGTTCAAAGCTTATGTGCCACATATGATGTTGATTTTGAAAAGATGAAACAATGGTATGACGGATATTCGTTCTCAGATCTAAAATCTGTATACAGCCCTCATTCCGTTATAAACGCAGTCCTTTTTAAAAAATTCAGAAATTATTGGAAATCATCGGAAAGCTTTACATCATTGAAAGGCTATATTACAAGTGGGTTTGATGGTTTGAAGGACGCTGTTGTATTCATGCTGGGCGGTCAAAGAATGGAGGTTGATACAAGTACATTTCAGAATGATATGACATCCATTGAAAGCAGGGACGATGTGTTGACTTTACTGATTCATCTGGGCTATCTGGCGTATAATGAGGAAGATGGAACGGTATATATTCCTAATCTTGAAGTTACCGATGCATTTAAAACAGCTGTAAAGGGCAGCGGATGGGATGAGGTGAATGAAGCGCTGTCCCGCTCTGAGAAGCTTTTAAATGCAACGATTAACGGCGATGCAGAAATGGTAGCAGAAGCTTTGGAACTGGCTCATGAAACCTGCGCTTCAAGTCTGGAATATAATGATGAAAATTCCTTAAGCTGCGCAATTTTGCTGGCATACTATACAGCCAGAAACTATTATGAAATTTTTCGGGAATTGCCATCTGGGAAAGGCTTTGCAGATATTGCGTTTTTGCCGCGCAAGGATACGAATAAGCCGGCTATGATTATCGAATTAAAATATAATAAATCTGCTGATACAGCAATTCAGCAAATTCATGATAATCGCTATGGCGGAAAGTTAAAAGGCTTTGCAGGAAAGGTTCTTCTGGTTGGCATTAATTATGACAAAGAAGCAAGGGGGGCGAAGCGAAAACAACATTCGTGTATTATTGAAGAGGCTTAAAGATATAAAGAGCTGGGGGGATTTCATTTGAAACACAGATACGATGATTTGTTGAGGCTCATTATCCGGACGATCAAAAATGATTATGCCGGGTTTCCGGAAAAGATGGAACGCCACGACTCAAGGTATTATGTGAATACCACCGGCACTGCGTTTAAGCAGGGAAAGCTGGATGAGCTTCTTTTTCTGCGGATTGTCAGCCAATATCTGGCATCGCTGGGAGATCCGAATCTGAAATTTTCGATGGTGGATCATGAGGATTACAGGAATTATAGCGTGGGATTTCGGGTGAGAAGGTTTGCGGATGACCTGTATGTCACGGAATGTGCGCAGGATGAGCGTCTGAAAGCCGGAGACAGGCTGATATCGGTAAATCATCTTCCGGCGGGAATGCACCGCGCAAAATTCCGTAAAAATATTCTGATTGGAAATACCGCGGAGCGGGAGCAGTGGGGCGGATTTCTGAAGATGGCAGATCACTTTGTGGTCGAGCATCCGGACGGGACGAGGGAGGATCTTCCCTTTGCACATTTTGAACTTCAGCAGCCGGAGCATCGAGTCCGCTTTTGGAAACCGTCTTCTGACGTCTGCTGTCTTAGTGTGGAAGAGTTTTCCCAGGATACGGCGGCTTTGGAGACTCTATTAAACGCACATGAGGCAGAGCTTCGAATCTGTAGCTCCCTGGTGATTGACCTGCGTAAAAATGAAGGCGGGACAGAGTCGGGCTTTGAACCTTTGCTCCCTCTGGTGATGGAACATCCGCTTCCCCGGACGGAACTGCCTGAAGAACCGGTTTACATGAACTATACGAAGGAGAACTGCGACCGCCGCGTTCGTGAGTTTCAGGTTTTAAAAAACATGTATGAAAAAGAGGCTGATGAAGGTGCCGCCAGGATGTGCGGCGATCTGATCCGGGAATACATAGAAAAAGCGGGAAGCGGGCTGACCCGGGAATACACAGAAAAAGCCGGAAGCGGGCTGACCCGGGAATACACGGAAAAAGCCGGAAGCGGGCTGCGTCTGGAATCAGAAGAAGCAGATTTTTGGCCCGGAGCAGGCAGTAAGGAGGCCGGCGGATGTCAGGCAGAGCCGCTTTTACAGCCATATGAGAATATTAAAAAGGTGATTTTGATCACCGATACCTGGTGCCGCGACGCGGGGGAGGTTTTTGTAAAAATGGCCGCCGATTTTTCAAAGGTGACCGTACTTGGCCGGCCGACGATGGGGACGATTGATTATACGAATTCGGTCACGATGGTACTGGACCAGACCTTTGTGCTTTCCTATCCGATGGGAAAGCGGGGGTATGTGATGGACGGTACGCGGTATAACGAAACCGGGCTTCCGGTGGATATATATGTACCCTGGACGCCGCGGGAATGTACGGAGGATGTGCTGCTTGAAAAAGCGCTGGAAATTCTTTCATAAACGAGTAAGAAAACGAGAAAGAAGACAGCTATGAATGGAGCACCTTACCACGTATCAGGAAAGAACAGGGGAGCGAACGGCTCCCCTGTCTGGTTAATTATAGTAAACGACTTTAGTCGTTTTATTCGTAACTGTTCAGTTCCTTCACAGTTACGAGGGAAAATCCATCTAAAATCGCTTCGCGATGGGATTTTCTCTTTTAACCTCCTTCTTTTACATAGTTTTCATTGCCTGCAAATATTATTATCTGTGAGGATAGCGGAAATGTCAACTTAATTTTAGGAAATAACTTAATAATATGTAAAAATTCACAGGGAAATCATGTGCAATTACTGGACGTGCAGGCAAAATTGTGCTATACTCGCAACGAATACACAAAATCACAAAACAGAAGGAGGATAAAAATCCTATGGGAAGAGAAAATAAGCAGACCGCGGGTCTGTCACGCCGTGATTTTCTGAAAGGGACGGCTGCAGGGGCGCTCGGCGCTGCAGCAGCGGGCATTCTGGGAACCGGGATCCCTGCGCTGGCGGAGGAGTCAGGCACTTACACGCCGGGCACCTACAGCGCGACCGCGACCGGCATTGGTACTGTGACCGTGACGATGACGTTTGACGCGGAAAGCATTACGGATGTGGTAGTGGACGTATCAGAAGAGACCGCGACCATCGGAGGCCTGTATGGCGAGGAGCTGGCGCAGCAGATACTGGACGCGCAGGGCTATGAGATCGACGGAGTCAGCGGTGCGACGCTGACTTCCAATGCGGCTGCAGACGCGGCAAAAGCATGTATAGCTCAGGCAAAGGGAGAGACCGTTGAGATTTCGTCCGGCACGGCGTCCTCTGATTATGAAGTGCCGGATTCCCTGACAGCGGAGGAGGTCGAGGCCTCTGACTGTGAGCTTGGAGCAGTGACGCCGGATGAGACCGTGGATTATGAAGTGGTGGTCGTAGGCGCGGGCGCGGCCGGTGTTGTGGCGGCGGGCTTTGCGGCTGAGGCAGGAGCATCTGTGGCTCTGCTCCAGAAGGAGTCGGCTGTGGTATCCCAGGGAAATTGCGGTTCGGCGATTATCAAGTCCAGATCGACTGAGGCAGGCATTCAGAAATGGATTCACCACACGAACGGCCTGGACGACTGGCGCGCGGATACAAGGCTGCTGCAGGCATATGCGGAGAATTCCGAGGAAGCCCTGATGTGGTATCTGAACCGGGCCGGCCTCACCTCGGAGACCGAGTATGGCGATGGGAGCAAGGTGGATGATAATGACAACTGCGCGGAGCTGCTCAACAACGGCGACGGCCTGTATGCGTATATGAGCACGAGCCAGGATCTGACCGGCGTATGGAGTGACCGCTTAGACAGCTATTCCTATGGCGACGACCACTGCTATTTCATGGCGCCGTGGATCGGCCCGAAGCCGCAGAATATCGGCACGGCTCTCCAGATTGTCCTGGACAATGTGGCGGAGGCCAATCCGAATCTGGAAGTGTTCTACAGCACTCCGGCGGTACAGCTCGTGATGGACGGCGAGAAGGTGACCGGCGTGATCGCGAAGGATTCCAGCGGGAAGTACATACAGTACAACGCTTCAAAGGGTGTGATCCTGGCGACCGGCGATTATCAGAACAATGATGCGATGGTAGAGCGGTGGTGCCCGGACGTGGCGGATTACGACAAGAAGCAGTACCACAAGACCGGAGATGGCCATATCCTTGCGATCAGCGCCGGGGCGAAGATGGAGCCGCTCGGCCACACGAAGATGATGCACGACTTTGACTCCGGCCTGATGTACGAGGAGCCGTTCCTCTATGTCAATATGAATGGAGAGCGTTTTACGAACGAGTACACCGGATTTGTTTATATGGGCAACATCCTGAAATTCCAGGGTACCTTCAATGGCAACAACGTGGATTCCAACCATCCGAATGGCTCGAAGGGCTGGTACTGCACGATTTACGACAGCGATTATGAGAACTGGCCATCTGATGAGTTTGTCAGCTCCATGGTCCCGGCTGCCGCGATGCAGAAATATATCCCGGGCGCCGTGGAAAACCCGGAGGGTGCGTTCGACTATCTGATCGACAGCTACTGCTGCGATACGCTGGAGGAGCTGGCAGAAAAGCTGGAAATCCCTTATGAGACGCTGCAGGAGACGGTAGACCGCTACAACGAGCTCTGTGAGTCGGGCAGCGACGTGGACTTCGGAAAGCCGTCGAAATATATGCATCCGATCAAAACGGCTCCGTTCTGGGGCGTGCGCAAGCACATCCGCGTGTCTGCGGTCTGCTCCGGCGTTATGATTAATGAGAACGGTCAGGCATTGAATGCGGACGGCGAGGTCATCGAAGGACTTTACTGTGTCGGCAATCTGGGCGGCCCGTTCTACGGCGGCAACGACTACCCGTTCCACCAGACCGGACTTTCCATCGGACGCTGCTATACCTTCGGAATGATCGCCGGGAAGCATGCCGCAGGGCAGGAATAAGCATATAGAAGCAAGCTATGAAAGAGGACAGGGTACGCAGGCGCTATGAGCTGGTGGACCGCATCTGCTACAGCGTCTGCATCGGAAACGAATTTCAGACGCTGCGGGCGGTGCGGGAATGGAAGGAACTGGGAATTCCGGGAAGACTTCAGGATGAGCTCACAGAGTGGAAATATGACCTGATCTGGCTGGGCGCTATGATACTCCAGAGCCTGCGCGGCATTGGCGTCCCGGATTTCTGGCTGGAAAGTGCCCGGGCAGAATATACACAGAAGATTGCCGGGGCCGACAGTGTTTCGGACTGCCATCACCTGGCAGAAGAGATCGCCACGAGTTTCTGCAGGATGAATTCCCTGAAAGAGACCCGCAGGTATTCCATGCTGGTCCAGACAGTCCTGCAGACTATAGAGGAGGACTTAAGCCAGCCGCTGACTCTCGGCTATTTTGCGAAAATGCTGAATGTGAACGGCTCGTATCTGTCGAATCTTTTCAGCAGCGAGGTGGGCATGACACTGACGGAATACGTGACCGCACAGAGGATATCCTATGCGGCAGCTCTTCTTTTAACAACCCAGAATCCGATTAAGACTGTCGCGAAAAAAGCCGGGATTCCGGATGTACAGTATTTTTCCAGACTTTTCAAAAAGCGGACCGGACAGACGCCGAGCCAGTATCGCGAAATGGGCGGGCGGCCGCAGACAAATGAGTCAGAAGGATAAATGCCGGGAAATGTCGGTAATTCAGGAAAAGAAAAAAGTTTTACGAAAAATGCTTTTCATTTTCTCTGTTCTGTGATAAACTGAAAAAAGCTGTGCGGCCATGAAAACGCGAAAGCGCGAAAGACGCGAAGAAGAACTGAAAACGCGATGGGAAGTTGGCCGCCACAAGGTAATACGACGAACATCGTTTACGATCATTTTTATGGAGGAGGAGAACATGAAGCATATCAAAACCCTGAATACAAAGCCTCTGCAGAGCACTCTGAAAAAGGGCGGCTGCGGCGAATGCCAGACTTCCTGCCAGTCAGCTTGTAAGACGAGCTGCACGGTAGGCAACCAGACCTGCGAGAATGGCAAATAAGGCAAAGACAACAATGTAAAGACAACAATGTAAAGATAATGTGTGTGACAGAACCGTGCCGCGCGATTCATAAGCAGCATGGTTCTGTTTCTGTGCGGCGGGATTGACACATTTCTGCGCACGTCGCGCAGAAAAAATGAAGATGACTCTGCCAGGAAAGGCAGACACGGACGAGATCTTTATGCGCATACCGCGCGGAAACTACATTGATGAAATGAGGTAGGATGCTGTGATCCATCAGTATAAAAATCATGGGTACAACATTGTTTTGGATGTAAACAGCGGCTCTGTCCATGTGGTGGATGACCTGACGTACGAGGTGATCGCCATGTTGGAGGCCGGACGAAAGGAGCTGGGACTTTCATCGCTTTCCGCGCAGGCGGAGAGCGGCGAAGATGCCGGGACGGCTGCAGATCCTGAGAAGGCGGGCGAAGATACGGGGACGGCTGCAGATCCTGAGAAGGCGGGCGAAGATACGGGTTCGGCCGCAGAACTGGAGAAAGCAGGCGAAGCCGCCGGTTCGGTTTTCCCAGAGCTTCTGGTTGGACGGATCTTACAGGAGCTGGCCGGCTCTTATCCGGAAGAAGAGATCCGGGAGGTGCTGGATGAATGCGCGCAGCTCGCCGCCTCCGGCGCACTGTTTACCGAAGATATCTATGAGAATGCGATTCTTGATTATAAAGCGCGCAAAACAGTTGTCAAAGCTCTTTGCTTACATATCGCTCATGACTGCAATCTGGCCTGCCGCTACTGCTTCGCGGAGGAAGGGGAATATCATGGCCGGCGCGCTCTGATGAGCTATGAGGTTGGCAAAAAGGCGTTGGATTTTCTGATCGCGAATTCTGGTTCCAGGCGGAACCTGGAGGTGGACTTTTTCGGCGGCGAGCCTTTGATGAACTGGCAGGTCGTAAAGGATCTGGTGCTCTACGGCCGCGGGCAGGAGAAGCTCCACAATAAGAAATTCCGTTTCACGATGACGACAAACGGCGTCCTTCTGAATGACGAGATCATGGAATTCTTAAATCAGGAAATGGCAAATGTTGTGCTCAGCATTGACGGCCGGAAGGAAGTGCATGACTATATGCGCCCATTTCGCGGAGGAAAGGGCAGCTATGACCTGATCCTGCCGAAGTTCCGGCGTTTTGTCAGTCTGCGGGTGGGCGGAACGGTTCCCGAAGCCAGAGCCTCCGGCTCACAGGAAATACCGGGCGCAGATAGCGGGCATCTTCTGCAATCCGCTCCGGACGGCAGTAAGACCTGGTATGTCCGCGGTACCTTTACGCATCACAATCTGGATTTCTGCAATGACGTGCTGCACCTTCTGGATGAGGGCTTTGACCGGATTTCCATCGAGCCGGTCGTGGCGGACGCATCGGAGGAATACGCGATCCGCGAGGAGGATCTGCCGCAGATTTTTTCCGAATACGACCGTCTGGCGGAGGAGATGATAAGGAGAGAAAAAGAGGGCAGAGGCTTTACTTTTTTCCATTTTATGATCGACCTTTCGGGCGGACCGTGTGTCTATAAGCGCCTGTCGGGCTGCGGCTCCGGTACGGAATATCTGGCTGTGACGCCTTGGGGGGATCTCTATCCCTGCCATCAGTTTGTCGGACACGAGGAATACCGGATAGGCAATGTGGATGAGGGCATTATCCGCCCGGATATTGTGGATGAGTTTAAAAGCTGCAACGTCTACACGAAGGAAAAATGCAGGAACTGTTTCGCGAAGTTTTATTGCAGCGGCGGCTGCGCGGCGAATTCTTACAATTTCCATGGGACGATTCAGGATGCGTACGATATCGGCTGCGAAATGATGCGCAAGCGCGTGGAATGCGCGATCATGGTAAAGGCCGCGCTTGCCGGGGAATAAGAGGAGGAAATGATTATGAAAATGAACAAGAGGAACGCGAGGATTACCCTCGTCGTGATGGCAGTGCTGCTGATCTTTTTCGCATACGTGTCCGCAGTCGGCATCGGCCCGACGGGGACGGGATCCGCGAAAAATATCATTCTCGGACTGGATCTCTCGGGCGGCGTGAGCGTCACCTACCAGGTCGTGGATGAGAACCCGACTGCAGAAGAGATGAGCGACACGGTCTACAAGCTGCAGCAGCGCGCGGACACTTACAGCACTGAGGCGAATGTCTATCAGGAAGGCTCCGACCGGATCAATATTGAGATTCCGGGCGTATCCGATGTCAACGCGGTTCTGGAAGAGCTTGGCCAGCCTGGTTCCCTGGAATTTCAGCTGGAGGACGGCACGGTCGTGCTGACCGGTTCGGATATCGACACCGCGTCCGCTGGTACCCAGCAGGATGAGCTTGGAAACACGGAGTACGTGGTAAAGCTGGAGCTGACCAGCTCCGGGGCGGAGGCGTTTGCCACCGCTACAGCGGAGAATGTCGGCAATTATATCTACATTATTTATAATGATGAGGTGATCAGCGCACCGGTGGTAAACGAGGCGATCACCGGAGGTACGGCTTATATCTCCGGGATGAGCAGCGCATCGGAAGCACAGTCCCTGGCTTCCTCCATCCGCATCGGCGCCCTTTCGCTTGAGCTGGAAGAGATCAGCTCCAAGGTGGTAGGGGCGCAGCTCGGGCAGGACGCGATTAAGACCAGCCTGACCGCCGGGGCGATCGGTATTGTGATTGTCATGATTTTTATGATCATTGTGTATGCGCTCCCGGGCGTCGTAGCGGCATTCTGTCTGCTTCTGTATGCCTGCATGACTCTGATCTGCCTGAACGCGTTTGACCTGACCCTCACTCTGCCCGGCATTGCAGGTATCATCCTGACGATCGGTATGGCGGTCGACGCGAATGTCATCATTTACGCGCGTATCCAGGAGGAGATCGCGGCCGGAAGGTCGGTGAAGGGCGCAATCCAGACCGGCTATAAAAAAGCGTTCAGCGCGATTCTGGACGGCAATGTCACGACGCTGATCGCCGCGTTTGTGCTGAATATGCTCGGCACCGGCAGTGTAAAAGGCTTTGCACAGACACTGGCGCTCGGTATTGTGCTTTCCATGATTACAGCCCTGATCATTTCCCGGCTGATCATGAACGCGCTCTATGAGGTCGGCTTCCGGGATGAAAAATATTACGGCAAAGCGCGTGCTTACAGGCATTTTGATTTTGTCGGACACCGCAGGATCTTTTTTGCGATTTCGATTTGTGTGATCCTGCTCGGCCCGTTGTTTATGGGAATCAACTCCGCGATGGGCAACGGTGTGCTGAATCTGAGCCTAGATTTTAAGGGCGGCACGTCCACGACGGTTTCCTTTAACGAGGAAATGACCCTCGATGAGTTGGAGTCGGACGTCAAGCCAATCTTTACCGAAGTAACGGGGGACGCGGAGGTACAGTTCCAGACCGTACAGGGGTCTACGGACGTCTATATAAAGACCAGTGTGCTGGATCTTGATCAGCGCCAGGAGATCTCGGAGGCTCTTGAAGAAGCATATGACCTGGAGGCAACCGATATCCTGTATGATTCGATCTCCGCGACGGTCAGCAGTGAGATGCGCCAGGACGCGATTATCGCTGTGATTGTTGCCGCGATCTGTATGCTGATTTATATTACGATCCGTTTCCATGACGTCCGATTCGCGGGGAGCGCCGTCATCGTGCTGCTCCATGACGTGCTGGTGATGTTTGCCTGTTACGCGATCGTGCGGATTTCGGTCGGCAGCACCTTCATCGCCTGTATGCTGACCATTGTCGGCTACTCGATTAACGCGACGATCGTCATTTTCGACCGCATCCGTGAGAACCAGAAGCTGATGGATGGCTCTGGCCTGGCTGATATTGTAAACGCCAGCGTCACGCAGACACTGACGCGAAGCATCTACACCTCGTTTACAACCTTTATCACGATCTTCATGCTTTACCTGATCGGGATTGCGACGATCAGGGAATTTGCGCTTCCGCTGATTGTCGGCATTGTAGCAGGAGCTTACTCCTCCGTGTGCGTGACCGGATCGCTCTGGTACGTGATGAAGTCCCATGCACCCGCAGCCGCTGCGCCTGAGGGCACAGTGACGGCAGAGAACACTGCGGAAGACGGCGGTTCTCCTGCTAATGAAAAAACCGGCGCGGCGTCCTCTGAGAGTGGAAAAACCGGTGCGGCATCCTCTGGGAGTGAAAAATCCGGTACAGCGTCTTCGAAAAATGCAAAGACGGATGCGGGATCCAATGGCACACCGAAAAAGAAAACAAAGAAAAAATCAAAAAAACACTGATCGATATTATCAGATAAGCAGGAACGGAAATGAGAAAAAAAGAAAAATGGTATGTTGCCGCGAAAAAGGCGGATTTTTCCGCCATCGCGGCGAAGTATGGGATTGACCAGGTGACCGCCAGGCTGATACGCAACCGCGGGATTATCGGCATGGGAGCCGTGGATGAATATCTGCACGGCGGCCTGTCTTTTCTGCATGATCCCGCGCAGATGAAAGGCTGCCGGGAAGCGGCAGAGCTGCTGGCACAGAAAATCAGTGAAAAAAAGAAAATCCGCATTATCGGCGATTATGATATCGATGGCGTCAGCGCGACCTATATCCTGTACTGCGCACTTTGCGCCTGCAGCGGCTGCGCAGACTATGAGATTCCGGATCGTATGACGGACGGCTACGGGCTGAATCGACGCCTCATCGAATATGCGTATGAGGAGCAGGTCGATACGATCCTGACCTGCGATAACGGGATTTCCGCGATCGATGAGATCGCGTACGCAAAAGAAAAGGGTATGACGGTCATCGTGACCGACCATCATGAACCGTTGTTTGACTCCGGTGAGACTCCATCCGCCTGGACAGACAAACGGCAGACAGATTTGAATCAGGCAGACACTCCGAAAATGGCTTTGGATCAGACAGATGCGGCAGGGCAGAATATCGATCCGGCGGTCCGGGTTTCTTCACCTGCTGAAAACCGCGTCTACCGTCTGCCACCGGCGGACGTGATCGTCAACCCCCATCAGCCCGGCTGCCAGTATCCTTATAAAAAGCTCTGCGGCGCCGCTGTGGCCTGGAAGGTGGTCTGCCTGCTTTACCAGCTGACGGGACATACGCAAAAGGAAGCCGAAGATTTTCTGGAATTTGTCGGATTCGCGACAGTCGGGGACGTCATGGATCTTGACGGGGAAAACCGCATTCTGGTAAAAGAAGGGCTGGTACGGCTGCGCCATACAAAAAATCCGGGGATGAGCGCCCTGATCCGCGCGAATGGTCTGGAGCCTTTTACGCTCACATCCTATCATATTGGTTTTGTCCTTGGACCTTGTATCAATGCCAGCGGCCGGCTCGACACCGCGAAGCGCTCCCTGAGGCTTTTGCTTTCAGATACGCCCAAGGAGGCGGAGCAGATCGCGGAACAGCTCAAGGAACTAAATGACGAGAGGAAAGACCTGACCGAGCAGGCGGTGAACGAGGCGAATGCCCTGATAGAGTCCGATGAGAGCTATCAGAGGGATCGGGTCCTGGTTGTATATCTTCCGGCCTGCCATGAGAGCATTGCCGGGATTGTAGCCGGGAAAATCCGCGAACGCTATTACAAACCCACTTTCGTGATCACAGACAGCGGCGATGTGGCGAAAGGGTCGGGAAGGTCGATTGAGGCCTACTCTATGTTTGAGGAAATGGTCAGATGTCAGGATCTTTTTCTGAAATTCGGCGGACATCCGATGGCTGCCGGATTTTCGCTGGAAAAGAGCCGCGTACCCGAGATGCGCCGTCGCCTGAATGAAGCGTGCACACTGACGGAGGATGAGCTGTCAGAGAAAGTCAGCATTGACGTCGCGATGCCGATCAACTACATATCAGGAAAAGTGGTGAACGAGCTTTCCCTCCTCGAACCATTTGGAAAAGGAAACGAAAAGCCCCTGTTTGCTGACACCTCGCTGTATGTAGTCTCTGCCCGCATTATCGGGAAAAACAAAAACACTGTTAAGATGAGAGTGCAGAATCGTCAGGGGTACAGCATAGACGCACTGTATTTTGGCGATCCGGAGCCCTTTCAGAATTATCTGAGAGAAAAATTCGGTGAGACCGAGGTGCAGAATCTTTTCTGGGGCAGGAGCAACCGGGTCCGGATGGATTTCACCTACTATCCGTCGATCAACGAGTATATGGGGAGGAGCTCCCTGCAGATTGTCATAAAGAATTATAGGTAAAGTAAATTCTGGAAAGTACAGATGTATACCCTTTCTTCAGTGATCTTGCTGTATTTAACAATACTTTTTGCCTCACTTGTATATTTTTCCTCTGAGCGGACATAATGTCTTTAAAAAGAAAACCGTCTTTTAGCAGACGGGCTATGGAGGACATTATGAGCGAAAACGATACAATTCATCTTTTAAAGGAATGCGATGCCGGAACCAAGATGGCTGTGTCTACAATGAATGGTGTGCTGGACAAGGTGAACGATACGGGACTGAAACAGGTACTTACAGAGAGCCGCAGCCGGCATGAGGATCTGGGCGGCGAGATTCACAGGCTTCTGAGTGGACATCGGTCTGAGGAAAAGGATCCGTCTGCAATGGCAAAGGGCATGTCCTGGATGAAAACGAACATGAAGATCGGAATGGACGACAGCGACGCGACCATTGCAGATCTCGTTACCGATGGATGTAATATGGGAGTAAAATCTCTCTATAAGTATCTGAACCAGTATTCAGATGCAGATGATACGTCCAAAAATCTCTGCAGAAAACTATCTTCTATGGAAGAAGAGCTCTGCAGAGATCTGCGCGGTTGGCTTTAATGATGCGCAGGGCTGCGTAAGGAATTATTCCAGCTTTCGCTGGACACAGCCCGCGCCAGACGGATAGGGGAGAGAGCACTCCCCCTGTCCAGTTCTACGGCGTTCCATTGTATCCGGATCCAGGTATCACCAGGTAAGCCCGAAGCTCAGCTCGTAATAGTTGCCGGCGGTATCGCGGTAGGCATAAGCTTTTCCGTTTTCATCCTTCAGACTGTCAGGCATATAGGCGTCTTTATCATAGCCGGGGACGTCGTTGGGGGAGATGCAGACGCCGTTTTCATCCACGGAGAGTACTTTATCGCCGCGAGGCAGTGTGAAGGGAAGCCTGCCCACAGGGCGGAAGCGTCCGAACAGCACATCCAGGGTGGCAGCGGGCTCTGTCTCAAAGCCGGCAGTCAGAGCGTCCACATGGCGTTCCACGTTCCCTACCTGCCAGGCCAGGTGGAAGTTGATATTGACAATGACCTTACCGCCGTTTGCATGGACTGCGGAAGCGATTTCCGCGATTTTTCCTGCCCCTGTGAGCGTGGTTTCCAGGTGAGTTTCAGCCATGGGTCGGCAGAGGGAGTCTACGTTGGGTACTTCCTTGCCGTCACAGATATCCAGCTCCAGGTAGCCCGCGGTCGCGGAGAAGTATTCGCCGGAGGAAGGTGTGACAAACAGGATGGCGATATCCGCTTCGCGGTAATCGTCCGTCAGAGTACTCTCGCCCAGCATATCCCGCAGCGCTTTTGTAGCGGATTCGCCCGCTTCGGCGCTCTTGTGAAAGGCTTCCGCATATACCTTCTTCCCGGCGCATTTTTTGGCGGTCAGAGGCAGAATGCCGTCGTTTTTCAGCAGAACGACGCTCTGATGGTGGGCGCGGTTCGCATTGTCCCAATCTTCTTTGCAGGCGCAGATTTCTGCCGCCTTTTTTGCATCCCGGTAGGTATTCTCAAACATCCCCAGAGCAAACATTTCTGCCAGCGTCCTGGAGACCGCACGGTCAAGGCATTCATCGTTCAGCGTCACCATGTCGGGCGTGAAGCCATCGGGCAGCTCGTGAGTTTCATAATAGCCGTTGGAGGCGCGGTCGTAAGCCTCCCTGCCAAATACATTGTCAAACAGACCGGAGATCAGGTCGACGCCGGAGTTGCTGACCGCGAAGCCAATGCGTTCCGGCTCGTCCAGCATCTCCACGCCCCAGCTCATATTGTGGACGATGCCGGTATCGGAATTGACATATCCATTAAAGCCCATCTGTCCCCGGAGAATGTCGTGGATGAACACCCGGTTATAGGCAAAGCCGTAGGGGTCAAAGCGGATGTCATTTCCCTGGCAGTCCTGCTGCACAGCGGATTTTTCTGCGGAAGGCTTGGAGTAATAGGGCATGATGGAAGACGTATGTTTGGAAACGGCTGCCGCGAAGCCCGGTATATGGTATTTCTGCAGGGATCCCTTCGTGGCATAGACGTTCCACTGGCCGGCGGCATAGTGGGGGTCAAAGCCATTTTCGCGGGCGCCGCCGCCGGGGAAGTGCTTGGTGGTCATCGCGACGCCGTCGGCGGTAACGCCCTCCTCACTTCCCTGGATCCGTGGAAGGATGTGTTCCATGATTTCGCAGATCAGAGCCGTGTCCTCGCCAAAGGTGCCGTAGCTTCTCTGCCAGCGGGGATCAGTCATACAGTCTGCCATGTACATGTAGCCTTTGCGCAGGTTGCAGGCCTCCCAGCTCCGGCGGGTCGCCTCCGCCCACTGGTCAGCGACTTCAATACCGGCGCCCTTCACGGCGGCGGCTATCCCGAGCGTGCCGGGCCAGGTGGGGAAAATGCCTCCCGCGTCGTTCATGCCGAAGACGGCCTCGCCGTTCTCATTCCGGGAGTTGGACGCGGCCTGGACAGGCACAAAACGCTCGCACTCCTCAGCGACAGCCTGCAGCTAGTTCAGATAATCGGTCAGGTCCTCCGGGGTGGCATTTTCACGGAGAATGGTGTGGCGGGCAAACCGCTCTTTGATCAGAGTGGTGGTGCCGGGCATATGCATTTCTCCGAAGATGAGCTTTACATACACCTCTGCCTCATCCAGGACGCCGGACTCATCAGGGACAACGACATGATCCTTGTACATGGGGTTGGGATATTTGGCTCCCATCCGCCAGTCCGAGATGAACAGCTGGCCGATCTTCTCATCCACGGTCATCTGCTTCACATAAGCAGCGGCGCGCTGCGCGGCGGGAAGCCGCCAGTCGTTGACCTCGGATACCTCGCCGGAACCGTCGATGTCCTTAAAATACAGGCCGTCGGCTTCTATGACAGGACGGGATACGGTGGTGATGGTGGGACCATTTGGGTTTGTGTAGGTTTTGAAATGATCACTTGCTTTTTTGCCATAAAATGTTTCCTCCGTAATTTAGGATTCTGTAAATGTAAAACGTTTCACGCAGAAGAGCTGATACTCAACATTATTATATTGACAACAGCAAGCGGTGTCAATGGGAATGGTATGCGCCCCTGTGCATCATAAGAAAATGCTCCGATTCCGAGGAACCGGAGCATTTCATGTCCGCTATTTCTTTACTCCGAACTTCCCCTGCCGGTAAGCCCGGTTATACTTGCGCCTGGCCCGGTCTTTCATGGAAAGAGCCTCGGATGCGAAGATCGTCCCCATCATGTCCTGGTTGCAGGGATCCATGATGGCTGAGTCAAGGCCGGCCGCGATCGCGTAGGACATGCAGCAGGCATTGACATATTTTCTGGCCGGCATCTCGTAGGATACGTTGGAGATGGCGCCGGTGACCTTCACCTCGGGGGCATATTCATGGATTCCGCGGATGGCGGTCTCAAAATCCTTCATGGAGGATGGCATGGTGGAAAGTGCCATCACGCAGGGATCGATGTGCAGGTTGGAGAGCTTTATCCCATACTTTACTGCTTTGTCGATGATGGATTTCGCGATCTCGATCTTTTTTTCCGGCTGCGCCGGGATCCCGTCTTTGTCGCAGGTCAGGCCGATGACGTTCCAGTCTGTACCGGCAATGATCGGGAAAATCGTTTCGCATTTGTCGCCTTCCTCATTCACGGAATTGACCATGCCGGGGCGCGCCACGTGCCCTTCCTCGATAATCCGCGCCAGAAGCTTCGCGTTCGGGCTGTCGATCGAGAGAGGAACGTCGGTCACGCTCTGCATCGTGTTGATGAGCCAGACCATTGTGTCATATTCCACGTCGGTCGTGGTGGACGGCGCGCAGTCGAGGAAATTCGCCCCGGCTTTTACCTGTTTTAAGGTGCGTTCTTTGATCAATGCTTCATCGCGCTCCGCGATCGCCTGTCGGATGGAGGGAATTGCCCCGTTTATTTTTTCACCTATAATAATCATTTCGCGGCCTCCATCTTTTACGCGGCACTCGCCCATGCCTTGCATACATTCACGGTCTTCTGTGGGGCGTGCGCCCACTCGTCAGCGCCGATCGCCTTGCATGCTTCTTCTGAAACCGGCGAGCCGCCGATGAGAATTTTCACATCGTCCATCCCGGCTGCCTTGAACGCGTCTACGGTCGCTTTCATGGAATCCAGCGCCAGGGTCAGCACGCCGGAGAGGGCGACGATCTTAATATTTTCAGCTTTACAGGTTTCCACAATTTTTCCTGCCGGTACGTCAATCCCCAGGTCCAGCACCTCGAAGCCCGCGGCTTCCAGCATGGCGCGGACAATGTTTTTCCCGATATCATGCAGGTCGTCCTTTACTGTGCACAGGATCATCCGACCGATCTTATTGGAGCCGTCCCCGGCAAGTGCCGGTTTGAGGATGTCCATCGCACCCGTCATCATTTCGCCGGAGTAAATCAGGTCTCCGACATAATACTCGCCCGCCTCATAGCGGACGCCCACCTCGGTCAGTCCGTCCTGGCAGGCTGTCATTGCCTCCATCGCGCCTTCGCCGCCGTTGTCCATCAGCTCCTGCAGCATTTCCATCAGGGTATCTTCATCCAGATCCGCCATCGCTGCCTTGATTTCATCATAATTTGCCATTTCGGTTCCTCCATCTGAAAACTGTTACAAACATTTGAAACTATTACAAACATTTTCTGTCCCGATTCCATACAGCAATCGAGAATGCGGGCCGGGGCATTGTACCTTAGGCGATCTGGCATCCCCGGCTTTCCGTGTAAGTCATTTTTTGGCGCCAGACACAGCCATTTTTACAATCCAAGCAAAGTCCAGTCGAGGTCCGCTACCAGGAAAAATCTCTGATTTGCCGGAAACTCCCATTCCTGGTCTGCCATCAGCTCACCGACCAGGCTTTGTATGTACTGCTCTTTTTCCGGGACTTCGGCTGCCCGGGTTTCTTCGTTATTTTCACAATTTCCCATAGATAGTCCTCCTTAAATTGTCCTGCATCGGGTTTGGATGCAGGCCGCGGCTTTTTATTTGCTGCTGTATTCATGAACAAAATTGTATGCGTCGATCACGGTCTGATTGATATCACCGGGTGCGAGGGCAGCCTTGTCCAGTGTGAAGATAAAGCCGCCGCCCGGGGCACATTCATCGACAACTCTCTTGATGTCATCTTTGATCTGGTCAAAGGTCTTCAGGCGGCAGTCCGCCAGCTTCAGGCCGCCCGCAATGATCTGCCAGTCGCCGATTTCTTTTTTTGCCTGAATGATATTGTCGTCGTCCACGTGAAGGATGAGGGAATCCTTCGGGAGCTCGCGGAAGCGATCCCAGATTTTATCCCATTTTCCTTCCATAATAAAGTAATGCTTTCCTCCGTTTGCGATATAACGCTCAATCATCGGTTTCTCATGTACCCAGTACAGCTCGTCATACTGCTTCGGGCTTAAGCAGCACGGGATATGGGGCGGCTGCCAGGAATAGGGGAAGGAACCAGTATAGGGCGTGTTTTCCTTCGGCAGGCAGTGAACCTCCCAGATTGCGTCCAGTGCCGCCTTTACATTGGCCGGCTGGCGCCGCAGGTCAGTCAGGGTGCCGCGGAATCCTCGGAAATAGTCAAACAAAATATCAAGCGGGGTCTGGATCCGCTCCAACGCGTTTACGACTGAAACAATACCGTATTTATCTTCCAGTGTCTGCTTCAGCATGGAGCTCAGAATTACCAGAACATGGAAATTGTCTTCCGCATAGACTTTTAACGCGTTCCTGGCGAATTCGCGGTCTTCAAAAAATTCCGGGTACTTCCTCGGCAGCAGGACTTCGGAGACAAACCGGTTCGGATCCGCAATCAACTGGTCGTACTCATCCTTCTGCATCGGCGAGAGCTGGACGTGCTCCAACGTAACGCCATCCGGGCCGTACTTGTTTTCTACATGAAGAAACGCCTCTTCCAGCTTTTTGGAGTAGACCACTCCGTTGACAAGTGCGACGTCCGCCCACATCTGGTCATAGATGCCTGTCATTGTCTCCACATATTCCTGCGGGTTCTGGACTACATCAATGGTTTTCTTCCCGGCCCAGGCAATGCTGCCAGTGCTGTCATTGATTGCGGTCGGGACGTAAGCGCCTTCCTCACGGTTGACTGCCTTGAGAAAGTTGGAGAATTTCATCTCCTTTAATTTGTTTTCCGCCATAATTACCTCCTTGCTTTTCATTGCATTTTGTGCGCGGCAGTGCTATACTGTTCAAAAATAAGGAACAATCGGTTTGTTAAATTTTACACAATATCACCACCATCCGTCTTTGATTATAGCAATTTTGCATAAATAATGGAACATAATTCGGCCGGGATATTCGCTTTTGGTACAAAATTGGATTTTGTGCAGAATTTCAGGGCGGCAATTGTGACAAAATCAGGTTAATCGTTATTTTTAACCGGGTCCAACGGAACAGTTCTTCGAGCTTTTTTGCCGGAAAATTCAGAACCAGGGAGAAATCAATTTGAAAACATACGCGAACGGCATTGATACGAGACATCAGATCCTGTATGCATGCAAAGAATTATTTTACGAAAAAGGATTCCATGAGACAAGCTATGAGGATATCTGTCAGAAATCGCACGTAAGCCGCAGGACCATCTATTATCATTTTAAAGAAAAGGAAGACATCCGGTACGAGGTTCTGTGGGAATGGACGACACAGATGAGGCATCTGGCGGAGCGCTACTGCGACAGGTCTGAATATACTTTTTCACTGGCCATGTACCTTGCCTGGGAATGCAGTCTGCGGGATGAGAAATACCGTAAATTCCAGCTGGATTATTACAGGGATTTTCCGGTATACGACCCGAAATGCGGCACGGGGCGTTTTTACCGGATTGGATTTGGCCAGATGTACGGTCACATCTGGTCGCTTGACCGGATACCGCCGATCGCGTTTGCCTCCGTGTATGGCTATATCACGGGGATGTACTGGATGATGTGTGAGCATCCGAAGATTTACAGCGCAAAGGATCTGCTGCATTACTGCATGTTCTGGGGTGCGTCGATCTGGGGAATTCCTTCGGAGACGATCGGGCAGCTCTGGCTGGATCTGGAGGGATACATTGATCAGTTTCCCGAGGATCTTCTGTCGGAAATGAAATTTTACAACGATGCAGGAGAGTCCGTCGCGCTTGTCTCGCAGACCGTATGAAACCGTAAATGACAGGAATGGACATATTTCGCTTTATGCTTTACTGATATGAGGAAGGTCGGGATCTGATATGAAGGTTTGTTTTTTCCCCGGTGGCCGCGAACTGGAATGCAGCGAAGGGACGACAATCCTGCAGGCTGTGCGGGAGCTGGGGCTTGAGGTGGACGCCCCGTGCGGAGGGCACGGGAAATGTGGGAAATGTCTTATAAAGGTGGGACAGGATGTGGAGAGCCGGGACATGCAGAATCGCCCAAAGGGCGATGCCCCGGCCTGTGTCCGGGATTCCAGGTGGAAATCTGGACAGGATGCAGACTGGCGGGAGGTTCTTGCCTGCCAGACGCTGCTGCGGGATGGCATGGTCATAAATGTGGAGAAAATCCGGGAACCCTCCGTCGTCCTTTCTGCGGGCGCAAAGACAGGTGCAAAGGCTGAAGTCCGCATGAACCCTCTGGTTAGTGCGCCTTACCATGCCGCGATCGACATTGGAACAACGACCCTTGCCTGCCAGATTCTGGATGGCAGGACAGGAGAGGCACTCTCAAGCGGCGGCGCTTTAAATCCGCAGCAGGCTTTTGGCGCGGATGTCGTCTCCCGCATCCAGGCCGCCCAAAATGGCGCGATGGATGAGCTGACAAGCCTGATCCGGGGCGCGCTTTCCGATCTTTTATTGCAGGTCGCCGGGCAGGCGGGGGGCTCCCTGTGTGAGCTCGGCGTCATCGGCAT
>Ga0192263_1049_pt1 | contig 39319 bp, 28 predicted proteins | sample Koala_Koa23_I3_FD_131257 | JGI IMG/M metagenome (GOLD analysis project Ga0192263, IMG submission 131257) | Enriched cells from koala feces incubated with labeled cellulose particles, San Francisco Zoo, California, United States - Koala_Koa2-3_I3 ... | reverse complement strand
AAGGCGGGAGGCGGCATCCGGAAATAGTGGAAAACTATGACGAGTGGCACAATTTTGAGATAAACCGGGACCGCCATGAGGACCGGCGGTGCTGCGTGACAAATGAAGCGGAAATCATAACAAAGTCGCAGAAGGAATGGCCGTGGATACAGACGGTAGGATTGCTGAGACAGGTGAGGATTCCGATGGAGCGGGATGAAAACGGGGAAGATATTACACCAGAAGTGGAAACATTTTTGAAGGAAGGCTCCAGAAGGAAGCCGAAACCTCAGAAAGGGGATGGGGAAAACAGCGATATCCAGGAGGTAGGGCTGATATCAGATATGGAACTGGGTGCAAAAGAGATCCTTGAAATAAAAAGGAAGCACTGGACGGTAGAAAACAAACTGCACCATGTGTTAGATGACACGTTCCGAGAGGACCGTTCGCCCGCAAAGAAGTCAAAAAATAATCTGGCATTGATCCGGAAATTTGCCTACAATATTTTAAGGCTTGCAATAATGGCAAAAGAAGGGCCAGAAATCATGACAGAAATGATGGACAGTTTTTGCGACGATATGAGCCTGGTCAGGAAATATGTGTTCCAAGGAATCGAGAGTCTATACTAATAGTGCATAAAAATAAAGAATAAGAATTTAAAAAACACAAATAACGTGCCAGGGGCATTTTGCGCTTTTTTAATGAAATCGGGAATATCACGTAATGTTCGATGGAGGATTCAGGTGGGGATATGGCAAAGCTGAGGAGTTATTCATTTGCACCAGGCAAGGAATCGTGGTAAAAAATGTTCGTGAAACAACCCTGAAAAGGTAAAAAAACTGTTGACAAACGGGAAAACTTGCGATATACTATCAGAGTTGCTCCGCTGAAGGAGACAGACAAAAGAAAGAACCTTGATAACTGAACAGTGAGACAACCTTGAAAAGATTCTAAGAAAGTTCCGGTTCAGATGCAGGACGGCAGGAGGCAAAGGCAGCCGGCCGGATAGCAGGGAACCGGGTACAAGAGTTTAATTTAAGGAACTGACCTTTAAAACAGTAAAGGGAAAGATAGCTAAGACGTTATCCGACCCGGAATCAAAACTTTTACAGAGAGTTTGATCCTGGCTCAGGATGAACGCTGGCGGCGTGCTTAACACATGCAAGTCGAACGAAGCAGCTGGAAGGAGCCCTCCGGGGCAACGGAAGGCTGACTGAGTGGCGGACGGGTGAGTAACGCGTGGGCAACCTGCCCTGTACAGGGGGACAACAGCCGGAAACGGCTGCTAATACCGCATAAGCGCACGGGACCGCATGGTTCTGTGTGGAAAGCTCCGGCAGTACAGGATGGGCCCGCGTCTGATTAGGCAGTTGGCGGGGTAACGGCCCACCAAACCGACGATCAGTAGCCGGCCTGAGAGGGCGACCGGCCACATTGGGACTGAGACACGGCCCAGACTCCTACGGGAGGCAGCAGTGGGGAATATTGCACAATGGGGGGAACCCTGATGCAGCGACGCCGCGTGAGCGAAGAAGTATTTCGGTATGTAAAGCTCTATCAGCAGGGAAGAAAATGACGGTACCTGACCAAGAAGCTCCGGCTAAATACGTGCCAGCAGCCGCGGTAATACGTATGGAGCAAGCGTTATCCGGATTTACTGGGTGTAAAGGGAGCGTAGACGGCGGCGGCAAGTCTGATGTGAAAGGCCGGGGCTCAACCCCGGGACTGCATTGGAAACTGCCCTGCTTGAGTGCCGGAGGGGTAAGCGGAATTCCTGGTGTAGCGGTGAAATGCGTAGATATCAGGAGGAACACCGGTGGCGAAGGCGGCTTACTGGACGGCAACTGACGTTGAGGCTCGAAGGCGTGGGGAGCAAACAGGATTAGATACCCTGGTAGTCCACGCAGTAAACGATGAATACTAGGTGTCGGTGCCCAGGGGGCATCGGTGCCGCAGCAAACGCAATAAGTATTCCACCTGGGGAGTACGTTCGCAAGAATGAAACTCAAAGGAATTGACGGGGACCCGCACAAGCGGTGGAGCATGTGGTTTAATTCGAAGCAACGCGAAGAACCTTACCAGGCCTTGACATCCCGTTGACGCAGGGGTAACGCCCTGTTCCCTCCGGGGCAATGGAGACAGGTGGTGCATGGTTGTCGTCAGCTCGTGTCGTGAGATGTTGGGTTAAGTCCCGCAACGAGCGCAACCCTTATGTCCAGTAGCCAGCACGGAAAGGTGGGCACTCTGGAGAGACTGCCAGGGACAACCTGGAGGAAGGTGGGGATGACGTCAAATCATCATGCCCCTTATGGCCTGGGCTACACACGTGCTACAATGGCGTAAACAAAGGGAGGCGAAGCCGCGAGGCGGAGCGAATCCCAAAAACAACGTCCCAGTTCGGACTGCAGTCTGCAACCCGACTGCACGAAGCTGGAATCGCTAGTAATCGCGAATCAGAATGTCGCGGTGAATACGTTCCCGGGTCTTGTACACACCGCCCGTCACACCATGGGAGTCGGCAACGCCCGAAGTCAGTGACCCAACCGGAAGGAGGGAGCTGCCGAAGGCGGGGCTGGTAACTGGGGTGAAGTCGTAACAAGGTAGCCGTACGGGAACGTGCGGCTGGATCACCTCCTTTCTAGGGAAGAGTCAGAAGTAAAGGCTGTCTTACTGTTGAGTTACCAGGGCATGGTTCCGGCCGGCGTGGGAAGCCGGGGCTTAAGGCGGGTATCAGACAGGGAACCGCTGCAAATGATAACGGAATATTTCTGGTGGCGATGCGCTCAGGGGAAACACCCGTTCCCATCCCGAACACGATGGTTAAGACCTGAGCGGCCGATGGTACTGCGCCGGAGACGGCGTGGGAGAGCAGGTGGCCGCCAGAAAACCTTTTAAACATTTCGTACCTTGAAAACCGCATACAGAAAAATATCCGATGAATTTAGGAATAAATTCATCACAAGACATCCGAGGATATGTCCGGGCTGCCGCAGGGCAGGCTGGATGTATGAAATGCAACAAAAAAGCAAGAACCAAGAGAGCATATAACGCTATATATGCGAAAAGGATAAGCGAACAAGAGCGCAGGGTGGATGCCTTGGCACTAAGAGCCGATGAAAGACGCGATAAGCTGCGAAAAGCTTCGGGGAGGAGCAAATATCCATCGATCCGGAGATATCTGAATGGGGAAACCCGGCGGAGCAGACCTCCGTCACTCGTACGCGAATCCATAACGTACGGGAGGGAACCCGGTGAACTGAAACATCTAAGTAGCCGGAGGAAGAGAAAGAAACATCGATTCCGCAAGTAGCGGCGAGCGAACGCGGAAGAGCCCAAACCGGGATGCGTGCATCCCGGGGTTCGGACCGCAGGATTGATTCCGTGACCGTAGGGGAATGGTTTTGGGAAAGCCATCCGGAGAGGGTGAAAGACCCGTACCCGAAACGGAAGCGGGCATGGCGGTATCCAGAGTACCACGAGACACGTGGAACCTTGTGGGAATGAGCGGGGACCACCCCGTAAGGCTAAATACTACTTAGTGACCGATAGCGCATAGTACTGTGAAGGAAAGGTGAAAAGGACCCCGGGAGGGGAGTGAAAGAGAACCTGAAACCCTGTGTTTACAAGCTGTGGGACGCCTATATTCAGGCGGACCGCGTACTTTTTGTAGAACGGTCCGGCGAGTTGCGGGCACTGGCGAGGTTAAGCGCGGAAAGCGCGGAGCCGGAGGGAAACCAAGTCTTAAGAGGGCCAGAGTCAGTGTGTGCAGACCCGAAACCGGGTGATCTATCCATGTCCAGGATGAAGCTGCCGTAAGAGGTAGTGGAGGTCCGAACGCACATCTGTTGAAAAAGGTGGCGAGGAGGTGTGGATAGGGGAGAAATTCCAATCGAACCCGGAGATAGCTGGTTCTCCTCGAAATAGCTTTAGGGCTAGCCTTGCTTTAGTCTGATGGAGGTAGAGCACTGAATTTCCTAGGGGGCGTCAAAGCTTACCGAAGAATATCAAACTCCGAATGCCATATAGATGATGAGCGGGAGTCAGACTACACGAGATAAGTTGGGTGGTCAAAAGGGAAACAGCCCAGACCACCGGCTAAGGTCCCAAAGTGTGTGTTAAGTGGAAAAGGATGTGGGATTTCAAAGACAACCAGGATGTTGGCTCAGAAGCAGCCACACATTAAAAGAGTGCGTAATAGCTCACTGGTCGAGAGGCCCTGCGCCGAAAATGTACGGGGCTGAAACACACCACCGAAGCCGTGGGACCATGCATGGCATGGTCGGTAGAGGAGCATTGCATACGCGGGGAAGCAGTACCGGAAGGAGCTGTGGAGTGTATGGAAGAGAGAATGCCGGAATGAGTAGCGAGAGGGAGGTGGGAATCCTCCCGGCCGAATATCCAAGGTTTCCAGAGTAAAGCTGATCTGCTCTGGGTAAGTCGGGGCCTAAGGCGAGGCTGAAAGGCGTAGCCGATGGACAGCAGGTTGAGATTCCTGCACTGCAGTATGACAGAACTGTGGGGACGCATGTGGGAAGCACGGGCGTGGAAGGGAAAGCCGCGTACAAGCGGGGTAGCCGTAAGGGAGGAAAACCCCCCTTATAAAGTGAAGCCGTGATGTGGACCGAACTTCAAGTAGGGAAGCGTGTGGGCCATGTGCCGAGAAAAGCCGCTATTGTTTGTACTGCACCCGTACCGTAAACCGACACAGGTGGATGAGGAGAGAATCCTGAGGCCGACGGAAGAAGCATTGTTAAGGAACTCGGCAAAATGGCCCCGTAACTTCGGGAGAAGGGGCGCCAGGGAGACCTGGCCGCAGAGAATAGGCCCAAGCAACTGTTTAGCAAAAACACAGGTCTGTGCGAAACCGTAAGGTGAAGTATACGGGCTGACGCCTGCCCGGTGCTGGAAGGTTAAGAGGAGAGCTTAGCGCAAGCGAAGGTTTGAATTCAAGCCCCAGTAAACGGCGGCCGTAACTATAACGGTCCTAAGGTAGCGAAATTCCTTGTCGGGTAAGTTCCGACCCGCACGAAAGGCGTAATGATTTGGGCGCTGTCTCGACAATGCATCCGGTGAAATTGAAGTACCAGTAAAGATGCTGGTTACCCGCGCCAGGACGGAAAGACCCCATGGAGCTTTACTCCAGTTTGGCACTGGGATTCGGTAATGCATGTACAGGATAGGTGGGAGGCAGAGAAGTGGTGACGCCAGTTGCCATGGAGCCGTCGTTGGGATACCACCCTTGCGTTACTGGGTTTCTAACCTGCGGCCGTAAACCGGCCGGGGGACAATGCCTGACGGGGAGTTTGACTGGGGCGGTCGCCTCCGAAAGGGTATCGGAGGCGCCCAAAGGTTCCCTCAGAATGGTCGGAAACCATTCGGAGAGCGCAAAGGCAGAAGGGAGCTTGACTGCGACACCGACGGGTGGGGCAGGTACGAAAGTAGGGCTTAGTGATCCGGTGGTATTAAGTGGGAATGCCATCGCTCAACGGATAAAAGCTACCCTGGGGATAACAGGCTTATCACTCCCAAGAGTTCACATCGACGGAGTGGTTTGGCACCTCGATGTCGGCTCATCGCATCCTGGGGCTGTAGCAGGTCCCAAGGGTTGGGCTGTTCGCCCATTAAAGCGGTACGCGAGCTGGGTTCAGAACGTCGTGAGACAGTTCGGTCCCTATCCGGCGCGGGCGCAGGATATTTGAGAGGAGCTGCCCTTAGTACGAGAGGACCGGGGTGGACTGGCCACTGGTGCACCGGTTGTTCCGCCAGGAGCACGGCCGGGTAGCCAAGCCAGGCAGGGATAAACGCTGAAGGCATCTAAGCGTGAAGCCCCCCTCAAGATGAGATATCCCAAGACCCCTTGGAGAAGACGAGGTAGATAGGGCGGGGGTGGAAGTGCAGTAATGTACGGAGCTGACCGCTACTAATAGGTCGCAAGCTTATCCTATTAAAAAAGTTGTTGCAAAATTCGGGAAGATATAGTATTCTGTATGTGGTTTTGAAGGTACGAAGAAATACCTGATATTCCTCGATAGCTCAATGGTAGAGCACTCGGCTGTTAACCGAGGGGTTGTTGGTTCGAGCCCAACTCGGGGAGTTTTTTCATATAGGTTTTTTATAATTTCCTGTGTGATATACTAATTAGAGTTAGTTGATTATGTGCCGATGTGGCTCAATTGGCAGAGCAGCTGATTTGTAATCAGCAGGTTATCGGTTCGAGTCCGATCATCGGCTCTTTGGACCTTTAGCTCAGTTGGTTAGAGCAACCGGCTCATAACCGGTCGGTCCTGGGTTCGAGTCCCCGAAGGTCCATTTATAATATATACTTTGCATATAGTGGCCCAGTGGCTCAGTTGGTTAGAGCGCCGCCCTGTCACGGCGGAGGTCGTGAGTTCGAGTCTCATCTGGGTCGTTTGAGCATGGAGAGTCATCTCTGTGCTCATCATTTATGATGCGTTATGACGCACAGGTGCGCGAAAGAAAGTATTCCGGCTCAAGCCAGATACGTCTTGTGCGGCTGCAGGGGTGTGATTGCTCCCATTCCTATTTATTTATCATTACAGTTTCTTATGCCGGCTTGGCGGAATTGGCAGACGCAAGGGACTTAAAATCCCTCGAAGGCAACTTCGTACCGGTTCAAGTCCGGTAGCCGGCATGCGATAGAGCCTGTGTTTACAGGCTTTTTTCTTTTTCATCTTGCATAAAATCTCAAAAATAAGCACACAAAAGTACATAAATTAGATCTAGCCATATCAAATAGTCACATCGAGAAGAACATAAGTTCGAAAAAACTCTTGCATTATTTATCGCGCTGTATTATAATGGCAATCAGAACATATGTTCTCATTAGCGAGGTTTAATAATGGAGGCAGAAAGGATATGAAAAGGATTCGATGGAAAGATTTGGTTGCTTATAGAGAGTTAACCCTTGACGGAGTTATATTGTGTGCTTTAGTGGGTTTGGCTGCAGAGATTCTTATTTTGATGCTTACCGGTATAAAGGCAAAATTTGTCTCGCCAGTCGTATTGTTATTTCTGTGGCTTTTGTCTGGTATACTTGTATCTGGTGTATTGATTGTATTTGCCGCATTTGCTGATCTTAGACGGGCTTATTTTAAGGACTGGGAGTTTGCTTCTGTATGTCAGTCTGTTCGATATGAATCATTGACGGATGAGGTCGATGATGCTATTATACTGATGCGGGATTTTGACAATACAAGGACATCTTCCGGTTCGGCTGCCTGAGTCAGGATCGCCCCGTATATGTGTTTTTGCAGTCAGTATATTATTCAGCGTTATATGTTTTGTGCCTGGATAAGCATTTGTTCCGGCTTCTCGCGGAACGTAAAAAGAGAGGACTAACTATGAATAGCAAAATTACACGGGAGGAAGCATTCGCTCTTCTTCAAAAATACAACAAAGAGCCTTTTCATATTCAGCATGCCCTGACAGTTGAAGGCACCATGCTATGGTATGCATGTGAGCTTGGATACGCAGATGAGAGGGAGTATTGGGGGCAGGTGGGCCTGCTGCATGATATTGATTTTGAGTTATATCCGGAACAGCACTGTCAGAAAGCTCCGGATCTTCTGCGGGAGGGCGGTGTAGGAGAGGATATGATCTATTCCATATGCAGCCATGGCTATGGGATCTGCTGCGATCTGGAGCCGAAGCATGAGATGGAGAAAGTTCTTTTTGCAGCGGATGAACTTACTGGACTGATAGGGGCTGCTGCCAGAATGCGGCCTTCTAAAAGTGTAATGGATATGGAAGTCTCCAGCCTGAAGAAAAAATTTAAAGATAAAAGGTTTGCTGCAGGCTGTTCAAGAGATGTGATACGCGAAGGCGCAGAACGTCTGGGGTGGCCGCTGGAGATGCTTATGGAGAAGACGATCCTTGCCATGCGCTCCTGCGAGGCCTCGATTAATGAATACATGAATACTTTGACCTGATATTTCTGCAGCGGGATTTAGCCTGAGCAGACATCTACCTTGCACATGATTGCTTTGACAAAGAACTGCTTTTTGCATCAGTCTTATTTGGAAGGGGGATTGAATGAACGGCAAAAAGAGAAGGAATGAGCCTCCTGTAACAGGAATTCTTGCAGGAGTTATTGCGATTCTTATCATTGTCCTTGCACTTCTTGTTACTGGATACAGAAGGGTGATTAGTGACGCTGAGAGAGCCGGGAAAGAATCTGTCGCTGAAACGGAAAGCGAGCTACAGGCAGCGGACGGTACACTTGGAGAGACGGAACTGAACAATGTGGAGAGTGAGCTTGTGTATGTCATTGGTACGGAAGATTCGTATGTTTCGCCTGGAGACGAATTAGAAACTGAAGCGGCGACAGACAGGGAGGCTGAGATCTTATCGGAAGCAGATCTGGGAGAAGAGCTTTCATCAGAAAACGGGCTTCAGACAGAGAACGAGTCTGAAACGGAGACCGACACGGAAGAGACGGCTGACAAACTTGTAGTGGCGATTGATCCCGGACATCAGGGCAGTTGGGTGGATATGAGCGATACTGAGCCTCTGGACCCCGGTTCTGCGGAAATGAAGGCAAAATCCTCTACCGGTACACAGGGGACTTACAGCGGCGTACCGGAGTACGAGCTGAATCTTGAGATTTCACTATTGCTTCGGACGGAATTGCAAGACCGTGGTTATGAAGTGATTTTAACACGGGAGGACAATGATACAGCGATCAGTAATGCGGAGCGGGCTACGCTAGCCTATGAGCTTGGAGGGGATATTTACGTCCGCATTCATGCAAACGGCTCGGAAAACTCCAGTGTGAGCGGGGCTCTGGCAATGGTTCCTTCTGCATCGAATCCCTATGTTGGAGATCTGGCTGAGGACTCGTATCTTCTCGCGGAATGCATTTTAGCGTCGTACTGTGAGACGGCGAGATTTGACTCTCTGGGGATACAGTACTATGATAATATGACAGGGATTAACTGGAGCAAAATTCCGGTTATGATCCTTGAAATGGGATTTATGACAAATGAGTCAGACGATCTCCGAATGACGGACTCGTCCATTCAGACGCTGATGGTTCAGGGAATTGCGGATGGGATTGACGATTATTTTGAACAGAAAGGGATGAAAAACAAGGATTCATCCAACGCAGAGGAGTCACTTATGAATTCATTGATTAAGATACTTGGCGAAGGATATATTTATCCGGCCTCCGACATGGGAGAGACCTGGGCTGTCAGTGTCCTGAACCTGGATGATGGCACATCGTGTGATATCAACGGAGATGTTTCACTGAAGTCTGCCAGCGTTCTGAAGGTCTTTATCATGGCTGCGCTTTATGACCGGGTGATCTGTCCATCTTCCGAAGAGACAAGGATTACTGTCGAAGAGTCCTATGAGGGAGAGCTGGATGACCTGATTTCTCTCATGATTACGGTCAGTGATAACAGTGCTTCCAATACTCTCGTGACAATGCTTGGCGGAGGAGATGCCCAGGCAGGTATGGATGTGGTGAATGAATATCTGGAAGAAAATGGATATACCGGAACATCTATGGGTCGCCTGTTTTTGGAGGAGAATCCATCAGGAGATAACTATACCACGTCTAATGACTGCATGAGATTACTGAAAAGGATCTATGAGGGAGCCTGCGTTGGAGAGGCGGCGTCAGAGCAGATGGTTCAGTATCTGAAAGAACAGACTCTGACAGATAAAATCCCATCAGCTTTGGCCGGCGAGAATGTTACTACTGCGAATAAGACGGGAGAGTTGGCGGGTGAGTATGGGGATTACGTAGAGAACGATATTGCGATTGTTGTATCAGAAAAAACGGCGTATGTGTTATGTGTTCTGAGTAATGAATTGCAGGATAACAGCAGCGCAGTTTCCCGTATTATTCAGATGTCAGAACTGGTATATGATACACTGGTCAACTGACTTTCACTGTATCCTGCATACAGAAAAAGATTCAAATAGACTTTTTCACGCAGGTGTGTTATGATGCCCCATGAAGGGGTGAGATGTAAATAATTATGCGAAGGAAAAGGAATATTCTAAAACGCAACAGTGGATTTGTCGTCGGATGCGTTTTGGCAGCCGGAGCTTCTTTTCTGGTGACGGATCTGGTACTTTCAGATGTGGTTTCTGCGAAGCTTTTTAAGGAAAGAGATTCCTCTGAAGAAGATACAGAGGAGGAGACGGAAATACAGGCTTCTTTACCGGAAGAGACGGAAGAGACCAGAGAGTACGAGACCGATGCATTCACGGTAACTGCCCTGGGGATTTTATTAAATGGGGCAGAAGAGGTTGAATCGGAAGAAGAGACGGAAAGCGAGACAGAGGAAGAGTCGGAGACTGAAACTGAAACGGAGAGTGAGACGGAGGAAGAGTCGGAGACTGAAACGGAGAGTCAGACGGAGGAAGAGGCCGAAACGGAGAGTGAGACCGAAACGGAATCGAAAGCAGAAACTGAAAGTGACACAGTGGCAAAGTCTGAAAGCAACACTGAGAAAGCTGCTGAAACAGATGCAGGCAGCTCGGCCGAAGATACAGATTCCTCTAATGCCTCCGGCGTTGGAACGGAAGCTGAAGAAACACAGACGAAATCAAAGGAAACGGATGCAGAAGAGAGTAATTCGGGTTCTGAAAGCAGCGTTAACCTGACGACCGGTCGTAACACGACGGGCAGTACAGGTACAACCGGTCGTAACACGACAGGAAGCACAGGCTCAACCGGTAGCAGCACGGGCAGCACAGGCACAACCGGCAGCAGCACAGGCAGCACAGGCACAACCGGTGGCAGCACAGGCAGCACAGGCACAACCGGTGGCAGCACGGGCAGTACAGGCACAACCGGCAGCAGCACGGGCAGTACAGGTACAACCGGTAGCACTGCAGGCAGCACGGGAACTAGCTCGAACACGACAGGCAGTTCCGGTAGTACAGGCACAGACACGACGGACAATTCGGGCAGTACGAGTTCGGATACGACAGATACGTCGGGGAGCAGCAGCAGCTCAGATACCGCTGATGATGGGTGGATTGCTGTCGACACGGATGACAATATTACCATCTGGACATATACCGGTTCGGGCAGCACAGGAGGTTCGTCGGGCAGCACGAGCTCCGGCAGCTCTTCGAATGGCACGAGTGGTTCGTCAGGCAGCACGAGTTCTGGAAGTTCTTCGAATGGTACGAGTAGTTCGTCAGGCAGCACGAGCTCCGGAAGTTCTTCGAGTGGCACGAGTGGTTCGTCAGGCAGCACAAGTTCCGGCAGCTCCGGCACAAGCGCAGGTTCTTCCAGTACTGCCGCTACTGATTCCAGTACGATTATCGAGGGAATCAGCAGCAGATATATCAGTGAAAGTGAGCTGTATGGCTATGACCTGAGCCAGCTGCGACTGATCCGTAATGAGATTTTTGCGCTGAACGGCAGGATGTTTGTATCGGAGGATCTGCAGGAGTATTTCAGCAAAAAGACCTGGTATGTACCAATTTATACACCGGAGGAATTTGATGCCGATTTATTTTCTCATTTGAATGAATATGAAAAAGCAAATTTGAATCTGATTCTTGCTTATGAGGAGTCCCTTGGCGGCTGAGGAGCGTGTGCGCCGTACATGTTTTTGTATGTGAGATGGGAAAGGGATTCGATGGAGGATTGGCATGAAGGTTCTTCGTAGACTATTGATAAAATTCATTATTTTTGTGCTTGTCGTTGCTGCGTCAGCAGGCGCGGCATGCCTGATACATTATTATCCGCAAAGTGTGCCCCTATCGGCTCTTGAGCAGTATCTGCAGTTTTTGACTGATAATAATCTTGAGAAGGCATATGAGAGGCTGGATCAGTCAGAAAACACAAGAATGACACAGTCCGAGTATGAAACTGCAATACAGACGGGCAAATATGTTCTCTATGATTCGTGGGAGATTGAGGAAACGGCCAGGAGACAGGGAACAAATGGGGAGTCCTATGTGGACTACCATGTCGTATTTTTAAATTCTGCGGGGACAAGCCAGACGGAAACGGATTTTACCGTGAAGAGGCAGTCTGACGAAATCCTGGGCGTGATGACACAGCGGAAAATTTTATCTAGCCATTGTATGGTAGCGAATCTCCAGATCACGGTTCCTGCAGGTTCGACTCTGTATCTGGATCAGGAGGAGGCAGGGGTATCCTGGCTTTCGACGGAAAATGAGAATACTTCCAGGGACTGCTATGTGATTCCGAGTCTGCTGACAGGTACGGTAAGCGTGGTGGTACGCAATCCGATTCTGGAATCTCTGGAGACGACGCTTGCGACGGCAGACGGTGATGTTGATTATTGTGATCAGATGGCTTTGAAAGAAAGTGCGATGTCCGCATGCAAAGAGCTGGCGGTGACTGCGTTGAAACAGATTTATGTGGCATCCGTGACGGAAAATACCGAGGATCTGGAGACCGTGTTTGAGTCATGTATGGATGAGGCCATAGAAATTGTTGAAAGCCAGTCAGAAGAATTCTATCGGGAGGACACGGTGACACATGCCGATTTTGTGAGCGTAGGGATTTATGACTATGAGGCTGTATTTGCCGATCCGGTATTTGCGAATGACGAAAATGGTGCGATTACCGTGGACATGTCATTTTCTTACCACTATAATGTGCAGAATGATGAGCGGGTAGAGACGGGGGAAATCTGGGCAGACGGTGAAAATGCCTGGGAGGTGCGCACCGTTTCGCACGCTGGAGAGGCACAGGCTTCATTTGTGATGTCTTATTATGATGAGGAATGGCATATTGATTCCGTTGCTCTGCCTGTAATTCCGGAGTCTGAATGATTGACTGACAAAAACGGAAAGACCGCTTCCAACAAGCGCAGACGGAGAACAGACAAGATTTGGTTTTGCCATTCCCGTGGATAAAACAGCAGAGGATGCTTGAGATGAGCTGGATTTTCTATGTTTTCCTTCCGATGATCGTATATTTGGCAGTATCCGAAGGAATTGCAGTATTAGCAGGCGGCATCCTGGACAGCGCGGCTTGCACCGCGCTGTCTGCTGCTCTGACGCTTCCTGTGGGTGTCTGGATGCTTCGGCAGGATGAGGCACGTCACAGACATGGACAACCATTCCATGCGAAGGTAAGGGAGGAGAAGAAAATTCAGAAGAGGATTCTGGGCGCATTCTTATGCATTGTTGGCGGAGGCGTTCTGAATATCTTCTGGAGCGGTTTCCTGAATATGCTTCGAATTTCATCTTTTTTTTCTAATGAGACACAGGAGGAGCTCCTTGCGAGCCAATTTACGGCATTGCTGATCGGACCATGCCTGCTCGTCCCGGTCACAGAGGAGATCATCTATAGAGGCCTGACCTATTCCAGAATGAGGACACGAATGGATACGCGGCTGTCGATTTTCCTTTCTGCGCTGCTCTTTGCTCTCTGCCATGGAAACCCGATTCAAATGATCTATGCTTTTCCGATGGCTGTGGTTCTTGCTTTGCTCTACGAGCGCAGCGGCAGTCTGGTCTATCTGATCCTGTTCCATATGGGTGCAAATTTGACAACGGTTTTGCTGGTAGGAGGCCTTCCCAGAGCACTATGGATATGAAAATGGAAATTGTTTGATAAAAACAAAAAGAATGTTATATGACAATAAAAAAGTCAGATAATATCAAATTCCAAAATCATATTTCAAATTATCTGACAATTTAATAAAAATTTGTTCTTTACAGATACGTGAAATAGGTGTATGATACAAAAAGCATTCAGGGTGGGATGCGCACCTGCCATGAATACAGGATGAGATACTTAATGAGGAGGAGTTGAGATGGATTCTATGAGACACTCAGAATCTGTCTGCAGGGAGCCCGGATTGTACCGGCCCGAGTTTGAGCATGACAACTGTGGGATCGGCGCGATTGTGAATATCAAAGGGATCAAGACCCATCAGACAGTAGCGGACGCACTCAGTATTGTAGAAAATCTTGAACACAGAGCTGGCAAAGATGCCGAGGGAAAAACCGGGGACGGTGTAGGGATTATGCTTCAGGTTTCGCATAAATTCTTCTCCAGAACCTGTTCGGACCTTGGCATTTTTTTAGGAGGGGAGAGAGACTACGGTGTCGGTATGTTTTTCTTTCCGCAGGATGATCTGCGGCGCAACCAGGCGAAAAAGATGTTCGAGAGCATTGTAAAAAAGGAAGGCTTAAGGTTCCTCGGCTGGAGGAGGGTGCCGACTGTGCCGGAGGTGCTTGGGCATAAGGCGCTGGAAAAAATGCCCTATATTGAGCAGGGCTTCGTGGAGCGGCCGAAGGATGTCAATAAGGGGCTGGATTTTGACCGACGGCTGTATATTGTCCGCAGGATTTTTGAACAGTCCAGTGAGACGACCTATGTGGTGTCCTTTTCCAGCAGGACGATTATTTATAAGGGCATGTTCCTGGTGGGGCAGCTGCGCACGTTCTTTACGGATCTGCAGAGCGAGGACTATGAGTCTGCGATCGCGATCGTACATTCCCGTTTCAGCACGAATACCAATCCAAGCTGGGAGAGGGCACATCCCTACCGTTTTATGGTTCATAACGGAGAGATCAACACGATCCGCGGCAACGCTGATAAAATGCTGGCGCGCGAGGAGACGATGTCTTCGAAATATATGGAGGCCGACATGCACAAGGTGCTGCCGGTGATTAACGCGAAGGGCTCAGATTCCGCAATGCTGGACAATACGCTGGAATTTCTTACCATGAATGGGATGGATCTTCCTCTGGCAGTCATGATCACGATCCCGGAGCCGTGGGCCAACAATACGGTGATGTCTCAGAAGAAAAAGGATTTTTATAATTATTATGCGACCATGATGGAGCCTTGGGACGGCCCGGCGTCGATCCTGTTTTCGGACGGCGATATCATGGGTGCCGTGCTTGACCGCAACGGTCTGCGGCCGTCCCGCTATTATGTGACGTCGGACGGCTATGTAATCCTGTCTTCCGAAGTCGGTGTGCTGGACATTCCGCCGGAAAAAATTGTTCAGAAAGAGCGTCTGCATCCGGGCAAAATGCTTCTTGTAGACACGGTAGCCGGGCGCGTGGTTGACGATGAAGAGCTCAAGAGCAGATATGCGGACCGGCAGCCCTACGGTGAATGGCTGGATCGCTATCTGGTTGCACTTAAGGATCTGAAGATCCCGAATAAAAAAGTCGAGACCTACACGGATGAGATGCGGATGCGCCTGATGAAGACATTCGGCTACAGCTATGAGGAGTATCGCACCTCGATCAAGAATATGGCGGAAACCGGCGGCGAGGACATCAGCGCGATGGGAATCGACACGCCGTTGGCCGTCCTCTCGAACAAACATCAGCCGCTGTTCAATTATTTTAAACAGTTGTTCGCACAGGTGACGAACCCGCCCATTGACGCGATCCGGGAGAAGGTCGTGACGTCCAAAACGGTCTATGTCGGCGTGGAGGGAAATCTTCTGGAGGAACACCCGGAAAATTGCCAGGTGCTGCAGATTCAGAATCCGATCCTGTCGAATACAGACATGATGAAAATTAAAAATATGAAAGTGCCCGGCTTCAAAGTAGCGGAGGTCTCTATCACATACTATAAAAACACCGGGCTGGAGAAAGCGATCGACCATCTCTTTCTTGAGGTTGACCGGGCATTCCGCGACGGAGCAAATATTCTGATCCTCAGCGATAAGGGCGTGGACGAGTTCCGTGTGCCGATTCCGTCGCTTCTGGCGACCTCGGCGGTGAACCAGTATCTTGTCAACACGAAGCGGAAGACGTCCATCGCAGTGATTCTGGAGACCGGCGAGCCCAGGGAGGTGCATCAGTTTGCGACTCTGCTCGGCTATGGCGCCAGCGCGATCAATCCATACCTTGCTCTGGACACGATTCGGGAGCTGATTGATACCGATATGCTGGAGAAGGATTATTACGCGGCGGTGGAGGACTACACAAACGCGATTATTAACGGTATCGTAAAGATCGCTTCCAAGATGGGGATTTCCACGATCCAGTCCTACCAGGGTTCTCAGATCTTCGAGGCGATCGGTATCAGTCAGGAAGTGATTGAAAAATACTTTACCAATACCGTGAGCCGCATCGGCGGAATCACGCTCAAGGATATCGAGGACGACATTGATTATCGCCACTCAAAAGCGTTTGACCCCCTGGGGCTGAAGGAAGACCTGACACTCGACAGTATGGGCTGGCATAAATCCAGGAGCGGCGGAGAGCATCACCGTTATAATCCGTGTACGATCCATCTGCTGCAGGAATCTACGCGTACGGGTAATTACCAGATGTTCAAGGAGTTTACAGATCTGGTCAATCAGGAGGAATCCGGCTGCATCCGCAATACGATGGACTTCATTTATCCGGAACAGGGCGTGCCTCTTGACGAGGTCGAAAGCGTGGATTCCATTGTGACGCGGTTCAAGACCGGCGCGATGTCCTACGGCTCCATTTCGCAGGAGGCGCATGAGACCCTGGCGATCGCGATGAATATGCTCCACGGCAAGTCCAATACCGGCGAGGGCGGCGAGAGTCTGGACCGTCTCGTGATCGGGCCGGACGGCAAGAACCGCTGCTCGGCGATTAAGCAGGTGGCATCCGGGCGCTTTGGTGTGACAAGCCGCTATCTGGTGAGCGCAAAGGAAATCCAGATCAAGATGGCACAGGGCGCGAAGCCGGGAGAGGGCGGCCATCTTCCGGGTAAAAAGGTGTATCCCTGGATCGCGAAGACCAGGCACTCGACGCCGGGCGTCAGCCTGATTTCGCCGCCGCCGCACCATGACATTTATTCTATCGAGGATCTGGCGCAGCTGATTTACGACCTGAAAAATGCGAACAATCAGGCGGATATTTCGGTAAAACTCGTCTCTGAGGCAGGAGTCGGCACGGTCGCAGCCGGTGTGGCGAAGGCCGGTGCGCAGGTAATCCTGATCTCCGGCTATGACGGCGGCACAGGCGCCGCGCCGCGCAGCTCCATCCATCACGCGGGACTTCCGTGGGAGCTTGGGCTCGCTGAGACCCACCAGACCCTTCTGATGAACGGCCTGCGGAATAAGGTTCGCATTGAGACGGATGGCAAGCTGATGAGCGGCCGCGACGTGGCGATGGCGATCCTTTTAGGCGCAGAAGAATTCGGGTTTGCGACCGGACCGTTGATTTCCATGGGCTGTGTGATGATGCGTGTTTGCAACCTGGACACCTGCCCTGTCGGCGTGGCGACACAGAACCCGCAGCTGCGGAAGCGTTTCCGCGGAAAACCGGAGTATGTGGTGAACTTTATGCGTTTCATTGCGCAGGATCTGCGGGAATACATGGCAAAGCTCGGCTTCCGAACGATCGACGAGATGGTAGGCCGCAGCGACCTGCTGAAAAAGATGGATCACTGCACAAACCCGCGCGCAGAGCGGATTGATCTGGGCAATATTCTGAACAATCCTTATGCGGGCGGCGGCCAGAAGGTAACCTTCGAACCAGAGCAGGTGTTTGACTTCAAGCTGAACCAGACCAAGGATCAGACAGTGCTGATGGCGAAGCTTGGGAGTGCACTGGAGCAGGGACAGCGCCGCAGCGTGGAGCTGGATGTTTCCAATGTGGATCGCGCGTTCGGCACGATGTTCGGCTCCGAGATTACGCGGAGGTATCCGGAGGGTCTTGAAGAAGACACGTATACGATCAAATGCCATGGTGCGGGCGGGCAGAGCTTTGGCGCGTTTATCCCGAAGGGACTGACTCTTGAGCTAGTTGGCGACAGCAATGACTATTTCGGCAAGGGGCTTTCCGGCGGCAAGCTGATTGTGTATCCACCGGCGGGAGTGATCTTTAAAGAGGATGAAAACATCATCATCGGGAATGTGGCTCTCTACGGAGCGACGAGCGGCAGCGCCTACATCAACGGCGTCGCGGGAGAGCGCTTCTGCGTACGGAATTCCGGCGCGATTACGGTTGTCGAGGGCGTGGGAGACCATGGCTGCGAGTATATGACTGGCGGGCGCGCGGTCATCCTGGGCAGTGTCGGCAAAAACTTCGCGGCCGGCATGAGCGGCGGGATCGCTTACGTGCTGGATGAGAACAGCGACCTGTATACCAAGGTCAATAAGAACATGGTATCGATTGAGCTGATCACATCCAAGTACGATGTCCAGGAGCTCAAGGAGATCATCAACGAACACGTAAAATATACGAACTCGAAGAAGGGCAAACAGATACTGGATGATTTTGGCGCCTATCTGCCGAAATTCAAAAAGATTATCCCGCACGAGTTCAAGCAGATGCAGATGGCAATCGTTCAGATGGAGGAGAAAGGCTTAAGCAGCGAGCAGGCGCAGATCGAGGCTTTCTATACTATCACGGACGGACAGGATGAGTAGGAGGTGCAAATCGTGGGAAAACCAACAGGATTTTTAGAGTATAAAAGGGAAAATGACACCGAGACGGCACCGACCGAGCGCATCCTGAATTTCAACGAGTTCCATACGCCGCTGCCGCTGGAGAAGCAGAGACAGCAGGGCGCCAGATGTATGGCCTGCGGCGTCCCGTTCTGCCAGGCCGGCATGATGATCGGCGGGATGGCGTCCGGCTGTCCGCTGAACAATCTTGTCCCGGAGTGGAACGATCTGGTCTATCACGGTAACTGGGAGGAGGCATACCGCCGCCTGACAAAGACAAACTGTTTCCCGGAATTTACCTCCCGGGTATGTCCGGCACTCTGCGAGGCGGCCTGTACATGCAATCTGGACACGGAGCCCGTAGCGTCAAAGGCAAACGAGCGCGCGATTATTGAAAATGCGTTCGCGGCCGGACTGGTACAGCCGAATCCGCCCGAAGTGCGCACCGGGAAAAAGGTTGCTGTCATCGGCAGCGGCCCGTCCGGACTCGCGGCGGCAATGCAGCTGAATAAGCGCGGCCATCTCGTGACGGTCTATGAGCGCAATGACCGGGTCGGCGGCCTGCTGCGTTACGGCATTCCTAATATGAAGCTGGACAAATCCGTGATCGACCGACGTATCGCTCTGATGGAGGCGGAGGGCATCACCTTTGTGACTAACGCGAATGTCGGAGAGAACGTCAGCGCTGAAGATCTGCAGAAGGAGTATGATGCGGTCGTTCTCTGCTGCGGTGCGTCCAATCCGCGCGACATCATCGCGCCGGGACGCGAGGCGAAGGGAATCTATTTTGCGGTAGATTTCCTGAAGGCGACGACAAAAAGCCTTCTGGACTCGCAGTTCGCGGATAAAAAATACATCTCGGCGAGGGGGAAGCATGTCATTGTTATCGGCGGCGGCGACACCGGAAACGATTGTGTTGGCACCTCCATCCGGCTGGGCGCGGCTTCTGTGACGCAGCTGGAGATGATGCCCAAAATGCCGGATACCCGTGCGGCGAACAATCCCTGGCCGGTCTGGCCGCGCGTCTGCAAGACCGATTATGGCCAGCAGGAGGCGATCGCCGTCTTCGGACACGATCCGCGCATTTATACGACGACAGTGAAAGAGTTCGTTATGAACAAAAAGGGCGAGCTCACGAAAGCGGTTCTGGTCAGCCTGGAGAGCAAAAAAGACGAAAAGACCGGCCGCATGATGATGGTGCCGGTCGAGGGCAGCGAGAAAACCGTGAAGGCGGATCTTGTGCTGATCGCGGCAGGATTCCTTGGTGCGCAGAAGTACGTGACCGACGCGTTTAAAGTAGACCTGAATCCGCGCACAAATGTGGCGACCGCGCCCGGCAGGTACGCATCCAGCGTGCCGAAGGTCTTCACCGCGGGCGACATGCACCGCGGCCAGTCCCTGGTCGTCTGGGCGATCCGGGAAGGACGTGAGGCGGCAAAGGAAGTGGATACGTATCTGATGGGATATACAAACCTGTAGAAGGGACAGGTACCCGGCAGAAAATCCGGAGATTTCTAAAAGAGCAGAAGGCGGCCTGCGCGGAATTTTGATTCTGCGCAGGCTGCCTTCATAATGCACATATTTCCTTTGAAACGCGGCAAAATATAATGAACGACGTAAGTCGTTTTGCTTTGCGACAGATCATTTACAAAGGAGAGACAGATTATGCTGGGGAAATTTCAGATACGGACAGATCTCGCACTGGAAGCAAAGGAGATCTGCGAGGAGATGGCGGCGGCTTCGCGGCCGCAGCTGGCTGCGGAGGATGCCGTGCGGGAGAAAAACACAGCCTGGGGGCGTGATGAGTCCGCGCGGGAGGAAAACACAGCCTGGGGGCGTGATGAGTCCGTGCAGGAGAAAAACGCAGCCTGGAAGCGAGATAAGTCTGCGTGGGAGAAAAACGCGTCCGGGGAACCCGATAAGTCCGTGCAGGAGAAAAATGCGTCCGGGAAACGCGGTAAGCCCACGCAGGAGAAAAATGCGGCCAGAAAGCATAATAAGGCCGCACAGCTCCGCGGGGTAAAGGTAGAGGAGGAAGCGGATGAAGAGCGGGAAATCTACACGACGACAGTGACGATCGAGACCGAAAATGGGGCGAAGGCGATGGGAAAACCGGTTGGCACTTATATTACGATCGAGGCGCCGAACATGTCGGAGCCGGATGAGGATTACCATCGGGAAATATCGCGGGAGCTGGCGAAGCATCTGAATCATCTGACGGATGGACGCAAGGACTCCGTTCTGGTGGTAGGTCTGGGCAACCGGGAGGTGACGCCGGACGCGCTCGGTCCGGACGTTGTAAATAATCTGCGGATTACGCGGCATATGATAAAAGAGTACGGCAGGCTGCCTTCCGGAATAGAGGCGGCCGGTGAGATCAGCGCAATTGTGCCGGGCGTTATGGCACAGACGGGAATGGAGACGCTGGAAATTATCCGGGGAGTGGTGGAGGAGACAAAGCCCGGGATCGTGGTCGTTGTTGACGCATTGGCCGCGCGCAGTACAAAGCGCCTGAACCGGACAATCCAGGTCACAGACACCGGAATTAATCCGGGCTCCGGCGTCGGAAATCATCGCGACGCGATCAATAAGGAAACTCTCGGCGTACCGGTAATCGCGGTCGGCGTGCCGACAGTGGTAGACGCGGCGACAATTGTAAATGATACGATGGAGGAGCTGGTCGCCGAGATGGACCGTTCAGATTCGATGAGGATGCTCGGTGGAACTCTTGGTACGCTGGATCAGGCTGAAAAACACGAAATGATCCACAACCTGATTTCTCCTCATTTAAACACGATGTTTGTGACCCCGAAGGACATTGATGAGACGGTAAAATATCTGAGCTATACGATTTCAGAAGCGCTGAATATGACATTTGCGGCAGACTGAGTCAAAAATCAGGATCTGATTAAATTTGCATCTTTACAATTTCCATGATTTGCCCTATAATTTTCTTTGTATAAAAATTTTATAGGAGGTCATGAAAATGGCACGTGAAAGAAGATCAAAAAAAGAAATTATCACCGCTAAGATTGAAGCACTCGATGAGAAGATCACCGGTTATGCAAATAAAATCGCGGCGCTGACCGAGGAGAAGGAAGGACTTCAGGCTGAATTAGAAGAACTCGATGCCGCGCAGAAAAAGGCAGAGGAAGAGGCTCAGATGAAAGAAGTCATTACCATCATGAAATCGAAAAATATTTCGCTCAGCGAGCTGAAGCAGATGGTTGAAAACAAGGAGTGATACGGGATAAGAAACCGTTTATTTGAAGCGGATTATCTGACAAGTATCCCGGATGTTCGTACTATTGGGGGATCAACTATGAAAAATATTTTATTTGTCACATCGGAGGCGGCTCCTTTTATCAAGACGGGCGGGCTTGCCGATGTGGCCGGTTCTCTTCCGAAATGCTTTAATAAAGAAGAATTTGACTGCAGAGTGATTCTTCCGAAATATCAGTGTATGAGTGAAGAGTGGAAGAACCAGTTAAAGTATGTGACGCATTTCTACATGAATCTTTCCTGGAGATCACAGTATGTCGGCATACTGGAGCTGGAGTATGATGGCGTTCATTTCTATTTTATTGACAATGAATATTATTTTTCCGGACCAAAACCTTATGGGAATATCTATCAGGATATTGAAAAGTTTGCTTTTTTCTCAAAAGCGGCGCTTTCCGCTCTGCCATCGATCGGCTTCCGTCCGGATATTGTGCATTGCCATGACTGGGAGACAGGGCTGATTCCTGTCATGCTCAAGGACAAATTTCAGGAAGGGGAATTTTACCGCGGTATCAAGTCGGTGATTACGATCCATAACCTGAAGTTCCAGGGCGTCTGGGATGTGAAGACGGTTCGCGATATTACGGGGCTCCCCGCCTATTACTTTACCCCGGATAAGCTGGAGGCATACGGCGACGCCAATTATCTGAAGGGCGGGATTGTCTATGCGGACGCGATTACGACGGTGAGCGATACTTACGCGGAAGAGATCAAGATGCCATTTTACGGGGAGCGCCTGGATGGACTGATGCGTGCGCGTTCCAATGACCTTCGCGGCATTGTGAACGGTATTGACTATGAGGTCTGGAATCCGGAGACCGACCCGCTGATTGAGCATCATTATACCGCGAAAAATTTCCGCAAGGAAAAGATTAAAAACAAGAGGGCGCTCCAGAGAGAGCTTGGCCTGGAGCAGAATGATTCCAGCTTTATGGTTGGCATCGTCTCCCGCCTGACGGATCAGAAGGGATTTGACCTGATCGCACATATGATGGATGAGATGTGCCAGAATGATCTGCAGATCGTAGTTCTGGGGACGGGCGAGGAGAAGTACGAGAATATGTTCCGCCATTTCGCGTGGAAGTATCAGGGCAAGGTCTCCGCGAATATTTTTTATTCCGAGGCGCTTTCACATAAGGTTTACGCGGCATGCGACGCTTTCCTGATGCCGTCGCTGTTCGAGCCGTGCGGACTTTCCCAGATCATCAGTCTGCGCTATGGCACCGTGCCTGTTGTGCGCGAGACCGGCGGTCTTAAGGATACGGTACAGCCTTATAATGAATATGAGAGTACCGGCACGGGCTTCAGCTTTGCGAATTATAACGCTCATGAAATGTACAACACGCTGAAATACGCGATGAGCATTTATTATAATAAAAAACGTGAGTGGAATAAGATAATTGACCGGGGCATGGCCGTAGACTTTTCGTGGAACAGCTCTGCGAGAAAGTATGAGGAGATGTACAACTGGCTTCTCGGATGCTGAACATTCGATTTATGTTATCAGCCGGGGCAGAAGAGTCCGCTTATCATTGAATGCAATTTGAAAAAGAGCCTTTTCGGAGGCTCTTTTTTGATGCACAGAGCCGGGCAGGAAAATTTTGCGGCTAAAGCCACACCCGGGTCTCCGCTTCGCTCCGGTCGGCGAATATCCCGCATAAAATGCGGGATGCCACCCGGCGAGGGCTAAGCGAACGTCCACCGGACATTCAGCGCCGCGCAGGCGGATAGGGGAGAAGGGCGTTCCCCTATCCGATCGCAGGGGCGCGTAAGGTATTTTGTGGCTTACGCCACACGCGCCCTGCGCACGGCGGATAATAATTATGCTGCACTTACCACCTGCCGGAGCGCCGCCTTCAGTACCGGATACAGAACGGCGGCGATGATCAGCCCGCTTACGCCCTGGACGCAGTTTGCGGGAACGCTTGAGACGGCGGCCGCCCATCCGTACAGGAAAATCTCGCAGAAGCAGTATCCGAACGCCACAATCAGGATGTCAAAGATCCCACAGAGGATGACAGCCGCATACTGATTCATGGATTCTGCCGCCCTGCTGTGGAAAAACAGTCCGCCGCTAAGCGCAACCAGACCTTTTATTACAAAAGTGATCGGTACATAGATAAAATATCCGCCCAGCAGATCCGCTAGCGCGGAGCCGATGCCCGCTGCGAAGAAGGCAACGACCGGATCCAGGAAAATACCGCACAATATGACAACGGCATCGCCGGGATGAATATAGCCCTGCGTTCCTGGGATCGGGATGCGGACGGACATGGTCATCACACAGGTGAGTGCGGCGAAAAGTGCCGCGATGACAAGGTTCTTTGTAGTTAGCTTTTTCATAATGGATCCTCCTTGCTTGCAATTTGCGATGGTAAAGCTTATGCCGCGTTTCGTACAGCATCTCAATTGTAAAAGCCAGAACCCATAGTAATGCAAAACTGGCACTTATAAAAGTGCCAGTTTTGAAAAAAATAAACATACCAACCTGCTGCGGCATACGCGGGAATCCTGTCCTGCAGGATTTTATTTCACAGCAGGGTTTCATCATAGACGGCTCTTGCGCCCCCGACAAATTTATATCTTGTACGCGCACACACTACATGCGCGGCTCCGATGGTTTTCTGCTGAATTCTCACCGGAACTGCCACCTCGCGCAGATGCATCCCGATCAGAGTGTCGCCGATGTCGATCCCCGCATGTGCGCGGATATGCTCCACGGCCACAGGCTCAGCAAAATGGCGCCAGGCGGCAGTTGCAAAAGAACCGCCCGCTTTTGGCTGTGGGATCACATTTACCGGTTCATAGCCGTATTTCCTGGCCGCCCGCTTTTCCATGATCAGAGCCCGGTTCAGGTGTTCACAGCACTGGGCTGCAAGAAAGATCCCATGCTCCCTGGCAACCTTATAAATTCCCGCGAACACGGCCTCCGCCATCTGCGGGCTGGAATACGAGCCGATGCGTTCTCCCGCAACCTCGCTGGTGGAGCAGCCTATGATCAGGATCTGCTCCTCCTTCAGGCTGGCGGCATCCAGTAATTCTTTTGCCGCCCGGGAAGCCTCTCTTACTAATTGTTCAAGATATTCTGGCGTTGTTTCACTTTTGTTAATTCCTTCTGCAGACATAAAACTGTTCCTCCTCAATGCTGATAAAACACTTTTGGCATCTGTTCCATGTCATTATAGCGGCATTTGTCTCAATGTCAATTGATTCAGAAATAAAAAAATATCTTGACAAGGAATTCCCCCTTTCGTATAATGGTCAGGTGCGTGAATGCATGTTGTTTTTTGCGCATATTTTCAGGCAACCACACTGTATGTGTCCTGCACAATTTGAAATTTCGAAGATACGGGACAGCTACACAAATTCTATCAGGAGGTGAAAGAGGAATGCCAACATTCAACCAGTTAGTAAGAAAAGGCAGAGAGACATCTGTCAGGAAATCGACTGCGCCGGCGCTCCAGAAAGGATACAATTCTCTTCAGAAGAGACAGACAAATACTTCTTCTCCGCAGAAGAGAGGCGTCTGCACGGCTGTGAAGACCGCTACGCCGAAGAAGCCGAACTCAGCGCTGCGTAAGATCGCCAGGGTGCGTCTTTCCAATGGCATCGAGGTGACGAGCTACATCCCGGGCGAGGGACACAACCTTCAGGAGCACAGCGTTGTGCTGATCCGCGGAGGCAGGGTGAAGGACCTTCCGGGTACCAGGTACCATATCGTAAGAGGTACGCTCGATACCGCGGGTGTTGCCAAGAGACGTCAGGCACGTTCCAAATACGGCGCCAAGAGACCGAAAGAAGCAAAGAAGTAATTTTGGCGTCCAGGCCATTTATACCTTAGTATCACATGAAAACAGAATTTTGTTTCACCTTATGCGGAGTTCGTATTACCAGGTGGTTGCAGGTTAATATAGAAGTCCAAGCATGAACACGGAGAGAAACAATCGTGAGTACCTGTGATTTAATTTTTAATTAAGGAGGGAAGTAGCGTGCCACGGAAAGGACATGTTCAGAAGAGGGACGTATTAGCGGATCCGATTTACAACAGTAAGGTCGTTACGAAGCTGATTAACAACATCATGCTGGACGGCAAAAAGGGTGTTGCTCAGAAAATCGTGTACGGAGCATTTGAAAAGATCGAAGAAAAGACCGGAAAACCGGCGATTGAGACCTTTGAAGCGGCCATGAATAATGTCATGCCGGTTCTGGAGGTGAAGGCGAGACGTGTCGGCGGCGCCACCTATCAGGTGCCGATCGAGGTAAGACCGGATCGCCGCCAGGCTCTGGCACTTCGCTGGATTACCATGTTTTCCCGCAAGAGAGGCGAGAAGACCATGCAGGATCGTCTGGCAAATGAATTGATGGATGCAGCGAATAATACCGGTGCGTCTGTTAAGAGAAAAGAGGATATGCATAAGATGGCGGAAGCGAACAAGGCTTTTGCCCACTACAGATTCTAAGACAGAGAGCACTGATAAACAGTCTGCCTATCTGACGAGGAGGAAAAAATTTTGGCTGGTAGAGAATATCCATTAGAGAGAACCAGAAATATCGGTATCATGGCTCATATCGACGCGGGTAAGACCACGCTGACAGAGCGCATTCTGTATTACACCGGTGTGAACTATAAGATCGGTGATACGCATGAAGGTACCGCTACGATGGACTGGATGGAGCAGGAGCAGGAAAGGGGTATTACGATCACTTCCGCCGCTACCACATGCCACTGGACGCTGCAGGAGAACTGCAGGCCGAAGGAGGGCGCCCTGGAGCACCGTATCAATATCATTGACACTCCGGGCCATGTGGATTTTACGGTGGAGGTTGAGCGTTCCCTCCGTGTGCTGGACGGTGCGGTCGGCGTGTTCTGCGCGAAGGGCGGGGTAGAGCCTCAGTCAGAGAATGTCTGGCGTCAGGCCGATACCTATCATGTTCCTCGTATGGCATTTATTAATAAGATGGATATCATGGGTGCGGACTTTTACGGCGCCATAGAGCAGATCCGCACCAGACTTGGGAAAAACGCGATAATTGTCCAGCTGCCAATCGGCAAGGAGGATGCATTCCGGGGCATTATCGACCTGTTTGAAATGAAGGCGTATATCTACAATGACGAAAAGGGCGAGGATATCTCAGTCACGGATGTCCCGGAGGATATGACAGAGGACGCGGAGATTTATCGCTCTGAGCTGATTGAGAAGGTCTGCGAGCTGGACGACGACCTCACGATGATGTATCTTGAGGGAGAAGAGCCGACTACGGAGCAGATGAAGGCTGTACTTCGGAGGGCGACCTGTGAGTGTACTGCCGTGCCGGTGTGCTGTGGCAGCGCCTACCGCAATAAGGGCGTTCAGAAAATGTTGGACGCGGTCATTGAGTATATGCCTGCACCGACCGATATTCCGTCCATTAAGGGCACTGATCTGGATGGAAATGAAGTAGAGCGCCATTCTTCAGATGACGAGCCATTTGCCGCGCTCGCGTTTAAGATCATGGCAGACCCGTTCGTGGGCAAGCTCGCATTCTTCCGGGTTTATTCCGGTACGATGAATGCCGGCTCTTATGTGCTGAATGCGACAAAGGGCAAAAAGGAGCGCGTCGGGCGTATCCTGCAGATGCACGCGAACAAGCGCGCGGAGCTGACGAAGGTCTATTCGGGAGACATCGCTGCAGCTGTTGGTTTTAAGCTGACGACCACCGGTGATACCATCTGCGACGAACAGCACCCGGTCATCCTGGAGTCCATGGAATTCCCGGAGCCGGTTATCGAGCTGGCGATTGAGCCGAAGACCAAAGCTGGCCAGGGCAAGATGGGCGAGGCGCTTGCGAAGCTTGCCGAGGAGGATCCGACGTTCCGTGCTCATACGAACGCGGAGACCGGCCAGACGATTATTGCCGGTATGGGCGAGCTCCATCTGGAAATCATCGTGGATCGTCTGCTTCGTGAGTTCAAGGTGGAGGCAAATGTAGGCGCCCCGCAGGTGGCCTATAAGGAGACCTTTACGAAAGAAGTCACTGTGGACAGCAAGTACGCAAAGCAGTCCGGCGGCCGCGGCCAGTACGGACACTGCAAGGTTATTTTCACACCGATGGATCCGAACGGCGAGGAGACCTTCCAGTTTGAGTCAACCGTTGTCGGAGGTGCGATTCCAAAGGAATACATCCCGGCAGTCGGCGAAGGAATCGAGGAGGCGGCGAAGGCCGGGATCCTCGGAGGCTACCCGGTACTCGGCGTGCATGCGAATGTTTTTGACGGCTCCTATCACGAGGTAGATTCCAGCGAGATGGCATTCCACATCGCGGGCTCCCTGGCATTCAAGGATGCCATGAGACAGGGCGATCCGGTACTGCTTGAGCCGATCATGCGTGTGGAGGTGACGATGCCGGAAGAATACATGGGCGACGTCATCGGCGATATCAACTCGCGCCGCGGCCGCATAGAGGGCATGGATGACCTCGGCGGCGGCAAGATTGTCAGAGGGTTTGTCCCGTTGGCAGAGATGTTCGGTTACTCGACGGATCTCCGCTCTAAGACGCAGGGCCGCGGAAACTACTCGATGTTCTTTGAACGTTACGAGCAGGTACCGAAGTCCGTGCAGGAGAAGGTGCTGAACGAGAAATCAAAATAATCAAAGTAATATCTAAAAAAAGCTTGAAAACTGGCACGTTTTGAAATATAATCAGAATAGCCTGTATTTATGCGGACAGGTGAAGGTTCCCGACACACGCCGGGTACGCCTGACGCGGCGGACAGGGAAAGCCACCCCTGTTCGATTGAAGAATCATTAAAGCGATTGAATTAAGGAGGACATTCAAAATGGCAAAGGCTAAATTTGAAAGAACAAAACCGCATTGTAACATCGGTACCATCGGTCACGTAGACCATGGCAAAACAACCCTGACCGCTGCAATCACCAAGGTTCTTTCCCACAGAGTTGCAGGAAACGTAGAGACAAGCTTTGACAACATCGACAAGGCTCCGGAGGAGAAGGCACGTGGAATCACAATCTCCACCGCTCACGTTGAGTATGAGACTGAGAACAGACACTATGCACACGTTGACTGCCCAGGGCACGCGGACTATGTAAAGAACATGATCACCGGTGCTGCGCAGATGGACGGCGCGATCCTCGTAGTAGCTGCTACGGATGGTGTTATGGCTCAGACCAAGGAGCATATCCTCCTGTCCCGTCAGGTAGGCGTTCCTTATATCGTAGTATTTATGAACAAGGTAGATATGGTAGACGACGAGGAGCTGCTTGAGCTGGTAGACATGGAGATCCGTGACCTGCTGAATGAGTATGAGTTCCCGGGCGACGACACACCGATTATCCAGGGTTCCGCACTGATGGCTCTCGAGGATCCGGACGGAGAGTGGGGAGACAAGATTATGGAGCTCATGGACGCCGTAGACAGCTGGGTTCCGGATCCGCAGCGCGCGACCGATCAGCCGTTCCTGATGCCGGTTGAGGACGTATTCACCATCACAGGCCGTGGTACCGTCGCTACCGGACGTGTAGAGCGTGGTACACTGAAGCTGAACGAGGAAGTTGAGATCGTAGGTGTAAAGGAAGAGATCCAGAAGACCACCGTTACCGGTATCGAGATGTTCCGCAAGCTGCTTGACTATGCACAGGCAGGCGACAACATTGGTACGCTGCTCCGTGGTATCCGCAGAACGGATATCGAGCGCGGCCAGGTTATCTGCAAGCCGGGCAGCATCAAGTGCCATACCAAGTTCACCGCTCAGGTTTACGTACTGACCAAGGACGAGGGTGGCCGCCACACACCGTTTTTCAACAACTATCGTCCGCAGTTCTACTTCAGAACAACTGATGTTACGGGCGTGATCAACCTTCCGGAAGGCACTGAGATGTGCATGCCTGGCGACAACGTAGAGATGACCATCGAGCTCATCCATCCGATCGCTATGGAGCAGGGCCTTACCTTTGCTATCCGTGAGGGCGGCCGTACTGTAGGGTCAGGCCGTGTGGCGACTGTCATCGAGTAATCGGGACTGTCAGCGCAAGTATCTGGTAAATTCAAGGCTTTCCGACTTCTGCGGGAAGCCTTTTTTACATTGTCTTATGAGTTGAACATGTCCATATTTGTGTTGCAAAGAGGTCAATGACGATAGCTTCACATTTCGCGCAGTGATTTTTGATTTTGCAGAGCTTATGAAACGGAGGTACAGGCATGCGTGTTGCTGTGATTTCAGACACTCACTGGAGGTAAATCGGCACATTGGAGCTTAAGTAAGGATAAAGTATATGCTTGTGAAATTGATTGCGAGTGACCTGGACGGCACGCTATTGACGGACGATAAGAAAATATCAGAAAAGACGAGGCGGATGATCTCACTGGCAGCTGCGCAGGGGATTCAGATTGTCCCGGCGACGGGAAGAGCATTCTCTTCTGTGCCAGAAGAGGTGCTTGCCCTGCCGGGGGTTGAGTATGTGATCACTTCGAATGGAGCCGCAATCTATTCCGTATCACAGGGAAAACGAATCTACAGCTGCCCGCTGGAGGCTGCGTCGGTGGAAAAAATCCTGGAAATGGATGAGATAGCGTCAATGAATGAGGAGCGGTCAGCCCTTACCATAGAAGGGTTTATTGACGGCGTCCCTTATTCGGAGGTCAGCTATCTGAAAAATCCTGGGAAATACGGAGCAACGGGGTTTGGCATTGGCTATGTCAGGCGCACACGTACTCCGGTACAGGACATCCGGTCCTTTTTGTGGGAGCATAAGGACGAGCTGGACAGTCTGTCGGTGGTAAGCGCGGATTTTCCTCTGTTGGCGCATTGCAAAACAGAGATGGAGAAAACAATCCCATCTATACAGACTACTTCCTCCGTGCCTCATTTGCTGGAGATTGTCCATGCCCGCTCAGGCAAAGGAAATACACTCTCGTATCTTCTGGATACACTGGGGATTGTGCCTAAGGAAGCAGCGGCGTTCGGCGATGCTTACAATGATCTTGACATGATTCGCCTGGTAAAGTACGGGATTGCAGTCCGTAACGCAGTCGAGGCCTGCAAATTGGCCGCTTATCTCGTCACTGGCTCGAATGAGGAGGACGGCGTGGCGGAGGCGATCCGGCAGATTCTTTAAGAACCCGCAGCTACCTAATTCAGGAGTCTTACGCGGTTTGGGCGGACTCCAGCAGGGCAGCTGTTGTTTTCAGCAGAACGCCAAGCTGCTGCTCATCACATTTTGCCAGCAGCTGTAAAAGCTCCGGGTATGTATTGCTGCCGGCATCCTTTGGCGCGTAAATGTACGCATCTGCCGACAGATTCAGCTCTCTGATAAGCTGACAGAACATATCCAGACTGGGCTTATGAGTGCCGTTTTCGATATTGCTCAGATAGACAAGGGACAGGTTCAGCCTTTCGGCGAGCTGGTACTGCGTCAGATTCTGCTCCTGGCGCGCCTGTCTGATCATTTTTCCGAGGGTGTTTGTAGAAGCATTCATGTAAGGGAACCTCCGTATATTTATAAATGTTAGCGAAAACAAACTTTGCCGGAATTCTGTGTTTTGATTCTGGCATTTATAGTAAACGACTTTAGTCGTTTTACTTTAGCTGCATATCAAAGGATTTCTCTGATATTTTACCGGTCTGAAACGCCAAGAAGGTAGTCTGTGGATACATGAAAACATTTTGCAATCAGGACCACCTCGTAATCCGGGACAAAACGCTGTCCTTTTTCAATTCGAAGGATAGTCACATCCGTGAAATCATAACCTTCGGTCTGCAGCCGGGCAGCCAGATCCTTCTGGGAGAGACCCTCGGCTTTGCGAAGCTCCCGGACCTTATCACCGATTCTGTTTCTGGATGTGCCGTTGTAATTATAGATTTTCATGCTGTGTTCCTTTCTCACTTTTTCCTTTGTATTTTCGTAGTTGTTCAGGATAGTCAGGTAATGTCATTTCATTCATTGCCATTTGCTTTTATGTGCACACTGGAGATTGTATCTACTTGAATTGTCGAAAAACTTCTAAAGATGAAAGTTCAGGGGAAATTTGCTGAAAAATGTGCTTATTAATTACTTAGAAGTCTATAAAGCCGCAGAAGTACATGATTGGTTATTATTTGAGACAGTACTTCGCTCTCGCTGCGAAGCGTAGACCGGAGAGATCGAGTGATATAGCTTTTGCCATAAAGAGACGGGCGATATTTTTTATTTGCCATATACAGTCAGATAGGGTATAATACCTTTCGGCTGACGAAGCGAATTAAGAATAAAATAACGCAAAATGTAAAGGAAGACAGCTTATGCTGTCCCGACAGTTGCGGCTAAAAAGGAGAATTGTGTAATTATGAAAGGAATTATTCTGGCGGGAGGCTCGGGTACACGGCTTTACCCGTTGACAAAGGTGACTAGTAAGCAGCTTTTGCCCATTTACGATAAGCCGATGATTTATTATCCGATGTCGGTTCTGATGAATGCCGGGATTCGGGATATCCTGATTATTTCCACCCCGATGGACACGCCCCGTTTTGAGGCTCTTCTGGGCGATGGCAGGCAGTTTGGCGTGCGGCTTTCCTACGCGGTGCAGCCAAGCCCGGACGGTCTGGCGCAGGCGTTTATTATCGGCGCGGATTTTATCGGCAGCGATACGGTGGCGATGGTGCTGGGCGACAATATTTTTGCCGGACACGGCCTGAAAAAACGGCTGCGCGCGGCTCTTTCGAACGCAGAGAGCGGGAAAGGCGCGACGGTGTTCGGTTATTATGTGGATGACCCGGAGCGGTTCGGCATTGTGGAGTTTGACCATGAGGGCAAGGCGATTTCCATCGAGGAGAAGCCGCAGAAACCGAAGAGTAATTATTGTGTGACCGGCCTGTATTTTTATGACAATCAGGTGGTGGACTATGCCAGGAACCTGAAGCCCTCAGCGAGAGGGGAGTTGGAGATTACAGATCTGAACCGGATTTATCTGGAGGCCGGGAATCTGAATGTGGAGCTTCTGGGCCAGGGCTTTACCTGGCTGGATACCGGGACACACGAGAGCCTGGCGGAGGCGACGGATTTTGTAAAGACGATGGAGACGCATCAGCACAGGAAGATCGGCTGCCTGGAGGAGATCGCGTACCTGAATGGCTGGATTTCGAGGGATGACGTTCTGGAGATTTACGAAGAGCTGAAGAAGAACCAGTACGGACAGTACCTGATGGACGTCCTGGAAGGAAAATATCTGGACGCTTTGCACTGATGATGCCGGGGCGCCGACCGAGATGGCTCCGGCTGTATCTGGCGCAGCCGCCGGTTTTTTGCCTTGTATACACAGGCGGAGACTGGAGCTGGTGTTTCAGGTATTTGGCGCGGATCTTCCATTTTACATTGTGCCGTCCGCAGGGCGGCATGCAGGTTGAGAAAGGAATAATGCAATGAGTGATTATAAAATTGCCGTAGCGGGCACGGGATATGTAGGTTTGAGCCTTGCGGTTCTGCTCGCGCAGAAGAATCATGTTTCGGCGGTGGACATCGTTCCGGAGAAGGTGGATCTGATTAATCATAGAAAATCCCCGATTCAGGATGATTATATTGAAAAGTATCTGGACGAAAAGGAGCTGGACCTGACGGCGACCCTGGATGCGGAGGCAGCCTATCGGGACGCGGATTTTGTGGTGATCTGTGCGCCGACGAACTATGATTCCCACACGCAGAAGTTTGATACCTCGGCGGTCGAGGCGGTGATTCGGCTGGTGATGGAATACAATCCGGACGCGGTCATGGTGATCAAATCAACGATTCCCGTGGGCTATACACAGTCGGTCCGCGAAAAAATGGAAAGTAAAAATATTATTTTCAGCCCGGAATTTCTGCGGGAGTCGAAGGCCTTGTATGACAATCTGTATCCATCACGCATCATTGTCGGCACAGATCTGGAGGACGAGCGTCTTGTGAATGCGGCGCAGACCTTTGCCGGCCTGCTGAAGGAGGGCGCGATCAAAGAGGATATTGATACGCTGTTTATGGGATTTACAGAGGCTGAGGCGGTCAAGCTGTTCGCGAATACGTATCTGGCACTCCGCGTCGCGTATTTTAATGAGCTGGATACCTATGCGGAGATGAAGGGGCTGAATACGCAGGCGATTATCAACGGCGTCTGCCTGGATCCGCGGATCGGGTCCCATTATAATAATCCAAGCTTTGGCTATGGTGGCTATTGCCTTCCGAAGGATACCAAGCAGCTGTTGGCGAACTATGCGGATGTGCCGGAAAACCTGATCGAGGCGATCGTGGAGAGCAACCGGACGCGGAAGGATTTTATCGCGGACCGCGTGCTGAAGCTGGCAGGGTATTATGATTATTACAACCGTGGCGATTACAGCGCGAAGGAGGAGCGTGCCTGTGTGGTCGGCGTTTTCCGGCTGACGATGAAGAGTAACTCGGACAATTTCCGTCAGAGCAGCATTCAGGGTGTCATGAAGCGGATCAAGGCGAAGGGCGCGACCGTGATTATCTACGAGCCGACTCTGGAGGATAGCAGCACCTTTTTTGGCAGTGTCGTGGTAAATGATCTGGATGCATTCAAGGAGCGCAGCCAGGCGATTATCGCGAACCGGTATGATTCCTGCCTCGATGATGTGCGGGAAAAAGTCTATACAAGAGACCTTTTCCAGAGAGACTGACTTTGCGGAAGAGGAAAAAGAAGAGTAACAGACGGTATGGAGGATAATCGGAATGAAGGTATTAGTAACAGGTGTTGGCGGCCAGCTCGGCCATGATGTGATGAATGAACTGGCAGGACGGGGGCATGAGGGTGTCGGCTCCGACGTGGCGCCGGTTTATAGCGGGATCGCGGATGGGACTGCGGTGACCCAAATGCCCTATGTGCAGATGGACATTACGGACAAGGAAGCGGTTGACCGGACACTCTCAGAGGTAAAGCCGGACGCGGTGGTTCACTGTGCCGCCTGGACTGCGGTAGATCTGGCCGAGGATGACGATAAGGTGCAGAAGGTGCGCCAGGTAAATGCCGGCGGTACGCGAAATATCGCGGATGTCTGCAGAAAACTGGATGCGAAGATGCTTTACCTCTCCACAGATTATGTGTTTGATGGAATGGGAGAGATGCCGTGGGATCCGGACTGCAAGGATTACAGCCCGCTGAACGTTTACGGACAGACCAAGCTGGAAGGAGAGCTGGCTGTCTTTCGTACTCTGGAGAAGTTTTTCATTGTCCGCATTGCCTGGGTGTTTGGTGTGAATGGGAAGAATTTTATCCGGACGATGCTGAAGCTTGGGAAAAAGTATGATACGATCCGTGTGGTAAATGACCAGATCGGTACGCCGACCTATACGTATGACCTGGCGAGGCTGTTGGTTGACATGATTGAGACGGATAAATATGGATATTATCATGCGACGAATGAAGGCGGTTACATCAGCTGGTATGAGTTTGCCGTGGAAATTTTCCGGCAGGCAGCCGCTTTGGGAATCGAAGACTATGATACGGATCATCTGAATGTAATTCCTGTGACGACGGCGGAGTATGGCGAGTCGAAGGCAAAGCGGCCTTTTAATTCCAGGCTAGATAAAAGCAAGCTTGCGGCGAATGGATTTCGGCTCCTGCCTGCCTGGCAGGACGCGCTTTGGCGTTATATAAATGAAATAAGTGAGGAAATTGAGTAGAGACGTGGGCGCAGGCTGGAAAACTTTCTTACGTACCTCTGATAATAATAGAAGACCCGGCAGACAAATTGCAGTCTGCCGGGTTCTCTCATTTTGTCTGATGGTTGTCAGGTTATTGGAAAATCATCAATAGCATCTTACCGCGCAGACAATTGTGGTATAGTAAGCAGAATCGGTACAGATGCCCCGCGTCGAATTCGCCGCATGGACAATCATGCCGCTGCCAATATAGATCGCCACATGGTCAATCGTGCTTCCGTCCGAGCTGTAAAACAGCAGGTCGCCTGCCTGGAGCTCGCTGGTACTGATCGACGTACCGTTTGTCGCCTGCGCCGCAGCCGTACGCGAGAGATAGATTCCGAAATGGGCGAATACAGACTGCACAAAACCAGAGCAGTCAGCGCCGTTTGTCAGGCTTGTCCCGCCATAGACATAAGGATTCCCCACAAACTGCAGGGCATAGGACGCAATAGACTCGCCTGTGCTTGCTGATGAACTGCTTTCCGTCTGGGTCGCCTCGGTCTCGGTCTGGGCTGTGGTTTCCGTCTGGGTCGTCTCGGTCTCGGTCTGGGCCGTGGTTTCCGTCTGGGCCGCCTCAGTCTCAGTCTCCGTCTGGGCCGCCTCGGTCTCGGTCTGGGTCGTGGTTTCCGTCTGAGTCACCGTGGTCTCAGTCTGGGCCGTAGTTTCCGCCTGGACTGCTGTGGTCTCGGTCTGAACTGTTTCCGTCTGGACTGCCTCTGTTTCAACGGTGGTCTCGGCCGGCAGGGCCTCGGTCGTTTCGGCAGTCTCTGCGACGGTCTCGGACTGCGCCGCCTCGGTCTCGGCGGACGCACTGGAGAGTGCGGCCTCTTCAAGCAGACGGGCTTCCTCTTCCTCAAGCGTTTCAGCAACCGGATAGTATGTAGTGTAATCGACATATTCTGTCTTGATATAACCATAGACATCGCTGCCGAGCGCTACCTTCATCCAGTCATCCCCATAGAGGACAACCTCGATCTGCGCACTTTCCGGAACGACATCAATGACGTCACTGTCCGTCGATGCTTCAGACCGGATATTAAGATATTCCACCTGAACGGTCGCCACATTGTAAGCAACCTCCTCGGCGATGGCCTCGGCTGCTTCGCCTGTAGCGAAATATTCTGCTTTTACATAGCCGTGCGCGTTTCCAGACGTGATCTCATACCATTCTCCATCCTCGTCCACAGACATCACCGTGGCAGAGCCGTTATTGTAGATCTTGGCCGTGATTTCACCGTCTGTGCTTCCTTCCGAGCGGATATTCACGTAGTCCTCACACTGTGCGAAAATCAGCTCGCCTACAAGGGAATCCTCTTCGTCGTCAGCGGATTCTTCTGTGTCCAGAAGTGCTTCGTCTGAACCAGCTTCCTCCGTGCCGGCGTCGGATTCATCGACAAGCTCTGCATCTGTGGCTGTGTTGGAAACTGTTTCCCCGTCAGCTTCCGCTACAGCCTCTGTTTCCACCGCAATGACGGGGAACCCCTGTGCGCCCGGGAATACCAGCCCGGCTAACAGGCACAGAGAGACCGCCTGCGGCACCCTTCTTCTCATTACGATACAAACACCTCCTTATCAATGTTTGCCACATAAATTTGTCACAGCACACTTTTTAGTAGTATTACAAAGCTGTTACAAACTTATTAAAAAAAGTTACAGCTAAATCATAACAAAATTACATCGTACAGTCAATGGCTCGGGCGATTTTTAATTATTTCTTAATTAAACATATGTTCGACCAGGCCGCACAAACACTGGATTTTTCCTTTATTTATGCGGTTTTTCCGGATTTTTAACCTCACAGAATCGCATGGAAAATAACGGTTAATTCGGGTTTACTGGGCACAGGATAGTCACCTTAATTCGCATTAATCTTTTCGATTTCCGCCCTCAGTTCCTCCAACGTCCGATGCCCGTATACGCCATTCGTAATGTCCGCGCCAAAAGAATGTCCCATCATGCGCTTGCGGTCGGCTTCGTTCACGTGGTACTGTTCGCACAGCCTGGAAAATGTGTGGCGGCAGTCGTGCGGGGTATGCCGTTCGATTCCCAATGATTCCAGGGTATCGTCCATGTGGTGCCGGAATGCCGAGCTTGAACATTTCATCATTTTTTTGTCACGCTCAATCCTGGCGGATACCAGTGGCCTGATTGCGCTGTGGATAGGTACGATCCTGTCTTTGCCGGCTTTTGTTTTCACTCCGCCTTTAAAATACCAGTCGCCAAAATTGACCTCAATGCTTTCGTACGCGCTGATACGGTAACCGGAATAGCACATGATCAGCAGCATTTCTACTGTGGAATCATCCCTGTGCTCCCACAGTTTAGTCAGGTCGTCATCTGTAAATGGCACGCCGTGCTCATCGTCCTCGGCATCCGGTATGGTCAGAAACTGCGCGTAGTCCTTTTCGCACAGGTTGCGCGGGATGGCAAATTTGTACATCTGCCTCAGCAGCCACACAATCAGTTCCAGGCTGGATTTCTTCAGCGTGCATTCATCCAGGCATTTCTGCAGGTCAGCCAGCTGCAGGTCCTGGAATACCCGGTCATGGATGGCAGAGCAATTTTTGTATGCAGACTGTGTGGAATTTCTGGATGAACCGGACAGCTTCTTCGCCGCCCGTGCGCCGTACTTCCAGTCGAAAAACTGTTCATACACTTCCGCAAATGTCGGGCCATCCTCTTTTTTGGCCACCTCCACGCGCCGGTCCGCCATATGGTCCGCAAGCAGCCTCTGGCAGAATGCGTCCAGATCGGCACTGGAGGCGGCGCGGTACTGTTTGAACTGCAGCTCATCACCAGGCTTGTACGTCCCGGCATGGTAGGCGGTCAGCACGACAAAACCAACATACCAGTCGTCAGCACTATGCCGAATTCGGTATAGTGCCGACTATACCGAAGTTGAAACTATGCCGAAGAATTCTCTACAGCGTGCTTGTAGTAAGCTTTCCGCGTTAAAAACTTCGGCATAGTTTGTTGACGAGTAACGGCTTCTATGAAACATTTACTATATCAAAATATAGGAGGTGTTCCATAGATGAACAATCAAGTTACGTTAACCGAAGCAGTAGAAGGTGTCATGCGGTGTCTGGAGGAAAAAGGGTATACAGAATTTACCCTTAACAACATACGCCACACATACAATGGCCTTCTTAAGCTTGCCAGTCAGCGAAACGAAACGTTTCTTACAGACGAACTCACTGCTTTATTTCTGGCTGACAATAAGAGTCCCAGAACCGGGCAGTACAAGCACGAGAGATTCCTTGAGCACAACCGGTGTATCCGTTTCCTGCGGTCATATTTGGAAACAGGTCAGGCCACCATTGAGAAGTATCAGCCCCCGGAAGTCCTGACGATTTCCGACGGACTGCTGGAAGCGTTAAATGCTTATGACCAGTCCGAAAAAATGTCTGGGTTGAGCGAAAGCTCTCTCGCAAGGGATCGCCGCCCGATTCGGTATCTTCTGGAATATATGACCTCCCTCGGATACCAGCAGCTTTCTGACATTCGGCCCGGCGACACTATAAATGCGATTGAAAGTATGCTTACTAATCATTACGCCCCAACAAGCCTTGTAACAGCACTGTCTGGGATGCGGAGATTTTATGAAATGTTTCCGGATCTGCAGCCTTTCCGCATGGAGATTCCTTCCCGGTTACCCCGGAAGCGCACTATCATTGATGTCTATTCGGAGGAGGAACAGGAGAAAATTTTAAAATACCTGCTTTCCCCGGCAGTTTCGAAACGGGATGCGGCGATCTGCCTCATTTCATTTGAAACCGGCCTCCGGAATGTAGACATATGCAATCTCAGGCTTGGGGATGTGGACTGGAAACATAACACAATCCATATCGTTCAGTCAAAGACCAAAAAACCTTTAAACCTGCCGCTCCGGTCTTCTTATGGGAATGCCATGGCAGGATACCTTCTTGAAGAGCGGCCGTCATCCAGCCTTGATTACATCTTTTTATCCACGAAAGCGCCGCATGTGAAATTAAAAAACACGTGGCACATCGTAAAACCGGTTTT